>Ga0070740_10006285_pt1 | contig 10511 bp, 6 predicted proteins | sample Coa_R2_FD_67286 | JGI IMG/M metagenome (GOLD analysis project Ga0070740, IMG submission 67286) | Surface soil microbial communities from Centralia Pennsylvania, which are recovering from an underground coalmine fire - Coalmine... | ecosystem: Environmental > Terrestrial > Soil > Unclassified ...
ACCGCCTCAGCATTTCTGGAATCGCGACGACTGCTAGCGCAGAGATAGACCGACAGTCGCGCAGACGGCTTGTACCCGCCTCAGCATTTCTGGAATCGCGACGACTGCTAGCCGCAGGATTGACGGCAAAGGATATAGATTACCAACCGCCTCAGCATTTCTGGAATCGCGACGACTGCTAGTCAAGGCAGCTCACTCCGCGGAACCAGCCGTCGAGCCGCCTCAGCATTTCTGGAATCGCGACGACTGCTAGTTACGCCGTGGGCGCAAATCAACAGAAGGAGCAAGACCGCCTCAGCATTTCTGGAATCGCGACGACTGCTAGAAATGAGTCCCGGAACCTGTCCTTCGCCCTCGACCCGCCTCAGCATTTCTGGAATCGCGACGACTGCTAGGCACTCTTTGCTGCGAGGCCTCCGGATAAAATTACCGCCTCAGCATTTCTGGAATCGCGACGACTGCTAGCTCCTCGGGGCCTCGGCATGGCCAGTACTTCCCGCGGACCGCCTCAGCATTTCTGGAATCGCGACGACTGCTAGGAATTACAGTGCCTGGGGGCCAAGTGGCAGCCACATCCGCCTCAGCATTTCTGGAATCGCGACGACTGCTAGAATGAGCGCGGCGGGATACCGCTCTTGATACGACACCGCCTCAGCATTTCTGGAATCGCGACGACTGCTAGGCAGCAGCACGTTCTTTTCGTCCATCGTGAGAAACGCCGCCTCAGCATTTCTGGAATCGCGACGACTGCTAGAGTACTCTGTATATTCGGGTAACAACTTTTGAAGCCGCCTCAGCATTTCTGGAATCGCGACGACTGCTAGGCTCAGCGCAAAACGGTCGCTCTTGCGACGCTGACCCGCCTCAGCATTTCTGGAATCGCGACGACTGCTAGACCAAGCGAAAGCTGCTGAAGCGACAGAGAAACACTTCCGCCTCAGCATTTCTGGAATCGCGACGACTGCTAGCGACGTCATACGCAAGTTTTCTACGCAGTTTTCCCCGCCTCAGCATTTCTGGAATCGCGACGACTGCTAGATTCCAGTGTTTTACCCAGCTAGTCGAAGCCAACCTCCCGCCTCAGCATTTCTGGAATCGCGACGACTGCTAGACTCGCGCATACGATCTATGTAGGTCGCATTGTCCCGCCTCAGCATTTCTGGAATCGCGACGACTGCTAGCCCTCTGGGACGACCTGTGGGAAGACGTCTCATACCCGCCTCAGCATTTCTGGAATCGCGACGACTGCTAGGGAATCGTCGCGGAGACACGAACTACGGATTCGTCCGCCTCAGCATTTCTGGAATCGCGACGACTGCTAGCTCATTCTCATCCAGCGCATTCACCGCGCTGGCGTCCGCCTCAGCATTTCTGGAATCGCGACGACTGCTAGACGCGCACGAGCCGGACGTGTCGAGCACGAGGATGATCCCGCCTCAGCATTTCTGGAATCGCGACGACTGCTAGCCAGTGCCACGGCGCTGCCAAAGTGCGTATCCGACCGCCTCAGCATTTCTGGAATCGCGACGACTGCTAGCTCCTCGGGGCCTCGGCATGGCCAGTACTTCCCGCGGACCGCCTCAGCATTTCTGGAATCGCGACGACTGCTAGGGTGGCTGCTGCATAACGCGCCCACCCTTTTGAATTTCCGCCTCAGCATTTCTGGAATCGCGACGACTGCTAGCAGCGACGGCGAGCGTCCGCGCATAGACCCTTCGCTCCCGCCTCAGCATTTCTGGAATCGCGACGACTGCTAGAATGGCATAGTGGCCGGGCTGGCCCGCACGTTTGCCCGCCTCAGCATTTCTGGAATCGCGACGACTGCTAGTCCTCTTCTTTTCTCCGCTCATTTGGTTTTTAATCCCGCCTCAGCATTTCTGGAATCGCGACGACTGCTAGGAACGCGGGAGGCGGCTGGGGCGGCGGCAGCCAAATCCGCCTCAGCATTTCTGGAATCGCGACGACTGCTAGCAAAAATCTTGACGCCTTCATCGGGCGAGGGATGAGCCGCCTCAGCATTTCTGGAATCGCGACGACTGCTAGCTCCTATTTACAGTCGCTTTTGTATTCGCAGAATCACCGCCTCAGCATTTCTGGAATCGCGACGACTGCTAGGAAAGCAGACGCTGACAGGTTTCCTGAGGGATTTTCCGCCTCAGCATTTCTGGAATCGCGACGACTGCTAGGAACTACGATTTCACCGATCATCGCTTCACCTCCTCTCCGCCTCAGCATTTCTGGAATCGCGACGACTGCTAGGCATTGAGAATACCGATGACGGTGTCCTTGTCATCGCTCCGCCTCAGCATTTCTGGAATCGCGACGACTGCTAGAACCCAGACGCCGCCTGTCACTGTCTCCGATGTCGTCCGCCTCAGCATTTCTGGAATCGCGACGACTGCTAGCTCGATCGTCACATGGTTGGGGTGGTTGGCATTGCCCGCCTCAGCATTTCTGGAATCGCGACGACTGCTAGACAACAGATCGTCCGTTAAGCGTTCGATGCCTTCCCCCGCCTCAGCATTTCTGGAATCGCGACGACTGCTAGTTGCACAGCCGAGCGATCCCTATATCGCTTTGATACCGCCTCAGCATTTCTGGAATCGCGACGACTGCTAGGCCTTCTTTCGGGAGCAGGCTGCCCTCGCCTATCGCCGCCTCAGCATTTCTGGAATCGCGACGACTGCTAGCCGATCCCTCGCAGCCAGCCGGCGTCAGGGCTGAGCCGCCTCAGCATTTCTGGAATCGCGACGACTGCTAGGATCGACGACGTTGATCGAACAGATGGCGGAGCTCGGCCGCCTCAGCATTTCTGGAATCGCGACGACTGCTAGGCAGATCATCGCGAGCCTGTGAATTGACAATAAGCCGCCTCAGCATTTCTGGAATCGCGACGACTGCTAGCTTCGTTGCTGGTGAGGCAGACGATGAGCCTCGGGACCGCCTCAGCATTTCTGGAATCGCGACGACTGCTAGGCGCGGCCTGCGGGTCACGCTTAACGCGAGCGGGCACCGCCTCAGCATTTCTGGAATCGCGACGACTGCTAGCCACCCTGTCAATAACTGACAAATCCCGCAGCATGGTTAATGCGAAGATCGAGCGTGACGGTAAATGGTGATGACGAGCCGGCCGCGAACATCATTTGCGACTCAGAGGAAGCGCCAAATCTAGAGGGACCGGTGCCCGCACGAGCGCTGCCGCAGTCGCACCGCAGCAATCCCGCGCTCGCAGTCTCGTTCGTCGCGATTTCAAAGATCTGCTGCTTCTCCAATGGCGGAAGAGAAGTGGTCGGTGGCAGAGCCTTTCGGTTGCCTCGGAAATTAAAGGCTCTGGGAACGCCCTTTGCAACTCTAAAATTAGAATTAGATAACGGTCACCCGTGTCCTGACCGTATAAGGCAGGCCGATTGCTTCGATGACCAGGCTTGCGTCGTTCGAACTCGGGCCGAGCGAAACGAAGAGCACCTGGTCTTCGTCATGATTCAAAATCGCATCAAGACTTGCTTTAAGCGCGGCGGCGCGAAGATCGTCCAAAGGACATTCGAAAACGGAATACTGCAGCCGAACGCCAAAACCTTCAAGAACTCGCGCGACCTGCCGCAGCCGTTTCGGGTCGCAGATGTCGTAGCTGACCAGATAACGAATGCGCCTCATCGTGTTGTGAAACCGTGATAGGCAGTAGCTTCGCCGCGTAAAAAACGCCAAAGTTGGCGCGCTTGCACTTCGAGCATTCGGCGATAGGCCATTTTGTAAGCGAACTGTGGGTGACTTACTTCCCCGTCGAGCCGCCGAAACCATGCTTCCCAAAAAGCCTTCCGGCCTCGTTGGCTCAGGAAAGTTCCACGCGTGCTGCGAATGAAATCCGCGGGCACAAGCTCGCTGCGATTCACGAGCGAGATGGCTACGCTGTCGGCAATCAAAGGGCGAAATTCTTCCATTAGGTCGAGGGCTAGGGCCGGGCGGCCGTAACGGGGTTGATGCATGAAGCCGAGGAATGGATCAAGCCCCACCGCGTAGCAGACTCCAGTGAGCTCTTTGGCCAGGATAGAATAACCGAGCGACAGCAACGCATTCACCGGGTCGCGCGGCGGACGGCGATTGCGTCCGCGCCAGTCAAACTTCCAGTCTCCGCGCTGTTTGAGCATCGTCTCGAATTGCTCGAAATAAATCGCCGCTGCGCTGCCTTCGATGCCCAGCAACTCGGTCAAATCGCGCGCCGAGTCCGTGGCGTCGCGGAAACCGGCCAGCAGCGAAAGCACGCGGCCCGGCGCGTCGCCGTTGCGCATGAGCATGACGCGCTGGTTGTGGATTTTGGCGCGGACGACTTCGCGGGCTAGTTGCAGCCGCACGCCGGGCAGATCAAACAGCCGATATTGCCCACGTCGCGCGTCCACGCCGCTGGCGGGCAGACCGCGCAGCATTCCGATGAAGCGTCCGGCGGGACTGAAGTAGGCCACGTCAATGCCCAGATCGAGGCAAGTCTCCACCGCCTGGGCGGTCAGTTGAATTGCGCCGTAGCAATAGATGGCACGGACCTGTTGCCCGGGCAGCTTGCGTAAATTTTCACCCTTGATGCTCACCACCAATTCATCGCCGCGCTGACCGATTTGCGCGCCGGGGGTCTGCACCACCAACACCTCGCGGTCGTCACCGGGCGGTCGCGGCGGCTGCAAGGTCGGTTCCTTGCTTGCGGACTCGGCGGGAAAATCCAGCGCTTCTAGGATTTTCTCGCGGAGATCGTCGGAAGAGGATGCGTTGAAAGGAAAACTCAATTGTGGATCCGGCGCAGCTTCGTTTCTGGCCCGCGCCCACCAGAGGGATTCGTTGGGCAGACAAATCGGATACGCCGAGCAACCGAGACATCGCGGATCGTTTTTGAGCGGCGGCGGGCAGCGGCCGGAAGCGGCGAGCGCCTTGGCATCCGCAATGGCTTGCCGCGTTTTAGCCAGTAGCGCGTCGTTGATTTCCACCGGCACGCGCCGCCTGTCCGCTGCGTAATAGATCCAACCGCGCGCGGCATTAACGCCGTGCTCCTGCAACAGTAGCGCATGAGCCGCGACTTGTACGGCGTCTGCTTCTTTGGCCTCGCGTTCGCCCTCGATCGAGCGGCGCGCCGAGCCCTTCTTGTAGTCCACGATTTCCACGCCGTCCGGCCCGCCCTCGACCAAATCCACCACGCCGACAATACCCAGCGTTTCGCTCTCCAATCGCAGACTCCGCAGCTTTGCGCCTTCAGGCAGATTGTCGGCCAGTGCCTTTGTGCGGTCGTCGTCCAGGCGCGACGGCGCGTCCACGTTGCGATGGACCAGGCTGCCCGCCACGGTGTCGGCGTTATCCTGAAAAATGTTTTCGACCCACTGGAAATAAAACAGGCGCGCGCAATAAATGAAGTTGTGCAGGTTGCGGACGCCCATGCGGGGCTGGGCGTCCAACGAAACATCGGTGCGCAGAGTGGCCTCGCCCATGATTCAGTCGGGCAGGGGATCGAGTTTGTTGCGCCACGCCCTCAGCCGGCGTTGGTTGATTTCCTGACATCGCTTCCATTGGGCGATCTTGACAGCCCCCCAGAGCGCCTTACCGCTTGGCAACCACATCATTTCGCCTGTCCTAGGATCGGGAATCTGCGCCTTGTCCCAAGTGGCGAGGCATGCCAAATCGAAGAAGTAGTTCGGGTTGCGGCCGTCTTCGACCGCACTGCCTTCAGGCGGCGTGCCGAGCTCGAGTTGCGGACCGTTCGTGCCGTACTTGCGTTTCTCGCGGACTTTGAGGCATGGCGCGGCGCTGGGGGTCGAAGCTGTCTCGAGCGTTCTTTCTTTGCCGCGCTCACCGATCTGGCCGCTCATGCGTTCGGTGCGAAGACGCGGATGGATGTCCCATAGGCGCGGATCCGCGATGGCGCGGAGCCCAAGGTTGATGGCGGCGTTGATGTCGGCTTGTGCGATGGAAGGCTGGAGATCCACGCCTTTCACCCTATCCGTGACCGGCACAAACACCGAACCGCCGGCGAGAGGCACGAGAAGCGTGCGCTTGCGGCACGGGCCGGAGCGCCGTTGTTCTTTCCAAACACGTTCCAACTGGGCCTGAGCTTCTGTGAGCTTACGATCGAGTTCAATGAGCCGGCACGCGTCCTCGGTCGGGTTACCTTGATCGTCTTTCTTGGCCGCTAGCCAAGCCCATTGGCCTTGCTTGGTAAAGCCAGCGGTGACCTCCGTCGCGCGGAAACCCGCCACACCGCTGCGCGCGCAGAAGCGCGACGAGTAGGCGGCGGGTGTTTCGAGCACCGGCAGCCCGAAGACCTCGCAAAGCTGCTTGAGCTTGTCACGCACGGCGCGGTGACACCACTTCATCAGCCGCGAATTTTCGCGCGGCGCGCGCCCCTGGCTGGCGCGATAGCGCGAGAGATCCTCGATGACGATGAAATCCACTGGGCCAATCCAGCGGCCTTCTCTGTCGCGGATTTTTTCGTAGACGCCGTGCTGGTCTTTCGCTCGGCGGAGTTCTTTTTTGTTGTCTGGCGGGGGCGCGAGACGCAAGCCGAGCGCCTCGGCGAGGATCATGTGCGCGGTCTGGTTGACGCGCTGCTCCTTGAGGTGGTCGAGCTTCTCGAGCAGGTCGGGGCAAGGGTCGGGAACCGATTCGTCCCGTCGGATGGGCGGTTTCCCACCAATCTCGCGTCGCAGGGTCTGATTCAGGGACTGGCACCGCTTCCGCAGCGCCTCGATCTGCTCGATCCTTTCCAGCGAAAGGCCGCGCTGGCCGCGCAGCCAGACGGGACGCTCGGCGCTGTCCAAGGCATCACCGTTCTGCGTGAGAAGGTGGATGCGATTCTCGTCCGTGGCATTGGGGTGTAGCTCCCATTTCCACGAGCGCCCGCGCAAAGGAAGCACACGGTTGGCGATGCGAATAAGGAGTTTTGGGGCAAGCTCCAGGCGGTGACGCAACTGCTCCTCCAGTTCGCCGAGGCCGCGGGGATCGCGCTTTTCGACCCGTGATTTCAAGTCTGCAGAGATCAGCCGCGGGTCGTCGCATTCGGCGATTTCGGCGCGGGCGATTTCCTGCTGCCGTTCGTCACCACTGAGAAACCAGCACCAGCGATGCAGCCGTGCGATACGTGATTGATAGCGTCGCAGGGCGATGAGCAGCTTGTCGTTCTGCTCCGGGAAACTCAGCGCCTTGCGCCAGTCGTTCGGCAGAAGCGTGAATCGTTCCTGGCCATCGGTGTCTTTTTCGACGGCTTCCAAGGCGCGCATCAGTTCCTCGGTTTCGTTGGCCTCCCAAGTACGAGCAGGGCGGCCGCGCTTGCCCCACAGTTCCTCGCGGAAATCGAACGGCTTGCCCGAGTCATCGGGATCGGTCTCGTCAAGACGGCTTTTCTGGCGCCAGACTATTAAGTCCTCGCCCGGCAGGCGGAAAAGGCCCGATCGTTCCAGCGCGGCGCGCCAGTGCTTGTCACCGGTCGTGCCGATGAAACGCGAGGGACGTTGGCCGAGGCTGCCGTCGCAACGGACGAGCAAGCGCGCGAACGCGCCGGCGTCGCGCTGACCCAAGTCGGCGGCAAGGCAACGGAAGCTGGTGATCTGCTCATACCACGGAACAGGCTGTTTGGAGGGTTGCTTTTCATGCGGCCAGCGCAGTGAAGCGTTGTAGAAGTCGTCGCCGTTGGGGTGCAGGTTGAATTGCTTTTTCCAGACGGCTTCCCGGGCAACAGCCGCCCGGATTTTCTCGGTGCTGACCTCCACCGGGAACGTGAGCTGAATGTCGCGCTCACTGGCGGGTTGGAGGGTAATGCGGCAATTGGCGAAGTTGACACGCTCCGGTTCCTCATTGAGGCCGAGCGCCTTCATCATGGGTTGCAGCCACAGGGCGGCGTCGAGATTTTGCTCATTTGGCGAACGCAAACCATCGCGCAGCAGTCGCGGCGCGGAGTAACGTATGCTTACCAATTGCGGCTGCCATTTGTTGTCACTGCGAATTGCGATGCCGGCGGTGAAGGCCAGCACGCGCATTTCGTGGACCGAACCCCAGCGTCCTCCAGCAGCGGCTTTTTTGGGGAAAATGAAATAACGCGGCGAGTGGACGGGGTGCGCTGGGGTGAAACGGATGGGTCGTTCTTTGTCATGCAGGTCGGCCTGCAGCTCCTTGTAATGGAGCCAAGCCGCCAGTGGATCATCCGCATGCCAGGGCCGAATGCCGGGATCGCGCCAGATGGGATGGTTCTCCGGTTTGGCCAGCTCGCGGTAGAGCGGCGCGCTGCCAAAATCATCGCGGTGCTCGGTCTGCTCCTGGGCCAGAATCTTGAGAAGTCTGTCCTCCGTCGCCTGACCTTTTTCCGCCGCTGCGCGCCAGCGCTTCTTCAATTTCGCAAAGCCGCGGACGGTGCGCTCGCGGATTTCGTATTCCTTCGGACTGGCGCTGTCTACCTCGCCTTCTGCCTCGGCGAGCCAGGCGAGTTTTTCCTGGACGATTTTCTTCAGCAGCACGATGCGGCAATCGTCTTCAAAGCCCGGCAGGGATTCGTCGTCCTCGTCGTCAGTGCCGGAAGCTTCACGGCCCTTGCCCTCCATCGCAGCGATTTGCTCGCGCAACCGGCTGGCGGCAGCCGCGCGCTTCAGAGTGTCTTCGAAATAGCGGCGGGGTGCCTTGATGGCCTCGATGAAGGCGGCCAAATCGAACTCGAACCACACGGCGCGGGTGTCGCGCTCGTCGTCACCATCGCCGCTGACCAATGCGAGGTTGGTGAAGTAATCGAAGTGCGGCTGGTCGTCCACGCGCGCCTCGGCGACGGCGTCGGTGGTGGCGATAGCCTTGTCCTTGGCCTCAGCCAGTGTCTTGGTGGCCCGGCGAAAGGCGGCTAGCGTCTCCGCGCGAGGAAAATATTTGAAGAGCGCGGCAATGGGATACAGGTCGCTGAATCTGCGACCGGGCGAAGGAATGACGAGGCTGTTGGCTTCGGTTCCAATGAACCGCCGGAAATCGGACTCTGCGGGCTTCAGTTCCTCGAATTTAGCGGAAGCCTTTTCGAAGTAGCCTAGAAGCATTTTCGCCGCGTTCCTGCCCTTGACCGATTTTTTCGGCGGCTGGGTGATGAACAGGCCGAGATCGAGCGAAGCGGCATTTTGGAGTGCTTCCTGATCTGACCATTGATGAAACTGCCGGACAGCTCGCTGGCGTTTGGCCTCCTGAGATGAAGCATCGGCTTTGCTGGTGGCATCGAGTATGCCAGCAGCGCTGGCAAACCACGGCAGGAGCGCGCGGCACACTCGGTTCAAGTCGCCTTTCTCGGTCAGCAGCTGTTGCACGGCGGCGGCGCGTTGCGCGGATGTAGCGCGGCTGGTGTGGAGGACAGTGCGGGCGGCGGTATCGAAGTCCGCTTGTTCCGGCGCAAGCTTGAGCAACGGTGCGAGGTGGCGCCGAGGGCCGTCGAAGGTGGCGGCTTTGCGTGTAGCCCTGGACCAAGTTTCACGCACGCGGTCGACCCAACTCCTTAGAGCTTTCGCAGCATCGGAATCGCCTTCGATTCCGCGGGCCATGGCGGCGAGCGCGAGGGTGTAGTAATTCACCGCGTCTTGGAAGAGCTCGTGGTGTTGCCAGAGTTTTTCAGCCCAATCAATTAATGATTCGCCCTGAAGTTCAACCTGTGTTACTTTCCCCTGATAGATTCGGTTCAGCATCGGATAGGTTCTTACCAAAAAGACGGAGGTTTGTCTCTTTTTTTGTTGGTCCTTGGCTGACGGCGGGATTCGTCTTGGGGCGTGTGCTGTCGGTCGCGAGGGCACCCAGTTGACAGTTCTCTCCGGACGACTTGGTGAGCCGGAGTCGAAGTCTGGCTTTGTTTTCTTTTTGATTCGACTACAGAAGTTGGCGGCCAGCCAGTTTGAGCGTGCGTGTCTTGTTTCGGCGCGCAGACAATGCGCAGACAATGATACGGCCTTAGTAAAGGCTGGCATGTCGCGGCGGCGGTTCGATTATTTTTCGGCGATAACACAGCGCAGCCTGATCTTGTCATCTTGTCACCAGATTCCCACGCGACTACACTGGGCGGTGCAACCCTGCTGGATCCTGACGCCGCCCGAAGAGCTTGACGGCAACACTGTTTCCTGGAGCGAGATTTGCCGATCGGAATGCATTGCCCGATTGCTTTTGCGCAAGGGATTCCGTTGCGCACGGGAGGTCGAAGAATTTTTGCGACCCCGTCTCAGTTCATTGAGCGATCCGTTTTGCCTGCCGCAAATGGCCAAGGCGGTGGAGCGAATCCTCGACGCTCTGGACCGGCGCCAGCGGATTGTGCTCTTTGGCGATTACGATGTGGACGGCGTGACGTCGCTGGCGTTGCTGGCTGAAATGCTGCGCGCTTTGGGCGGCGAGCCCGAACTGTTTTTACCGCTGCGCGTGGAGGAAGGTTACGGCTTGAGCCGTGAAAGCCTGGAGCGCTGTCTCCAGCAACACCGACCCCAGTTGCTTGTGACCGTGGACTGCGGCACATCGTCGTTAAATGAAATCGCCGAGCTCAA
>Ga0070740_10006287_pt1 | contig 10510 bp, 9 predicted proteins | sample Coa_R2_FD_67286 | JGI IMG/M metagenome (GOLD analysis project Ga0070740, IMG submission 67286) | Surface soil microbial communities from Centralia Pennsylvania, which are recovering from an underground coalmine fire - Coalmine... | ecosystem: Environmental > Terrestrial > Soil > Unclassified ...
GGTTCCCTGGCCCGTGCCTCCTCGGCTTTCTTGACTTCTGGTGGGAGCCTTTCATGACCGAGGAAACCCGGCCCGAAGGGGAAACGACGGAAGGCGCCACGGCAACCCCCGCCGCCACCGCCGAGGAGCAGCCCAAGAAGCTGCACCAGACGGTGGAGATCACGGACGTCGGCCCGTGCAAGAAGCACATCAAGGTCACCGTGGACCGCAAGGACATCGACGCGCGCTTCGACGAGAAGGTCGCCGAGATCATGCCCGAGGCCAACGTGGCCGGCTTCCGGCCCGGCAAGGCCCCGCGCAACCTCGTCGTCCGCCGCTTCCGCAAGGACGTCGGCGACCAGGTCAAGACCGAGGTCCTCCTCGCCAGCCTCGAGCAGCTCGCCGAGGACCACGACGTCGCCCCGCTGGCCCCCCCCGACATCGACCCGTTCAAGATCGAGCTGCCCAGCGAAGGCCCGCTGGTCTACGAGTTCGAGGTCGAGGTCCGGCCGCAGTTCGACCTGCCCGAGTACAAGGGCCTCAAGCTCAAGCGGCCCGTCCACGAGTTCACCGAGGCCGAGGTCGAGGCCGAGGAGCGCCGCCTGCTCGCCCCCTACGGGCAGATCATCCCCAAGGAGGGCGGCAACGCCCAGGAGGGCGACATTATCGTGGCCGACGGCACCACGAAGGCCGGCGACCGCGTCCTCGGCCGGTTCCAGGAACTCACCGTCCGCGTCGAGCCGCGGCTGACCTTCAAGGACGGCATCGCCGAGCGCTTCGCCGAGCAGGTCAAGGGGGCCAACCCCGGCGACACCCGCACGGTGGACATCCGCCTGTCCGACCGCGTGGCCGACCCCACCCTGCAAGGCCAGACGGTGCAGGCGACGCTGGAGATCAAGGACGTCAAGACGATCCGGCCGCCGGAGCTGACGCACGAGTTCCTGCACACCTTCGGCGTCCACAACCCCGAGCAGCTCCGCGAGCTGGTCCGCGCCCTCCTGAACCGCCGGCTGGAGTACCTGCAGCGGCAGTCGGCCCGGCAGCAGGTGATGGAGCACGTCGCCGCCGCCGCCACCTGGGACCTGCCCGAGGACCTGCTCCGGCGCCAGGCCAGCCGGGCGCTGCGCCGCCGCATCATGGAGATGCAGGCCGAGGGCATCTCCGAGGACGAGATCCGCGGCCGGCTGCGCCTGCTGGAGCAGGACGTGCTGCGGAGCACGGCCCAGGCGCTGAAGGAGCATTTCGTCCTGCAGAAGATCGCCGAGGTCGAGAAGATCGACATCGACGAGGACGACATCGACGCCGAGATCGAGCGCATCGCCGAGCAGAACAACGAGTCGCCGCGGCGCGTCCGGGCCCGGCTGGAGAAGGAAGACCTGATGGAGGCGCTGGCCGCCGAGATCATCGAGCGGAAGGCGCTGGACCTGATCCTGGACACCGCCGAGTACGAGGACGTGCCGCTGCAGAAGGAGGAGCAGCAGCCGGTCGCCGCGGTGGAGGAGCAGGCCGTCCCCGGCGAGCTGCGCGACCCGACCGCCGCCCCCGCCGAGGCCGAGCAGCCGCCGCAATCCTGACACGGCGCAGGGCCTGCCGGGCAGGCCCTGCGGCCGGCCCCCAGCGAAAAGGAACCAATCATGCTCGATCCCCAAGCCGGAATGATGGCCCCGCACGCCGGCCCCGGCCCGCTCCAGCCGCTGGTGCAGCGCTACCGCGACCTGATGCGGCAGCGCTACATGACGCTGGAAGACCTGCTCATGGAGAACCGCATCGTCTTCCTCGGCTCGTCGCGGGAGACGGGCGGCGACCCGCGCATCACCGACTATTTGGCCAACCTGACCATCCAGAAGCTGCTGTTCCTGCAGTACGAGAACCGCAACCAGGAGATCCACCTGTACATCAACTGCCCCGGCGGCTCGGTGTACGGCACGCTGGCCATCTACGACACGATGCGCTTCCTGGAATGCCCCATCGCCACCTACTGCATGGGCCTGGCGGCCAGCGGGGCGGCGATCATCCTGGCGGCCGGCAGCAAGGGCAAGCGCTACGCCCTGCCGCACTCGAAGATCATGGTCCACCAGCCGTGGGGCCAGGTCGGCGGCCAGGTGTCCGACATCGAAATCCAGGCCAACGAGATCCTCAAGGACCGCCAGCGCCTCAACGAGATCCTCGCCTACCACACCGGCCGCCCCGTCCAGCAGATCGAGCAGGAGACGGAGCGCGACCGCTACTTCACCGCCCAGGACGCCAAGGAGTTCGGCCTGGTCGATGAGGTGCTGACGAAGATCACCGAGGAGAAGAAGAAGTGAGCAGTTAACAGTTCGCGGGCAGTGGTCTTTGCTGCTAACTGCTAACCACGAACCACTAACTGCTCGCTCTTCGCCGAATTCCTCATCCCGCCCCGCCCCCGCTGCCGATGGGATACGGGGGCGGGCCTGCCCGGAGAAGCCTGCCATGACCCTGGTTCCCTACGTGGTCGAGCGCAGCGGCCGCGAGGAGCGCGTCTTTGACATCTACAGCCGCCTCCTCAAGGACCGCATCGTCTTCCTGCAAGGGCAGGTCAACGACGACAGCGCCAACCTGATCGTCGCCCAGCTGCTGTACCTGCAGTTTGAAGACCCCAAGGCCGACATCCACCTGTACATCAACTCGCCCGGCGGGTCGGTGACGGCCGGCATGAGCATCTACGACACGATGCAGTACGTGACCTGCGACGTGGCCACCTACTGCATCGGCCAGTGCGCCAGCATGGGCGCCGTCCTGCTGGCCGCGGGCGCCCGGGGCAAGCGCCACGCCCTGCCGCACTCCCGCGTCATGATCCACCAGCCGCTCGCCGGCACCGAGGGGACCACCACCGAGATCCTCATCCACGCCAAGGAGTTCATCCGCCTCAAGAAGGACCTCAACGAGATCCTCCTCCGGCACACCGGGCAGAGCCTCGAGCGCATCGAGCGCGACACCGACCGCGACAAGTTCATGTCCGCGGGGGAGGCCCGGGAGTACGGCCTGGTCGATCACGTCCTGGAGCGCATCCCCCAGAGCTACGTCCAGGCGCGACCGGCCAGCCCGCAGGGCTAGGAGCCAGCAGGTTCCAAGGTAGTCCCCTCGCCCCGCGCGGGGGACCGCCCCTGGCGGAGCGAGGGGACTGCTTGGGGACGGCCGGCTCCAACGCACCAGGAAGAAGGCAAAAGGAATCATGGGCGCGAGGACCCGAATCCGAGTGGCCGTCTTTCCTTTTGCCTTCCTGCTTTTCCCCCTCTCCCTTTCCCCCCTCGGCTGCCATAACTGCGACCTCGTCGAGGCGGAACTGCGCAACCGCGACGAACAGCTCCGCCAGGTCCGCGACGAGATGGACCGGCTCGCCGCCTACAACGAGGCCCTCCGCCGCGAGGTGTGGTCGCTGCGCGGCGGCGGCTGCCAGGCCAACTTCTCCCCCGAGTTCGCCGCCGGGGCCTGCACGCTCAAGTCGGTCGCGCTCGGCCGCGGCACCGGCGGCTACGACGCCGACGACTGCTCCGGCGACGAGGCGCTCCAGGTCATCGTCGAGCCGCGCGACCCGGACGGCCACGTCATCAAGGCGCCCGGCAGCCTGGACGTGCTGGCGCTGCAGATCAACCGCGAGGGGCTGAAGACGCCGCTGTCCTCGTGGCACGTCCCGCCCGAGGCGCTGCGGCGGTCGTGGCGGAGCGGCCTGCTCAGCACGGGGTACGTCCTGGTGCTGCCGTGGAAGATGTGGCCGACGGAGAAGAAGGTGCGCGTGGTGGCGAGGTTCATCCTGCCGGACGGCCGGGTGTTCGAGGCGGACAAGGACGTGAGCGTGCGGCCGACGCCCCTGGCCCAGCAGAAGGCGGCCCGGCCCGAGCCGGCGGATTTGCCGATGAACGAAAGCCCGCCCTTCGAGGCGCCGCCGCCGCCGAGGAAGCTGGAGGGGCCGCCGGTGGAAGGCCGGCGCGACGCCCCGGGCAGGGGCGGCGTGCAGCCGGCGGCGGGGCAGGCCGGCCGCCGGCCCTCGCTGGCCGACGCGGTGCAGGGCCTGCCGCCGGTGCCGCTGGGGCCGTGAGCGGTTCTGGGCCGAGCCGCCGGGTTGATCCCGGCGGGTTCCCGGCTCCTCAGCGCATCCACCGCAGGTTCAGCAGGATCAACAGCACCAGCCCGACGAAGATCGCGGCGAACAGCACCGCCGACAGGGTGAGCAGCCAGGCGCCGATCAGGTTGGTGCGGGTCGGCGTCTGGGCCAGCAGGCGCCGCAGTTCCGATTCGACCTCCTGCCGCAGCGGCTCCTCCGTCATGCGCCAGCGCAGCGTGACGTGGTGGAACAACTCACTCGCGTCCACCTCCAGCACGGCGAGCTGATGCGCCACCGCCGGGTGGGCCGGCAGCCCCGCCAGCTCGGCCCCGCGCCCCAGCGCCGCCCCCTCGACCAGTTCCCTCCCCGCCTCGCGCACGGCCACGCTCGGCGCCGCCTGGATGGCCGTGCCGGCGACACTGTTCCCGGACGGCAGCGGGGCGTACTTGATGAAGAGCTGGTTGCCGGCGCGGGTCCAGGAAAGGCCCAGCCCCTCCAGCACGCGGGCCAGGATGTTCTCGAAGGCGGACGGCTCGACGTTGTAAACGGCGGTCGTTTGCCGGCGGGCCCAGAGGATGAGGGCGCAACCGCCGACCACGATGACGAAGTAAATCACCGCCAGGACGATCGAGGCATACCAGCCCCCGTCGCCGGGCGGTTCGAGGCGGTCGGTGCTGCCGGCGCCCCAGAAGTAGCGCCACGGCTCGTACAGGCCGGTGGCGCAGCCGGGGCCGAGCAGCAGCAGGAAGCCGGACGCGGCGAAGATGACGCCCGCGAAGTCCCAGGCGCCGGAGACCATCAGCGGCCGGTCGCGGCGGTTAATGAGGCCGAGGACGAACAGGTAGACCGCCAGCGGGAACAGGAAGGCCAGGAAGAGGATCAACGAACGGCCCTCGGTTGGGGCTAAGCACGCGGTCCTGTTTTTTCTCCCCTCGCCCCCGCCGCGGGGCGAGGGGAGAAAGACGAAACAACCCCGGCCGGGTGCTTGGTGGGGGTGTCGGAGAGGGCATTCTAGCGGCCCGCGCCGGGGCCGGTCAACCGGCCGGGCGGTCGGCCGTTGCCTCATTCCTTTGCCCGCATGAACGCCTCGTCGTACCCACCTGCTCCGCCGCCCGGGGGGGCCGTGCCCGGCGCTGGCGCCAGGGCGGGGCGGGGCAGGCGGTTCGCCGCCGGCAGGGCGCTGCCGGCCGCGGCGGCGGGCCGCGCCTCGAAGTAACGCTTCAGCTTCAGGAACTGCTTCTCGTACAGGTGCCAGCTGAGCAAAGACGCCCCGAGGGAGATGCCCACCACCGCGGCGAACTGGACGACGACCGCCAGGAACGACGAGCCCAGCCAGCCGGCCAGCGTTTCCGTCCGGACCGAGAGGAACGGCATCAGAAACAGGCCGTGGTAGACGTACAGGCCGTAGCTGTACTTGCCGAAGAAGCGCAGCGCCGGCAAGGCGGCGCAGCGGCCCAGCAGGCCCCCGGCCGGGGCGGCGACGACCAGCACCAGCGCCGCCGCGAAGAACAGGGCCAGCAGGCTGTAACCGGCCGTCTGCATGACTTCGTCCGCGATCCGCAGGCCGTGCCGCCAGACGAACAGGCCGAGCAGGGCGGCACCCAGCGCCAGGGCCACGGCCGGGGCGAAGCGGCGCAGGGCGGACAGGCCCCCGGGCGCCCGCGCCGCCACGGCGACCGCGGCCCCGACGGCCAGGGCGTCCACCCGGCAGGGCGTGAAGGTGTAAGCGACGACGAAGCCATACCCGTTCGCCAGGAACGCCCAGCGGAGCAGCGGGGCCGCCACCACGCACAGCGCGCACGCGGCCAGCAGCCGCCGCCGGCTCAGCAGCAGGACCACCAGCGGCCAGACCAGGTAGAACTGCTCCTCGACCGCCAGCGACCAGAAGTGGTTCAGGTGCCAGTTCCCGGCCAGGAAGACCCACCCATTGGCCCACACGGTGCAGACGTTGGAGGCGTAGCACCACAGCCAGATTTGGTTCGCCTGGAGGTGTTCAAAGGCGGGCGACGGCGGCCGCAGGAAAAGGGGAACGATTACGAAGATCACCACCAGCACGCCGTAGTAGAGGGGGAAGATGCGAAGGGTCCGGCGCGCGTAAAAGTTGCGGAAGTAGTGCGGCAACCCCTTCGCGTCCAGCAGGATGCCGGTGATCAGGAAGCCCGACAGCACGAAGAACAGGTCCACCCCGCACCAGCCGGACCAGGCCGCGCGGTAAATCCAGGCCGTAACGTGGGAGGTGACGGGCTGGGACGGCAGCAGGTGGAAGGCGAGGACGAGCAAAATGGCGACGCCGCGCAGCCCGTCGAGGCCGGGCAGGTGCGTCCCCGGCGGGGGGAGCGAACGGCCGGCGGCCGGGGACGACTCGGATCCCATCGAGGAAGGCTCTCCGCTGAGGGGGCTGGCCGACGTCTGCTCTTCCAGCATTCCTTGCCTTTGATCAGGAAGCAACTCCTTTCCGTTGGGAAATGGGCTTATTGCGGGCCGAGAGCGAAAACGCTTCCGAGAAGCGCCCGGCCGATACCGGCTGCTTCTCCGAAGCGTCGCAAAACTCTGCCCGGAGCAGTCAACTCGCTCCGCGAGTTGACTGCTCCGGGCAGAGGCTCAATCAGGCGAACAATTCCTTCACCGCCTGGCCGCCGTCCACGATCTTGATCGGCCGGCCGCCGATGGCGTTGCTCAGCGTCTCCTTGCGCGGGTTGATCTTCAGCGCCTTGCACAGCGTGCAGAACAGGTCCGGCACGCCCACCGGGCGCTCGGCGATGTTGCGGCCGTCCTTCGTCGTGGCCCCGATCACCGCGCCGCCCTTGATGCCGCAGCCGGCCAGGGCCACGCTGAACGCCCGCGGGTAGTGGTCGCGGCCCGTGCGGCCGTTGATGTTCGGCGTCCGGCCGAACTCGCCCATCCACACCACCAGCGTCTTCTCCAGCAGGCCGCGCTCCTTCAGGTCGCCCACCAGGGCCGCGAAGCCCCTGTCCACCGGGGCCGACAGCGCCTTGGTCCGCTCGAAATTGTCCTGGTGCGTGTCCCAGTTGCCGTGCAGCACCTCGACGAAGGTGACGCCGGTCTCCACCAGCCGCCGGGCCAGCAGGCAGGCCTGGCCGAAGTTGTTCTTGCCGTAGCGCTCGCGCAGGGCGTCCTTCTCCTGGGCCACGTCGAACGCCTTCAGCCGCGGGCTGAGCACCATCTGCGACGCGGTGCCGTACAGGGCGCGGTGGTCCTCGACCTTCGGCCTGGCCCCGGCCTCGGCGAAGTCCTTCTCCAGGTCGTCGAGCAGGCCGAGGCGGCGCTTCAGCACCTTCTCATCGACGCCGCGGGGCAGCTCGGTGTTGAGCGGCAGGCGGGTGGGGTTCTGGACGACGAACGGGGCGTACTGCATGCCGAGGAAGCCGGAGCCGGCGGGGGGCATGCCGCCGCCGCCGCCGCCGGAGATGCTGACGAAGTGCGGCAGGTCGAAGTCGGGGCTGCCCAGTTCACTGGCGACGTGGGCGCCGAAGCTGGGGTACTTGACCGAGCCGCTGGGGACGTAGCCGGTGTGCAAGAGGAACTGCGCCCGCGGGTGGTTGCCCTCCCGGCTGTTCATGGACCGGATGAGGGCGACGTCCTTCATCTGTTTGGCCATCTCCGGCCAGTGCTCGGCGATCTGGACGCCGGGAACGGCCGTGTCGATGGCCCTGGTCGGGCCGCCGGTGGAGGCGCCCGGTTTCGGATCAAAGGTCTCGAACTGCGAGGGGCCGCCCTGCATGAAAAGGAGGATGCAGGAGAGGCCCTTCTTGCGCAGCTCCTCGGCCTGGAGGCGAACGGCGTCCATCCAGCCGAGCGCGCTGACGCCGGCGGCGCCGGCCGCCGCCGTGCGCAGGAAGGCGCGCCGGCTCAGCTGGCCGCGCGTCATCCGCAGGAAGAGGTCGTGGATCGGCATGGGTATCTCCTTGTTGCAGCCGCAGGCTTCAGCCTGCGGCTGCAACCTAGCGCTTCGTCTGGAATTCGGTCGAGTTCACCAGCGCCCACAGGATGTCTTCAAACGCCTCGGCCCGCTTGCCGACCTGCTTGACGTGCTCGCGGCACCTCCGCATCTCGCGCGGCGTCGGCTTGCGGCCCAGCGTCCGCAGGTAGACCTGCTCGATGGCCTTGTCGTCCTGCGGGTGGTCCTTGAGGACCCTGGCCAAAGGCGTGTCGCCGGTCGCCTTCATGCGGGCGTTGAGCTGCTGGTTGTTCATCAGCATCAGCGCCTGCGGCACGCTGCCCTCCACCTCGTCCGGCTTGATGGACGGGTCGAAGTCGAACAGCTGGCGGAACTGGAAGGCGAGGCCGAACTGCCGGCGGAACGGCCCCCCGCCGCCAGGCCCCGGCCGGCCGCGCCCCGGACCCTGCGGGAACGGCCCCAGCGCCGACGCCACCGCGTCCCACAGCTCATCGGCGCTCATCCGGGTCGGGTAGCGGGCGGTGCAGCGCAGGTGGTCGCCGGGCGAGTCGCCGACGCGCGACTGCCGCTGGTACGCCTCGGTGTTCATCACCAGCCGGTACAGGCCGCGGATGTCGTAGTCCGTGGCCCGGAACGACGCCGCCAGCCGGAACAGCACGTCGGGGTAAGTCGCCTCCTGGAGCGGCCCCATGTTATCGACGGGCTGGTAGAAGCCCTGGCCGGTCAGGTCGCCCCAGACGCGGTTGGCGAAGGCGGCGGAGAACCAGTAGTTGTCCGGCGCGGTGACGAACTTCGCCAGGGCCTTGCGGCGGTCGAGGTCGGTGCGGGCCGGCGGCGGGGCGTCGCCGGTGAGGAAGCGCGGCTGGACGGCGTAGGTCTTCTTCGGGTCGTCGCGGTCGGGCATGCGGTACTCGCCGAACGGCCGCGCGGCCAGCCGGAAGCCCTCGATGCGCCGCTGCTGCCCCTGCCCCTGCGGCTCGGCGAACACCGGCCGCTCGGCCAGCTTGCCGAAGAACGCCGTCAGCTCGTGGAACTGCTGCCGCTTCCAGATGTCGCTGGGGTGGTCATGGCATTGGGCGCACTGGATCTGAATGCCCAGGAAGACGCGGGCCGTGTCGGAGGCGCGCTCCACGGCGGCGTCGGCCTGGGCGTGGGCCATCAGGAAGCCGACCTGGCCGTTCTTCGTCGGCTCGGTAAGCTTCAGCCCCCCCTCGGCGGTCAGCAGGTCGCGGCTGATCTCGCCCCAGCTCTTCTTCGCCTGGAACTGCTCGAACAGCCATTGCTCCAGGGCCGACTGCCGCGGGAAGCGGATGAACACCAGCGACGACGTGGCCCGCGACAGCATCACGTCGCGCCAGTGCTTGGCCAGGTGCCGGCTGAACGCCTCGGAGGCAAGCAGCGCGTCGATGAGCCTGGCGCGCTTCTGCGGGTCGCTGTCCTTGACGAAGGCTTCCGACTGGGCGGCGGTCGGCACCTTGCCGGTCAGGTCGAGATAGACCCGGCGGACGAACTGCTCGTCGGTGACCCGCGGCGAGGCGGTGAGTTTGTCGGCCTTGAGGTGCTGCTCGAGGAGCCGGTCGATCTCCGCGGGCGTGGCGGGGGATTTCGGGGCGTCCTTCCACGCCGCGGGGATGATGGGCACGTTAGCGTCGGGGGCCTTGGGGTAGCGCTTCTTGGCCTCGTCGGCCCCCGCCGGGGCGGCCACGAGCCACGCCAGGCACAGCCCGGCGAGAAGGAAGGCGGTCCGGTACATCGTCGCACTCCCCTTGCAGACGGGACCCAAGGGATCGGGAAGGGAATATCAAGCAACAGCGGAGCCGGTCCCTCCCGCCGGCAGCGTCGAAGACGGGAGGGAGGCCGGCCCCGCGGTTGGAGGCGTTACTTGTCATCGTTCTTCTTACGGCCGCGGTTCTTGCCGAAAGGCTGCTGGCCGAACCCGCCGCGGCGTCCGGAATCCTGCTGCATCTGCTCCAGGATTTCGGTGATCTTCTTGAACTCCTCCATCGTCAACTTGCCGTCGCCGTTGGTGTCGAGCTTCTTGAAAATCTCTTCGGCGTTGATCCTGGGAGAGCCGCCACCGCGCCGGCCGCCGATGCCGGGCCGGCCGCCAGGCTGCCCGCCGCCGAAACCGCGGCCGAGGTCCGCACCCTTCTTGAGTTCCTCCGCCGTCAGGGAGCCGTCCTTGTTGGCGTCGAGCCGGTCGAAAATCCGGTCGAGGATTTCCGGCCGGTCCTTGAGGAAGTCCGGCGCGGAGTCGGCGAGCTTGCGGAACTCGTCCTTGCTGATCTTGCCGTTCTTGTCGGCGTCGAGCTTCTTGAACAGGGCGTCGGTGTCCTTGAACAGCTCGGCCATCTTGCCGAACTGGCCGCCCTGGAACCGGCCGCGGCCCTGCTTCTTTTCGCCCTTGTCCTGGTCGTCAGCCCCGGCGGCGACGCCGACCAGCACCAGCGCGGCCAGCAGGCCGAGGCCACAAAGCAAACGCTTCATTGAAGAGGCTCCTTTGGGGGAGTATGGCGTGCGGCGGGGGCTGTGCCAGCCTTTGCGAGTCC
>Ga0070740_10006290_pt1 | contig 10504 bp, 14 predicted proteins | sample Coa_R2_FD_67286 | JGI IMG/M metagenome (GOLD analysis project Ga0070740, IMG submission 67286) | Surface soil microbial communities from Centralia Pennsylvania, which are recovering from an underground coalmine fire - Coalmine... | ecosystem: Environmental > Terrestrial > Soil > Unclassified ...
TGCGTTTCCCGAGCCTCCGTTACGGCCTGCCGACCCCTATCAGCGTGCCAGGATGCGCGCGATCGAGGACCTCTGCGACCGCGCCTTCGATGCAGTCGCGTACGGATTCTGGATCGCGCTGGCGCGCAAGGAGGCGCCCGAGGCGGAGGCGATGGCCGCGGCGGCGCGCGCAGAGTTCGCGCAACTGCTCGCAAGGCTCGAGCACGAACTGGACGACCGCGACTTCTTCTGCGGCGCAGTAAGCATCGCCGACCTCGCCGCCATCTGCCATGTCCCGGCGGCGAAGGCGATGGGAGTCGCGACGGATGCGATGCCGCGGCTGAAACGGTGGATGGAGCGGATGAACGGGATCGAGGCGGTCCGGAACGATCGGCGCAGGCTGGTCGCGGCGCTCGCCAAAAGCCATGATATCATCAACGAACTCGAGGGCCCCGACGGCCGGGTGCATTGGCGCGACAGCCGCCTCGAATGGCCCGTGCGCCACGGATTTCTCCGCTTCATCGTGCGCGAGTTCGAGGCCGGCAAGATGATGTTCCCGCCGGACGCAGCGTAAGAGGAGGTGCCACGGCGATGCCTGTCGCCTATATTCCGCGCACGCGCGAACTGTACGCCGATTACAACAACCCGTACCGATGGGTTACGAACGAGAGCGTTCCATGGACCCCGCTTCGCAAGCCGATCGCGCAAAGCAGGATCGCGCTGATCAGCTCGGGCGGCATCATGTACCGCGACCAGCCCCGGTTCCATCGCGAGGACACCTCCTATCGGCGCATCCCCAGGACCGCAACCCGCGACGAACTCAATATCTGGCACTTCGGTTATCCGACGGCGGATGCGCAGGCGGATCCGAACTGCGTGTTTCCATGGCAGCGCCTCAACGAACTCGAACGCGAGGGAGTTATCGGCGAGCTCGCCGATCCGTGCTTCAGCTTCATGGGCGGCATCTATTCGGCGCGCAAGGTCCGCGACGTTCTCGCTCCTCAGATCCTCGACGAACTCAAGCGGGCCCATGTCGATGCGTTCTACCTCGTGCCCGCCTGACCCGTGTGCCATCAGTCCGTGGGACTGATCGCGCGCGTGGTCGAGGAGGCGGGAATTCCGACGCTGTGCATGACCTCTGCGATGGACATAACGCAGGCCGTGAAGCCTCCGCGGGCGGTGTTCGTGAACTTCCCGCTGGGTCATCAGACCGGCAAACCCAACCAGCCCGACCTGCAGAGGAGCATTGTGAAAGACGCGATGCGCGCGTTCGAGACTATCGACAGGCCCGGAACGATCGTGGAACTGCCGTACGTGTGGGACCCGAACGATCGTTCGTGGGAGACCCGCGACTACACAAAAGGATGGATGCCGGCGAGACCCTCGACGGAGGATGCGGAGCGGGCCGACGCGCTGCGACGCGCCCGCTACTCCGGCGCCTAGCGTGCTCTTCGGCTCTTTAGAAGGGAGAAAAGTGGATGAACGGAGTGGCTGTGGTGACCGGACTCGCGTTGCTCGAATGCTTCCTGTTCGCGGCGATGGTGGGGAGGGCGCGCTCGCGCTACCATGTGGAAGCGCCGGCGACCACGGGCGATCCGTCGTTCGAGCGCTACTTTCGCGTTCATCAGAACTCCGTGGAGTCGCTGGTCATCTTTATCCCGGCGTTGTGGCTGTTCGCGATGTACGTCAGTTCGGCGATCGCGGTGGCCTTGGGATTGATTTTCATCGCCGGCCGAATCATCTACGCCGCCGGATACATCAGCGCGGCCGAAAAGCGCGAGCCGGGCGCCCTCATCAGCGGCGTGATCATCGCGATCCTCCTGATAGGCGCCGTGTTCGGTCCGATCGTCGGCCACTTCCGCGCGCATTAGGCGGCTCCTCGGAGCGCCCGCCGCGCGCGACCGAAACCGGGTTTGTGCGGCCCTCGCTTGGCAGATCCGCGCCGACCTATTAAAGTCGGCTTCTCGGACGTTTCCATTCTTTACAACTTCATCCTCTAACAAGGAGAGTTTTTCATGGCGGAAGAACGCAAGGGCGCCGTTACGATGAGGGGCAACCCGATGACGCTCGTCGGCCCCGAAATCAAACCCGGCCAGAAGGCCCCCGCCTTCACGCTGGTCGGCAAGGGACTGCAGCCGGCATCCCTCGACCAGTTCAAGGGCAAGGTCAAAATCATCAGCACCGTTCCCTCGCTCGACACTCCGGTGTGCGATGCGGAGACGCGAAGGTTCAACGAGGAGGCGGCCAAGCTGCCCGGCGACGTTCAGATCCTGACCGTGTCGATGGACCTTCCGTTCGCGCAGGCGCGATGGTGCGGCGCGGCGGGCGTGGACAAGGTCACCACGCTGAGCGACTACCGGTCGGCGGAGTTCGGCCAGAAATACGGCACGTTGATCAAGGAGTTGCATCTGCTGGCGCGCGCCGTGTTCGTGGTGGACAAGAACGACAACGTCACCTACGCGGAGTACGTGCCGGAAGTCGCCAACCATCCCAACTACGAGGCGGCGCTCGAGGCCGCGCGCAAGGCGGCCGGCGCCTGAAGGATCGAAAACCGCGCGGGGATGCGCATCGGCGGGCCGCCTGATGCGCGTCCCCCCGCGCGCCCATCGGCAAATCAATAAGGAGGACGGAATTGTCGCAACGCGAGCAGCGCCCGCATGCTTCCGCGCCTGATCTTTCCTTTGGAGCAGGGATGAAGCGCGGGCTGTATGAGGCAATTTTCCGCCGCCGCGACATGCGCGAGTTCCTGCCCGACCCGGTTCCCAACGACGTCCTTGCGCGGGTGCTGATCGCCGCCCATCATGCGGCCAGCGTCGGGTTCACCCAGCCGTGGGACTTCGTGATCGTCCGCGACCTCGACCGGCGCCGCCGCGTCCATCAGGTCTTCGAGCAGGAGCGGATCAAGAACGCCGACATGTTCGCGGGCGACAGGCGATCCAAGTTTCTTTCGCTCAAGCTCGAGGGAATCCTCGACTCGCCGCTCAACATCCTCGTGACATGCACTCCGGGGCGATTCGGACCGGCGGTGCTCGGCAAGGTCAGCATCCGCGAGGTCGAGGTCTACTCGGCGTGTCTTGCGGTGGAGAACCTGTGGCTGGCGGCGCGGGCGGAAGGCCTTGGAGTGGGATGGGTGAGCATCCTGCGCAACGATGCGCTGGCGGAGATCTTCTCGATTCCTGCCGGCACGATTCCGCTCGCCTATCTATGCGTCGGTTACGTGCGCGATTTTCCGGAGCGTCCGCTGCTCGCGACCCAGGGATGGGCCCGCAGGCTTCCCCCGCGATCGGTCCTGCATTTCGAGTCGTGGAACGACGACGGCGCGGCGCAAAACCGCGAGCTTGCCGAGGCGATCGAAACCCCCGGCATCTGGAGTGAGATCTTCCCCGACGAGACGCCCGGAGACCGTTGAACCGGCTCTTGAGCCGCCTGACGCCTTGGCGATGGGAGATTCGAGAGCGCACCCTGCTCGTGCATTTCGACTCCCGATTCCGGACCCTTGGATGGGCGCCGCTTGGGGGCGGGTTCGCCCGCGCCCGCGCCGTCGCCAATCATCAGGTCGGCACGGACGACCGCGCGGCGGTCGAAGCCCCGCGCCGCCATCTCAGCCGCGCGCTCGAGACCCTCGGCGTCGATCCCCGGGACGCGGTCGCGATGATGACGGCGGCGAAGGTCCGGCGCGCGGCCTACGCTTCGGCGCGAAGGAACGGACTGGTAGCCGGCGCATGGTGCACGGCAGGATGCGCGAACGCGCTGCGGGTGGGGGACCGGGCAACCTTCCTCCGCGCCGCTCCGGGAACGATCAACCTCGTGGTAGCGATCAACGAGCCGATGGAGGACGCCGCGATGGCCGAGGCGATCCAGATTGCGACCGAGGCGCGCGTTCTCGCCGTCCAGGGCGCGGGAATCGCGAGCACGCGATCGGGAGCGCCGGCGACCGGGACCGGCACCGATTGCATCGTGATTGCCGCGCCCCCCGGCAACTCCATCCGATATTGCGGCAAGCATACGCTGGTTGGAGAACTGATCGGGCGCGCCGTCATCACGAGTTGTTCGAGGGCGCTGGCGCGCGAGCGTCTTGAAAGGGATTGATTTTGCGCGACCAAAAACCGCGCCTGTTTCCGCATGAACCACGCATTCCATCTCTCGGCGCCCCTGATCGCCTCGGCGTTGATCCTCGATGCGTTCGTGGGCGATCCCGAGCGGCTGCCTCATCCCACTCGCCTGATGGGCGCCGCGATCGCCCGCGGCGAACGATTGCTCCACTCGGGCGACCCCCGACGCGACCTGCGCAATGGAGCGATTCTGGCCGCGGCGATCATCGCCCTCTCGGCGGCGGCGGCGTGGGCGGCGATCGGCGTTTGCGACCGGATCGATCGGTCGTTCGGAGCGATCGCCGCGGTCGCGGTCGCGTGGACCACGTTGGCCGCGCGCGGGCTTGACGACGCCGCGGGCGAAGTCCAGCGCGCGCTGCTTGCGCGCGACGAAGCCGCGGCGCGCCTCGCGATTCCGGCCCTGGTCGGCCGCGATCCGCACTCGCTCGATCGCGAGGGTATGATTCGCGCGGCCGTTGAGTCCGTGGCGGAAAACGCAAGCGACGGCGTGATAGCCCCGATGCTGTATCTGTTCGCGGCGGGTCCCGTCGGCGCGATCGCCTACAAGGCCATCAACACGCTCGATTCGATGATCGGTCATCGCGATGCGCGCTACACCCGCTTCGGGCGGTTTGCGGCGCGCATCGATGACGCCGCCAACTGGATTCCCGCGCGCCTTACCGCGATATGCATCGCCGCCGCCTCCGAGATATGGCTGCGCAGGGGGCGCCAGGCAATCGCTATCGTCAGACGCGACGCGCGCCGGCATGAAAGCCCCAACGCCGGTTTTCCGGAGGCCGCGATGGCGGGCGGATTGGGAGTGCAATTGGGCGGACCAGCGGTGTATGACGGCGATACGATTGTGCATCCCCGAATCGGCGACCCGGTATGCCCCGCCACCATCGACGACATAGCGAGCGCCCGGATTATCCTCAGAATCGCGACGGTGATCGCCTTTTTTGCGATCGCGATCGCGCGCGCGGTGCTGACATGAGCCGTCCGGTTCCGATCGATCGCGTGCATGGCGGTGATGCTCCCTCGGATGTGATCGACTTCAGCGCGAGCATCAATCCCCTCGGCCCGCCCCCCGCGGCGATCGCGGCCTACCATGAGGCCGCGGCGCGAATTGCCTCGTATCCGCCGCCGCGAAGCGCCGCGCTCGAGAAGCGGCTCGCGCGATGGATGGAGGTCGGCGAAGACAAGGTTCTCGCCGGCAACGGCACCACCCAGCTCATCTACCTGATGGCGCGTGTCCTCGAGCCCGCCCATCCGTTCGTGGCGATTCCCACCTTCAGCGAGATCGCCAACGCGCTGGCGGGCGAGGGATGGGCGCCGGAAGCGATCCGGCTTGCCCCGGATGATTTCCGCCTCGAAATCGGCCGGGTCGAAGAGGCGCTCGCCGATCATGCGGGCGCGATCTTCTTCGGTCGCCCCAACAGCCCCACCGGCACGATGCCCACGGTCGACGACGTAAGGGAGATTGCCGATCGATGCGCGCGGCGCGCCTGCTGGTGCGTGGTCGACGAGGCGTTCATCGACCTGGCCGATCCGCCCGATTCAGTGGTGAAGCTCGTCAACGTCAACCCGCGGCTTGTGGTTCTCAGGTCGCTCACGAAATCGTTCGCGATCGCGGGGCTGCGGCTCGGATGCGTCATCGCCGACGACGAAGTAATCGCGGCGATGCGGCAGGCGATCGAGCCGTGGTCGGTCAACGTGGTCGCCGAGAGCGTCGGACTCGCATGTATCGAGGCGCCGGAGGATTATCTGAGACGAAGCCGCGAATTCATCGCGCGCGAGCGCGAGTACCTTGCCGTATCGCTTTCCGCGATCGCCGGAATCCGTGTGTTTCCATCGGCGGCCAATTTCCTGATGATCGCGGTGCAAGGCGAGTCCGAACCAGGTGAGTTCGCCGCGGCGATGCTTGAGCGAAAAATCGCGGTGCGCGATCTCGCCACGATGCCGGGATGCTCGGCGGGGCATTATCGCATCGCCGTGCGCACCAGGCCCGACAACGAGCGTCTGGTCGCCGCCGCCCGTGATTGGCGGGCGCGATGAAGCGGCGGAGGGGTGCAACGGTCGATCGATGAACATGCTCGATGAGACCCTCAAGAGCATCCGGACTCCCGATTCCGAAGCCGAACGCGCCGCCGCCCGGCGGCTTGATTCGCTGACCAAGCCGCCCGGAAGCCTCGGCTACCTGGAAAATGCCGTGCGGCGCTATGCGGCGATCCGCGGCGATGCGCAGGCGCGGATGGGGCGCGGAGCGCTCGCCGTCTTCGTTGCCGATCACGGAATCGCCGACGAGGGCGTGAGCGCATTTCCGCAATCGGTCACGGTCGAGATGCTGCGGAATATCGCGGCGGGCGGAGCGGCAATCAGCGTGCTCGCGCGCCGCTTCGGCTATCAGCTTCGCGTCATCGATGCGGGCGTCAGAACCGATACCAGCGGCTCGCCGCTCGACCCTGTCATCTATCGCCGGGTCGCATCCGGCACGGCCAACTTCGCGCGCGGGCCCGCGATGACCCCCGAGCAGGCGCGGCGATCGCTGGAGGTCGGAATCGAAACCGCACGCGACCTTGCCGCCGCGGGCGCCACCCTCATCGGAATCGGCGAGATGGGAATTGCCAACAGCACCTCGGCCGCGGCCATCCTGAGCGCGGTTACCTCGATCGCCCCCGCCGAGCTGGCGGGTCGCGGCACGGGTCTCGACGATGCGGGAGTGCGGCACAAGATTGCCGTGATCGAACGCGCGCTCGAACTCCATCGCCCCTCGCTTTCGACCCCGGAGTCGATTCTCGCCGCGGTTGGCGGCTTCGAGATCGGGGCGATGGCGGGTGTGTGCCTTGCGGGCGCGGCGCTTCGGGTGCCGGTCGTCGTCGACGGCTTCATCGCGACCGCATCGGCGGCGATCGCCGAAAGAATTCGCCCGGGGCTCTTCGAGTACCTTTTCTTCAGCCATCGATCCGCCGAAGGCGGTCACGCGCTGGCCCTGCAAAAACTCGGCGTGCGCCCGATGCTGGATCTCGACCTCCGCCTGGGAGAGGGAACCGGCGCGGCGCTTGCCATGAACGTGCTTGAGTCGGCGCTCGAATTGTTTCATTCGATGGCCACGTTCGGGTCGGCGGGAGTGTCGGGCAAGGTGCGATGAGCGGGAGCGGGCCAACGATGCGCGCGATGGGCTCGCTCGGCCACGCGGGCCGCCTCCTCGGCTCGGAACTGCGCCTGGCTGCGAGTTTTCTGACCGTCCTCCCCCTTGGATCGATCGGGGCCGACAATGCCGTGGTGGCGGGATCGTTTCGATGGTTTCCAATGGTCGGCTTTGCGATCGGGGCCGCTCTCGGCTTCGAGGATATCGTCGCGCGCACGATTTTCTCCGACCCGCTGGCCGCTATCATAGTCGTGCTGACGATGGTGGTGGTGACCGGCGCGGTTCATCTCGATGCGCTGGTTGATACCGCGGACGCGCTCGGGGCGGGACGCGACCGCCGCCGCGCGCTCGACATCCTCCGCGACAGCAGGATCGGAACCTACGGCGCCGCCGCGGCCTTCTTTGCGCTCGCGATCGAAACCGCGACACTGGCTTCGATCCCGGGTCGGCGCAGATTCGTCGCGCTTTTCATCAGCATCGGGCTCGCGCGATGGGCGATGGTGGCGGTGGCGGGCGGTCTCGAATATCTTCGGCCCGAAGGCGGCGCCGGCGCCACGCTGCTGCAGCGCGATTCAGGAAGCCTGATCGTCGCCAGCGCAACCGCCGCCGCCGCCATCGCGGTTGCGGCCTCCGGCCGCGTGCTTGCCGCCGCGGCCGCCGCGATCCTTGTCACGCTCGCCGCGCGCGCATTCTACCGCCGATGGCTCGGAGGAGTGACCGGCGATCTCATCGGCGCATGCGGAGAGCTGGCGCTGATCGCGATGCTGCTGGTTTTCGCGGCCGGCTGAACGATGCGAAACCTTGAAGCCAAGTTCCGGCTGGACGATCCCGAACTGGCGCGCCGGCGCGCACGCACCCTCGGATACGTCGAACGCGCCGTCTTTCGTCAACGGGACACCTTCTTTCGGGTTGCGAATGGAAAGTTGAAGCTGCGCGAGCAGGATTCCAACGCATCGCTGATCCATTACCGCCGAAGCGAGTCCGATTCCCTTCAGTTGAGCGCGTACGAGATCGTCCCCGTGGCCGAGCCGGAGCGGACCCGCGCGATGCTTGCGGCGGCGCTGGGCGTAATCGCCGAAGTACGCAAGGAACGCACGCTTCTGATGCGCGACAACGTCCGGCTCCATCTCGACCGCGTCGAAGGCCTCGGAAACTTCGGTGAGATCGAGGCGGTGATCGCCGAGGGCGACGATCCCGAGCAAAGCCGCCCCGCGGTCGATGAACTCATCGAGGCGCTTCGTATCCCGCGCGAGGAGCTGATCGAGGCTTCCTACTTCGAGCTTGCCGCCCGCTCCCGGAAATCATGAGCCTCCGGCCGCGCCGGAACTTTGCTCGAGCGGCCCCGCCTTTGGTGGAGAAACGGACCCGCGATGTCGTAACGTAGCGGGTCGGGGGAGCGGTCCGTTTGGAACCGCACCGCAGTTACAGGAGGGCGGCGCGCAACGCGCCGATTCGGAAATGGCCGGACTGTATTTCGAGGATTTCCACGAAGGTCAGACCTTCAAGCACGCAATCACCAGGACGATAACCGAGATGGACAACGTCCTGTTCACCGCGCTGACGCACAACCCGCAGCCGCTTCATCTGGATGCGGAATTCGCCAAAACCACCGAATTCGGGCGTCCCCTCGTGAACAGCATCTTCACGCTCGGATTGATGATCGGCGTGTCGGTCGGGGACACGACGCTTGGGACCACGGTCGCGAATCTCGGGATGACCGACGTGGTGTTCCCAAAACCGGTTTTTCACGGCGATACCCTTCGATCCGAGACCCGCGTGCTCGAAAAGCGTGAAAGCCGCTCGCGCAAGGACGCCGGCATCGTCTTGTTCGAGCATCGATGCATCAATCAGCGCGGCGAAGAGGTGGCGCGATGCAAGCGGTCGGCGCTGATGCGCAAGAGGCCCACGCCATGACTCTCCGATCGATGTTGTTCGTTCCCGGCGACAGCGAGCGCAAGCTCGCCAAAGCCTCGGCGGGACCCGCCGATGCGCTGATCCTGGATCTCGAGGATGCCGTCGCAAAGGAGCGGCTTCCGCTCGCGCGCGGGATGGTCGCCGAGTTCCTGAAGGCATCGCGCGGACGTGTCCGCCCCCCGCAGTTGTGGGTGCGAATCAACCCCCTCTCCACGCCCGATGCCCTGCCGGACCTGGCGGCCATCGTCGGCGGAGCTCCCGATGGAATCGTCCTTCCCAAGACCGACTCCGGCGCCGACGCCACCCTGCTCGGCCATTACCTGACCGCTCTGGAGACGCGCGAGGGCATCGAGCCCGGCGCCATCCGAATCCTCGCCGTGGCCACCGAGACGCCGGCGGCGATGTTCACGCTGGGGAGCTTCGCCGGGTCGACGCCGCGGCTTTACGGGCTTACCTGGGGCGCGGAGGATCTTCCCGCCGCGGTCGGCGCATCGACCAACCTCGATGATACCGGCCAGCTCGATTTCACCTATCGGCTTGCGCGGTCGCTGTGCCTGCTCGGCGCCGGCGCCGCGGGCGTCGAACCCGTGGACACCGTGTACACGGATTTTCGCGATTCCGCCGGACTGCTTCGCAACGCCCAGGCGGCAAGACGGGCGGGATTTACCGGCAAAATCGCCATCCATCCCGACCAGGTCGAGATCATCAATCAGGCCTTCACGCCTTCGGCCGACGAGATCGCTTATGCGAAGCGGGTGATCGAGGCGTTCGCGGCGGGAGTCGGCACGGTCTCGCTCGACGGCAGGATGCTCGACATGCCGCATCTTAAGCAGGCCCGCAGGGTGCTCGCGATGGCGAAGGTGGATGAAAAATGATTCCCGCAAAGCGGCTCCTCGGCGAGATTGCCGCCTCGCTTCGCGAAGTGATCGCACCGGCTGTCTCCGATCCCTATCCAAAGTCGCAGGCGTACATGGCCGCCGTGATCCTCGATTTCGTCGCGCGGCAGATCGAGGAGCGGCCCGACACGGCCGCGGGCAAGCGGGCGGCGATCGACGACGCCTTCGAGGAGCTCCGTCGGATGCCCGCGCTCGACAATCTCCTATCGCGATGCGCGCCGACCGAAGAGGGGATGTCGCATCTGATTGAAATGCTTTATTCCGAGCGCGAGCGGCTTGGGGAAGAGACCTTTGCCCACGCAAACCGGACTATCCGCGCGGCGCTGAGACACCTTCTCGACGAGGATCTAAAGGTCGCGGGAAATGGCGAGTAGGGCTATGCGGGTCGAAACAAGTCCCGAGGCGGTCCGCGACTATCTGCAAACAAGATTGCCGGCGGCCCGTAATCTGGCGCTCTCCAACTTCGTGCAGACGGC
>Ga0070740_10006291_pt1 | contig 10503 bp, 7 predicted proteins | sample Coa_R2_FD_67286 | JGI IMG/M metagenome (GOLD analysis project Ga0070740, IMG submission 67286) | Surface soil microbial communities from Centralia Pennsylvania, which are recovering from an underground coalmine fire - Coalmine... | ecosystem: Environmental > Terrestrial > Soil > Unclassified ...
GCGATCGCATCGGCCGCGCCCTTGCGGATGCGGCGTTCGCCGATGTCCACGCCGCTCATGCGCGTGCGCGCGGAAAAGGCGATGAATTGCAGATCGTGCAGTTCGCGGCCGCGCAGGCCGAATCGCTCTCTCGCCAGCACCACGATCGAGCGGCCTTCCGGCGTTTCGTCGGCAAGTGATGAAAGCTGCGCGGCTTCGGCCAGTGCGCGTTCGTCCACGCCCGGCGCGGGATGAAACGCGCTCGCCCGCCGGTTGCCCAGCGTGATCGTGCCGGTCTTGTCCAGCAGCAACACGTCCACGTCGCCCGCGGCTTCCACCGCGCGGCCGGAAGTGGCAATCACGTTCGCGCGCAGCATGCGGCTCATGCCGGCGATGCCGATCGCCGACAACAGTGCTCCGATGGTGGTCGGAATCAAACACACCAGCAGTGCGACCAGTACGCCGACGCTCACCGCGCTGCCGCCCGCAGCGGATGCGCTGTAGAGCGAGAACGGCAGCAGCGTGACGCAGACGATCAGGAACACCAGCGTCAATGCGACCAGCAGGATCGTCAACGCGATTTCGTTGGGCGTGCGCGCGCGCCGTGCGCCTTCCACCATCGCGATCATGCGGTCGAGAAAGGCTTCGCCCGGCTTGGCGGCGATGCGCACCACGATCCAGTCGGACAGCACGACCGTGCCGCCGGTGACAGACGAACGATCGCCGCCGGATTCGCGGATCACCGGCGCGGATTCGCCGGTGACGGCTGATTCGTCCACCGAGGCCGCGCCTTCGATCACTTCGCCGTCGGCGGGAATGGTGTCGCCGGCTTCCACCAGCACGCATTTGCCCGCGCGCAGTTCGTCGCTCGGCACCGGCAACCAGGGTGCGCCATAACGCGGTTCCTGCAACAGTTTGGCGTAGATGCGCTGCCGCGCCGCGCGCAACGCGGCGGCCTGCGCCTTGCCGCGGCCTTCGGCCAGCGCTTCGGCGAGATTGGCGAACCATACGGTGGCCCACAACCACACCGCGACCGCCAGCGTGAACAGCGCGGTGGACGTCGAATGGCTGTGCAATGCGGTGATGCCGAGCAGCGTCGCCAGCGCGCTGCCGATCCACACGGTGAACATCACCGGATTGCGCAGTTGCGCTTGCGGCAGCAGGCGGCGCAGCGAATCGCGCAGCGCGGGTTTCAGCAGCGCCGGATTCGTCAGCGGAAGCGCGCGTGCGAGCGTGTCGTCCATCGCAAACTCCGTCAGTGCGCGCCGAACAGCGCGAAGTGTTCGGCGATCGGCCCGAGCGCCAGCGCGGGCACGTAGTTCAACGCGCCGAACAGCAGCACCGAACCGATCAACAGGATCACGAACAGCGGGCCGTGCGTGGGCAAGGTGCCCGCCGATTCCGCCAGGCGCGGCTTGCGTGCCAGCGCGCCGGCCAATGCGAGCACCGGCACGATTACCATGAAACGTCCGTACCACATCGCGAACGCGAGCAGCACGTTCCAGAACGGCGTGTTGGCGGACAAGCCCGCGAACGCCGAGCCGTTGTTGTTGGCGGCGGAAGAGAACGCGTACAGCGCTTCGGAAAATCCGTGCGCGCCGGGGTTGGCGAGTCCGGCCAGCCCTGGTTTGACGATCACCGCGATCGCGGTGCCGAGCAAGGCCAGCACCGGCACCGCAAGCGTGGCGATCGCCACCATCTTCATTTCGAACGCGCCGATCTTCTTGCCGAGATATTCCGGCGTGCGTCCGATCATCAGGCCGGCCACGAACACGGCGAGGATCGCGAACAGCAACATGCCGTACAGGCCCGAGCCCACGCCGCCGAACACGACTTCGCCCAACTGGATCAGGAACAGCGGCACGCCGCCCGCCAACGGCATCAGGCTGTCGTGCATGGCGTTGACCGCGCCGCAGCTCGCGGAGGTTGTGATCGCGGCGAACAACATCGACGCGACCGTGCCGAAGCGCGTTTCGATCCCCTCCATGCTGACGCCACTGACGCCGAGTCTGGCGATCAATGGATTGGCGTGCGATTGCGCCAGCACGCCCGCGGCGTACATTCCGACGAACAACACCGTCATCGCGGCGAGCACGGCGATGCCCTGGCGCATGTCGCCGACCATCCGCCCGAACGCGAACACCAGCGCGGCAGGAATCAAAAAGATCGCCAGCATCTCGACGAAGTTGGTCAGGCCGTTCGGGTTCTCGAACGGATGCGCGGAATTGGCATTGAAGAAACCGCCGCCGTTGGTGCCGAGCAGCTTGATCGACTCCTGAGAGGCGACCGGTCCCAGCGCGATCGCCTGCGCGTGCGCGCCTTGCAGCGTGTGCACCGTGATCGGTGCGGCAAAGTTTTGCGGCACGCCCTGGCTCACCAGGAAAATCGCGAACACCAGCGACAGCGGCAGCAGGATCCACAACGTCGCGCGCAACAGATCGAGCCAGGCATTGCCGACGCCGCTCGCGCTGTGTCGCGCCAAGCCGCGGATCAGCGCGATCGCCACCGCGATGCCGGTCGCCGCCGAGAGAAAGTTCTGCACCGCCAGCGCCGCCATCTGCGTCAGATGACTCATCGTTGCTTCGCCCGAATAGCCTTGCCAGTTGGTGTTGGTGACGAACGAGACCGCGGTGTCGAAGGACGAATCCGGCGACACCGCGCCGAAGTGCGCGGGATTCAACGGCAATGCGAATTGCAGCCGTTGCAGCGCGTACACCGCCAGCGCGCCGACCAGATTGAAGGCGACGATCGCGCCGGCGTAGCGCCACCACGGCATGTCGTCTGTGCTGTCGCGTACGACGAATCGCAGCAGCGCGCATTCGATCGCGTCCATCCAGCGCCAGCGCGCCGCCAGCGAGCCGTCGAACACGATTTGCAACCAGCGGCCCAGCGGCCACGCCAGCGCGAACAGCACGACCAGATACAGCGCGAGCTGCACCCAGGGATTGGCGTTCATTCCAGATGCTCCGGATTGATCAGCGCGTAGAGCAGATATGCGAGCAATCCGGCGGCCAGCAATGCCGCCAGCGCGTACACCCAATGGCCTTCAGCGTTCACGGCGGCGCTCCAGCTTCCTGCACGCGATACAGAGCGCGAACAGCGACGCGCCGAAGGCGAGCATCAGCAACAGGTAAACGAGATCCATCGGCCGCTCCATCGCAACGACGGAGCGCATCGTAGGAACGCGCGCATCTGAACGGCGCAGGGAATACGCAGCGGCGTATCAAGATTGCATAAAGAAAAACGCCGCGCTTGCGCGCGGCGTTTGTATGGTCGAGATTTCGGATCGCAGCTCAGCCGCGCCCGGAATAACGAAGTAAGAGTGTTACCAGATCTTCACCTGCTGATCGCCACTCCGCACCATCTTGTCTCCGGCCTTGCACTGGAATGCGCTGGCGAACGAGGACATGTTGGACGGCGCGCCGATCGCGCGGAACTGCGCCGGCGCGTGCGGGTTGGCGTTGACCAGAACCTTGGTCATTTCCGGACGCATGTTCTCGCGCCACACGCGCGCCCAGTTGAGGAAAAAGCGCTGGTCTTCGGTCAGACCGTCGATCTTCTCGTTGGCTTCCTTGGGATTGTTCTTCAGCGCGGTCTGCAGGGCGTCGTAAGCGGCGTTCAGGCCGCCGAGGTCGCCGATGTTCTCGCCGAGCGTCAGCTGGCCGTTGACGTGCAGGCCCGGCAGCGGCGAATAACCGTTGAACTGCTCGACCAGCTTGTGCGTGCGCGCGTCGAACTTGTCGCGATCCGCCTTGGTCCACCAGTTGACGTTGTTGCCCTGCGCATCGAACTGGCTGCCTTCGTCGTCGTAGCCGTGGCTGGATTCGTGTCCGATCACCGCACCGATGCCGCCGTAGTTGATCGCATCGTCGCCGTTGGCGTAGAAGAACGGCGGCTGCAGGATCGCGGCGGGGAAGTTGATGGTGTTGTCGGTCGGGTTGTAGTACGCGTTGACCGTCTGCGGCGTCATGCCCCACTCGTGACGATCGGTGGGTGTGCCGACCTTGCTCATCTCGTATTCGTAGTTGAATTTCGTCGCGGCCGCCACATTGGCGTAGTAGTTGTCCGGCGTCAGCGTCAAGCCGCTCCAGTCGCGCCACTTGTCGGGATAGCCGATCTTGGGCAGGAAGGTGTTCCACTTCTCGATGGCCTTCTGCTTGGTCGCGTCGCTCATCCAATCGAGGTTCTCGATGCGCGCCTTCAGCGCGTTGCGCACGTTGTTGACCAGCACCATCGCGCGTTGTTTGGCTTCCGGCGGGAATTCCTTGGCGACGTAGAGTTCGCCCAGCGCCATGCCCATGCCGTGCTCGTCGCTGTTGATCTCGCCCAGCACGCGTTTCCAACGGGGCTTGATCACCTTCTGCCCGACCAGGATCTTGTTGTAGAAATCGAAATGCGCGTTCTGGAAGTTGTCGGACAGCACAGGCGAGGCGTTCTCGATCACGTGATAGCGCAGGTAAGATTGCCACTGCGAAACCGGCACGTCACCCAGCATCTTGTCGACTTCGGCGAAGAACGCCGGCTGCGACAGCGAAAAACCGCTGGTGACGTTGGCGCCCTGCGCCTTGATGAAATCGTCCCACGAGAAACGCGGCGTCACCTTGTCGGCATCGGCCACGCTGACGAAGTGATATTGATTTTCCGGCTTGCGCAAATCCACGGGAGCCAGCGAAGCCTTGGCGAGGCGAGTTTCGAATGCCAGCACATCCTTCGCCTGTTTCTGGGCATCGGCGGCGGGCACGCCCGTCAGCTCGAACATCCTGGCGACGTGCGCGGCGAACTCGTTGCGCAGCTTGACGCTATCGGCGTCGGTCTTGGTGTAGTACTCCTTGGTTGGCAGGCTGAGGCCGCCCTGGAAGGCAAATGCGATCTGCGTTTCGGAATGCTTGAAGTCCGCGGCGCGTCCGAAACTGAAGAGATCGCCCTGACCGCGTGCGAAGCTATCGTCGAGGTAGGCAACGATGTCCGTTGGCGATTTCAGCGCCTCGATCTTGGCCAGTTCCGGCTTGATCGGATCGAAACCGGCCTTGTTGATCGCGGCCTCGTCCATGCCCGACTTGTAGTACCAGCCGATCTTCTGCTCGATCGAACCCGGCTTCGCGCTCGCAGCGTTCTTGGCCGCGTTCTCGACGATCTGGTGCTGGGTGTTGAGGCTGTCCTCGGCCAGCTTGTCGAACGCGCCCCAACTGCTGCGGTCGGCAGGGATCGGATTGGCGGCCAGCCACTTGGCATTGACGTAGCCATTGAAATCCTGACAGGGGTTGATGTTCTTGTTCAGATCGTTGACATCGAAATTGCTGGCGGCGAAGGCGCCGCCGGCGCTGATTGCCAGCGCTACGCCCAACGCGACCGGCTTGAACAGGTGCTTGTTCATAATTTCCTCGTTTGGAATGACAAAGCCGCGGCACGGCCGCAGAGCCGCGCCAGCCTAGCAGGCCGGTACGCGGCCGGCAGTGTCGAAAGTCAGGCAAGCGCCGGGACGGGGAGCGACAGGCCTGGCGGGCCGGAAGCGGGTAAGATGCCGCGATTTTGGGCTCGCAAGGATGACGCATGGACATCACGTTTTACGGGGCGGCGGGTGAGGTCACGGGCTCGTGTCACCTGGTTTCCGCCGCGGGCAAGCGGGTGCTGCTGGATTGCGGCATGGTGCAGGGCGACCGCGACGCCGACACACGCAATGCGGCGGATTTTCCGTTCGATCCGAAGAGCATCGACGCGCTGATATTGAGCCACGCCCACCTCGACCATTGCGGGCGCATCCCGTTGCTGGTGAAACGCGGATTCAGCGGGCCGATCTACGCCACGTCGGCGACCGGCGATCTCGCCAACATCATCATGTCCGATTCCGCGCACATCGCCGACATGGATACGCGCGACGCGAATCGAGATCTCACGCCGGGTGCGAAGCCCGCACAACCGCTTTACACGCAGGACGACGTGAATGCGGCGATGAAGTTGATGAAGCCGCTGAACTACGGTGAGCCGCAGGAGATCCTGCCGGGCATCCGTGTCACTTTGCGCGACGCGGGACATATCCTCGGTTCCGCGACAGTCGAGCTCGCCGCAACCGAACAAATCGATGAAACCAGTGCGACACGCACGCTGGTGTTTTCGGGCGATCTCGGCCAGAAAGACACGCCGATCTTGTGCGACCCGACGCCCGTCTCCGCAGCCGATGCGGTGATCATGGAATCGACCTATGGCGACCGGCTGCACAAGACGCGCGAGGACACGCTGGCGGAACTCGCCGCGATCTTCCAGGCGGCGCACAAGGACGGCGGCAACGTGGTGATTCCCGCGTTCGCGGTCGGCCGTACCCAGGAACTGCTGTACTTCTTCGCCGAACACTTCGACGAGTGGGAACTGGGTCAGTACAAGGTGTTTCTGGATAGCCCGATGGCGACGAAGGTCACCGCGGCATACGACCGCCACGAAGACCTGTTCGACGAAGACGCGAAGAAACTATGGTTGATGCGCCAGCATCCGTTGCGCCTGCCGAACCTCACTTTCACCGCGAGCACCGATGATTCGCGCGCGATCAATTCGATCCGCAGCGGCGCGGTGATCGTCGCCGGTTCCGGCATGTGCGAAGGCGGGCGCATCCGCCACCACCTGCGCCACAACCTCGCCAACCCGGCGGCGCACATCGTGTTCGTCGGCTATCAGGCGCTGGGCACGCTGGGCCGGCGCATCGTGGATGGTGCCAAACACGTGCACCTGTTCGGCGACGACATTCCAGTGCGCGCGCAGGTGCACACGGTGGGCGGGCTGTCGGCACATGCGGACCGCGACGGCTTGTCCGACTGGTACGGTGCGATCGCCAAACATCCACCGGTGTGGCTGGTGCACGGCGAAGACGACGGCCGCGAGGGCCTGTCGAAATTCCTCAAGCAGAAATGGGGCTGCGCGGTGAATCTGCCGAAGCCGGGAGACAAGGCGGCGGTTTGATTCTCAATCCACTTTAGCTGGAACATCCAGCGACGAACGGACTTCTCGCCGCGGCGACACCGCCGGCAATGAATCCGGCGCCAGCGCGCCGCCTGAAATCAGGAAGGCCATGCCCTGATCGACCGTCCAGTCGGTGGCGATCAATTCGTCGGTCGGCACCAGTTCCAGATAACCGCCGGTCGGATTGGGCGTGGTCGGCACGTACACCGCGGCGATCTCGCGGCCGGATTCGTCGATGAACACGCGCGTCACGAAACCGACCGATTTCATTTCCGGCGAAGGAAAACCGATCAGCACCACGCGTTGCGTGCCGGTCGGTTTGTTGCGCATCAGCGTCATCACTTTCTTGACACCCCCGTAAACGGTGTGCACCAGCGGAATGCGCTCGAGCTGGTCGTCGATGAATCCCAGCACGCGCCGGCCGACCATCACGTTCGAGAGCAGGCCGAGCAGATACAGCGCCGCGATCGTGAGAATGAAGGCGCAGATCGAGATCAGCCAGTCGCGGTGCAGCGCATCCGCCGCGCGGGGCGAAGCCAGTCCGATCAGTTCGATGATCGCGGTGATCACCGGCGCGCCCACGCCCGCCAGCAGCGTGAACACGAACTTGAACACCACCCAGGTGATCCACACCGGGATGAAGGCCAATAATCCGGTCAACAGATAGCGCTTGAAATGCAGCGGCGGCATGGGTCGACCCGGCTGAATGAGCGGCCGCTATTGTAGATGCGCACGGCCGGTGTGATTTTTTCCGTTGCGGGGCGAATCATCTGGGAAAGGGCAGGGGATTCCATGCGCGGCAAACCCGACCAGCAGCGGTTCGAAATGCTCCTGCGCGAGCACCAGGGCATCGTATTCAAAGTGGCCCGCGCCTATGCGCGCGCCGCGCACGACCGCGACGATCTCGCACAGGAGATCGCCGCCCAGCTTTGGCGTTCGTTCGGCTCGTTCGACGAACGCCGCGCGAAGTTCACCACCTGGATGTATCGCGTTGCGTTGAACGTGGCGATTTCGCATGCGCGCAGCGAGAAGCGCTCGGGTGCGGAACAGCTCGAACCATTCGACAGCGCGCATCTCGAAACGGTCGCGAGCGAACATGGCTCGCACCATGAAGCCATGGAACTCAACGAACGCCTCGCGACGCTGCACGCCTTCATCGCGCAACTCGATCCACTCAATCGCGCGCTGGTGCTGTTGTATCTCGAAGACCGCAGCTATGCAGAGATCGCCGACGTGCTCGGTATCAGCGAGACCAATGTCGCGACGAAACTCAATCGCATCAAGCAGAAGTTGCGCGCACAAGTGGCAGATGCGAAAACAACGGGAGTGAAAAATGGAACTCGATGAGCTGAAGATTGCGTGGCAGGCGCTCGATCAGCGAATGCAGCGGCAGAACGCACTGGGCGCTTTGATGTATCGCGAATCGCGGCTGGAGCGCACCCGGAAGCTGTTGCGGCCGTTGTGGATCGGGCAAGTCCTGCAGTTGATCGCCGGTGGCGGATTGATCATCGGTGCGGTGGCTTTCTGGACCGCGCATCGCGACAGCGCGCATTGGCTGGTGTGCGGCCTGTTGCTGCACGCGTACGGATTGATGTTCATCCTCGCCGCAGCCCGCAACTTCTATCTGATGGGGCGCATCGATTACGGCTCGCCCTTGCTGGAGATCCAGAAGCGGATGGCCATGTTGCGCTCGTGGCGGGTGAACGTGGAGGGACCGCTGTTCGCGGTGGTGGGTTGCTTCATGTGGATTCCGCTGGTGCTGGTCCTGTTCCAGGCGGAACTGGGTGCCGACATCTGGGTGCACGCGCCGGTCGTGGTGTGGATATTCATCGCCTGCGGTTTCGCTTGTCTGCTCGGCTATTTCGGGCTGCGCCACTGGTCGCGCCGGCGCGGGAGGGAACGCATGGCCGAACTGTTCGATCGTGAAATCGCCGGCCGGAGCGTGTTCCGCGCGCAAGCCGCGCTGGAAGAAATCGCACGCTTCGAACAAGAGTGATCCCGGTGCAAGAAAAACCGGCGCGACTCGCATCGCGCCGGTCTCGTTCAACGGCTCATTGGAGAATCAGTGCTGCTGGTTGTCGGTGCTCTCGATGAACTTCGCCACGTTGTCGTGCAGCGCCTTCAATGACGGCGTATGCGCGTACACCATGTGGCCCGACGGGTAGAACGCGTAGGAAATGTTCTTGCGCAGCATTTGCGGGATCGGCAGATGCTCCTGCTCGTAGATCGCCGCGTAGTACGGCGTGGCCAGGTCATAGAAGCCGCCGTTGACCATCACCTTGAGATCCGGGTTGTACTTCATCGCGACCGCGAGATCCGGCAGCACATTGGTGGAGCCCGGGAAGGAGAAGTGCTGGCCGGGCAGCTTGTGGCGGAAATCCCAATCGAAGCCTTCCACGCCGTAGGCTTCCGGCCGGTAGTTCATGTCCTGGCCGAACTTCAGCGTCGCGCGTACGTAGTTATTGAAGGCCGACACATAGGCCGAGCTGATGGCGGCCGACTGCGGATCGTAGTCGGACTCCTTGCTCAGCGGATCCATGCTCGGGCCGGAGAACCGCGTATCCAGACGGCCGGTAGTGATGTCGTCGCCGGTTTGCAATTCGTGTTCGAACATTCCGCCGGTGACACGCAGATCCGCCTTGAGCAGATAGTCGACGGGCAGGCCGGTGAAGTCGGACAGTTTCTGCGCGATCTGTTTCCGACGATCGACACTTAGGGTGGAGCCGGCCAGCAGTGCCTGCTCGTATTCGGTGGTCGCCCACTGGGTCGCCTGCTGCAGCAGCGGTTGCAGTCCGCCGTTGTTGTACTTGGGCAGCTTGTGGTGATACCAGGCGGTCGCCGCGTAGGTCGGCAGCGCCAGCACGTAAGGCAGGTCGATGCCGGGTGCGTTGTCGGCGCCGTCCACGCTGGTGGAGAAATTGAGGATCTGCGAGAGCAGGATCACGCCGTTGAGATCGATGTTGTCCTCGGTTTCCAGATCCGCGGCCAGCACCGCCGAACGCGTGGTGCCGTAGCTCTCGCCGAACAGGTACTTCGGTGAGTTCCAGCGGTCGTGCTGCGTCAGGAAGGTGGTGATGAACTTCGCGAAGATCTTGCCGTCGCCGTCCACGCTCCAGATCTTCTTCGCCAGATCCTTGAAGTTCTTGCCGCGCTCCTCGTCGGTCTTGCCCTTCGGCAGCAGACGGCCGAAGCCGGTGCCCGGCGCGTCCACGAAGACCAGATCGCTGACGTCCAGCAGACTGTAGTCGTTGTTGACCAGTTGATACGGCGCCGCCGGCGTGTGGGTGTCGTCGTTGGTCGAGATGCGCTTGGGTCCGAAGGCACCCATGTGCAGCCAGATCGTCGAGGAACCCGGGCCGCCGTTGTAGAGGAAGGTGATCGGACGCTTCGACGGATCCGCGCCGCGCTTGAAGTACGCGACGTAGGACATGCTGGCCTCGGGCGTGTGTTCGTCCTGACCGTCGCCGTTCAACACCAGCGTGCCGGCGACGGCGTCGTAGGCGACGCTGCTGCCTTCCACGTTGACGCTGCCCTGCGTGGTGGACGACTGCGATTTGCGCATCGCCGCGATCGCGG
>Ga0070740_10006298_pt1 | contig 10496 bp, 6 predicted proteins | sample Coa_R2_FD_67286 | JGI IMG/M metagenome (GOLD analysis project Ga0070740, IMG submission 67286) | Surface soil microbial communities from Centralia Pennsylvania, which are recovering from an underground coalmine fire - Coalmine... | ecosystem: Environmental > Terrestrial > Soil > Unclassified ...
GTCACGTCGAGCAGCAGCACGTCCTTGACCTCGCCTTGCAGCACGCCGGCCTGGATCGCCGCGCCGACGGCGACCACCTCGTCGGGGTTGACCCCCTTGTGCGGCTCCTTGCCGAAGAGCTTCTTGACCAGGTCCTGCACGGCCGGCATGCGCGTCTGGCCGCCCACCAGCACCACCTCGCCGATGTCGGCCGGCGTCACGCCGGCGTCCTTCATGGCTTGCCGGCACGGCTCGGCCGTCCGCTCGATCAGGTCGCCGACCAGTTGCTCCAGCTTGGAACGCGTCAGCGTCATGGTCAGATGCAGCGGCCCGGCGGCGCCGGCGCTGATGAAGGGCAGGTTGATCTCGGTGGTCGTGGCGGTCGAGAGCTCGATCTTGGCCTTCTCGGCCGCTTCCTTGAGGCGCTGCAGGGCCATGCGGTCCTGGCGCAGGTCGATGCCGTTCTCCTTCTTGAACTCCTCGGCCAGCCAGTCCAGGACGCGCTGGTCGAAGTCGTCGCCGCCCAGGTGGGTGTCGCCGTTGGTGGCCTTGACCTCGAAGACTCCCTCGCCTAGTTGCAGGATGGAGATGTCGAAGGTGCCCCCGCCCAAGTCGTAGACGGCGATGATCTCATCCTTCTTCTTGTCGAGGCCGTAGGCCAGGCTGGCGGCCGTGGGCTCGTTGATGATGCGCAGTACCTCCAGGCCGGCGATGCGCCCGGCGTCCTTGGTGGCGTTGCGCTGGCTGTCGTCGAAGTAGGCGGGCACGGTGATGACGGCCTGGGTGATCTTCTCGCCCAGCTTGGCCTCGGCATCGGTCTTCAGCTTCTGCAGGATCATGGCCGAGATCTCGGGCGGGCTGTACCAGCGTCCGCCCATCAGTACTTCGACGCCGCCGTTCCGGGCCTCGCGCACCTTGTACGGCACCAGCTTGATGGTCCGCTGGACCTCCGGGTCGGAGAAGCGGCGCCCCATGAAGCGCTTGATGGAGAAGATGGTGTTCTCGGGGTTGGTGACGGCCTGGCGGCGTGCCAGTTGGCCGACGAGGCGGTCGCCGGCCTTGGTGAGCGCCACCACGCTGGGCGTGGTGCGGGCGCCCTCGGCGTTCTCCAGCACGACCGACTCGCCGCCTTCCAGCACGGCCATGCACGAGTTGGTCGTGCCCAGGTCAATCCCCAGGACTTTGGCCATGGCGATGTTCTCCTCTTATCATCCTGTCGTCGCGCGGCCGCGCCGGTGGCGGCGGACCGCGCAACGATGTGACGGTCCAATGGCGATGTAACTGTCCGATTGTGACTATAACGGCAGTCTGTAAGAGCGCGATCAACGCTGCGTAAGATAGCCATACGAGAGCGATCAGAAGAATGCATGATAACGGCCGCGAGCAAAAAGAAAGCGGGGCGGACAACCCGCCCCGTGGTGCCTCAGACGTGCGATGGCACGTACGCTATGAGACGACAGATGGCGCGAACGGGCCGATAGGGGCGGCCCGTTCACCCTATCACTTCTTCACGCCTTCAATGGCTTGAGCTTGGCCGCTGCTGACCTTGATGGTGCGGACCTTGCTGCGCTCGGTCTTGGGTAGCGTCAGGGTCAGGATACCATCGTGGTACTCGGCCGCGGCGCTGTCGGCATCGACCTCACCCGGCAGCATCACCTCCTCGTGGAACTCGCCGCCGCCCATGCCGACCCAGATGCTCTGGGCACCGTTGGGCACCGCGACCTCGGTCTTGCCCCGCAACGTGAGCACGTTCTGATGGGCCGAGATCTGCAGGTCATCCGGCTTCACGCCGGGCAACGCCACCTGCATGATGTAGCTGTCGTTAGTCTCGAAGAGATTGCTGGTCAGCCCGATGCTCGTGTTGGGCGAGAAGCCGTTGCCGAACAGCCGCGGCCAGGTGAAGGCCTCGCGGAAGAGACGGTCCACAGCTTCGCTCAGCGGCATCGCACCGGTCGGCTGAGTTGTGTACCGAGTGATATTGGCCATAGCTCGTCACCTCCTAGATCTGTCTGGTATTGGATGTATCGGTTTCCCGGCCCCTCTCGCCGGTTCCACCATATTCATAGACTTTGAGTCTCTTTCTGTCAAGATGCTTGATGTAAGAAGGGCGTAAGAGCCGCGTCAGAGCCGCATTGGGCTGCCCCTACCCGCGGGATGGCCCGATCTCATGGCCGGCGTCCCATCGGGAGTGGCGACTTGCATCCATCACCCCGCGGTCTCTACCATAGTAGGGGGACTCGACGGGGAGGAGGGTGTGGGCATGCGCGGGTTGCTGGCGTCGGCGCGTGAGCTGCCGGGCGAGGCGTGGCTGATGCTGCTGTCCCTCTGCCTGGGCTCTTTCCCCATCGGCCTGTTGATGGTCTTCTTCCCCCTCTACCTGCACGACCTGGGGATGCATTCCTTTCTGATCGGCGGCGTCTTCACCTTCGCCGGCCTTGGCTCCTCCGTGTTGCTGCTGGCCATCGGCCCGCTGGCCGACCGCTTCGGCAGGCGATCCTTCCTGATCGCCGGGACCGCCTTGCCGATGCTGGGCTTCGCCATCTTCGCCCTGCGGACCGATACGCCCTGGCTGATCGTGGCCAGCATGCTGGGCGGAGTCGGCTTCTCCGGCGGCCTGGGCGGCGGGCTGGTCACCGCGACCTATAACCCCATGATGGCGGCTATCGTCCCGGCGCGCCTGCGCACGGTGGCGCTGAGCTGGGCCGAAGGCGCCTGGACGCTCTCGCTGGCCCTGGGCTCGCTGATAGCAGGGCTGCCCGCGCTGCTGGCGCGGCTGCGCCTGATGCCCGTGCTGGCCGCCGACCGCGCCATGTTCTTGCTCTGCCTGGCCGTCACGCTGCTGGCCGCGCTCTTGCTGCTGCCGGTGCGCGAGCGGCCGATGCAGCATGAGGTGCCGGCCAGGGCTGGAGAGAAAGGCGCCTCATGGGACGCCCGCCCGTCGCTGCCCCTGATCGCCAAGCTGACCGTCTTCTTCATGCTCCAGGGCGCGGGACTGGGATTGGTCGTGCAACTGCTGCCGCTATGGTTCGCCCTGCGCTTCAATACCTCTGCCACGGCGATCGCGCCGTGGTTCTCCGCCTCGCAACTGGTCGGACTGCTGACCATTCCGCTGGTGCCCTGGCTGGTGCGGCGTCTGGGAATGGCCAGCTTCATCGTTTTTGTCGCCGGGGCCAGCACCCTGCTCCTGCTCGGCGTGCCGCTCTCGCCGGCTCTTCCGCTGGCAGGAGCCTTCTATGTGCTGCGTTCTATGTGCTGCGTTCCGCCTTGATCGCCATGCAGTGGCCCGCACAGAGCTCGTTCCTGCAAGGGGCCGTCGAGCCCCGCGTGCGCGGCACCGCCACCAGCATCACCCTGGGCTTCTGGAGCATCGCCAATGCCCTGTTGCCTGCCCTGGCCGGCTACCTGCTGGATCGACGCCTGCTGGATCTGCCTCTCCTGCTGGGCATTCTCTGCTATGGCCTCGCCGCCCTGTGGTTCTACCTGGCGCTGCGGCACACCCCGCTGCCGGAGGAGACCCCGGCGCACGCGGTCGCCGGGCAGGAGACCGCGGACAGCGCCCTGGTCGCCCGGTGATGTCTATGGCTGACAGTGGTACGTTGGTGCCGCTCCGCGCGGAGCTGCGTGTGTCGCAAGCGCTAGCGGACAGCGCCCCTACACCGCGTGCCGCGCCGGGCGCGCGTGAGAGTCGCCTGGCTTTCGCCCTGGGTGTGGGTATCGCCGTCTTCTTTGCTCTGCGTGAGATGAGCGTGGCCGGCAACATGATGTACGGCAGCTACGCCAGCGACTCCGATGAGGGCATCTACGCCATCTCGGCGCAGCTCTTGCTGCACGGTCACGCGCTGTTTCGCGATGTCTTCTCGTCGCAGCCCGCCTTTTTCCTGCCCGGACTAGCGGCCGTTCAAGCGCTGGCGGGAGACGTCGTCCTCGGCAGCCACCTGTTCCAGGCGCTCTCGGCGCTCGTGGTGCTGGCCGCTGTCTTTTGCATAGCCTGGCGGTCGTATCGCCCGCTGGCCGGTCCGCTCGCCGCGGCCCTGCTGGCCCTCTCGCCCGGCTTCCAGCTCTATGGGCATGCCGTGGTGGCGGAGACGCCCATGCTGGGGCTCTGTGCGCTGGCCGTGGCCGCCGCCCAGGCCTACTACCTGCGGCCACGGCGGATGCCGCTCGTCCTGGCCGGCCTCTTGCTCATGGCGGGCACGGAGATGAAGTTGCTCTCCGTGCTCATGCTGCCGCCGATCGTCCTCTTCCTGGTCGCGGGGGCCGGGCGCTCCGTGCTCGGCGGACGCCCCTGGTCGGCGCTGGCCGCCGACGCGGCGGCCTTCCTGCTCTCCCTTGGCGCCCCGCCGCTGCTCGTGCTGCTTCTGGTGGCGCCCGGCGCGCAGTGGCAGCAGGTGGTGTCATTCCACCTGGCTGCCGCCCGGGCGTTCCCGCTGGATCTGGCACAGAACTGGGACCACGTGGCCGGCTTTCTCTGGAGCTTTGATCCCGCCTTGTTGGTGTTTGCCCCCTTGACAGCCGCCGCGGCCTTATCCTGGCTGGATGCCCGCCAACGCTTCTTCGCCATCGTACACGGGCTGTGGCTCGTGGCCGCCCTGGGATGGTTGCTGACATACCATCCACTGGCGCAGCACCAATTTGTCGTGCTGCTGCTGCCGCTGGCCCTACTGGGTGCGACCCTGGCGACGGCGTGGAGGCCGGATTCCGGTCGCACGCCCACCGCCGAACACATGCGCGGAAACAGCTCGCGCCTACTGAGCGCGGGCGTCCTCGCCGACGATGGCCGGCGGACAAGGACCTCCGCGCTACAGGGCCTGCTCAGAGGCGTGGCCGGGATCGCAGCCGTTAGCTATGTCGCGGTCCTGCTGGTGCGCACCGTACCGCTCGACGGCGCCCTCTTCACGCCGGCGCAGCCACCGCGCCGGATCGCCCTGATTCGGCAGATCGAGCGTCTCACCGGTCCCGGCGACTTCGTGGTCTGCGACGAGCCGATGCTGGCGCTTGGCGCTCATCGCCTGATGCCACCCGGCCTGGAGGACCTATCGGTCGTGCGTACGACCAGCGGGTTCCTGACCGCCGCCGAGGCTATCGCCACGACGCGTCGCTACCGCCCCAGGGTCATTGTTCTCTCGCATCCCAGGCAGGCTGAGCTGCCGCGTGGCTACCTGGCCTGGGTCGCGCGCCACTACCGCCGCGTGGCCAGCCCGGTAGCGGGCACACAGATCTACCTGCGGATAGGCGCTAGGCGCTAGGCGATGGGATGTCACAAGCGGTGCAGCGGCCGGTCTGAACGGTTTCCGGGGTGCGGGCGGCTGTAATAGGAGTGGGCAGGTTTTGTGTTGTGTGATGCCTGACGCTAAGGTGTCATGGCAGGAGACTGGCACTGAAGTGCTTTATGCCGCGCAGTTATCCGACTTTAGTCGGCGCGTCCCTGCCAGGCGACTTCAGTCGCCGGTCCCGCCCACTCCTATTGGGCGGCTATGGTGTGGCCGCGAGCTGGCGGGCGTATTGGTCGAGGCGGTTGAGCTCGTCCTCGTAGAGCCTTTTCAGCACGCCCGGCGCGAAGAGGCGCTCGAAGATGCCGCCCACGCCGCCGGCACCCTGCCAGGTCGTCTCGATCTGCACGCGGCTGCCCGCGCCGTCCGGCGTCACGGTGAAGGCCGTGGCCAGACTGGAGTCCATGTCGGTCTCCTTGAGCACGCGTCCCGGCGCCGGTTCGCTGACCTGCATGTGATATGATCGGCTGCGCCCGCCGGTGGTCAGGCGAAAGCGAATGACCGTCCCGGCCCCGACGCCGCCGCTTTCGACCTGGTATTCCGAGAAGGCGGGCGGCAGGATGCGCGGATGATGTTGACGATAGTCGGCCAGGCAGCGGTACACAGTCTCGGCCGGGGCGGCGATGTGCCGCTCCGCGCTCACACGAAGCTCTCCCATTTTGATGTACCTCACTTGTAGCGATGTGCGGGGGCACCTACACCTCGCATGATACCCGGTGCTTCCTCTTGTGGGCGGGAGCAGCCCGAGGCTAAAGCCTCATGGGAGGAAGGTGGCCATGAATGGCCCTCACCCTTCAGGGTGCGGTCCCTGCCATGGTCCCTTCAGGGCCAGGCACCGTGCCATCCCTCCATGTGCCGTCGCGCGCTAGCCGGCTCGCCCGGTAGAATGATGGGGGAGGCACAGGGGGAGAGCTATGACGACGACCGCGGAACCAGAGGCGATCACGACCACGATCAATCCGTTTCGCTATCGCCGGCGTGCCACGCGCGTGGTGATGGTGGGTGACGTGGCGGTGGGCGGCCATAATCCGATCCGCCTGCAGTCGATGACCACCACGCGCACGCAGGACGTGGAGGCGACCGCCGCGCAGGCCGAGCGCCTGGTGCGCGCCGGCTGCGAAATCGTGCGCATCACCGCGCCGACGCCGCGCGACGCCAGGGCTATCGGCGAGGTGCGCGCCATCCTGAAGTCGCGCGGCATCAAGGTGCCCTTGGTGGCGGATATCCACTTCTCGCCCGAGGCGGCCATGGCGGCGGCCGATCACGCCGACAAGGTGCGCATCAACCCCGGCAACTTCGCCGATTCGCGCAAGTTTGCCGTCTATGAATACAGCGACGAGGAGTATGCCGCGGAGGTGAGGCGCATCGAAGAGCGCGTGTCGCCGCTCATCCTCAAGCTCAAAGAGCGCGGCCTGGCCCTGCGCATCGGCACCAATCACGGCTCGCTCTCCGATCGCATTATGAACCGCTACGGCGATACGCCGCGCGGCATGGTCGAGTCGGCCCTGGAATTCGTGCGCATCTGCCGCAAGCTCGACTATCACAACATCATCCTCTCAATGAAGGCCTCCAATCCGGTGGTGATGATCGCGGCCTACCGCCTGCTCGACGCCTACATGCAGCGCGAGGGCATGGACTATCCCTTCCATCTCGGCGTGACCGAGGCCGGCAACGGCGAGGATGCGCGCATCAAATCGGCGGTTGGCATCGGCACGCTCTTGCTGGACGGCATCGGCGACACCATCCGCGTCTCGCTGGCCGAGGAGCCCGAGGAGGAGATCCCCGTGGCCCGGGCGCTGGCCGAGATGCTGCCGGCGGCGCTTATCGAGCAGGGTGGGGAAGCGGGCCTCACCGGCGCCACGCCGTCTCCCTCCTGGAATCCGCTGGAGAGTGCCCGCCGCCACGCGCGCACCATCCACCTGGGCGCGGCGCCGACCGGTGGCGACGAGCATGCGCTGGTGTTGACGCCCTATCAGCTGGCCGGCACAGTCTCGCATGCCTCCGGGCCGCGCACGCTGCCCATTGCCGGCGTGGCCGCTTCCCGCGCGCCGCGTCCCGACGCCGTGGCCTTCGACGTCGCCGGCGAGGCCGACCTGCAACGCCTGGCGGAACTTGCCTGGAAGGGGCCGGGCGCGCCGCGTACGGCCTTGCTGGCGCGCGGCCACGACGCATCGCTGCTGGCGCGTGCGCTGGAGCAGGCCGAAGGCGCCTATCTACTCCTGGATGGCGATTCGGGTGCCGTTGACGGCCTGGTGCAGGCTGCCCATGTGGCCGGCAAGGCCCTGCTGGTCGAGTCTGCGTCGGTGGATGATGTGGTATCGGTGGCACGCACGGCACAGGGAACCGGGTTGCGCGATCTGGCGCTGGCTTTCCGCGCTAACGACGTTCTTTCCCTGCTGCACGGCTATCGGCTGCTGGCGGCGCGGCTCGACGAGGCGGCGCTGGATGTCCCGTTGCACCTGCGCTATGCCGGCGACGAGCCGTTGATCCCGGCCTCGGCGGCGCTCGGGGCGCTGCTGTGCGACGGCATCGGCGACATCGCTGGCGTGGAAGGCGCCGACGGCCGGCCGCTGGTCCCGCTGACTTTCAACCTGCTGCAGGCGACGCGGCGGCGCATCACCAAGACCGACTACGTGGCCTGCCCGTCGTGCGGGCGCACGCTGTTCGACCTCCAGACCACGACAGAGAAAGTCAAAGCGCGCACCGCGCATCTGGTGGGCGTCAAGATCGCCATCATGGGCTGCGTGGTGAACGGCCCGGGCGAAATGGCCGATGCCGACTTCGGCTACGTGGGCGGCGCGCCGGGCAAGGTCAACCTCTACGTCGGCAAGGAGTGCGTGGAGCGCAACGTGCCCGAGGACGAGGCGGCGGACCGCCTGGTCGCGCTGATCAAGGCGCGTGGCCGTTGGCAAGAAGAAGGCGACGACGAGGCGGCCGCTGCACCGGAACGCCAAGCCTGACGCTAAAGTGTCATGGAAGGGTACGGACACTGAAGTGTCCATGCCCGACTTTATGACTGGAGACCAAGCCATTGAACGGGCCATGCCCGGCGAGGTCGGCGATAAACCGGCACATCCTGATCCTGACGGCATCGACGGGCGCCGGGCACGACAGCGTGGCTGTCGCCCTGCAGGAAGCCCTGCGTGAGCTGGCTCCCGACGTAAACGTGCGCATCCTCGATCCTGTAGCGGGCAACGGACCGCTGCCGGCGGGACGCTGGTATGAGGCGACGGTGGCGTACGCGCCCTGGTTGTGGAGCCTGTTCTACTTTGCGACGGACAACCGCTGGGCCGTCCGGCTCGGCATAGCCGCCGGTGCCCTCCTCTGGGCACGGCGGCTCAGGTCTGCAATTCTGGCCGAGCGGCCGGAGGTCGTGATCGCCGTCCACCCCATCTGCGTGCGCCTTGCCGCGGATGTCCTGCGGGCCGTACCCGATGCGCCGCCGCTGCACTGCGTGGTTACCGACCTGGCCACAATTCATCGCTGCTGGGCGTGCGACGACGTCGACGCATTCTACGTCGCAACGCCTGAGGCGCGGGACGCTCTCGTCGCCATGGGCATCGCGCCTGAGCGTATCGCGGTGACTGGCCTGCCGCTGCGGGCGGCCTTCGCGCGGGCGCCGCAGCCGCCGGCCGACGGCGCGAGCCCAAACGCGCTTATCCTTGGCGGTGCCAGCCCATCGCGCCGCGTCGAGAAGGTCGTCCGCACCCTCCTGGCAGCGCAGGTGCCGTTGCATCTGGTCGTGGTCTGTGGCCGCAACGCGCGCCTGGGGCGGCGCCTGGCCCGCGCCGCCGGCAATCGGGCGACCGTGCTTGGCTGGTGCGATGACATGGCCGCGCTCATGCGCCGGAGCAGTGTCGTGATCGCCAGGGCCGGACCCACCACGCTGGTGGAGGCGCTAAGCCAGGCGCGGCCGGTGGTGGTCTACCAGGTACTGCTGGGCCAGGAACGCGGCAACGTCGCCCTCGTCGAGCGCAGTGGCACCGGCTGCTACGCTCCGGATGCCGACGCCCTGGTGCGGGCCGTCACGGTAGGCTCTTGCGCTCGACCTACGTTCGACACGTCACAGGCCCTCTGGTGGGGCAGCGCCGCGCAGAGGGTGGCCGCGCACCTCGTGGCCGCCCGCGCAGGCCCGACTGTCACCTCGGGTCATGCATTCTCGAGCACCCGCGCAAACGCCCCCATATAGTTGGCGTCCCCAAAGCGTTGCCGCAGCACCCAGTACTCGGCTCCCCAGAACAGGTAGGCGTACAGGCCGGGATCTCCCTGCCCGGCCCAGCTCAAGCACTGGTTGTAGTTCTCTATGACGTGCTCCGGCAGGCACGAGTACATGCCCCGCGCGTACGGATTGGGGGGCGTCGTCACCGCCTCCCACGGCTCGGCCTGTCCCTCGGAGACCATCACCTGTCGCCCATGTGTGCGCGCCCGGGCCAACAACTGCCGGCGCCTGCGCTGCTGCCAGGGGCTCCTGCTGCCGTCCAGGTACACGGTCCTTGCGCCGAGGCTCATCAGCGCGTGGCGCGGATAGTAGTCGAGGCCGATGATATCGGCCAGTTGTCCTGCCACGGCCAGCGAGTCGCCCTGGTCGCGCGTGCGCCACCACTGCTGCAGGCTCACCGCCAGCGACGTGGGCAGGAAGCCATTCATCATGATTGGCCGCGTTGGGTCGGCCGCTCGCACCGCCGCGACTTCCTGCCGCACGAAGTTGGAGGCCAGGCGCCACGAGTGTTCTATGCCGAGCGGGTCGACCGCCTCGTGCTCGACCTGCCAGGCGACGATGGCCGCCCGATCCCTGTAGCGCTCCACCAGGCGCGTGACGAAGGCGATCCCGGCCGCCAGCAGCGCCCGATGATCGTCGGACTTGACGAGCGCGCCCTCGCGCAAGGGCCGCGGCAGATGGTACGCCGGGACGAAGAACTCGGGATAGCCGAATGTCTTCACGGGGCCAACGCACAGGATGATCTGCTTGCCCGCGCGTTCGGCGGCATCGACTTGCCGGTCGAGCTCGTCGGGACGAAAGCGGCCCGGCTCTGGCTCCAGCCGATTCCAGTAGGCGCCCAGGCGGACGAGATGGAAGGGATAGCCGAGCAGCGTTTGCAGGGTGGTGCCGGCGTCCAGGCCCAGCGCTTCGGCCTGCAGCGGCCGAAAGCTGATGCCCAGCAGCGTCGAGCGGCGCGGCTCTACCCGCATGTACCGCCAGCGGTCGGTCAGCGGGCGCGCGGCGCGCTTGATCCGCAGCTCCGAGGC
>Ga0070740_10006300_pt1 | contig 10492 bp, 11 predicted proteins | sample Coa_R2_FD_67286 | JGI IMG/M metagenome (GOLD analysis project Ga0070740, IMG submission 67286) | Surface soil microbial communities from Centralia Pennsylvania, which are recovering from an underground coalmine fire - Coalmine... | ecosystem: Environmental > Terrestrial > Soil > Unclassified ...
TCTTGAATATGGGCAATTCGTAAACGTAGCCAAGCGTGAGCACATGGCGCTTGTCGAGCGCCGCAGGGCCATACTCCCCATTGTGCCAGTCGTACGTATTCTGCGGGGCGTTCGAGCGATCCGACTGGTTGTCAGTCAGATTGTGAGACCAAGTGTAGGCAAGATTGAAAACCCCTGCTGCGCCGAACCTCTTCTCTAACGCGACCTGGAGGGAATTGTAATTGGAATTGAACCAGGTCTCGATGCTATTGATTACGTTGTATCCGAGGTACGGCCGGACGGCATTTAGCCGGGGCGTATCAGCGCTTGTGAATGCAGTACCCGGGCCCGTGTGGAGGCCGGCCGCGAAGCCGACACCCGGGTATACCTCGTTGATGTCCACAATGCCCAGCAGGTGAGTTCCCTTGGAGCCGAAGTATCCGACGTCCAGTATGAAGTTCTTGCCTAGTTGCTGTTGGATGTCAAAGCTCCATTGCTGCACATACGGCGTCCGGTAAGGCACCGGCGTACTCCGGATCACCTTTGGGTTCAGAGAAACGCTGGGCGTGCCGGCTGTAGGGTTCTCCAGCCGCGTGTTGGGGATGCTGATCGAGCTCACGTACGGCGGATTATTGAAAATATTCTGTTCGTAGATACCAAACAGAATCGAGTCATAATAGATGCCATAGCCGGTGCGAATTGAAGTCTGGCCTTTGCCGAACGGATCCCAGACAATACCGATGCGTGGCGCGAAGTTGCCGTTGTTCTCGTTGGCCACCTTGTTCCCGTAGGGCGAATTGCCGTATTGCGCATCGGATTTGTTGATGATAACTCCGTTCAGCGGGTTTCCAGAGCTGAGGGATACAAGGTTGCCAGTCGCCGGATCGATTTTGGGGGCATTGGCCGGGTTAAACACCGCTGGATCGAAGGCCGTTAGCATGTTCTTCGCGTCGATCGGCTGGCGAAATGCCGAGTAGCGGAGGCCAAGGCTGAGGGTGAGGTTCCGCCGGATCCGGAAGTCGTCCTGCGCATAGGCCTCCCACTGCCAGGTGCGGATGTCCGGTGTCAGATCGAGGGACGCCTGGGTAAATGTGGCTACGTTGCCCAGCAGAAAGTTGGCCCAGGCTTGTGCGAAGGCAGGCGTGCCCGGGGGAGCGCCGTTGTTAGTGAAAGAAAAGGTTCCAACGTTGTTGCCACCGGCGTTTTCAGTCTTTTGGTAGTGGTTAATCGTGAGCCCGTACTTCATCATGTGGCGGCCTTTGATCCAGGTGAAGTTGTCGTATACCGCATGGTTGCGGTTGTAGTCTCGATATGGCCCGAACCCGGCGATACCGGAGCCGCTGGTGAAGCTCAGTGACGGAACGCGCGCTAGCGTCACCGTAAAAGGCAAGTTGATCTTGATGTCGGGCGACAGCGCGGCGGCATCCAGGCCCGTGGGATCGCTGACAATCGCGCCGTACGACTTGTTGTACCCGGCCTCATTCATCAGGTTGGGGTTGAAGTTGTATAAGGCGTGGAAAACCCATGTCCGCCCAGGTGCGTTTGTTGAGGTCGTTGCCACGTTGGGCAGCGGAGAACTGGTGAACAAGCCGCCAGGTTCGGTGGTCGGGATGGAATCGTTCAGCAACCGCCCCCAGACGGAGAGCTTCTGACTGAAAGTGTGGTCAATTCGGACAAGATCTTGCCGCGCGTTGAAGATATTGCGCTGCGGCACTGGGAGCGAGAAGTCGGCTGCGCCCGAGGGGATCTGGGAGAAGATATCCTTGATGTAGGCGGCGGCGACCGGATTGATGTTGCTAATCTGCGTGCCGGCTTGGGTGCACGTGGTGCCGGAGAATGCGATACAGACCGGCGTGCTGAAAACCCCCTTTTTCATGCTGTCGGTGGGCACCAGCGCAGTGGGCGTGGCATAAGTGATCACGCGCCGGAATTCTTGGGAGAAGAAAAAGAAGGTCTTGTCCTTATCCTTGTTGTAATGGTTGGGGATATATACCGGCCCTCCGATGGTATAGCCAAAATCGTTGTAACGTAGCGGAGGAACCCTGGCTTTCCCATCCGGTCCTACGTTGACCTTGTTGGCGTTGTTAATCCAATTGTTGGCAGCGAAGGCGTCATTGCGGACGAATTCGTAGAGGCCGCCGTGAAACTGGCTTGTGCCCGATTTAGTCACTACGTTGATCTGACCGCCGCCGGCGCGGCCGAACTCAGCCGAGTACGTGCTGCGCAGCACTTTAAACTCCGCCAGAGCATCAACGCTGGGATAGTTGAGAAGCGTCAAGTTGGAGCCCCGGTCCACGTTGTCGGCGCCGTCCACGGTCCAGTAATTGGCCGAGTTGCGCTGCCCGTTGATCGCGAACGAAACAACATTGGTGCCGAGCGGATTCGTCGCTCCTATGTAGAGCTGGTCCGAGGCGCCCGACGAGACGCCAGGCATAAGCGTCACCAATTGCTCGTAATTCCGATTGTTCAGGGATAATTCCCGAATTTGCGTGCCCGAAATAAGGTTTGAAGCCGACGCGCTTTGCAGTTCCACGGCCACCGCAGCCTCTTGGACCGTGACCTGCTCAGTGATTTCCCCGACTTCGAGGCTGATATTCACCGTCAGGCGATCGTTCACATTCAGCGGAACGCCAGCGCGGACGGCGGCCTTGAAACCCTTGGCTTCCACTTTGATGGAATAGGTTCCGATCATGAGACCCGGAGCGGAATACAGCCCAGCCGAGTCTGTAGTCAGCCTCCGGACGATCTGATTCCGGTCAGTATTTGTAATAGTTATACTCGCACCCGGCACCGCCGCTCCGGAAGGGTCAAGCACAGCGCCTGCGATACTGCCGGTGATGTCCTGCCCCATAGAAACGAAATGCGCCGCCAACAGGAGCGCGCAGACGATAAGACAAGCAAAGTTAATCTTCATAACGCAACTCCCTAGTTATTAGATCTCTTCGCTAGATCTGTTCACCTGTTACGCTACAACTGTGGCTAATTGTAACCCCAATTTTGAGAAAAAGAGAACAACAACCTGAAAATATCGGCGGTGGCGTCTAATCCGGGGCGCCGAAGCCGGCCAGGCCACGCCGTGCTGTGTTAAAGGCGGGTGTGGGGTCCCTCGGTTGCGGAAGGGGAAAAAATCGGCTCGCAGGGCGCGCCGAAGGCCTTATCCGGCGGCGTTTGCAGGCGCCGTCTCTTTTCGCGCCGCGGCGAGCAGAGCGAGCCAGGAATCAAGCCCTTCCCCGGATTTTGCGGAGATTTGCAGCAGCTTCATACCGGGGTGCACGGAGCGAATGTTTCTTTCGGCGGCCGCTGCGTCAAATTCCACGGCTGCCGCCAGGTCGATCTTTGTAATCACTGCCACGTCGGCTGTATGAAAGATGGCCGGATACTTGAGAGGCTTATCCTCACCTTCGGTGACGGACATGAGCACCGCCCGGAGATTTTCGCCAAGATCGTAACTGGCGGGGCACACCAGGTTACCCACGTTCTCGATGAAAAGAAAATCCAGCCCTCCCGAATCCCAGCCGTCGAGAGCCCTTTCGATCATTTCCGCGTCCAGGTGGCAAACCGTTCCGGTGTTGATCTGCCGTACCCTGGCTCCGCTGCGTGCGAGGCGGGCGGCGTCGTTTTCGGTGGCAAGATCGCCCACCAGGGCCGCTACCCGCCAGCACGGCCGCAACAGGGCGAGCGTTGCTTCCAGAAAGGCCGTTTTGCCGGAGCCGGGACTGGATACGAGACTGACGACGTACACTCCGGCTTCACGAAACCGGTCGCGCAAAGCCGCCGCCGCCAGATCATTTCGCTTCAGGACCCGCCGCCGCACCTCGAGCAGCCGCGGTTGTGCGCTCATGGCTCCAGCTCCATCGCGGTGATCTCGATTTCCCGGCCCGTCAGAACGCGGGTCTCCTCGCTGCCGCAGGCGGGGCACGCCAAGCGCGAGATCGAGGCGGGTAGACGCTCGGCGGCGCAGTTCGAGCAGTAAATAACCACAGGAACGTCCTGGATCACCAGGCAAGCGCTCTCCAGCGCCGTTCCCTCCCGCGCCGCCAGGTAAGCAAACTGAAGAGCCTCTCTCACCACGCCCGAGAGCGGGCCCAGCTTGAGGTGCACAGCCGTCACGTTGCCGCCGCATCGCTCTGCTTCCTCGGCGACGATTTCCACTATCCCTGACGCTATCGACAGCTCGTGCATCCGGCCACGCCGCTACATGACCGTCATTTTCGCGTAACGCTTGATGTCGCCGAAATTGTAAACGATTCCGGCGACCAACAACGCGAGCAGCGCGCTTCCCAAAATGTTGCGTAGCTTCATTCCCGTACGGCTCCTTGGCTTCCAGTGATTTGTGCCACAAGAGATTGAATCATCTCGATCGCCGGCTCGATCGCTGCTTCCACCGCTCCACTCAGACCCATGCGCTGTTCCGCCGGCTCCAGCAGCTCCGGCTCGCATCCCACAACCAGCAACCGAGGCAGCTCTCCTCCCATGCTTCTGGCCAGGCGGAACACCTGAAGCGGCTCCATGCCGTGACCGTTGATGGTCTGGCCTCCGTCGCCTCCGCTCTCCACAGCACTCAGATCGGGCTCGATCGCATACAGTGCGCCCGGCGCGCCCCCGCGCGGGCTGGCATCCACCAAAATCACCGAATCGTAACCGTCAAGAAGGGCGAACGCAAGATCCAGGCCGCGAATGCCAAAATCTACGACCCAAACGTTCTCGGGCAGCTTGCGCCGCGAGAGCCTCCGCGCCACCTCCACCCCGAATGCGTCATCGCCCAGGAAAATGTTTCCGAGGCCAGCGATGAGGACGCGCGGAGTCATAGCTGCGCATCGAGCGCGACTGGCTCGACCTCTTCCGGAGAAAAAAAGAAACGGTGCCCCGGCTGGCGCATGCGGCCAAGGTCGCTTCCGGGATCGTCGTCGAGGACCACCGCCAAATGAATCTTGTCGTCGTAGTCCCGCTCGATCGATTCGATCACTGCCGTTTTGCCAGCAAGGGCCAGATCGAGGATATCCCCGGAGCCGGCAGGCCACAGGCGCACTCGATCTCCCCTCCGCACCTCCACCCCAAACACACGCACGCTCTCCACCGGCGCCGCATCGAAAAAAGGACTCCAATCGCTCATTTCTGGTCCCCGGAAACGCGCCGCAGGCTGCGAATGACTCCGTGGAGCTTCAGCAACTGCTCGGGAGGTAGCAGCTCGGTCCTCTCCAGGATCTGCCGGCAGCGCTCGCCGCCCTCCTGCACCTCCCGCTTTTCCTCGTCCGCCAGAGTCAAAATGCGCAGCGAGAGCATTTCGTCGATTTCGGTCGAGTCGCACAGATCGCCGGGGCTTTCCGGCGCGACTTGCGGATAGTCGTAAAGAATGATCGGAGACGCGAGCATCGTATCGCGGCTGCCCGGCTCGCCCGCCAAGACCGGCCAGACACCCGCATTGCGGCAGTTGCCGGCGGCTTCCCGCAAAGCTGGCGGCGGATCGAACAGTGAAACAAACTGGGCGTCGCGAGCCTTGAAAACAAGATGAGCGGAGGCCATGGAACGCAGCAGAGCCTCGTCACGGCCGCCGGATTCCATCGGAGTCGCGTTCGTGAGCCGGACGCTTATCTTGAACACCCCTTCACTCACGGGTTCAGCGCGGACCTCCAGCCGCGCGTGAATCTCCTCCTGCCCTCCTTCAGGGCTTGGAGAAAAGGAAAAATCTTCGCGCCAATGCAGTTCGGGTTGCGCCGTCAAGGGAATATCCTCAATGCCGCCCTGCCTTTCGATCGCCTCCCGCCGGGCCCCTCCGCCCGCACCGGACGCGAACCAGTGCAAAAATCGGAAGGTTACATGCACTCTCGATTCTCCGCCGCCCTCGGCCAAACATTCGCTCTGTATGCTGCAAGCCTCGTTTCCGTTCTGTTTTGCCGTCCACAGCGCTGGATACAACGTTCCAAACATCCAGCGCTGCCGGTTCTTCATCGCCGACGGCCGGTAGGGATATAGGACGTAGCCCTCATAGAGGAGGGCGCGCGCGATTTCGTCCACTAACCGGCCGTTCGTCACGCAGCAGCCCTTTCCTTCGGCGCGGGCAAAATGCGCTCGAGGGCGTCCTCGAAGGTGGCGATGCCTTCCCGCATCTTGTATTCACAAAGCCGGTCGAAGACGTCGCGATGCAGAAAAAGACACGCGCTGTTTGGATAATACATATCCATCATCTCACGCCACACGCGGACCGGAAGCCTGTAGCGCGCCTCCTTCTCCCAGGAAATCTGAGCCGCCTGCACCGAGCCGCCGCCGTCATAGAAAACAGTCCCGCTGAACAGAAAACAGAGCGGGATCTCCCCGTCTTCGAGGCCATAGAAGTACTTTGTCGCAGCGGCGTTGAAATCAAACGTGCAAGCCACCGGGATATCGACCACGGCGGTGGATCGGAACCCCGGCGCCGGAACTGTAGCGTGCGTCCACAGCATAGGCCGCAAGGTGTGGCCCCATCGCGCGGGCGCTCCGAACAGATCCACCAAGCGCTTCTGCTCCCTTTCGTTGTATGCCCGCCGCGGGGGTTCGATCTGGATCTGGCATCGCAGGAAAACGGCGGATATCTGATCCGGGCCTCGTGCGTTGATCCGGAGCCTGAAGGCCAGCGTCGGGACGGCGGCGTGGGCCACAGCTTCGGCCGCTTCGATCTGAAAATCCAGGTCAGGCATAGACCCTCGGACCGGCGGCGCGCTGCTTCAGATCCGCAAAAAAGGCGGCGATTTCGTTCCAGGCCTGTTCCCCTCCCGAAAATCCCCGCCAACGCCGCCGGATCAAACCTGTAAGCCGATAGCACTCATCAATGGGCGCAATGAAGTGATCGCGCGCTCCTTGCACGCGGTTCACCAGCAGAGCCTCAACGTCCGGCTGCATGCGATCAAGCACAGGATTCGCGCTTACCATCGCCTGCCACGATTCAGGATCGAGGAACGTCTCGGTCGCGCCGCCCGGACTGGGGTAGAAAGCGGCCGCTTTTCCCGAAAGGCTGGAACGAACGAAAAAAACCATCGCCACGGGAAGCATCAGGGCGGCCCATTGCGCATCGGTCAACTGAAAATCGGCGAGATAGCGGACCACCCGCGGCGCCCGGCGATACTTCGTCTCTCCCGAACTGCCAAACAGCATGGCGCATGCCCGGCACACGCACCGGATCGGCAGCCGAGTCCCGGCGGATTTTTCCCCTGGCGGCTCCCGGCCGGAGGCGACCACATGATCATGTTCCTCCGGCAGGAGCGCACCGCAAAAATCGCAGCGTTCGGCAGCGGGCGGATCGGCGATAAACCGCCGCAGCGCGGCTAAGCCGCCGGCCGCACCGGGTTGAGAGAAGCGAGCCATTTTCGTTCTTAGCCCGCGAGCAAGCTGGCCAGGGGCACAAAATTTGGACTGGCTGGCCGGGCCGCTCCATCCACAACGACCTCCGCGACTTCGGGAGCCGCGCTATAGATCGCTTCTCGGATCACAGATTGCAGCCCAAGCTGGCCACCTTCTACGCGCACGCGCACCACGCCATTGTCCAGACCCAGGAGCACCGCCGACGCTCCTCGCGCTCGGAGAAACGGCTGCATCTTAGCGAGCGCCTTCTCCAATCTCGTCCGGAGGTCGTCGGGGTGTAATCCGTGCAGGAGAAGCAGATTAGCCGCGAGATCGTCCCCGGCGAAAGAGGCCAGAAGTGCGGGACCGCTCTCCTGCTGCAAAACAATGCTGAGCATCCGCTCCAGGCCGGCTGCATGAAACTCCATCACGGCCTGAACCAGCTCTGCGCAAAGCGAACGCGCTTCGCGGTCCGGCAGCGTCTCAGCGCGGCGGACGAGTTCCCCGATTTTGTAAATCCGCTCTTTGGACGCCCCCATCTGTTTGGATCAGGCCGGCGGAATATGCGGCATGCGCGGATCGATCGGCTCTCTCTTTTCAGGGTTGATGCTGGTCGCGTCCCTGGCAAGCCGAACGCGTCCCTGGCGGCCGGGTTCTCTCCCTTCCTTTTCTATCCGCTCCTCGCCCTTCCGGGCGCCGGGCGTATGAGCCGGCAAGTCGGGCTTTATCTGGCGCGCTAACATGCTTCCTCCTCGCAATTAGGCCGATGGAACACTGAACGGAGGCGAGTGACGCATCTCGAGGACTTTTCCGCTTCCCAGGTACATGTGCACACCACATGGCAGGCACGGATCGAAGCTCCGCACAGTTCTCATGATGTCGATGCCTTTAAAATTATCCGGTCCGTTCTCCTCGAAAATCGGAGTGTTCTGGACGGCATCCTCGTAGGGGCCGGGCGTGCCGTAGATGTCACGGGGCGCTGCATTCCAGGGCGTCGGCGGGTAAGGATGATAGTTCGCGATCTTGCCGTCCCGAATCACCACGTGATGCGACAACACGCCCCGCACGGCCTCATGAAAGCCGCACCCGATGGCGCTCTCCGGCACAGTGAACGGGGCCCAGGTGTCGGTTCTACCCGCGCGCACCGCGTCCATCGCCTTCTCGACAAAGTAAAGCGCCGCCGCCGCCGCGTACGCCTGGAAATACGTTCGCGCCCTGTCGCGCTCGATGGCGTTGCTCCACTGCGGAATCTTCCATTCGAACTCGGTTTCCGGCAGCAGCGCCGTTTTCGGCAGATTGATCTTGACGCTGTTTCCAGTCGCTTTGATATAGCCAATATCTACCAATCCATTCAGGGCCGTGGCCCACAGGCGGGCGATCGGGCCGCCGCCGGTGTCCAGCGCCAGGTAATCCCCTGTCCGCTTGTCGTACCAGCGTGGCGACATCACCCACGTATACTTCCCTTTGAAGTCCCGCTTCTGCGGCTTGGGAATCGTCGTCTGATTCCAAGGGTGCCGCTTGTCCACGGGGTTCCCCAGCGGATCCCTGCGGACGAACGTCTCGGCCTCCTCCCAGTCCTGATAATAGGAGCTGCCCAGCAGAATGCGGATGTTCAAATTGATATCCACGAGATCGTTGGTGACCACCTTCCCGTCCACAATCACGCTCGGCGTAACATACATGGCCCGCCCCCACTCCGACATTCTCCGGTAGGTGTAATCGCAAACGTCGGGATTGTTAAATGATCCCCAGCATCCCAGCAGAATCCGCCGCTGGCCGACCCTCTCGTAACCCGGCAGCGCCTGGTAGAAGAAATCAAACAGATCGTCGTGCAGCGGCACGACCTTCTTCATGAACTCTACATATTTCATCAGGCGCACGAGATAATCCGTGAATACCTGGATGGTCGGAACAGTCCCAGTGCCTCCGGGATAAAGTGTAGAGGGATGCACGTGGCGGCCTTCCATGAGACAGAACATTTCGCGCGTGAGGCGGCTCATTTGAAGCGCTTCTCTGTAGAAGGCGCCGCTGAAGGGGTTTAGAGCGCGCATGATGTCGGCGATCTTCCGGTATCCATGAACGGCCGCGTGCGGCGCATCGGTGGTTTCCGCCTTGGCCAGCACTCCGGGATTGGTTTCCTTCACCATCTGTTCGCAGAAGTCCACGCCCACCAGATTGTCCTGGAAGATGTTGTGATCGAACATGTATTCGGCCGCTTCGCCCAGATTGATGATCCATTCGCCGAGCTCCGGCGTGTTCGCGCCAAACGCCATGTTCTGCGCGTAGACGGAACATGTGGCGTGATTGTCGCCGCAAATGCCGCAAATGCGGCTGGTGATAAAGTGCGAATCTCTGGGATCCTTCCCTTTCATGAAGATGCTATAGCCGCGAAAGATGGAAGAGGTGCTGTAACACTCGGCTACTTCCTTGTTGTCGAAATCGATTTTGGTAAAAATGCCGAGGCTGCCGACGATCCGCGTAATGGGATCCCAATTCATCTCCACTAAATTCCTTCGTTTTTCTCGGGTTTCCGTCACTGCTTCCGTGGTGGTAGCCATTGGGGAACGCTCCTTTGTAATCCGGAATATCGCCGTCAATACGCAACCGGCTGATACCCTGTTTCGAGCTTGTTGCCGGGATGCCGCCATTTGGGCTCTTTGTTGCCGGCGTCATTGGTGAATTCGCGCAGCGCCCGCATGATATGGCCGTAAATTCCCACGCCGGCCGTGGAGATCCGTGCGCCCGGAGGTTCATCCATAAAGGGCATGAATTTATCAGGGAAGCCGGGCATCGTGCAGGCGATGCAAATGCCGCCCACGTTAGGACACCCTCCGACGCCGCGCATCCACCCGCGCTTGGTCACGTTGCAGTTGACCACGGGACCCCAGCACCCGACCTTCACCAGACACTTCGGCGAGCCGTATTCGTGGGCAAAATCGCCTTGCTCGTAGTAGCCCGCCCGGTCGCATCCTTCGTGCACCGTCTTGCCGAACAGCCAGGTGGGGCGCAGTTGATCGTCGAGCGGGATCATCGGCGCCAGACCTGCCGCCTGGTACAGCAAATACAAAAGCGTTTCGGTCATGTTATCGGGCTGTACGGGGCAGCCGGGCACGTTCACGATGGGGATCCCGGCTTTCGACCGCCAGCCCCAGCCGAGGTAGTCGGCCAGCCCCATACATCCGGTCGGGTTTCCGGCCAT
>Ga0070740_10006302_pt1 | contig 10488 bp, 7 predicted proteins | sample Coa_R2_FD_67286 | JGI IMG/M metagenome (GOLD analysis project Ga0070740, IMG submission 67286) | Surface soil microbial communities from Centralia Pennsylvania, which are recovering from an underground coalmine fire - Coalmine... | ecosystem: Environmental > Terrestrial > Soil > Unclassified ...
CGGCCCCAGTCCAGGTTCGCATTGTACTGGTCCATTGGAAAACCATTGGCATTGCTGTGAGCCTGGCCGTAGACGTAAAAGCCCTGGAGCATCAGATGGCTGTTGAGCTGGTTGCGCACATTTATGATCAGTTGCGTCTGCTTGAACATGCCGGCCGACTCGAACAGATAAATGTCATCGTTGATCGGATACGGACGTATTCCCGTGCCGGGCCCGGTGTAGGTGCCTGGCAGGAACGCGTTGATGTTGCGCGTCCGCAGCGTATGCAGTCCGCGCGTGTTCACGTAGTTGACCGCGAGCGTGGTTCTGGCGGGGAGCGTTCGCTCCAGGCCGATGGCCGTCTGCATCATGTATGGCGCATGAAAGTTGCGGTCGATCTGGTAAATGGCCTGATTCTGCACGGTCAGAAGAGAAACCGGCGGAACGAGGGGATAGTAGGCGAGCGCGGCCAGCGCCTGCTGCGTCGCGCCTGCTACGCCGCCGTTGACTACGTAGTTTTGCTGCGTGACGCCGTTAAAGCGCAGAGCGAGCAAAGTATCTGAAACATCAAAGCGGTCGTAGAAAATTCCCCAGCCCGCTCGAATCACGGTTTTGGCCGCCCTGTTTCCCTTCGCTCCTGGCGCCCAGGCCAGAGCGATGCGCGGGGCGAAATCCAGGTGATCGCGGATGTTATTTTGAGTCTCATACCGAAGCCCGGTGCTGATGGTCAGGTTCGGGCGAAACCGCCAGTCGTCCTGAATGAACACCCCAAGATCCAGCTGCCGGACGCCCTGTTCAGGAATGCCGCCGCTCAACGTGAACTGGGTAGGTCCGCAGCCCTGAGCGATGATTGTGGACATTGGCACTCCTTGAGCCAGCAGGAGCTGGGTCTGGCGGTAGAGGTCCAGCGACGTGGGATTGGCGATGCCTGCCAGACAGGGTGCGCCCGCAGGGGGCTGGCCGAAGGTATAACTCCCGTTGAAATTCGATGTCGATTTGCTGGAGAGATCGTTCTGGCGCAACCGCGCGCCAACCTTGGTGGTGTGCGTACCCGCCGTGAGCGTCACGATATTCTGCAACTCGTAGAGTCGGGTGTGCGTGAAGTTGGACAACAGCGGCGCGCCGCCGGAATTAAACGAACTGGCAACATTGATGCCGGGAATCGTGAAGTCCCCCACGCCATTCTGGTTGTTGTGGTTTTCAGAAAACTGGAACCGCGTTTCATCAATCGCCTTTGTGCCAAGAATCGCGGTTTCGGTGACTTGCACCACATTATTTTTCGTCGTTGAGTTGATCTGCTGGCTGGGAAGGTTGAACTGTCCCACTCCGGTGACTCCGGAGTTGTCCATGTGGTGATATCGCAGGACCAGCGTGTTATTGGCGTTCAGCTGGTAATCGATGCGCGGCGCGATCATCCACAGACGTTGCGGAGTGGGGTAGGCGCCGTTATACAAAACTTCGTTGAAATTGTTGTCGAGCGTTCTGGCGTTGATCAACGAACTTTCGTTGATTTCGCGCCGGAAGAAATCCAGGAAAAATGAAGACTTTTTCGTCAGCGGACCGCCGATATTGCCGGAATAGAATTTCGAGCTGTATCCGGGCTTGTCTGTTGTCAGCAGTGGATTGCGGCTGTCGAAAATGGAGTCTCCATAGTTCATGAAGGCGCTTCCATGGAACTGGTCCGTGCCGGGTTTGGTAAAGATCTCGATTCGGCCAAAGCCTGGGCGGTCGAATTCGGAAGAAAATGGGTTGGAATTAATTCGGATTTCGCGGATGGAGCTTTTGGGCGGCAACTGGCCGCCGCTAAAGCCGTCGACGAAAAACTGGCTGCCGTTGGGACCTGCCGCCGGTCCGGCAAGCGCCTCAAGATCGGACTGGAGATCGTCCGGATCATCGGGCAGAGCCTCGAGATCTTCGGTTTTGAGGACAATCGAGCCCACATTGCTTGAGGGATCCACAGAGACCTGTCCTTCCGCCTGCGCTGTCACCTGGACCTGCTGCGCTTCCGCCACGATTTGGAGCGGGATGTCGAGGGAGGTGGTCTGCCCTGCGGAAATGTTCACATCCGCCTGTGTAAAGTTTTGAAATCCGGGCGCGCTGGCCTGTACGGAATATTTGCCCGGCGGCAGCGTCAAAGAATAGCGGCCTTGGGCGTCGGTTTTCGTCGCGCGAGTAACGCCATTTCCGGCGACCTGAACCGTTACGCCCGCCACCACCGCCGCGGACGGATCGATGGCCTGACCGCGCAGCGTGCCAGTTGCCTGTGCGTTCAGGCCAGGGACAGCGAAGGATGTTAAGAAATAGGCAATTGTTACTACCCGGCTTTGAATTATTCGCATCTGGATTTCTCTATACGGTTGCAAATGCAAAGACGCTGGGAAGCGCTTCATTGTCACCAGCCGGGACCCTCCCGGCGCCTGATTATTTGTAAAGAATTGATAAGCGAGCCAGGTCGGGAGGGCAATGCGCAGCCTATGAAGACCTGTGGTATGCTTTTGGACGCCTGATGATGAGGCACTGGAGGCGCCGCGATGAAGTCGACGAAGACGCGCTACGCAGTATTCGCCGCCATATCCTGCTTGGTTTTAGACAGCCGTCTGCCGGCCCAGCAGTCCAGTACGAACAATAACGACTTGTCGTACTCCACGCTGGGCAGACGCGCAACTTCCATTAATAACGATAACGGTTCCCAGCCGCATCTGGGGACGCCCTTATCGAGCCGGCGGAACACAACCGGCGAGCCGACCAATGCTGGCGGCGGAATCGATGTCGGGCCGTTCGGGGCGAGCGGGGTCGTCGACGGCGATTTCGTCTGGGCGGCCGGAGTGAGCGCCTTGACGGAAATCGAGCTCGGCAAAGTCGCAGCGGAAAAAGCGCAGAGCGAAGCCGTTAAAAAGTTCGCCGACAATGTCGTCAAGGGCCATCAGAGAATGCGGACGGCTCTGGAAGCGATTGCGACGGAGCATGGCTTAAGCTTCCCCAAAGAGCTCGATGCGAAGCGCAAAGCCAGAATCGAAGAAGTTTCAAAGCTCTCAGGCGCTGATTTCGACCGGGCTTACTTGCGGCACGTTCTTTCGTATTATGAGCGGTCGCTCGGGCGCTTTGATTTCGAGGCCGCCAATGGCGCGATTCCCGAGCTGGCAGCCTGGACTCAAAGAGTCCTCCCGCGCATCCGGCATCAATTGAAGCTGGCGAAAGAGGAGTTCCGAGCGCTTTCCACGAGCCCGCCGCTGCAGTCGAAAGCGACGCCCGTTGCACGTTAGCAGGATGGACGCCGGGGCGAGTCGCCCTGGCTGTGGTTTGGTCCTCAACCCGCTGGAGCATTGAGCAGCGCCGCGGAGGTGGTCAGAGCGCCGCCTGCCGCTTTGAATTCATTCAGAACGCGCTCGCCGTCGCTTTCATTCAGACTGCGGATCGCGTCCGTGACGATTTCCACCTGTTTTCCCGTTTTGAGCAGACCGAAAGCCGCAAGCCGCACGCAATACTCGGTCACGACGCCATAGACGACGTAGCGGTCGGCGTCGAGCGCCTCCAGGATCCACCGGAGGTTGGAGTTTGTGAACGCATCCAGATGCTGCTTTTCCAGTAGAATCTGCTGATATCCATCGATGCGTTCAGCGACCTCAGCGGTTGGTATCACGATTCGTTTTGCGAGCAGGGTGGAAGCCGGTTTCTGCTGGCCCACTGTACCCACAACACAATGCGGCGGCCACTCGCGGAATTCAGGATCGTTCTCGCTATGAGCGTCCATCGAAGAAATCACGACGGCCCCGCTGTCTGCGGCCTGCTGATTCAACCTGGCGATGAGCGGCAGAATACGCTCGGCGCCAGGCGCATACAGCGCGCCCGCCGGATACATGAAATCGATTTGGGTGTCGACATCGAAAAAAACCGTTTTCACGCCGTCACCTCCTTCAGCCCGGAGTGAACCCGTTCGGCCAGAGCCAGCATATCCCTGCTGTACTCCACTCGCCACGGGTCTTCGGCAGCATGCAGGCTCCGCAAGTGCGAGGGCAGCCGGCGGACCGCCTGCGCGCAATATTCGCGGGCATCCCGCGCGCTGGCCGGCGGGTCGACCAACTCGCCGCGCACAATGACCGGCTTGAGCAGGGCTTCGACCGGGAGGTCGTCGCCGCAGCCGAAGCACTCGCCCGCGCAGGCGATCACATCGTGATCGGGATACCGGAAGATCTGCTTTGCGCCGGGCATCGTATTCTTCTCGGGGCTGTATTTCGCCGTGTAGCGCCGGGTTGCGCCCGCTTGGATCTCGACCAGCTTGTAAACAGCGCTGAGAGCCGGCGCGTCAGAGGAGGTCGCAAGCGAAGTGCCCACTCCAAATGCATCGATGGGCGCCTTGGCGGCGACCAGCTCGAGAATTTTGTACTCGTCGAGATCGCCCGTCACCATGATCCTGGCGTCCGTCAGCCCGGCGTTATCGAGGAGACGGCGCACGGCCGGCGCAAGCTCCTTGGGGTTGCCGCTGTCGAGCCGTACGCCCCAAACCGGTTTGCCCAGCGCCGCGGCCTTCTTGGCGCCTTCGATCGTGTCGTAGGTGTCGATGAGATACACGGTCGCTGGTCCAAGGAGCCTCTGCAACTGGCTGAAAGCCTCCATCTCATCGGGAAAGGATTGAATCCAGGCGTGCGCGGCCGTCCCGAACACGGGGACGCCGAAGCGAAATCCTGTTTCGGTGTTGCTTGTTCCCAGGCATCCGCCGATGTAAGCGGCGCGGCCGGCCAGCGTCCCAGCGGCGGGCGAGTGTGCGCGCCGCGTGCCAAATTCCACGACGTCGCGCCCGCACGCCGCCTCGACCACTCGCGACGCCTTGGTCGCGATCATGGTCTGAAATGAAACCGTAGCCAGCAGGTACGTTTCAGCGATCTGGGCCTCCATCAGCGGCGCGCGAACCGTCAAAAACGGCTCTCCTGGAAATAGCGGCGTTCCTTCGCGAACGGCCCACAGGTCTCCGGTGAAGCGCAGGCGGCGCAGCTCGTCCCAAAATCCCGGCGACACGCGCTCGAATTGGCGGAGCCCCCGCAGATACTGTATCTCTTCGTCCGAGAAGCTGAGGTTCAGGAGATAGTCGACCACCTGCTCGAGCCCCGCCGCGATCAGGTAGTTGCGGTTGTGCGGAAGCCTGCGAACGAACAACTCGAAGGTAGCGGTTTCATGGGTCTTGGCGGCCTCATAATAGCCCGCGGCCATGGTGAGCTGATAGAGGTCGGTGGTGAGGCCGTACATGAGCTCGTTGCGTATGGCAGACCGGCGGAACTATTTCTTTCCGGACGTCGGCTGCGCCTCTTTAATGTCCTTGGCCGCATTGATCAGGTCCTGGGCAGCCTTGGAATCCAACTGGTAGATCGACGGCTCGTTCTCGCGTTTCGCGAAGTAGTTATCGCCGTTCTTGGAGATCAGCGCTTTTTCAACGCGCTTTTCATTGTTCGACGTCACGGTAACTTCAAAAATGGGCGTCGTGAAGCCGCTATCGACGAACTTGGTCGCGGAAAGATCGCGCGCTTTGTCCACGAAGTTTTGCAGGCTGGTATTATCGATCTGCTTGGGTCCGGAATACCACTTATCGCCCGATTTCGCATAGGTCGCCTGCTTGCCCGCGACGTCGTCTTTGATCTCGACCTTCGTCGGATCGCTGAACCCGAAATCAAAAATTTTCTTGTTGCGGAAATCGTCGAGCCCCTTATCGAGACCCTGTCCGAGATCAGAACTCACTTTGTAAACGCCGGCTACGACGCTGGATTTGGCGTAGTAGTCATCTTTGTTCTTCCGCACCTCGATGGTTTGCGTGCCGGATGCATCCGTCACCCTGGCGGTTGCGACGGGCGCGCCGCTGGCAAAAGCGGCCGCCGTCTTCTTCGCATCCGCATCGGTTGACGACAGATCCATTTTTGCGTCGTGCAGCTTGCGGATCAGCTCCTCCACCTGCCAGTTGTCGGCGCGCAGCGGCTTGGGCTTGACAATCTGCCATTCGTTGGCATTGTTCTTGCCGAACTCGATATCCTGCTTCTTGGCTGTCAGCTCGACGCGCGTCAGCTTGTCTTGATCGAAAGTCAGCAGACGTTTGTCCCGAAGATCCTGCGCGGTCTTGTCGAGGCTCGATTTGAGCGAGGTCGACATCGTATAGACCTTCGGATCGCCGGCGAGCTTTACATACACGTCCCCGCCGGTCGGGACCTCGTCGCCGATCTGGATCTGCTGCGTCTTGCCGTCCTTCTTCGTGATGGTCAGCTCAAAGGCGGGCTGCGCCAGTCCGAAAGCCGCCAGATTGGATCCCTTCTCGTCGATGAGTTGATCGCTGGTGAGCGGATTGAGGGAGCTGACCACGCTCGAGGCTGCGTCCTGGTCCACGGGCAGGGGGCTCGGCGCAGTCATTTCCCACTTATTGCCGGCGCCGCGCTTGATGATCGTGGGCGGGGAATCCTTGCGTTTGAATTCGAGCTGCGTGATATCGCTCTCAGGAATCGAAACGATCTTGGGGCTCGCGTCCTTGGGAGGTCTGGACTCTTCCGCCTTTTTCTCGCGGTTCGACCAGATCACGCCTCCAATCAAAAGAACGCAAGCAACTCCCGCTATGAGCAGACCGCGCAGCCGCATGCAACTACCTCCTGCGCCACCATACGCTCAGACCCGAGACAATCACAATCAAAGGCAACCCGATAACGCACGAATAGAAAAGAATACTCGCCTGCCGCGCATTCATGGTGAGCCGCCGGTCCTCCGGCTCCTTGGGCCGGATCGAGATCAGATCCTCGTCCGACGACAGCCAGTTCATCATGTTCAGGAACAGATCGCGATTTGCGAAGTTGCGGACAGGCAGGAAGTCGTTCTCCATCCAGCGCGAGGATCCCACGACGACGAAGCGTCCATTATTGCCTTGCTGGCCGTTGTTGTACGTGCTGGCGGCTGCGAGCGTCAGCGGACCCTTTCTGTTCTTCGGGTCGTTCTGACTGGGCGCCGCCAGATTGACCGCGCCGAAAGCGTCGGCTGACGATTCGAACAGTTTTTCGGGCGACGACTTGTCAACCGATTTGATTTCCATCGACCGGGTCAATGGAAACGCGGTCGCCACGTCCTTCATATCGCGCACGATGGGGTGCGTGCCATAGCTGCCTACCAGCACCACCGCAGCGCTGAATCCGAACAGCCGGTTGACGGGGTTGGGATCGATCACGATGTCTTTGTCCAGCGTTACGCCCCAGCCCGCGATGGTATTTACCAGCGCGGTATTTTCCGCCACCTGCTGGTTTTTGGTATTGAGCGGCGGATCAATGGCGAACAGCGCGCGACCGCCGCCCTCCACATAGGTCTTGATCGCCTGAACAGCCGGATCAATATAGTCCAGCGTCGGACCGCCGACCAGCAGCACCGTGCAATCTTTCGGGATCTCCGGCTTCTGAATCAGGCGGACAGCCTGCGTCTTATAGTTGTTCTTTTCGAGCAGTTCTTTAACGTACGAGTATCCGCTGTTATTTGTGTCGTCGATGCTGTGTTCGCCGGTCCCCGCCACCACGCAAACAGTTCGGACATTGCCCTTTACGACGCGGATGATCGCTCCGGTGACATCCTCTTCGCTCGATGACTTGGCTTCCTGAGTGCGACCCTGGTAGGACACCTGAATCGTCGCGCTGGGACCTTTAAATCCCTTCTCGCGCGCGACGTCCGGCTTCTTGACGGGGTCGATATAGTCAACGTGCACCTTGGGAGAAAGACTGGCGTACCGGTCGAGCGTGTCCTTGGCGCCGCCTGGATTGCTGAAATTGCTGGTGCGATCGAAGTCGATGATCGTCAGGTCGCTCTTGAGATTTGCGATCACCTTCTTGGTCTGATCTGAGAGGCTGAACTGCTTGTTCGCTGTCGAGTCATACGACTTGTTGTAGCGGTTCGACAGGAAGTTGATCATCACCAGCACGGCAACAACGATGATGATATAAACCGCGGCGTAGGCGGTGTACCGGGTCTGCCGGGTCTTGATCCAGTCCGCCTTCATCTAGGCCCTCCACCGCGTCGATTCGATCGATCGGGCCGTGAGGAACAGACCGAAGAAAATCATAGTCACGTAGAAAATGACGTCCTTGGTGTCGATGACGCCTTTTGAGAAGGGCTCGAAATGGGTCAGCACCGACATATAGGACACGACCTTGGCCGCGGTCGACAGCGCATACGCCGTCACCCAATCCAGCACCCACAAGAGCAGGCAGACGGCGAACGTCGCCACGCCCGCCACGATCTGGCTTCGCGTAGTTGTGGAAATGAATGTGCCGATGGCCAGCAAACATCCTCCCTGGAGCAGCAGCCCGAGATAGCCGACCAGCATCGGCCTCCAGTCCGGCTTCCCGTATGCGAATAAAATCAGCAAGTCGAGCAGCGAGATCCCCAAGATGCAGGCGTACATGATCAGCGCAGCCAGCCACTTGCCGAGGATGATTTCGATATCGCGAACCGGCGATGTGGCCAGCAGCTCATACGTGCCGGAGCGTTTCTCTTCGGCGAACAGGCGCATCGAGATCATCGGAATCAGAAAGAGCCCAATCACGCTGACGTTGGAAAGAACCGGCCGGATCACCCATTCGTTTACGCTCATGGGCATCCCGCCGCCGCCCATCATCGATTCCATCGAGCGCTGTACGAAGATGGCGGTGGCCACCCAGAAGAAATACCCGACGATAATGGCGAAGAAGGCCATTAACCCGTAGGCAACCGGCGAAACAAAATAGCTGCGCAGTTCCTTGCGGCAGATAATCAGAATGTTTCTCATTGCGAATCTCCGTTGCGCGCCGGCGCAGCGGCGGCTGTCTCGGCGGCGGTCAACTCCAGGAAGATTTCCTCCAGGCTCAAGCCCGCGGCGTGAAGCTCATTCAGATTCCATCCGGATTCGACCACAGCGCGCGCAATGTCCGCCCGCACTGACCGGCCCTGCAGGCTCTCCACTTCAAACCGCGCACGACCATCCCGCGAATCTTTAAAAATGACGCGGCTGACGCCTGAAACCTGCTCGAGACGGCGCTGGATGCTGGTCGCCTCCAGAGGCCCATCCCGGCCCTCCACTTCCACCAGCACGGTCTCGGATCCGCGCAGCCGGTTCGTAAGATTGCGCACGGAATCTGTCGCCACCAGCTTTCCTTTATTAATAATGATCACCCGCTCGCAGGTGGCTTCCACTTCGGGCAGGATGTGCGTGCTCAAGATGATGGTGTGACTTCCCGCCAGATTCTTGATCAGTTCGCGCGTCTCGATGATTTGCTTCGGGTCGAGACCGGCGGTCGGTTCATCGAGAATCAGCACGTCGGGATTGTGAATAATCGCCTGCGCCAGTCCGACGCGCTGGCGGTAGCCTTTGGAAAGCTTGCTGACCAGCTTGGTGCGGACATCACCGATCGATGTGCGCTCGACGACTTCATTGAGGCGGCGTCCGAGTTCCGGATTCGACAGTCCCTTGAGCCGCCCGACGAAGTTCAGGTACTCGACAACCTCCATCTCCGGGTAGAGCGGCGGGGTTTCCGGAAGGTAGCCGATCCGCTTTTTTACTTCGAGAGGTTTTTCGAGAACATCAAAGCCGGCGACCTGCGCCGTGCCGGAGGTGGGCGGCAGAAAGCACGTAAGTACGCGCATTGTCGTAGTTTTGCCAGCCCCGTTAGGGCCGAGAAAACCCACGATCTGCCCCTTCTCTACTTCGAAAGAGATGTCGTCGACGGCGACGTTGCGCGCATAGCGCTTCGTGAGCTTTTCGACCTTAATCATAAATAGCTCGGAAAGTGGTACAGCGGCGTGCTGTGTGGATTTCAACTCCATCATAGAAATGGGTTTTCTGCGCTGTCAATCACGCCGCAAAGGTACGCCTCTCCTGGCGCCGCTCGCTGTCAGCTATTTTCAAAAGCCTTCCCAAACGTAGGCGGCGAAGGCGGTCCGCGCCCTAAATCCAATGCTTTCGTAGAGCCGGATCGCCGAGTCATTGGCGGTTGTGACAGTGAGGCTGGTTTTGCGGCAGCCGCGGCTCGCCAGCGCCTGTAACGAACGCCGCAACAGTTCATATCCGACGCTCAGCCCGCGGAACTCCGGGGCCACGCAGATCTGCGTAATATGGCCGACGTCGGCGCTTACGACGCTGGCCAGGCACAAGCCGCACAGACGACCCGTATCCTGATCGAGCGCCACAAACGAACAGGGTTGCAGGAACACGCCGCAGCCGGGATACTGCACGATGTTTAACAGGAACCGGCGCGCGCCGCTGGCGCTGCGGTATTGATCGTTGATATCGCTGTCGACATGACCGCGGTACGCCGCCGCGATCACCTGGGCCGCTTCGTCCTGCCGCCGCTCATTCCAGGCGTCGTAGGCGACGCGCGCCGTCCGCTTCGCAGCAGGAAGGGAGGCGGCTTGCGTCATGTCAATTTCCATAAAGCTCCTGGGATACAAGCGAGCTTTGTTGGCAAGTGGCAAGATCCTGTTAAACGGAGAACCCAGCATCATGAGCTGGGATTCGATGCGCCGCACCCA
>Ga0070740_10006303_pt1 | contig 10486 bp, 6 predicted proteins | sample Coa_R2_FD_67286 | JGI IMG/M metagenome (GOLD analysis project Ga0070740, IMG submission 67286) | Surface soil microbial communities from Centralia Pennsylvania, which are recovering from an underground coalmine fire - Coalmine... | ecosystem: Environmental > Terrestrial > Soil > Unclassified ...
GGCGATCGACTTTCCCGAGGAGGACCTGCCGCCCGGCCTGTGGGAGCAGGCGCGCGCCGAGGCCCGGGCGCTCGCTGCGGAGATCGGCGCGCGGCTCGCCGACGGGGGGCGCGGCGAGCGGCTGCGCGACGGCGTGGCGGTGGCGATCCTGGGCCCGCCCAATGCCGGCAAGTCGAGCCTGATGAACGCGCTGGCGCGGCGCGAGGTGGCGATCACCGCCGCCACGGCCGGCACCACGCGCGATGTGATCGAGGTGGCGCTCGACGTCGCGGGCTACCCGGTGCTGCTGTGCGACACCGCGGGATTGCGCGCGGCGGCCGACGCGGTCGAGGAGGAGGGCGTGCGCCGCGCCCGCGCGCGCGCCGCGAGCGCCGACCTCAAGCTCGTGCTCTACGACGCGACCCGGCCCGAGGAGCGCGCGGCACTCGCCGGCCTCCTCGATGCCGACGCGATCCTGATCGCCAACAAGACCGATCTGCTGCCTGCGGGCGCGCCGGCGCCGGAGGGTTTGCCGCTGTCGGTCGCGACCGGGGCGGGGATGGCGGCGCTGGTCGCGCGGCTCGGCGCGGCGGTGGCGGCTCGGCTCGGCGCGGGCGACGCGCTGGTGACGCGGGCGCGGCATCGCGCGGCGCTCGAGGCCTGCCGCGCGGCGCTCGTACGCGCGGCCGCCGCCGATCCGCGCGCGCCCGAGCTCGCCGCCGAGGACCTGCGCGCCGCCGCCCGCGCGCTGGGCCGGATCACCGGCCGCGTTGATGTCGAGGACATGCTCGACCGCCTCTTCGCCGAGTTTTGCATCGGCAAATAAATCTCGCCGCGACCCGAACAGGCTTCGGTGCTATGATGGGATGGGATACTGGGCGATGAGTGGGAAGCGGAAAACCCGCGGCGGGACAGGCCACGCGGGCAAGGTGCGCAGTCCGGAGACGGTCGCGGAGCTCACGAAGCTGCCGGGCGGCGGACATCGGTGGCGGATCCGCTCGGAGGGCGGAGTTGCGGTTGCCTCGACGAGCGGCTCTTCGGTCTCGATGATCCATCACATCAGCATGGATTATGGGCCCGCTTTGAAGCGCCTTGCCGAGGAGTGGGCGGCACTATCGCCTGACCCTGGGCGATGCGCTGTCGGCGCACGAAGCGGCCATGGAGTACGGAGGACGGCGGGGAATTCACGACCGCGGCCGCATCGAGTAGCCCGCCAAGAACAAATATGGAACATCGCTGGCGTCCACCACCGCCCCTAGTGGCGATTCATGGAACGTTCCGCGGGCGAATCGGGCGAGCCCGCTATATGTAGTATACTGTGAATACTCAAGGATTACTTCGGCGATACTTCACCGCGATCTCGCGCCGAGCCGCGGCGGGGCGATGTTTCACGTGAAACATCGGCCGGAAGCGGTCTCCGGGTGGCGGCACGGCAGTTGCGATGTTTCACGTGAAACACTAAGACGCCGCCCCATGCGCTGGGACGTGATCGTGATCGGCGGCGGGCATGCGGGCTGCGAGGCGGCGGCGGCGGCGGCGCGCCTGGGCGCGCGCACGCTGCTCCTCACGCACGACCCCGCGCGGATCGGCGAGATGTCCTGCAACCCCGCGATCGGCGGGCTTGCCAAGGGCCACCTGGTGCGCGAGATCGATGCGCTCGACGGAGTGATGGGCCGCGCCGCCGACCGCGCCGGAATCCAGTTCCGCATCCTCAACCGCAGCAAGGGGCCGGCGGTGCGCGGGCCGCGCGCCCAGGCCGACCGCAAGCTCTACCGCGCGGCGATGCAGGCGATCCTGGCCGACGTGCCCGGCCTCACGGTGCGCGCCGGCGCCGCGGGCGACCTCCGGCTCGACCGGACGGGGCGCGTCGCGGGCGTCGTCACCGAGGCGGGCGAGGAGCTGGCGGCGGGGGCGGTGGTGCTCACCACCGGCACCTTCCTGCGCGGCCTCATCCATATCGGCGAGGAGAAGCGCCCGGCCGGCCGGGTGGGCGAAGCGCCCTCGGTCGGGCTCGCGCTGACGCTGGAGCGGCTGGGCTTCCCGCTGGGCCGGCTCAAGACCGGGACCCCGCCGCGGCTCGACGGGCGCACCATCGACTGGGCCGGGCTCGAGGCGCAGGCGGGCGACGACCCGCCGCCGCCCTTCTCGTTCCTGACCCGGGCGATCGCCACGCCGCAGGTGCCGTGCCACATCACCCGGACCACGCCCGAGACGCACGCCATCATCCGCGCCAACCTGCATCGCGCGCCGATGTATTCCGGCCAGATCGCGAGCGTCGGCCCGCGCTATTGCCCCTCGATCGAGGACAAGGTGGTGCGGTTCGCCGAGCGGCCGCGGCACCAGATCTTCCTCGAGCCCGAGGGGCTCGACGACGACACGGTCTATCCCAACGGCATCTCGACCTCGCTGCCGGCCGAGGTGCAGAGGGCGCTGCTGGTCACCATTCCCGGCCTCGGGCGGGCGCGGATGATCCGGCCGGGCTACGCGATCGAGTATGACTTCGTCGATCCGCGGTCGCTGCGTCCGACCTTGGAGACGCGCCGCTGTCCGGGCCTGTTCCTGGCGGGGCAGATCAACGGCACCACCGGCTACGAGGAGGCGGCGGCGCAGGGTCTGGTGGCCGGGCTCAATGCGGCGCTGGCGGCCGGCGGGGGCGGGGAGTTCGTGCTCGACCGCGCGAGCGCCTATATCGGCGTGCTGATCGACGACCTCGTGACCCGTGGCACCAGCGAGCCCTACCGCATGTTCACCTCGCGCGCCGAGTACCGGCTGGTGCTGCGCGCCGACAATGCCGATCAGCGCCTCACCCCGCGCGGCATCGCGCTGGGCTGCGTCGGGGCGGAGCGGGCCGCCGCCTTCGCCGCGAAGGACCGGGCGCTCGGCGCGGCCCGGGCGCTCGCCACCCGGCTCGCGCTGTCGCCGACCGCGCTCCGGGCGCGGGGGATCGCGGTCAATGCCGACGGGGTGCCGCGCACGGCGCTCGACCTGCTGGCCTATCCCGGCATCGACCTGCAGCGGCTCGCGGCGATCTGGCCGGAGCTCGGCGGCCTCGCGCCCGAGATCGCCGAGCAGATCGAGATCGACGGCCGCTACCGCGGCTATCTCGAGCGGCAGGAGGCGGAGATCCGCGCCTTCCGCCGCGACGAGGCGCTGAAGCTGCCGCGCGACCTCGACTACGCCGCGATCGGCAGCCTCTCGACCGAGGTGCGGTCCAAGCTCGACGCCGTCCGGCCCGAGACGCTGGGCGCCGCGGCCCGCGTGTCCGGCGTGACCCCGGCCGCGCTGGTGGCGCTGCTGCGCCATGTCCGCCGCGAGCCCGATGTTTCACGTGAAACACTGGCGCGGGGGAGTCCGGTGTGACGGAGGGGGCGGCGGCGCGGCCCACCGGGACGGCGCTGGGGCGGGACGGGTTCGCGCGGCTCTTCAGTGTTTCACGTGAAACATTGGCGCGGCTCGAAGCCTATGTCGCGCTCCTCAAGAGCTGGAACCGGCGGATCAACCTGGTGGGGGCGAGCACGCTGGGTGATCCCTGGCGCCGCCACATCCTCGATTCGGCGCAGCTCTGGCCGCATCTGCCGGCCAAGGCGCGGGTGCTGGTGGATCTCGGCAGCGGCGCCGGGCTGCCCGGGCTGGTGCTCGCGATCCTCGGCATGCCGGAAACGCATCTCGTCGAGTCCGATCAGCGCAAGGCCGTGTTCCTGCGCGAGGCGGTGCGCGTCACCGGCGCGGCGGCGACGGTCCATGCGGTGCGGGCGGAAAAGCTGCGGCTCGCGGCGGACGTGGTGACCGCGCGGGCGCTGGCGCCGCTGCCGGACCTGCTGGAGCTGGCCGCGCCCTATCTCGGGCCGCGCGGCACCGGCCTGTTCCTCAAGGGGCGAACCGCCCGCGAGGAATTGACCCTCGCGGAGAAAAGCTGGACAATGACGGCGCGCCTCCTTCCCAGCGCCACCGATCCCGGCGGAACGCTTTTGATTCTCGAGGCCCTGTCCCGGCGCCCGCCATGACCGCGTCCGACGCCGCCGCGGAATCACAGTTATTGGCGACGGCCCGGCCGCGCGTCATCGCCATCGCCAACCAGAAGGGCGGGGTCGGCAAGACCACCACCGCGATCAATCTCGGCACCGCCATGGCCGCCTCGGGCCGGCGGGTGCTGCTCATCGATCTCGACCCGCAGGGCAATGCCAGCACCGGGCTCGGCATCGGCCATGCCGCGCGGCGCCTGACCAGCTACGAGCTGCTGCTGGGCGGGGTGCCGCTCGGGGAGGCGGTGCTGCCGACCGGCATTCCCGGGCTCGACATCGTGCCGGCGTCGGTCGAGCTCACCGGGGCCGAGCTCGAGCTGGTCGGCGAGGAGGGGCGGGAATACCGGCTCCGCCGCGTGCTCGACGCCGCGCCGGGCGGCTATGACTTCATGCTGATCGACTGCCCGCCGTCGCTCGGGCTCCTGACCCTCAATGCGCTCACGGCGGCGCAGGCGGTGCTGGTGCCGCTGCAGTGCGAATTCTACGCGCTCGAGGGCCTGTCGCACCTGATCCGCACGATCGAGCGGGTGCGGCGGCACTTCAATCCGGGACTTGAAATCGAGGGCGTTGTTCTCACTATGTTCGACAAGCGCAACAAGCTCTCGGACCTGGTGGCGGCGGATGTGCGCGACCATTTCGGCGACAAGGTCTATGTCACGATGATCCCGCGCAACGTCCGCGTGTCCGAGGCGCCGTCGCACGGCAAGCCCGTGCTGCTCTACGATTTCCGCTCCGCCGGGGCGCAGGCCTATGTGCACCTGGCGGGCGAGGTGCTGCGACGCGAGGGGAGGGCCGGATGATGGAGCAACGCCGCGGATTGGGCCGGGGCCTGTCGGCGCTTCTGGGCGAGGAGCCGCCGACGCCGGCCGCGGAGGCGCCGGCGGGCGTGCGCGCCGTGCCGATCGAGCGGCTGCACCCCGGGCGGTTCCAGCCGCGCCGCCGTTTCGACGAAGAGGGCATCGCCGCGCTCGCGGACTCGATCGCCGCCCAGGGCGTGCTGCAGCCGCTGCTGGTCCGGCGCAGCCAGACCATGCTCGACGGCTACGAGATCCTGGCCGGCGAGCGGCGCTGGCGCGCGGCGCAGCGGGCGAAGCTGCACGAGGTGCCGGTGCTGGTGCGCGAGATCGGCGATCGCGAGGCGCTGGAGCTGGCGCTGGTCGAGAACGTGCAGCGCGAGGACCTGCAGCCGCTCGAGGAGGCGCAGGGCTATCAGCGCCTGATCGACGAGTTCGGCTACACCCAGGAGCAATTGGCCTATCGCGTCGGCAAGAGCCGCAGCCATGTCGCCAACACGACGCGGCTCCTGAGCCTTCCTCCGGCGGTGCGGGCGCGGCTGGACGACGGCAGCCTGAGCGCCGGCCATGCCCGCGCGCTGCTCCGCGCGCCCGATCCCGTGGCCCTGATGCACGACATCCTGCGCCTCGAGCTGAGCGTGCGCCAGACCGAGCACGCCGTTCAGGTCCAGCGCGAGGAGCCCAAATATGTCTTCCCCGCGCCGCCAAAGCCGCAGCGCGACGTGGACCTGGTGGCGGTGGAGCGCGAGCTGTCCGGCCTGCTCGGCCTCAAGCTCACCGTCCACCCATCGAAGGGCGGCAAGTCCGGCGTCCTGCAGATCCGCTACCGCTCGCTCGAGCAGCTCGACGAGGTCCTCGCGATGCTGCGCGCGCCGAAAGCGCGGTAGCGCGCCCTATTCCCTGAGCCGCAGGATGTTGAATGCCGGCACCGGGCGGTGGAAGCCCTTGAGCTCGCGGTTGCCGAGCGGCTCGGTCTCGGCCAGGGCCTCGATCGCGGCGAGCACCTTGCGCTCGATGACGATCTGGCCGCTCTCCGCCTCGCCGCAGAGCCGCGCCGCCAGGTTCACCACCGAGCCAACCGCGGCATAGTCCGAGCGGCCCTCGAAGCCGATCCGGCCCAGCGTCGCGTAGCCATGCGCGATGCCGACGCCGAAGCCCAGCTCGTAGCCGAACTTCTTCCAGCCCTCGGCCAGCGCGGCGAAGCGCGCCCGCATCGCCACCGCCATCCGCGCCGCGCGCAGCGCCGGATCGGCGCACGGGATCGGGTCGTTGAAGAACACCATCACCCCGTCGCCGGTGAAGCGCTCGAGGGTGCCTTCGTGCTCGTGGATCAGCGCGCCGAGGCTGGTGTGATAGTCGCGCAGCACGCCGATCACCTCCTCGGGCTCGGCACTCTCAGAGAACGCGGTGAAGCCGCGCAGGTCGCAGAACACCACCGTCACGTCGCGCCGATGGCCCTCGAGCACGCGCTCGTCGCCCGAGGCGATCAGCTCGGCGATCTGCGGCGCGAGGAAGTGCTTGAGGCGCGCCGCGCGCTCGAGCTCGGCGAGCTGAGTGGCGACGCGCTGCTCGAGCGTGCGGTTCCACTCCGCGAGCTCGGCCGCCTGCGCCGCGACCTGGTCGTGCAGCGCCTTGAGGCGCAGCACCGAGCGCACCCGCGCGACGAGCGCGCCCTGATCGATCGGCTTCGTCAGATATTCGTCGGCCCCGGCATCGAGCCCGGCGACGATGTCCTTGGTCTCGGACTTCGCCGTGACCAGGATGATCGGCGTGAACGGCATCTTGGCGTCGGCCTTGAGCCGGCGGCACACCTCGATGCCGTCGAGCTTCGGCATCATCACGTCGAGCAGGAGGAGATCGGGGTGATGCTCGCGCGCGACCGCCAGCGCCTCCTCGCCGTCGGCCGCCTGCAGCAGCCGGTAGCCGTGTGCGTCCAGCCGCGTCGCCAGGATGTCGCGGTTCACCTCGTTGTCGTCGACGATCAGGATCGCTGGCGGATCGTTCATGGCGCGCCGGGCTCAGGGCGGGAGATATTCGCGGATCTTGGCGAGGAGCTGGCGCGGGCTGTAGGGCTTGGCGACATAGGCGTCGCAGCCGGCGGCGCGCGCTTTCTCCTCGTCGCCGGACAGCGCGTAAGAGGTGACGGCGATGATCGGGATCGCCTTCAGGGCGGGATCGGCCTTGATCCGCCGCGTCGCCTCGTAGCCATCGACGATCGGGAGCTGGATGTCCATCAGGATGAGGTCCGGCTTCGTCGCGCTCGCCGTCGAGAGCGCCGCCGCGCCGTCGTGCGCCTCGATCATCTCGAAGCCGGCGGCGCCCAGGAGATCGCGCAGGATCTGCCGGTTGTCCTCGTGATCCTCGACCACCAGGATGCGCTTGGTCATGCGTTCACCACCTGTTGCTCGACGGTGACGGGAAGCGTGAACAGGAAGGTCGAGCCGAGCCCCAGCTGGGATTCGACCCACAATCTGCCGCCATGCAGCGCGATGATGCGGCGCGAGATGGCGAGGCCGAGGCCGGTGCCGCCCTTGGCGCGCGTCGAGGAGCTGTCGGCCTGCTGGAACTCCTCGAAGATCCTGCCCTGGTCGCTCTCGGCGATGCCCGGTCCGGTGTCGCGCACGGCGATGGTGAGGAGCCCGTCCTTGGCGCGCGCGCTGATCACCACCTCGCCCTGGTCGGTGAACTTGATCGCGTTGCCAACGAGGTTGAGCAGCACCTGCGACAGCCGCCGCTCGTCGCCGTGCGCCGGCGGCAGGCTCGGCGCCACCTCGAGCTTCAAGGCGAGGGCCTTCGCCGACGCCAGCGGCTCGACCGCGACATAGACCGCCTGCACCAGCTCCTTGACCGAATAGTCGGCGAGCGTGAGCGCGAGCTGCCCCGCCTCGATCTTGGACAGGTCGAGCACGTCGTTGATGAGGCCCAGGAGATGCTTGCCGTTGGTCTGCACCCGCTCCAGCACCTCGCGCATCCGCGGCGGCGTCGCGCCATAGATGTCGTCGAGAATGAGCTCGGTGTAGCCGAGGATCGCGTTCAAGGGCGTCCGGAGCTCGTGGCTCATATTGGCCAGGAACTGCGACTTGTGCTGGCTCGCGATCGCGAGCTCGCGGCCCTTCTCGTCGATCTCGTGAAAGAGCCGCGCGTTCTGGATCGCGATCACCGATTGCGCGGCGAAGGTCTGCAGCAGCTCGGACGTGGCGCGCGGGAAGGCGCCCGGCGCGCGCCGCCGCACCACCAGCGCGCCGACGATCCGGTCCGGGCGCAGCAGCGGGATCACCAGCAGCGCATGGAACCCGGCATTGAGGACGAGGTCGGTGATCGCGGTGCGCGGCGCCAGCGCGATGTCCGGGACCTCGATCGGCGCGCGCTGCGCCGCGGCCTCGCCGATCCCGCCGATGTCGAGGCTGATGCGCTGCCCGCGGATCGCGTCGATCAGGGTCGTGTCCATGCCATAGGTCGCGCGCAGCGTGAACACGTCGTGCGGCTCGTCGAACTCATAGATCGCGCCGGCATCCGTGTCGGAGATCTCCACCGCCTTCGCCACGATCGTGCTGAGCACGGTCTGGAGGTCGAGCGTCGAATTGACCGCCTGCGTCACTTCGCCGAGCGCCTTTTGCTCCTCGACGGATTGCGCCAGCTCGTCGGTGCGGGCGCGGAGTTCCGACAGCAGCCGGGCGTTCTCGATGGCAATCACCGCCTGCGCGGCGAAGTTCTCGACCAGCGCGATCTGGTCGTCGCTGAACGGTCGGACCTCCTGCCGAAAGACATTGATGACCCCGACGATCTCGTCCTCCTTGAGCATGGGGACATAAAGCACCGTTCGGGCGCCGCCGAGATCGACCCCCGCCACAGCGTTGGGATTGCCTGCGCGGTACGGCTCGGAATCGCGTGCGTCGTGGACATGCGCGGGCTTCCGGGTCGCAAGCATGACGTCGAGGGGCGTGGCGGCCCCGCCGGTGTGCGCATGCGTGCGGCGATATTCCGCGAATGCCGGCGGTACGCCGCTCTCGGCCACCGCGCGCATGCGGTTCCCCTCGGGGCGATAGATGAACCCGCATTGCGCCTCGCAGATGCGCATGGCGTTGGCGAGAATCGACTTGAACACCGCGTCGAGCTCGCCCGGCGACGACGAGATCACGCTTAACACGTCCGTTGTCGCGGTCTGCCGCTCGAGCGAATCCCGCAGCTCGGTGAGGAGCCGCGCGTTCTCGATGGCGATCACGGCCTGCGCCGCGAAGTTCTCGACCAGCTCGATTTGTTTTTCGGTGAAGGACCGTTTTTCCTGCCGGAAGATGGTGATCGCGCCGATCACCTCGTCCTCCTTCACCATCGGCACGACCAGAACGGTTCGCGCCCCGCCGAGTTCGACATTGGCGACCATCGCCGGAACCCGCGCCGCATAGGCATCCGAGGCAGCGGCGTCCGTTTCAAAGACGCTGCGGCGCGTGCGCATCACGTGCTCGAGCATGCTGTCGCGCAACGGCAGCGCCGGGGTGCGCGCGATGTAATCGCGCATGCTTGCCGGCACGTTGAGCGTGGCCGCCACCGCGAACACCTCGCCGACGCGCCGACGCAGGATGCCGAACTTCGCGTCGCAGATGCGGACGGCGTTCTCCAGCATCGTCTCGAACACAGGCCCGAGCTCGCCGGGCGAGGACGAGATCACGCCCAGCACCTCCGCGGTCGCGGTCTGCCGCTCAAGGGATTGGCGAAGCTCGTTGAGGAGCCGTGCGTTCTCGATCGCGATCGCGGCCTGCCTCGCGAAGCCCGAGACCAGTTCGACATGCTTCCGGTCGAAGGCCTGCACCTCGCGGCGGTAGAGACCAATGATCCCGACGGCCTCGTCCTCGCGCACGATCGGCACCCAGAGCACGGTCCTGAGCCCGCCGGTCTCGACGCACAGAACGGTACCCGGCACGCCCGCCAGATAGTCGGGGGACTCGCGCGTATCCAATCGCTGCTGCGGCCGCTTCGATCGGATCGCGTCCCAGGGCATGCTCTCCTGGCGGGGCGGGAAGTGCAGCTCCCGCAGCCGGGCGGCGAAATCCGGCCGCTCCTCGTCGCGGACGACGGCGGTGACGAGCGCGTCGCCCTGTCGCAGCGCCAGCAGCCCTGTATCGGCGTCCGCCAGCCGAAGCGCGTTCTCGAGGATCGCGTCGAAGACCGGCCCAAGCTCGCCCGGCGAGGACGAGATGGCCTGCAGCACCTCGGAGGTCGCGGTCTGCTGCTCCAGCGTCTCGGACAGTTCGCGGGTACGATCCTCGACCTTGCGTTCGAGCGTGGCGTAGCTCTCCTGCAGCCGGCCGGCCATGTCGTTGAACTGGTCGGCGAGGGTTTCGAGCTCGTCGCCGGTCCTGATCGCGATGCGCTGTCCGAGATCGCCGCCGCCGAACCGCGCCGCGCCGGCGCGGATCGCCTGGATCGGCCCGACCATGCGGCGCGCCAGGAAAAGCCCGGCGCCGAACGCCAGCACCAGGCAGGCGATGAGCAGCCCGCCCGCCCGCGCAATCGAGGCGTAGAGCGGCGCGTAGGCCTCGTCGAGCGGCAGCTCCACGAACACGATCCAGTTCAGCGGCTCGACCGGCGCGAAGGCGGAGAGCACGCGTTGCCCGCTCACGTCGCGCGCCACCGCGACCTCGTCTGGCGACCGGCCGCCGCCGGCGTCACGCGCGGCGCGCACCTGGGCGAGCT
>Ga0070740_10006305_pt1 | contig 10483 bp, 9 predicted proteins | sample Coa_R2_FD_67286 | JGI IMG/M metagenome (GOLD analysis project Ga0070740, IMG submission 67286) | Surface soil microbial communities from Centralia Pennsylvania, which are recovering from an underground coalmine fire - Coalmine... | ecosystem: Environmental > Terrestrial > Soil > Unclassified ...
GCGCCGTTCTGCTCAAGAAAACGGCGCCGCCCGACCCCAAAGCAGCGCTGACCATCGCGAACAAAGCGCGGATGTGTCCTGGATGTCCTCCGTTGGTTCACGAGCGAAGAGCCGCGTCTGAGTTTTTGAATTCCTCTTGGCGCGGTGCGGTCAAAAAAAGTAACTTCAGCCCATGCGACCTTTGCGGGCGCTGATGATTTACCTGGCGGCGGTGTTTGTGGGCGGTGCGCTGTTGGCGCCGTGGCTTTACTGGCTGGCCCAGGATTTTGCCGGCGCGTTTCCCCGCCTCGCGGCGGCGCCGTTCCATCGCTTTCTGGATCGTTCCCTTTTGATTCTGGCGCTGGGCGGTCTGTGGCCGCTGTGGCGCGCGTTGGGGGCCGTTTCGCTAAGCGAGGTGGGAATCGTTTCCCCGCAAGGTCAGGAGAAAAAAATTTTTGCTGGTCTGATGCTGGGGCTGGCGTCGCTCCTTGGGGTGGCGACGGTGGCGCTGGTTGCCGGCGGGCGATGCTGGCGTCCCGCCGGGATGTCGGCGATTCTGCGAGTTGTTTGCAACGGGCTGGTCTCGGCGGTGGCGGTGGCGTGCCTGGAGGAAATTTTGTTCCGCGGCGGCATTTTTGGCGGGTTGCGCCGGACGTTGGGCTGGCGTCCGGCACTGGCGATCAGCAGCGCGGTGTATGCACTGCTGCATTTTCTGCGCTCGGCGGACCTTTCGGGATCGGTGGCCTGGAATTCGGGGCTGATCCTGCTGCCGCAAATGCTGGCCGGTTTTGTGGATGTTCACGCGCTGGCACCGGGATTTTTGACGCTGACGCTGGCCGGGGCGCTGCTGGCGCTGGCGTATCAGCGCACCGGCAATCTTTACTTTTCCATCGGCCTGCACGCCGGCTGGGTGTGGGTATTGAAACTGTACGGCGCGCTGACGGCGCCGGCGCCGGAGGCCGAGGTTTGGTTTTGGGGAACGGCCAGAATGTTCGACGGCTGGCTGGCGTTTCTGGCCGTTGCCATTTTGCTGGCTGGTTCGCGAGGTTTGATTCCTCGCGAACAAAGGGACGCGACAACGGCCGCTGTTTCCCGCTCGCCGAATCGCCCAAACCCATCGTAACCCGCTGATGGCTTCGCTCTGGCAAATTTCGCTCGATACGGCACTGGGATTTTTTTATCCGGAAATCTGCCGGTTTTGCGGAGTGGAACGCGCTGCGGCCGGAGAGGGGTACGTTTGCGGGCGGTGCCGGGCGCAAATCCGTTTCATCCGGCCGCCGTTTTGTGAGCGGTGCGGTCTGCCGTTTGCGGGCGATTTGACGACAGCTTTCGAGTGCGCCAATTGCCGCGAGATGAAACTGTATTTTGACTCGGCGCGCTCGGCGGCGGTGGCGCGCGGAGTGCTGCGCGAAGCGATCCATCGTTACAAATACTCGCGTGAATTGTGGTTCGAACCGTTCCTGGCCGACCTCCTGATCCGCGAGGCGGGGCCGGCGTTGCGCGCCGGGCGATGGGATTGGGTGGTGCCGGTGCCGTTGTTTCCGCTGAAGGAACGCGAGCGCGAATTCAATCAGGCGGAACGTCTGGCCCGGCATTTGAGCGTCGCCGTGAAGATTCCGCTCCAGGCGCATTTGCTGCGGCGTGTGGCGCCGACTCTGACGCAAACCCAACTGACGCGCGAACAGCGCGTCGTCAACGTGCACGGCGCGTTCGCCGTGCGCCGCGGAACGAATCTGCAAGGCCAGTGCATCGTGCTGGTGGACGACGTCTTCACCACCGGCGCAACCACCAGCGCGTGCGCCAGAGTGTTGAAAGCCGCGGGCGCCGAGCGAGTCTGCGTCTGGACTGTCGCGCGCGGGTTGTGAAGGCGGGGCGGCGCGTTTTCCTTGGTCGGGGGCGCTGGGCACGCCGCCCATGGCGAGGCCGCCTGGCTGGTCCGGTGCGCGGCCGCACGGCCCGTCAAGACGTTCATTCAGGTTGCGGCTAATCAGCTTCTGGCAAAGGAACGGGCGGCAGGCTTGGGGTGCCGGATAAAATTCCCGGCTTGTCTTATTCCCCAAAACAGCTACACTTTAGGTCCATGGACACCACCTCGTTTCTCAAGAAAACCATTGGTGTGGAAACTGTCGAACCGGCCCTGACGCCGCCGCCCTCCGCTCCCGCAACCTTCGTCAAGAAGCCCAAACTGGCATCGGGCAAAGCCAAGAAACGCGACATTCCCGAAGGGCTTTGGACCAAGTGCCCTGGCTGTGAAACGATGATTTTCGACAAGGAACTGGACGAGAATCTCAAGGTGTGTCCCAAGTGCCAGCATCATTTCCCCATTGGTTCCCGGGAGCGGATTCATTCGCTGGTTGAGACGTGCACATTTGAGGAAATGGACGCGGAGATGATGAGCGTGGACGTATTGAAATTCAAGGGGGTGACCACGTATAAATCCAAACTGGAGGAATATCGGAAATCCACCATGCTCAAGGACGCGGTGGTGACCGGTCTGTGCCAGATGGGTCCGCACCGCGCGGCGCTGGGGGTGATGGATTTTTCATTTTTGGGCGGTTCGATGGGATCGGTGGTGGGCGAGAAATTGACGCGCCTGATTGAGCGCGCCACCGAAAAGGAACTTCCCCTGATCATCATCTCCACCAGCGGCGGCGCGCGGATGTATGAAGGGATGTTCAGCCTGATGCAAATGGCCAAGACCAGCGCCGCGCTGGCGTATCATGCCCGGCGTCGCCTGCCTTACATCAGTGTGCTGACGCATCCGACCACCGCGGGCGTAATGGCCAGTTATGCCAGCCTGGGCGATTTGATTTTGGCCGAGCCCAAGGCGATGATCGGGTTCGCCGGCCCGCGCGTCATCAAGGATACCACGCAGGCGGAATTGCCGCCCGGATTCCAGACCGCCGAATTTTTGCTCGATCACGGGCTGATTGACAGCATTGTGCCGCGCCGGGAAATGAAGGCGCAATTGATTCAATTTTTGGACTATTTGACCGCCGGCCGAAAAATAGCCGCCTGACCCCACGCGCCGCTTCATCGGAAGGCTGGAAGACACGGCGCCTCTCGAACCCTTGAGAAAGCGACAACTCTCCGTTTTGGAATTTTCAAACGTTTGCCGGGGAATTTTGTCGGCGGCGTGAAGTTCGGTTTTGTTTGGTCGGAACAGCGTGGTTGGAGACGCACCTCGCGGCCTTGGTTTTCAGAGTTTGCATTCGATCGTGCGACGGAATTACTTCTCCCGGTCAAAGACCAGCGTTTCGCTTCCGAATTTCATCGTCAACCGGTCGGCGGTGATCGTGGCGGTGCCGGATTTATTTCCGTTCGCAGCGCTGGAAGTGAGGGAGAGGACATATTGAGGGTCGCCGCCGCTCCATTGACCGCGCCAGGAGGCGGTTTCCACGGTGGGGGGCTGGTTGGGTTGCGTGTTGAAATGCGGCAGGTTGTCCAAAAAAGCCTGACCATCCAGGCCGGCCACAAAAACGGTGTTTGAATAAGCCGGCGTCCACAAAGCTTGCATGGCCAGCATGTCACTGGTGGAAAAATTAGGCTGCGTCTGCCCCAGGGCGATCAGAGAGGCAAACACGTTGAAATCCCAGCGGCCCACAATGGTGTCGGCCGGAAATTTCTCGCTCCGGCCGGTTTGCAGGTAGTTGGTCAAATCTTCGTAATTTGTCCGCACCAGGTTCCAGAGGGCTGTGGCCTTGGCCGGATCACGCCAGAGCGGTTGGGCTTTGGGATTATCCAGCAACTGGCCGATGGGCGCGCGAGACTTCCAGGCATTTTGAAAATCGGCATCCTGGCCGAGCTGCTGGAAATCGCTGCTCTGAGCCAGCGAAAGAAACGGCGGGTAGGCCGCCAGCCGGTCGCTCAATTGGGGGTTTTGGTAGAGCAGTCCCGCCAGGTCCGCCGCCTGGAAATAAAATGGAGGTAACGGATTCAGCGCCCGGGCCAACTTGATCAGACCGGTGCTCTCCAGGTCGCGCCCCATGCGGTTCAGGAGCCGCACAGGCCATCGTTCCTCATCGGAACTGGCAATTTGCACCGTCCAGTAACTCAACCCGTAAATAACCGTCGTCACCAGCGCGAGATACGCCAGACCGTTCAACAATCCTACGCCCAGGCCAAGCCGCTTGTTCAGCCACATCCAGCGGATCAACGACGCATCATCCGTGCGGTATTTGTAAAACACCTCTGCCTTGTGATGCGCCCACAGGCCGAGCGATTTGAAGATGGCCAGCAAAACCACAAACACCAGTACCGGCGAAAACAGCCATACCGCCGCGGGACTGTGCACACCCAGATGCGGCAACACAGACCGGAACACGCCAGCCAGCGGGCACGCCAGCAGGCCGGAAATAATAATGCCCAGGAACGAAATCGCCGCGCGAATTGCCCCCTGACGCATGCCCATGCCCGCTCCCGACGCCAGCAGCAACAACGCAAGAATCCAAATGGTCATGCCGCCAGTAAAAACGCATCGGAGCCGAAACGCACGTCTAAAATGCGCCCCGCGACAACTTGTTTGGTGTCTTTTGGAGGTTGAGCGGTTAATTTGGGCGGGTGAAAATTTCCATCATCGTCCCGGCGTTCAACGAGGAAAAGCTCCTGGGCGCGTCGCTGGCCCAAATCCAATCCGCCGCGACGGCGTTCGCCGGCCGGGGTTGGCAAACTGAATTGATTGTTTGCGACAACAATTCCACCGATCGCACGGCGGAGATTGCGCGGGCGGCGGGAGCCGCCGTGGTTTTCGAACCGGTCAATCAGATTGCCCGTGCTCGAAATGCCGGCGCGGCGGCGGCGACCGGCGACTGGCTGGTGTTTGTGGACGCCGATTCGCATCCCTCCGCGGCTTTGTTCGCCGACGCGGCGGAACAGATGCTCTCCGGCCGTTGTCTGGCCGGCGGCTCCACCCTCCGCATGGAGGGGGCTGGCCTTTTCGGCGGCGGGCTGGTGCGGCTGTGGAATCTGGCCAGTCGCTGGCGGAAGCTGCTGGCCGGCTCGTTTATTTTCATCCAGGCGGCAGCATTTCGCAAAGTCGGCGGCTTCAGCCACGAATTGTTCGTCGGCGAAGAACTGGATTTAACCCTGCGCCTGCGAAAATTGGCAAAGGCTCAGGGAAAATCCATCGTCATTCTGCACCGTCATCCGCTGACGACTTCCGCCCGCAAGCTCAAACTTTACTCGGCGCGGGAACATCTGCGGTTCCTGGCGCGAGCCACATTCAACGCGCGCCGCGCCTTGACCAGTCGCGAGACGGCCCACTTGTGGTATGACGGGCGGAGATGAATTGGCCCGCGCGGCGGAGCGGTGGCGGCAATTTTCATCCCGCCGAATCGAATAGAGCGGTTGGCCCATTGCCGGGACGCAGAGTGGCCTCCTCAGCCGGTTCACGCGCTCCGGACGCGAGTTTTTCCCGGAAATCCAACTGCGCCCGCTTCGTTTACCCAACTGATTGGCCGCTGCCGGGCACGCAGGAATTACCCGAAAGAGTAATCAAAAAACATTGGCGCGAAGCGACTGAATTTGTAAAAGGTGGGCCAGGCAAAATGTTATGAACACCTATCGGGAAATGCTTCGCTCCATCCTCTCGCTCAATTTCTTTTCGGTGACCGTGGCCATCGGCTGTCTGCTGGGCACAGCGGGGGTCGCCGCCGGTACTTCGCCGCGCGAACGAATTTCACTGGATGCCCAGTGGCGGTTCATTAAAGGCGACCCCGACGGCATCAGCAATCAACTGGCCTACGCGAACATCAAGCCGTGGGTGGAAGCCACCGGCAAGGAGTTCACCACCAACGCCGCACTTCAAGCCATCACCCGGCCGCCCGGCAATCCCGGAGGCGGCGCCGATATTGCCTATGCCCGGGCGGATTTTGATGACCGTTCGTGGCGGCTGCTCAATCTGCCTCACGACTGGGGCATTGAAGGGCCGTTCAAACAGGAATACCCCGGCGACACCGGCAAGCTCCCGTGGTGGGGCGTCGCCTGGTATCGCAAACACCTTGACGTGCCGGCGTCCGACGCGGGCAAAAAAATCTTTCTGGACGTGGACGGCGCGATGGCCTACGCGACGGTCTGGTGCAACGGCCAGTTCGTCGGCGGCTGGCCCTACGGTTACGCCTCCTGGCGCGTCGAACTGACGCCGTATTTGAAGTTCGGCGGTCCCAACGTCATCGCCATCCGCCTGGACAATCCGCCGGACTCCTCGCGCTGGTATCCCGGCGGCGGCATTTACCGCAACGTCTGGCTGGTCAAAACCGCTCCCATCCACGTGGCGCATTGGGGCAGTTACATCACCACGCCGCTGGTCGGTGCGGATGCCGCCCGCGTGCGGGCGAAAACGCGGGTGGAAAATCAAACCGCTCAAAACGCCGCCTTGACCGTGGAAACGAAGGTGTATCCGCTTGACAACCGCGGCGAAAAAATTGGCGACGCGGTGGCCGAAAATTCAACGACGCTGGACCTCCCCGCCAACACCGACGGCGTTTGCCAGGTGGACCTGACGGTGCCGGACCCGAAACTTTGGAGCCTGGAACATCCGTACCTTTACGCTGCCGTCACCACCGTCAGTCAAAACGGCGAAATCCTGGACCAGGTGGAAAAACCGTTCGGCATCCGCACGATTGAATTCACCGCCACGGACGGCTTTTTGCTCAATGGCCGGCGGGTGCCGATCAACGGCGTTTGCGATCACCACGACCTGGGCGCGCTCGGCGCGGCCATCAACCTGCGGGCGTTGCAACGACAGATTGAAATTCTGAAGGCCATGGGCTGCAACGCCATCCGCACCAGCCACAATCCGCCGGCGCCCGAATTGCTGGATTTGTGCGACCGCCTGGGCATGTTGGTGATGGACGAATCCTTCGATTGCTGGGAGCGCGGCAAGACGAAAAACGATTATCACCTGCTGTTTGACGACTGGCATGAAAAGGACTGGCGCGCCGAATTGCGTCGCGACCGCAACCATCCCTCCATCATCCTCTGGAGCATCGGCAACGAAATTCCCGAACAGGTGGAGCGGTCCAAATTCTGGATCGCCCGCGAGTTGACGGCCATCGCGCACGAGGAAGACCCCACGCGGCCCGTAACCGCCGCCTGCAATCATACCGAGGCCGGCTACAACGGATTCCAAAACATCGTGGACGTGTTTGGTTACAATTACAAACCGTGGGAATACGGAAAATTCCGCCAAGCCAATCCGACCAAACCGTTGTTTGGCAGCGAAACCGCCTCGTGCATCAGCTCCCGCGGCGAATACTTCTTCCCCGTCACCACCAACAAAGCCGGTGGCGAGGCGGATTTTCAGATGAGCTCCTACGATCTCTACGCCCCGCCGTGGGCCACGCCGCCGGACTGGGAATTTGCCGGCGAGGACAAAAATCCGTTCGTCGCCGGCGAATTTGTCTGGACCGGCTTTGATTATCTGGGCGAGCCGACGCCTTACAATCACGACAGCCGCCGGATGCTCCCCTTCACCAACCCCGAACTCAAAGCCCGCGCGCAAAAGCAACTGGAAGAATTCGGCAAAATCCTGGTCCCCTCGCGCAGCTCGTATTTCGGCATCGTGGACCTGGCGGGTTTTCCCAAGGACCGCTACTATCTCTATCAGGCGCGCTGGCGGCCGGACTTCCCCATGGCGCACCTGGTGCCGCAATGCTGGAACTGGCCCGATCGCGTGGGCCAGACCACGCCGGTTTTCGTGTACACCTCCGGCGACTCCGCGGAATTGTTTCTGAACGGCAAATCCCTCGGCAAAAAAACCAAGGGACCGTTTGAATACCGGCTGGAATGGAACGACGTGAAATACGAACCCGGCACCCTCCAGGTCGTCGCCTACAAAAACGGCCGACGCTGGGCGACCGACACGGTCAAAACCACCGGACCGGCGGCGGAATTGCTGCTCAAACCCGATCGCGACGACATCGCCGCCGACGGACAGGATTTGTCCTTTGTCACCGTCACCGTGGCGGACGCGCAGGGCTGGCAGGTGCCGCACGCAGACAATCTCATCCACTTTGCCGTCACCGGCCCCGGCGAAATTGTCGCCACCGACAACGGCGACGCCACCAGTTTTGAATCCTTCCAGGCGCCGGAACACAAGGCCTTCAACGGCCTGGCGCTGGTGATTGTGCGGGCCAAAGCCGGCGAGCCGGGAATCATCACGCTCACTGCCACCTCGGACGGTCTCCGCACCGGCACGGTGCAAATCCGGAGTCATTGAGTGCGCCGGCGCGGCTGCCTGCCGAAGGGCGGTTTACGTTTCCCGGCGGGCCTCGCCGGTGAATCAGAGCGTCACCCGGCACCCAGCGCAAACGAGGCCAGCACCGTGTGGCGGGCGCCGTCCGGAGCCAGTTCGCTGCGCACTAATTCCACCGCGCCGGCCGTCCAGGAGCCGAAATCGCGCTCCCGCAGGGCCTCGACGCGGCGCAAAAAATTTTCCATCTCCCGGCGGGGAAATTTTTTGAAGCGTCCCAACGTTGCGTGGCCGGAAAAACTCGCTGTCTCTGAGGTGACGCCGAACATTCGTGTGGCAGCATCCACTTGGGCATGCAATTCGGCGAGCTTTCCGGCGTCGTCGCCAATCCCGGCCCAAATCACCCGTGGCAGGCGGGCGTTGGGGAAAAACCCCAGTCCGTACGCCCGCAAGGCCAGGGCTGGCCTGGCAGCGCAAACGGATCCCACCGCCTGCTGCAATGCCTTTACCTCCTCCACCGAAACGTCGCCGAGAAATTTCAACGTGAGATGGAACTGCTCCGGCTTCACCCAGCGAACGGTGTGGGCCGGCGCCAGCCGCTTCAATTCGTCCTGCACCGGCGCAATCTCGTTTCGCACCGCTTCGGGAATCGGAATGGCCACGAACAGGCGCAGGCGCGGGTTTGGATTTTCAACCGTCATCGCCCCTATTCAACACTTGAAACCGGAAACGGGAAACGGGAAAATTCGCGGATGGCATGGCCCGCCGATTATCACCTGCACACGCCGCTCTGCCGCCACGCGTCCGGCGAGCCGGAAGCCTACGCCCGGCGCGCACAGGAAATCGGTCTGACGGAAATCGGTTTTTCCGATCACGCGCCGATGCGCCAGGACAATTTTGACCAGTGGCGGATGAATTTTTCGCAACTGGACGAATACGTCGCCAAAATCCGCGCGGCGCAAAAACAGTTTCCCCAACTGACCATCCGTCTGGCGCTGGAAGTGGATTATTTACCGGGCCAGGAGGATTGGATTCGTGAACTGGCCGCGCGGCATCCGTGGGATTACTTCATCGGCTCGGTCCACTACGTTGCCGAGGGTTGGGCGGTGGACGATCCGCATCAATTGTCCGAATGGAAACGCCGCGATGTCCTGGAGGTGTGGCAGATTTATTTCGAACGCCTGACCCGGGCGGCGGAATCCGGGTTGTTTGAAATTATCGGCCACGCCGATTTGCCGAAAAAATTTGGGCATCGGCCGGACGACGGCTGCGTGCCGCTTTACGAAAAATTTCTCGCCGCGGCCAAAAAATCCGGCTGCGCGATGGAATTGAACACCGCCGGTCTGCGGAAGGATTGCCGGGAGATTTATCCCGGCCGGCAGCTCCTGGAGCTGGCGTTTCAATATGGCGTACCGATTACTTTCGGTTCGGACGCCCATGCGCCGGAGGAAGTGGGGATGGATTTTGATCAGGCGGTGCATTTGGCGCGGCAGGCGGGGTATCGGGAAAGCTGCCGGTTCGTCCGGCGGCAACGTCGCTCGGTGCCATTCTAACGCTGGACTTTCGCCGGCCTTTGGAAAACACTTTCCGCCGCGTGAGACAGTCCCTTGTCACCCTGGATTTGGAAGGTGTGCTGGTTCCGGAAATTTGGATCGCCGTGGCCGAGCGAACGGGCATTCCGGAATTGCGCCGCACGACGCGCGACGAACCGGATTACGACCGGCTCATGCGCGGGCGGCTGGCCATTCTGGATCGGCACGGTATCACCTTGCCGGACATCCAGAACGTCATTGCTTCCCTGCGCCCGCTGCCCGGCGCAAAGGAATTTCTGGACGAGCTGCGTTCGCTGGTGCAGGTGATCATCCTGTCCGATACGTTCGAGCAATTCGCCGCGCCGCTGCTCCGCCAGTTGAATTATCCCACGCTGCTCTGCCACCGCCTGGTGGTGGAGAACGACCGCATTGTGGATTACGCGCTGCGCCTTCGCGACCAGAAACGCGAGGCGGTGGCGGCCTTCCGACGCCTGAATTACCATGTCATCGCCGCCGGGGATTCCTACAACGACACCGCAATGCTCCAGGAGGCCCACGTCGGTTTTCTGATTCACGCCCCGGAAAACGTCAAGCGGGAATTCCCGCAGTTCCCGGCCGTGGAAACGCACGCGGAGTTGTTGCAACTCATCAAGGAGGCGCTCTAAATGCCCACGCGCAGCGGTTCACTCCGGTTGTTCAAACTGGCCGGCATCACCGTCTATCTGCACTGGACGTGGTTTCTGGTGGCCGTCTATGCCGTTCAATTCCGAACCGGCGTTTA
>Ga0070740_10006306_pt1 | contig 10483 bp, 7 predicted proteins | sample Coa_R2_FD_67286 | JGI IMG/M metagenome (GOLD analysis project Ga0070740, IMG submission 67286) | Surface soil microbial communities from Centralia Pennsylvania, which are recovering from an underground coalmine fire - Coalmine... | ecosystem: Environmental > Terrestrial > Soil > Unclassified ...
TTGGGCTTTGCGTTCTGGACACAACCGTTCGAGGCGCAGGAGCCCCAGGAGATGATGGCCTTCGCACCGCCGGCGGTTTCCCGAAGAATATTCAGGAAGCTTTCGCCGCCGACGGTGCAATAAACGCCATCATCGCGCGTGGGCGCGTTGCCTTCAACGGCCAGAACGTACTGGCCGGGGTACTCTTTCATGATTTTCCGGCGAATTTCTTCTACCTGAAATCCTGCCGCGGCTTGCAGTGTGTCGTCGTAATCCAGCGAAATCATGTTCAGGACGATGTCCTGCGCGATGGGGTGCGAGGACCGGATGAAGGATTCGCTACAGCAGGTGCATTCCAGTCCGTGGAGCCAAAGCACCGGGATGCGGGGCTTCTGGGTCATGGCGGCGACGATCTTGGGAACTTGCGTGGCTTCCAGGCCCAGGGCGGCGGCGGTGGTGGTGCAGAATTTGAGAAACGTGCGGCGGTCCACGCCGTGCCTCCGAAGCACGTCGTAGGTCGTGGTAAACCGGCGAGAGCCGACGGACATAGGCGCCTCCTCTGACTGCCTTCAACCGCTTCGCTAATAAGCAGTTCATTTGCCATGCGGAGTTTTGCGTCTGTTATCGTGCTTTCATGGCCGCCCACGAGGCGCATGCGGCAAATCACCCAGGGTTCGCGCAAGCCAGTGCAGCGCCTTTACGCAAGCGCGTGGAGGTACGCGGAATCGTCCAGGGCGTGGGATTCCGGCCGTGGGTTTACCGTCTGGCGCAGGCGCACCGCCTGGGTGGATTTGTCTTGAACTCCTCCTCCGGCGTCACCGTGGAGCTGGAGGGTTCGCCCGATTCCATCCAGCGGTTCCTGGCGGACTTCGCCGCGCATCCGCCCGAATTGGCGAGGATCGACGAACTGCGCCAGTCCGACATCGCGCCGCGCGGGGAATCGGAGTTCGTAATCTGCGAGAGCGTCGCGGCCGGGGACGAATTCGCCCTGGCGCCGCCCGACATCGCGACCTGCGCCGACTGCTACGCCGACTTCACCGACCCTGCCAACCGGCGCTATCAATATCCATTCACCAACTGCACCAACTGCGGCCCGCGCTACACCATCCTTCGTGACATCCCATATGACCGCCCGTTCACCACCATGGACGAATTCCGCATGTGTCTAGCCTGCCAGGCCGAATACGATGATCCCGCGAACCGCCGGTTTCACGCCCAGCCCAACGCCTGCCCTGTCTGCGGGCCGCGGCTTGACGCGCCCGATGCGCTGGCGCGCACGCGCCGGGATCTGGCCGAAGGGCGAATCGTGGCGATCAAGGGGCTCGGCGGATTTCATCTGGCCTGCGACGCCGCCAACGATGCCGCGGTGCGCCGGCTGCGCGAACGCAAGAGGGGCAGCGGCAAGCCGTTCGCGCTGATGGCCCGGGACCTGGAGGCGGCGGAAAAACTCGCGGATCTGACGGAGGAGGACCGGCACGCCCTGCTCGGCCCGCGGCGGCCGATCGTGATCGTCTCCAGGCGCAAGGGCGCGGAAATCTCCAGCGCGGTAGCGCCGGGCAATCCGACGATCGGCGTGATGCTGCCGTACACCCCGCTGCATCATTTGCTATTCGCGGGGCCGGAGTCCTTCCTCGCGCTGGTGATGACCAGCGGCAATTTCCGCGAAGAACCGATCGTGAGCGTGAATGAGGAAGCCCCGCGCCTGAAGCCGCTGTGCGATTCCTTCCTGCTGCACAATCGCAGGATCCAGACGCGCGTAGACGATTCCGTGGTGCGCTGCTTCGAGGGCCGGGAGCGAGTGCTGCGCCGCTCGCGGGGTTATGCGCCGCACCCGATCGATCTCGGCGTGAGCCTGCCGCCCGTCCTGGCGGTCGGCGGCGAGCTGAAGAACACCTTTTGCCTGACGAAGAATCATTATGCGATTCCGAGCCAGCACATCGGCGACCTCGAAAATTACGAAACTCGGGTCTTTTTCGAGGAAACCCTGGCGCACATGCAGCGTTTCTTTCGCGTGGAGCCGGAAATCGTCGCGCACGATCTGCATCCGGGCTATCTCAGCACGCGGATGGCGCAGGCGATGCGCGGAGTCGAAAAGATCGGCGTGCAGCATCACCATGCGCACATCGCGAGTTGCATGGCCGAGCATCATCTGAGGGAAAAAGTGATCGGCGTGGCGATGGACGGGACCGGCTACGGAACCGACGGCCGAATCTGGGGCGGAGAATTTCTGGTTTGCGATTACTCCGGCTTTGAGCGCCGCGCGCACCTGCGCTACGTCCCGCTCCCGGGCGGCGACGCCGCCATCCGCGAGCCGTGGCGCATGGGGCAGAGCTACCTGATCGACACCTTCGGTTCGCGCGCGCCGCGGATCGAGGGTGTCGCTGAAGCCCCGCAGCGCACGGTCGCGCAGATGATCGCGAAAAAAATCAACACTGTGGATACCTCTTCCTGCGGGCGGCTGTTCGACGCCGTGGCGTCGATCCTGGGCGTCCGCCAGGAAGTCACGTATGAAGGACAGGCCGCGATCGAATTGGAGGCCATCGCCGCGGAGGCCATTGAAGACTCGTACCCGTTTTTGGTGGAGCGCGAAGAGATCGATGTGCGGCCGATGATCGAAGCGATGTTGCGGGACCGCACCGAGCCCGCCCTGGCCTCCGCGCGCTTCCACAATACGGTCGCGGAAATGATCGCGAAGGTGTGCGGCCGGCTGCGCGCCTCGGAGGGGCTGAACCGCGTATGCCTGAGCGGAGGTACATTTCAGAACTTTACGCTGTTGAAGCGGGCGCTCGCTCTGCTGCGGCGCGCGGGATTCGAGGTTCTTCTGCACGCGCGCATCCCGCCCAACGACGGAGGGATCTCGATCGGCCAGGCGGTGATCGCCGGGCACATTTTAAGAACGAGGCCTCAAAAGGCGAGGTCCGAAAACGGCCAGTCCGCGTCCGCGGGCTCGGGCATAATCGAAGCATGAACGAGGCGGTATGCGAAAAGGCGCGGCTGGCTCGCGACGCGCGGTTCGACGGCCGGTTCTTCATCGGGGTCACGACCACCGGAATCTATTGCCGGCCGATCTGCCCTTCCCCGCCCGCCCGGCGCGAGCACGTCCGCTATTTTCCAAGCGCTGCCGCGGCGGCCGAAGCGGGCTTCCGGCCCTGCCTGCGTTGCCGGCCCGAGGCGGCGCCCGGAACGCCCGCGTGGAACGGCAGCGCCTCCAGTGTTTCGCGGGCGCTGCGGCTGATCGGCGAGGGCGCGCTGGATGAAGGCAGCGTGGAGGATCTGGCGGCGCGGCTGGGCATCGGCGCGCGCCATCTTCGGCGCCTGTTTCTGCGGCATCTCGGCGCGAGCCCCGTCGCCGTCGCGCAAACCCGGCGCGTTCACTTTGCCAGAAAGCTGATCGACGAGACCGGCCTGCCCATGACCGAAATCGCGCTGGCGGCGGGGTTCGCCAGCATCCGCCGGTTTAACGCGACCTTTCAGAATCTCTACGGCCGCAGCCCCCGCGAGTTCCGCCGCGCCTCCGCGGCCGCGCCCCGCGATCACACCCCCGGCCATTACACCCTGCTGCTCGCTTACCGGCCACCCTACAAGCGGAATCGCGGAGCCGGGTATCGGCGAAAAATCTCTGTGGAGGGCCGCACCGGCAGGATCGCCGTCCGTCCCGTCCGCGGCCGCCATTGTCTTCAATTAACCATCGAATTTCCAGAGCCTGCCGCGCTCTTTAAAATCGTCACCCGGGCGCGCCGGTTATTCGATCTCGATCGAGGAGAATTTTGAAATGAACTATTGCTATCTCGATACGCTCATCGGAACCCTGCTTTTGGCGGGCGATCAAACCGCGATCCGCTACATCAGCTTCCCGAAGAACGGCCGTGCACAGGATGCGCAGCCTGGCTGGACAGCGGGTTCCACCGTCCCTCTGGAAGAGGCGGCGAGACAGCTTAGGGAATACTTCGCAGGCCGGCGCAGAAGCTTTGAGCTGCCGCTCGCGCCTGCGGGAACCGCGTTCCAGAAAAAGGTATGGAGCCGTTTGCAGGAGATCCCGTATGGCGAGACGATCTCTTATGGGGAACTGGCCGCGCGGGTGGGCAACTCCAAGGCATCGCGGGCCGTCGGGGCGGCGAACGGGCGCAATCCGATTCCCATCGTAATTCCCTGCCACCGGGTCATCGGCGCCAACGGCAAACTCACGGGTTTCGGCGGCGGCCTCCCGATGAAGGAGAGCCTGCTGGCGCTTGAAAGGAAAACGCTACGCGGCGATGGGGCCTTCGCCGGCCGATAGCGCGGCGAGAATCCTTTCCCTCTGGCGCTCAGCAAGCTGCACGGCGGAATCGAGCGCGATGCGGTAAATCACGACCCCCACCAGCGCGAAGAAGGCCAGCACGGCGAACAACGCCGCTTCGTTATTGAACGCGTAGCGGGCCAGATACGCGAGGCCTGCCGGAATGTAGGCCAGAGGATAGATCACCAGCAGCACGGCCTGGACGCGGCCCGCCGTGCTGTGGCGCAAGGCGGAATCGGGGTTCACACCGCGCGGCTGGCGCACCGAGGTGAGATTGCCCGCCGACATCAGATAGATCGTCACGACGGAGGCCACCGCGAAGGCCTCCAACAGTCCGTGAGGGCTCAACGGCATCCCGATCAGGCCGCAGGCCATGGTCACCGCAGCGACCTCGAGGATAATGAACACGACGGCGGTAAGATTCTTTCCCAGCAGGACGCGCGCCAGGGGGATGGGAGCCAGGTAGTACATCTGCGCCGCGGAACGGTCGAAGCCGAAGGCGTTCCAGAAGCAGACCTCGCCGAGGAGCAGGAGCGAGTACATACTGACGATCATAAGGTAATTGTTCCGGAAGAAGGGCAAAGAATAGCCGTTGCGGGTCAGAGTGGTGGGCAGCAAAATGATGACCCCGAAAGTGAACCCCATCAGGAACACCAGACGGAAGCGTGGCGACCGGACTAAGGTTCGAATCTCTTTTTCTATGAGCGCGGCCAGGGGATCAGAAAACACCAGGGAAGGGAGATGATACAGGCGCTCCAGCAAGCCCGCGCGCCCGGCGGACCGTGCTGGGCGGGCTGCGGCGGCTTCCACATCGAAATTCAGCGAAGCGGAAAATTGCCATAACCCGAAGAGGGCTGCCAGCGCGCACCACGCGGCCAGTATGGCGAAGGCTGGCAGCGCGTGCCTCCCCAAGGCAAGATTCGCGGCGGCCGTCCAGGGCCAGCCGCTCCAGAAATCATTGCGCAGGAGGTGGAGCATGCCGGCCACACGGCCCCCGCCCCGCGCGATCAGTAACTGCGGCAGCGCGGCGCTTAAGACCAGCACGAAAAACGCGATCTCGCGAATCCGTTGGTGCGCCAGAATGCGGCGCATCCCTTCCCGGAGCCCGACCGCCAGAAAAAGATTGAACGCCAGGTACAGGATGAATCCCGCCACGCCGGTCTTGGACAAAGCCGGATTGAGCGCAACGGCGGCGGCGCCCCCCAGCAACAGCATGAACATCTCCAGGCCGGCGGTGACTCGTAACATCGCCTCCACGGCAAACAGCTCGAGAACCGGAATCGGATAAGCCTGGAGCTTACGAATATCCAGCGACGCTCCTGTCGCGGCCAGGAGCAACGGCATCACCTGCCAGTACAAAAACACCAGGGATAACGCGCCCGGCAAGGCCGCCGCGACGCTCCGGATTTCATCCGGGTCGGACATCACCCGCACGACGGCGATGGTCGCCGCGAGCCAGCCCCCGTACCAGATCACGCCAATGATCGTGGACCATGCGGCGCCCATGCGCGGATAATTCCGCAGCGTGCGCATTTGCGCCCACAGGATGGCCCGGAGGTGCGAAATCGTCATAGCCAGTCGAGGGTTTCGAGCGTCCGCTCGACGCCCACCGCCCTCACGAAGGCTTCTTCCAGCGTTTCCGAAGCTCCGCGCAACTGGGTCATGGAATCTTCCAGGACGAGGCGCCCTTCGTGAATGATGGCCACGCGATCGCAGAGGCGCTCGACCACTTCGAGCACGTGCGAGGTGAGGAAGATGGTCGCGCCGCGCCGCACCTGGTCGAGCAGGATCTCTTTCATGAGCCGCGCGCCGACGGCGTCCACACCTTCGAACGGCTCGTCCATAAGGAACAGTTTGGGCCGGTGAATCAAGGCGGCCGCCATGGCAACGCGCTTGCGCATTCCCTTGGAATATTCGGTGATCAGCTTGTTCCGTGCAGCGTCCAATTCGAACAACTGGAGCAGTTCGCCCGCGCGTTCGCGCGCGACCAGCCGCTCGAGCCCGTAAATGCGGCCCACGAACTCGATGAACTCGCCACCGGTCAGATGATCGAACAGGAGGGATTCGTCGGGCACCAGCCCAATCTGGCTCTTTATTTCGAGCGCTCTTTCGGGCATCGGCAGTCCGAGCAGCCGGATCGTGCCCGCGGTCGGCGGCGCAAGACCCATCAGCATTTTTATAGTGGTGGTTTTTCCCGCCCCGTTCGGCCCCAGGAACCCGAAAAAGCACCCGCTTGGAACAGTGAGGCTGAGACCATCCACAGCAGCCTTATCGCCGTAAACTTTTCGCAGGTCCCGGACCTCGATGGCGGGAAACGCGTCCATGATGTAGTCTCTATGGTACCGAAGGGAAAGGGTAGCGTTAAACGGCGGATTTAACAAAAACGCCTGAGGGCTGCCTAAGGAGATTCCCCCGCCCCCGTCCTTGCATGCGGAGCGGGCCGGAAGGTCGGGGGCGAGCGTGGATATAGTAGTAATGATTAGCTATGGACGACAGCACTGCCACAACTCCCCCTGCCGGCGTACCCGCACGCGGGCCGGCCGAACCGTCTGCCGCTCGGATGGCGATCTCGTGGCTGCGAGATCTGACGCTGAGCGTGATCCTGGCGATTATCGTGATTCTGTTCGTATATCAGCCGGTGAAGGTGGAAGGCACCAGCATGATGCCCAGCCTCGTGGACCAGGAACGAATCTTCATCAATAAGTTCGTTTACCGGTTTGGACTTGCCGACATCGGCCGTGGCGACACGGTGGTTTTCTGGTTCCCGCAGGACACCAGCAAGTCCTATATCAAGCGGGTGATCGGAATCCCTGGGGATACGGTGGAGGTACGCAACGGAACTGTGTACGTAAACGGCCATGCGTTGAATGAGCCCTACGTTCCGGAAATCTACCGCGATCACGCATCCATGCCGCCGCGAACAGTGGAGCCCGATCACTACTTCGTGCTCGGCGATCACCGGAGTTCCTCGAACGATAGCCGGACGTGGTGGACCGTGCCCCGAAGCTATATCTACGGCAAGGCGGTATTCGTCTATTGGCCGCTGCAGCGCTTGGGCGTCCTCCACTAAACGGAAGCCGAGCCGGCTACCAGGTCACCGCCATCGACCCGGTGGCGATGATGTCGTTCGAGATTCCGCTCATGGAGGCTCCCGGCGCGACCGCGATGACCTGCGAAGGCGCGTGTCCGATATAGTCGTGCACCTCGGCGCGGATGCGGTAATGCTTGCCCACGTTGTATTTGAAGCCGGCCCCGATATCGCCGACTCCGAGCGTTTCGTGCGTGTGCGTCAAAGCGGCGAAGTTGCCTAACGGCTGGCCCGCCGACTCCGCACCCGTCCCCACGATGATCTTTACGCCGCCGCCAAAAATGATAAACGGCCGGATCTTCGCGCCAGTCGGGCGAAAATGCCCCAGAAAGTCCCCGGTCAGGATGTGCGTATGGGCGGCGAAGCTGGTTTCGACGCTCCCCGACTCGACTTTTGCATCGCTGTATTGATACAGGTAACGGGCTTCCCCGCTCCAGTACCGGTAGGTATCTTCGCCGGCGTAGACGCCGATCACTGCGCCGTTCTTGAAGCCCGTGGAGGCCGTGCCGCCGGCCGCCCGGATCACGTCAAATTTAGGCTGGTAGCCGAATCCTCCGATCACCCCGAGTTCCCAGCCCTGTGCGTACGCCGTCACTCCCGACAATATGCCCGTGCAAAGGAGCGCAAGGGGCGCGCCGCGCATCGCCCTGGCGAGCCAGAGCCTCATTCCGCCGCAGGCCGCGTTGCGCGGATTCCTGAAAAACCGCTGAAAAATCATCTTTCCCCCTGATGGGTTCTTATTTCACCGCTCTCCGACTACCGATCTATGACTTCCCGATGCTTCGACCCCTCCGGCGGGGCGGTTTTCAAGGTGTGACGACCCGGACCAGCAGCGTCGTCGACGCCGTCCCCTGCCGGATCGTCAAGGGCACGCTGCTGCCCTGCTCCAGAACTCGGGGGATGGAAGCGTTGATCTGATACACTCCGATCTCTCCCGGAACCAGTCCGGCGTAATTCACGCCCAGGCTCACCGACCCGAGCGTGACCTGAGGAGCGGCCGCGGCCACCGCCAGCGGGCTAGCCGGCGCGGCATCGCCCGCCTCCGGCAGCGGCGACGTGATCCCCATCCCGGTCAGGTAAATCGTAATGTTCTGGTTCGGATGAATCGGATTCGTAAAGTCGACCAGTTCTGCATTGTCGTCGCGAATCACCGTCGCCAGGCCGGTCTGGCCTCCCGCCGAGCCATTGTGGAAAACGGCGGGCGCCTGATTGCTAATCGTGAACGGGAACGCGAAGCTGATTCCGCCGGTGTTGTGGACCAGGACGGTGGCATCCCCGGTGGTGATGAAAGGGATCTGCGCCATGATGTTGGTGGAAGAAACATGAAACAGCGGCACCGCCACGCCGTTAATCGTGACGCACACGTCGCCGAGCGCCGTGGGGAGCGGCACCGTGGTGGCCGCTGCCGGGTTCTGCGCCAGCCCCGTCCCCGCGATCTGCATCAGCCCCCCCGGCGCGACGGCCGCGGTTCCATCGGCGGCGTTGGTGACGCTGGAGATCGAGGGGATCGGCGTGGGAGCGTCGAAGTTCGCCGGGACGCTCGTGATGCCGGAAATGGTCAGCATCAAGATGGAGCTTTGATCGGCGGAAACCGCCAGCGTCCGGGTGAAAGGAAGAATCGTCTGCCCGATCACGCCCACCGTGGGCAACGTTTTTTGGACCGAGGACTGGACCGGAGCTTCGGTCAAGGCGGCTCCATGGAATCCCTGGAGGAGGCTGAGGTCGACGCGCTCGAGGTAGCCCTCCGAGGAGGCCCCCTGGGCCGCCGTGCGCAGGCCCGCCCCGCCGGCTACCGAGACGCCGGAGGAGGAACCCGGCACCGTCGAGAGCTGCCCCACCGGAACCAGCGCCCGGTTGAGAATGTTCACGTCCGCAAGGAACAGATTGTCGCTGAAAGACCCGTAGGCTCCGCTCAGCGCCTTGAAATCCTGCCGCGAAGCCACCCACGTCCCGACGGCGGCGTCGTAAAGCATCACGTTTCCATCCGGAGACGCCCACAGCAATGTGGATTTCGACGGCGACTCCGCCAGAGCGCCGTCCGCGGAAGGCACGCAGTTCTGGTAGATGCCGAGGCTGGCCGGCGTATTCGCCAGGCGCGTCGCCATGTCGATGTGATCGATATACGCCGCTCCTTGCGTATCCGGGCAAACCGGCGGGAAGGCGAGCCGCACCGTGGCGAAGGTGTCCGTCAGCGTCGTGCCGATCGTGCGCGGATACTGGCCGAACGGAAACAAAATCGGATCGGAGGGCTGAAGGGTGTTCAGGTCGAACACGCTGGCGATCTGCGAATTGTCATTTCCGACAATCAGGTAGTGCTGATCCGCCGTGATGGACATCCTCACCGGAGTGTTCCCCGTCCGCATCGACGCGAGGGGTTTCAAAGTAGTCGAGTCGTACACCAGCACAAGGTTTTTATCCTGTCTGAGGGCGTACACGCGCGCGCGGCTCGGGTCGGCAAGCATGTCCACGATCGTGCCGGGAATGTCTGCCACAGTCCCGTGCTGATCGAAATCTTTCGTATTGATGAGCAGACGAACGGGGAACGGCAGGTTTACGCCGGCCGAAGTCGAGATCGTAAGCGGCACTACGGTGGTGCCCTTCGACTTCTGGAATACCGCGGGGTCTACCTGAATCTGGACCTTCGCGGGCGCTGTGCCCCTTGGCGTCAGAATGCGAATTCCGCTCGTTCCTGCCGGAACGGAAAGCGTGAAGTCCCCGCCCGCGTTGCCGAAATCGACCACGTCGAGCGTCTGCGTGATCACCTGGCGATTGCACGAATCGCCTTGGAATACCAAGTCCTCCTCGAGAGTGCCGATTTGAGGTGTGCGGTTGAGGCGTCCGATCGGAAGTACAGTCACGCCGCTGATCGACACGGAATACATCGTCTGATCGTCACTGGAGATGACCGACTTGCCGGCCAGATTCTCCGGCAACTGGATACGTTCGCGAACCGTGAGGTTATCCGTATCGACCACGTGCAAAACCGCCCCGTCGCCGGCCACCGTCTGCTGGGAGTAAATCACGTTACGCCCGATGTCCCAGGCATTGGTTCCGATGTTCAATGCGCCCGTAATGTTCGGAAACTGCGCCCAGTTATAGGATCGCTCGATATGGTGAAATAGAATCCAACCGGCGACGGC
>Ga0070740_10006307_pt1 | contig 10481 bp, 8 predicted proteins | sample Coa_R2_FD_67286 | JGI IMG/M metagenome (GOLD analysis project Ga0070740, IMG submission 67286) | Surface soil microbial communities from Centralia Pennsylvania, which are recovering from an underground coalmine fire - Coalmine... | ecosystem: Environmental > Terrestrial > Soil > Unclassified ...
CCCGCCGAGTGCTTCTCGATGGCGATTGAGGCCGTGCGTTTGGCCTATCGTTACATGACTCCGGTCTTCTACCTCTCGGACGGCTACCTCGCGAACGGCGCGGAGCCTTGGCTCGTGCCGGAGATTGACGAGCTGCCGAAGATCGAGGTGAAGTTCGCCGAAGACCCCGCGACCTTCATGCCCTACGCGCGCGACGAGGAGACGCTCGCGCGGCCCTACGCGCTGCCGGGCACGCCCGGACTCGAACACCGCATCGGCGGCATCGAGAAGCAGCACATGACCGGCAACGTCAACTATGACCCCGAGAACCATCACTTCATGGTTCTCATGCGCCAGGCCAAGGTTGACCGCGCCGCGCAGGACATCCCCGAAGTGGAAGTCTTCGGCGACCCGTCGGGCAAGGTTCTCGTCCTCGGCTGGGGTTCGACCTACGGCTCGATAACTTCCGCGGTCGAGAAGATGCGCGCCGAAGGGAAGTCGGTTTCGAGCGCGCACCTCCGCCACCTCAGCCCGTTCCCGTCGAATCTGGGCGACGTGCTGCGGAGCTTCGAGAAAGTGATCGTGCCGGAGATGAACCTCGGCCAGCTCGCGACGATGATCCGCGCCAAGTATCTCGTTGACGCCGTCGCCTTCTCGAAGGTCAAGGGCCGCCCCTTCCAGATTCGCGAAATCGTCAGGAAGGTCGAGGAGTACCTGTAAGAGGCGACGGCGATGAAGACGGTCGCGCCGACAGCAACGCACGTCCCCGTCCGCGAAATCTACGCGGAGGGCCTGCGCTACCTCATGGGACAGGGGAAGCTCAACAACACGCTCGCGCAGTTGTCCGCAGACCTTGAGCGGCACGGCATCGAGTACATGGTCATCGGCGCGGTCGCTCTCATGGCGCACGGCTACCCGCGCTTCACCGAGGACATTGACCTCGTGCTGACGCGCGAAGGTCTTGACGCCTTCCACCGCGAGCTTGTCGGACTTGGCTACGTGCCCGCGTTCGACGGCGCGCGCAAGCGACTGCGAGCGACGCGGGGCGGCGTGCCCGTCGAAGTCATCGTCGCGGGCGAGTATCCCGGCGACGGAAGGCCGAAGCCGGTGAGCTTTCCCGAACCCGCGTCGGCGTCGGTCGAGATTGACGGCGTGCGCGTCGTGACGCTCGAAAAGTTGGTCGAGTTGAAACTCGCGTCCGGCATGACCGCGCCCGACCGCCTCAAGGACTTGGCCGACGTGCAGGAGTTGATCAAGGCGCGCTGTCTTTCAGCGGACTTCGCCGAAAGGCTGAACCCCTACGTGCGCGAACAGTATTTGAAATTGTGGGAGGCCGTCGAGCATGCCGCCTCGGACGCGGGCGAGTGAGGAGTCGAAAGCCCGCAGGCAATCATTCGAGAGGAATCAAAAATGAGCACCAACGGAAACGGAAGCAACGGGAACAAGGCGGAAGAGCAGGGCGTGCGCGGCATCGGTGGGAACGTGTCGGGCGGAAGCCCTTCGCCGGACAGCGAGCCGGGTTCGGTGACGGCGGGGAGGCCCGCGCCGCCGCCGGGCAAGCTGACGAAGGCCGACTTCTCTTCGGATCAGGAGGTGCGCTGGTGTCCGGGCTGCGGCGACTACGCGATCCTGAACAACGTGCAGAAGGTGATGCCCGAACTCGGCATCCCGCGCGAGAAGATCGTCTTCGTCTCAGGGATCGGCTGCTCGTCGCGCTTCCCCTACTACATGAACACCTACGGCTTCCACTCGATCCACGGTCGCGCGCCGGCAATCGCCAGCGGCATCAAGTCGTCGAACCCGGAGTTGAGCGTGTGGGTCGTCACCGGCGACGGCGACGCACTCTCCATCGGCGGCAACCACTTCATGCACGCCATCCGCCGCAACCTCGACCTCAACTACATCCTCTTCAACAACCGCATCTATGGCCTGACGAAGGGGCAGTACAGCCCGACCTCGGAGTTCGGCAAGAAGACGAAGTCAACGCCGATGGGCGTCATTGACTACCCCGTCAACCCTTTGTCGCTCGCCATCGCGAGCGAGGCGACCTTCGTCGCCCGCGCCATTGACATTGACGTGAAGCACCTCGGCTCGGTCGTCGGCGCGGCGGCGCGTCACAAGGGCATCTCGTTCGTCGAGGTCTATCAGAACTGCAACATCTTCAACGACGGCGCGTTCGACTCGTTCGCCGCGCGCGAGGCCCGGCCCGAAGGCGTGCTCTATCTTGAGCACGGCAAGCCGATGGTCTTCGGCAAGAACCGCGACCGCGGGATACGCATGAACGGGACTCTGCCCGAAGTCATCCAGCTTGGCAGCGAGACCGGCCTGAATGAGAACGACTGTCTCGTCCACGACGCGCACGAGAAAGACCCTTCGGTCGCCTTCATGCTCGCGCGCATGGAGTTCCCTGCCTTCCCGCAGCCCGTCGGCATCTTCCGCGATGTCGAGCGCGACACCTACGAAGACCTGATGGCGCACCAGATCGAGGAGGCCGTCTCGCGCCAGGGCCGCGGCGACCTCCACAAGCTCATCCACAGCGGCGACATGTGGGTCGTGGACTGAGGCCGGCGACGAATATCAAAAGTCATCTTCGACCTGAACGCCGCGCCGAAGTTAAGCGCGGCGTTTTTCTTTCGCGCTCGTCGTCGGGCCTCGGGCGCACGCCCGACACGGCGACGCCTGTCCCCGTCACACCGCAAGTCCGTCTCGACACTTAATCGTCCGCCGTGCATGGGTCTTGGTGTTATAAACTTCGGCCTTTCGATTCTTCCCGCGTTCGATGTGAGATGAAAAAGCGGTTCCCGATTCTCGCCCTTCTGTTCGCGCTCGTCGTCGCGCTGCCGCCGGTCACTTCGGGGCGGCGGGAGAAGTTCGACGTTGTGAAACTCGCCGAGGGCGTGTACGCCGTCGTCCGCAGAGACCCGCCCGGATTCGCCGTCGAGTCGAACAGCCTCTTCGTCATCGGCGACGACGGCGTCATCGTCGTTGACTCGCAGTCGAACCTCGCCGCGACGCGCGAGACGCTGGCCGCGCTCCGCAAGCTCACCGACAAGCCCGTCCGCTACGTCGTCAACACGCACTGGCACGACGACCACGTCGTCGGCAATCAGGTCTATGCCGAAGCCTTCCCCGGCGTCGCCTTCGTCGCGCACGCGGCGACCAGGGGCTACCTGCCGACGAAGGGCGCGGCGGCGCGCAAGAGTTGGCACGAGGGCGGGCTGCCCCAGTTCGTCGAGCAACTCAGGAACATCCTGAAGGGCGGCGTCAACTCGAAGGGCGAGCCGCTCGACGACGAGCAGCGCGCGAGCCTCGCGAGCGACATCGCGCTCGGCGAAGGCTACATGACCGTCCCCGCGGACTTCCGCCCCGCTCTGCCGACCGTCACGCTCGAAGACAAGCTCACCATCTTTCAGGGCGAGCGCGAAGTTGACGTGCTTTACCTGGGTCGCGGCCACACTTCGGGCGACGTGGTCGTCTATCTGCCGCGCGAGGGTGTCGTGGCCGCGGGCGACCTCGTCGTCTGGCCCGTGCCGTTCGTCGGCTCCGACCAGTCGCACGTCGGCGACTGGGGCGCGACGCTCGAACGACTCCTCGCGCTCAAAGCCTCGACCATCGTCCCCGGCCACGGCCCCGTCATGCATGACGACAGTTACCCGCGACTCGTCGAGCGCCTGATGGACTCGATCAAACAGCAGACCGAATCGGCGGTCGCGCGCGGCGAGACGCTTGAGCAGGCGCGCAAGAGCGTCAACCTCGAAGATTTCCGCAAGCTCTTCGCCGGCGACAGCAAGGTGCGGAACACTCTCTTCTCCGTGTACGTCGTCGGCCCGGCGGTCGAGAGTGCTTTCAACGACGCGGCGGCTAAGCGATAATCCGTCCGCGCGCGAAGTCTCCGCCGGCGCGCGCAGACGTTGTCGAATCCAACTGGTCGTGAGGTGAGACGGATGAGAAGAAATGTCGCGCTCGCGGCAACGCTCGTGTTGGCGCTCGCCGCGGGCTGCGCGGCTCACGCGGTTCTCGCGCCGCGCGCCGACGACGGCTCGAACCTCGTCGGCGACTGGGAAGGCGAGTCGAAATGCGGCGCGGGCTTCCCCTCGTGCCGAGACGAGCACGTCGTCTATCACATCACGAAGCCGCCGGACGAAGCGGGCAACGTCTCAATCGCCGCCGACAAGATCGTTGACGGCAAGCCCGTCCCGATGGGCGTCGTCGAACTCAAGTACGACGGCGCGCAGCACACGCTCAGGGGCGAGTTGAAGAACACGAGGTACAGCGGCGTCTGGGAGTTCAAGGTCGAGGGCGACACGATGGAGGGCACGCTGACCACGCAGCCCGACGGGAAGGTGGCCCGGCGCATCAAGGTGAAGAAGGTGTCGTGAGGCCCGAACGCTTCGCGAGATTCGGGGCGCGGCGTTTCCCTCGCGTGTCAATCTTCAAATTTTTCTCACGTTCGGAATTTTCGTTGTACCCGCCGCCGTTTTGTCTTATATTTCCCGCCACGCTGCTCAAACAACAACGGATTCATAAAAGGCGCTGACGCCCGGTCAGCCGAAAGATTTAAGTTTTATAACGCGCCGCCCGGACAAAAGAGTCCGGCGCGCCAGTCCTTTCATCAACTCCTCGCGGCGATTATCCGTTCGCCGCCGGCCACGGCGGCGAAGGCTTTTCCGTCAGACTTCGGAAGGGCGAGCGCGCTCGCCTCGCCCGCTGGACCTGCAACCCGACTTTCGGACAAAGGAGTTTCAGATGAAGAGGATGTTTTGCGGCCTCGCTCTCGTCGCGGCCTTCGCCTGCGTCGCGGCCACGCTGCCCGCGCCCCAGCGCGCGGCTGACGACCCGCTCTCGCGCGTCATGAAGCGCGACGGCTACACGGTCTCGCTCGACCTGCGGTTCGACAAGAAGAACCGCAACACGCTCGAACACGCCATCTCGCTGCTCGACTGGGGGCCGAACGGCTACGCCACGGGCTTCGTCGTCGGCGACGGACTCGTGATGACGGCCTACCACGTCGTCAGCGGCGACCTCAGCCCGTCGAAGAAGGTTCAGCTCGGCTTCGGCGCGAAGGATCGGCTCGAAGTCAAGGCTTACGTCGAGGGCTGTCAGGCCACCGTGCTCAAGGTTGACCCGGACGCAGACCTCGCGCTGCTCAAAGTCTGCCGCGCGCAGCGCGACGAGCAGGCACTCGCGTTCCAGTCGAGCCTCAACAAGGACGAGCGGCTCACGCTCTTCGCGCGACCGAACGGCGACAAGGCCGTCCGGCGCGGAGTCTTCTCCGGCCCGTACACGTTCCGCGGCAGGGAGTATTGGTCGGCGAAGATCGAGGGGCGCGACGGCTTCTCCGGCAGCCCCGTCTTCAACGACAAGGCCGAGGTCGTCGGCGTCTTCAGCGGCTACGACTGGGCGAACAAGCTCGCGGTCATCAGCCCCGGCGGTCGCGCGCAGAAACTCCTCGACGAGTACAACTCCGAACAGCAGCACTGAGACGGCCCCGACGCGAGCGCTCCGGCCCGCCTCTTCAAAACTGCCCGGCCCGTCGCGCCGTCCTTAAACTTTCGGCCCGCCCCGCCCGTAAAAACGACTCGAAGGCAAGTCCGAGACGCCACCGCGCGAACGCTTCAAGCGCCGTGGCGTCTCGCGCGCGTCGGACGCTCGCGCTCGCGCGGCACGTCCGCGATCAGCACGTCCGCGATCAATTTCGCCGCAGGTGAGTCGGAAGACAACCGGCAGACAATTTTCTTCGGCAGGAGAAACAACAGATGAGACTTCGCAGACGCTTCCTCAGCCCCGCCCTCGCGGGCGCGCTCGCCGCCGCGACGCTTCTTCAGGCCGCGCCCGCGCCGCGAGTCTTCGCGCAGAACTCTCCGCCGGCGCAAGCCGCCGCTACGCCGGAACTCGACGCGCGGCTCGCGGCGGTCGAGAAGGCGGTTGACGAGCGCCGGCAGGAACTCGGCATCCCCGGCCTCTCGCTCGTCATCGTCAAGGACGACAAAGTGATTTACATGAAGGGCCTCGGCTACAAAGACTTCGAGCGCAAGCTCGCGGTCACGCCCGACACGCTCTTCGCCATCGGCTCTTCGACCAAGGCTTTCACCTCGATGCTCGTCGCGATGGCCGCCGACGAGAAGAAGATTTCGCTCGAAGACCACCCGCAGAAGTTCATCCCATACTTCAAACTCCGGGACGCGGACGCCGACGAGAAGATCACTGTGCGCGATCTTCTCTCCCACCGCTCAGGACTGAACCGCACAGACCTCGCGATGATAACGGGCGCGCTCAACCGCGAAGAGTTGATTCGCGTCGCCGCGTCCGCAAAGCCGACGGCGAAGCTCGGCGAGAAGTTTCAGTACCAGAACATCATGTACTCGGCGGCGGGCGAGTGCGTCGCGAAGGCCGAAGGCTCAACGTGGGAGAAGCTGATCGCGTCGCGCATCTTCGCGCCGCTCGGCATGAAGGCTTCGACCCTGAGCGTGCCCGACATGCAGCGCGCGCCCGACTACTCTTTCGGCTACGTCTATGACGAGGACACGAAGGAGACGCGGCGCGTCCCGACGCGCGACATCCCGCAGGCGGCGGCTGCGGGCGCGATCAACTCGAACGCGCGCGACATGGCCGAGTGGCTCCGCTTCCTCCTCGCGGGCGGCGTCTTCGACGGCAAGCGCCTCGTCTCGCAGTCGAGCTTCGACGAGATGTTCAGGCCGCAGATCAAGGTCGCGGGCAACATCTCTTACGGCCTGGGGTGGTTCCTGCGCGACTGGCACGGGCACAAGGTCGCCGAGCACGGCGGGAACATTGACGGCTTCAACGCCGAGGTCGCTCTGATGCCCGACCAGCACCTCGGCTTCGTCATGCTGACGAACGTCTCGGCCTCGACGCTGCCCGCGGCGGCGATGGATGCCGTCTGGTCGAACGTCGTCGGCGACCCCGACGCGCCGAAGACGACGAACGCGGGCGACGCCGCCGTGAAGGTGGAGGACGAGGCGGGCAGCTACCTTCTCGCCGAGGCGAACATGACGATGGCCGTCGCGGTCAAGGACGGGAAGCTGACGATGAGCGTGCCGGGCCAGCCGACGTACACGCTTGAGAACGTGGGCGGGCGTCGCTACAAGCTCGCCGAAGTGGACGGCTTCTACGCCACGTTCCGGCCCGCGAAGGACAACCCGAAAGAGACCGAGATGTACCTTGAGCAGCCGCAGGGCAACTTCACGCTGAAGCGAATCAAGCCCGCGGACGCGACGACCGCTGCGGCGTCCGGCGCTGCCGCCGAGTACGCCGGGCCGCTCAAGGAAGTCATCGGCACTTACGAGCCTGAAGGCGAAGGCCCGGCAATCGAGGTCGCGCTGCGCGACGGCAAGGTGTCGCTCGTCATTCCGGGCCAGCCGGCGCGGGCGCTGGTCGAAAGGTCGAAGGACTTGCTCGGCATTGCGTCCCTGCCGGAGACTTACACGGTCGGCGTCCGCCGCGACGCGACGGGGAAGATCGTCGGCATCACCATCAGACAGCCCGAAGGCGAGTTCGCCTTCAAACGCGCCGCCGAGTTCAAGCCCGACATCACGGCGGACGAGTTGATGTCGAAGCTCATACAGGCTTCCGGCGGCGAGGCCGCGCTGCGGAGGCACAAGACGATGCGCGCCGTGGCCGACGTGAACTTCGAGCATCAAGGCGTGACGGGCGAGGGCGTCATGTTGGCGAAGGCCCCGAACTCATACGCGCAGGACGTGACGCTCAACGCGCTCGGCAAAACTCTCGGCTGGGTGCGCGACTTCTTCGACGGCTCGGAGGGCGGGGCCGAGGCTTCGTTCCTCCCCTTCGACCCGAAGACGGGCAAGGCGCTCGAAGACGTTCGCATCGCCGCGGACTTCTACGCGCCGCTCGACTGGAAGACGCTCTTCAAGACCGCCGAGATAAAGAAGCTGGCGAAGGAGGGCGGCGAGGACGCATACGTCGTCGTCCTCACGCCCGAAAAGGGGAACGTCGTGACCGACTACATCTCGGCCAAAACTTTTCTGCTGCTCAGGCAGGACACGTTCGAGACGAGCGGGGCCATCACGCAGCCGGTCACGGAGAGGTACGCCGACTACCGGCAGGTTGACGGCGTGATGATCCCCTTCACGCGCGTCTCAAGCACGACGAGCATGGGCGACATCGTCGTCAAACTCCGCGAGGTCAAGTTCGACGTGCCCGTCCCCGAAGAGGCTTTCCGCCGGAAATCGGCGAAAAAATAGAAACGCGGGCCTGTCGCCAACTCGTCACGGTCATGCAATACGATTGCAACCAAAGGCCGTGTCGCCGGGCGTACTATGAATTCACTTAACGGGCGTTCCTTCTGAGAACGAGTGAAACTTTGGGGCAGGTCACGCAAGTGACCGTAGGGGGTCAGGCCATGGGGGGGCTTGACCCCCATTCTTTTTGAAGGCAAAAGAGAAGAGCGCGCACGGGCGGCGCGGAGGGCGCACCACATAAAAGCTCTCCGCGCGCAGCGCGTCCTCACTTTTGCCTTTTTACTTTTGCCTTTTGCCTCGCTTTGAACTCTCTCTCGCCGTCCGACTCGCCGAGCTTCTCGTCCGTCGGGATGGCGGCGGCGACGGAAGGGCTGTTGTCCCGAATCGCCTCGCCGCGCGTGCCGGTCGTCTGCGAAGAGTCGTCCGCGTAGAACTTGCTCGCCGTCTTGCGGCGACCTCGCGCGGCGGGCGTCTGCTCCTGCGCTTCGAGCGTCTTGTCCTTCGCGCTCCGCTCGTCGCCCATCTCCTGCCCGCGCCGGCGCTCCGGCACGCCCGCCTTCGCCTGCACCTTCTTGCTCGCTGCCATCTGCTTCCCCCTTTGAATTAAAGCGCACCGCTCAACTGCCACGAGCTTTATCAGTTGCCGCGAGCTAAAGCTCGCGGCAACTGATAAGAACAAAATACTCTCACGCTACCGCGGGAGGTACTGACCTTCACTCTCAGCGTTGTTTCCATTTCGTCCGAGCGCCCACTTGAGCGCAGGCGGAGTAATCAAAGTCGTCGCGGCGACCACGATGACGAGCGCGCCGAAGGTCGCCGCGCTGACGACCGCGGAGCCGTCGGGCAGCGCGAGCGACGCGCCCATCCCGGCGAAGATCAGGCTGACCTCGCCGCGCGGAACCATGCCGACGCCGACCGCGAGCCGACGCACGCCGCGCCCCGCGCCGAGCGCGCACGCTAGTTTCCCGACGACGGCTGCGAACGTCAGCGCGAGCGCGAACCCGACGGCGGCGACGCTGCCGAACGCGCGCAAGTCAACCCGCAGACCCATCAGCACGAAGAAGATGGGAATGAGTATCGCGCCGACGGGCGCGAGCAGCTCCGGCAACTTTCGCCCGCCCGCCGCGGCGAAAGGCTCGAAGTGAACCTCGTCGAGCACCAGCCCCGCGGCGAACGCGCCGATGATGGGCGCGAGGCCCACGAGCGACGAAGCCCACGCCAGCAGAAAGCAGAACGCGACGGCGAACACGACGAGCACGCCGCGGCTCTCGAAGCGGCCCGCGCCTCGCAAGGCGTGCGGCACGACGTAGTGACCCGCGACGAGCGCGGCGATTAAAAAGGCGACCGATTTCAACGCGATGAGGACGACGTGGAGGAGCGCGAGCGATTGCCCCTCGCCCGCCGCGCGGATCGCGCCCGCGACGACCGCGAGAATCAAAAGGCCCATCACGTCGTCAATCACCGCCGCGCCGAGGATGACGCCCGCCTCGCGCGTCTGGAGTCTTCCGAGGTCGCGCAGCACGCGCGCCGTGATGCCGACCGAGGTCGCGCACAGCGCCGCCGCGACGAAGACGTGCGCGAGCACGGGCGTGCCGCGGAAGAAGAGCGCCGAAGCGCCCATCCCCGCCGCGAACGTCGCGACCACGCCGAGCGTCGAGACGAGGAGCGCAGTCCAGCCGACCGACATCATCTCGCGGACGTTCGATTCGAGTCCGACTTCAAAGAGCAGCACGATGATGCCGATCTCGGCGAGCGCCGCGACGACCGCGTCCGCGCGCACGCGCTCGACCCACGCGACGCCGAAGAGCGAGAGACTACCCAAAGCGATTCCGCCCGCGAGTTCGCCGAGCACGGCGGGCTGTTTGAGCTTCACGAACAACTCGCCGCCGACCTTCGCGACCGCGAGCATCACCGCGACCGCGAGCAGCACGAACGGGTCGAGTCCCGGCGCGTTGACGCTCGCGCCCGCGCCGCCGTCTGACGAGGCCGCGCGCGCCACCGCGCAGCCCGTGAGCACGAACGGCGCGGCCAACAAAAAAATCTTCGTGCTCGGCGCGCGGCGCTGCATCAGTCTTCGTTCGGGTTTCTTTGCGTCGGAGTTTGCCCCGCGCGCGCGCAAAAATCAACCCCGCCGATTTCGCGCGTCGGATGAGCAGCGCCTTTTCTGACCGCTTATCACTTTTGAAAAGTTGGGCGCAGCCTGTTAAAGCCAAGTCTTTGTTTTGCTTAGAGTTCTTTCTTGATTCCCGTAAGCGACCAAATGTGCGGCCTCAACTTGGGCGC
>Ga0070740_10006309_pt1 | contig 10478 bp, 8 predicted proteins | sample Coa_R2_FD_67286 | JGI IMG/M metagenome (GOLD analysis project Ga0070740, IMG submission 67286) | Surface soil microbial communities from Centralia Pennsylvania, which are recovering from an underground coalmine fire - Coalmine... | ecosystem: Environmental > Terrestrial > Soil > Unclassified ...
TCGACTACTTCGCCCCGACCGGCACGCCCCTGGAGCGCACCGAGGAGATGGCCCGGCTGATCGAGCATCTGCTGTCGGAAAACCCGGACATCGAGTCCTACGTCCGCCGCAGCGGGGCCGAGCTGGGCCTGTTCGCCACCGAGACGAACCGCGGCGACATCCAGGTGGTGCTGCGCCCCGCCGAGGACAGCCCGATCATCTGGGAGAACGGCCGGCCGCGGCCCCGGAAGCCGGAGCGGCCCAAGTTCAGCGAGCTGGAAAAAGACCTGGCGAAAATGGGCATGAAGCCGGACGAGGACCGGGCCAAGGAGTACGTCCGCAGCCGCTACCGCCGCCGGCCGCTGAAAGCGGTCATGGAGGAGATCGAAGATGAAATGAAGGATCATTTCGGCGAGCACCAGCTGAAGTTTGAGCTGATCCAGATCATGGAGGACGAGTTGAACGACCTGTCCGGGGCGAACCGGCCGGTCGAGGTGAAGCTGTTCGGCCCGGACTACGGCCCGCTGCGGCACCTGGCCGAGACGGTGGCCGAGGAGCTGGAAAAGAAGGGCAAGGGCCGCGGCATCAAGGAGGTCAACAGCAACGTCTTCGCCGGCAACCCCGACCTGATGATCGAGGTGGACGGCGTGCGGGCGTCGCAGCTGGGGCTGACGGCCCAGGAGGTGGAGCGGCAGGTGCGCGTCATGTACCTCGGCCAGGTGGCGGCCCAGGTGCGCGAGTCGGCCCAGCGCATCACCGACGTGCGCGTCCGCTACCCCGACCGCTCCCGCTTCGGTACGGGCCGCTTCGACCCGGAGGTGGTGCGGAACCAGTGGCTGCTGCTGCCCGAGGGCGCGGCCGGCACGCCGCCGAGCGGCAACGGGGCGGTGCCGCTGCCGCCGGTGCTGGCCCGCGCCGTGCCGCTGTCCGCCGTGGCCACGGTCAAGCCGACGCGGACCCCCGACGTGCAGTGGCGTGAGAACCAGCAGCCGGCCATCTTCGTGACCGCCGAGCACGAGGAGAAGGAGGCCGGCCTCGGCTCCGTCGTCGCCGACATCCGCGAGACGATGGCCGAGCTGTCGGCCAAGGGCGAAATTCCCCCCGGCTACCGCTGGGACCTGGGCGGCCATTACGTCCGGCAGCAGGAGGCGTTCCACAGCCTGCTCATCGTCATGATCGTCGCGGTGTTGCTGGTGTTCATCCTGCTGGCGTTCCAGTTCCGCTCGGTGCTGCTGCCGCTGCTGATCTTCCTGACGCAGCCGCTGTCGCTGGTGAGCGGCCTGTTCGCCCTGTGGCTGACCGACACGCCGCTGAACGTGTCGAGCTACATGGGGGCGATCCTGCTGATCGGCCTGGACGTGAAGAACGGCATCCTGCTGGTGGAGTACATCCAGCAGCTCCGCCGCCAGGGGATGCCGCTGCGGCCGGCGCTGCTCCTGGCGGGGCGGACCCGCTTCCGGCCCATCCTGATGACGAGCCTGGCGGCGATCCTGGGGCTGTTCCCGTTGGCTTTGGGCATCGGCCCCGGCGCGCAGATGCAGCAGCCGCTGGCGATCATGGTGATCGGCGGCTTGACGGCGAACATGCTGTTCACGCGGCTCATCATCCCGGTGGGCTACCTGGTGCTGGACCGCCTCCGCCCCGGCCGGGACGAGGCGGCGGGCAAGGAGAAGATAGTGTTGGGAGCCTCTCCTCAATGAAGAGGAGCGAAACCCATTTAGCCGGCGGGCTTGCCTGGTCCACGCCGGGCAAGCCCGCCGGCTAAATGGGTTCGCTCTTCTCTATCTTTTCTTCTCTGTGTTCTCTGTGCCTCGGTGGTTCGTCTCTTGGGCGGACGGCGGAAAGCGCCCCCAGCCGCAGCAGCCGCGGCCAGCGCAGCATCACCGCCAGCACCACCAGGATCGTGCCGACGCCGCCGCCGACCACCGACGCCACCGGGCCGACCAGCTGCGCCGTCAGGCCTGACTCGAACTCCCCCAGTTCATTCGACGAACTGATAAAGACCGCATTCACCGCCGCCACCCGGCCGCGCATCTCGTCGGGCGTCAGTCTCTGCATCAGCGTCTGCCGCACCACGACGCTCACGTTGTCGAACGCTCCGGTCAGGGCCAGCAGGGCGAACGACAGCACCGGGTCGGTCGAGAAGCCGAAGCCGACGGTCGCCGCCCCGAACGCCGCCACGGACGCCAGCAGGGCCACGCCGGCGCGGCTCAACGGCGGCCGGTGGGCCAGGAACAGCGCCATCACCAGCGCGCCCAGCGCCGGGGCCGCCCGCAGCCAGCCCAGGCCGACCGGGCCGATGTGCAGCACGCTGTCCGCATAGACCGGCAGCAGCGCCGTGGCCCCGCCCAGCAGCACGGCGAACAGGTCGAGTGTGATGGCCGCCAGCAGCAATTCCGTCCGCCAGACGAAGCGCACGCCCGTCAGCAGCGATTCCAGCGACGGGGCCAGGTGGCGGCGGGCGGCGGCCTTCGGGCGGACGGGGGCGAGCAGGGCGGCGCAGGCCAGGCTGAGGGCCGCCGTGAGCAGGTACGCCTCTGCGCCGCGTCCCGTGCAGCCATAGACAAACCCGCCCAGCGCCGGCCCGGCCACGTTGGCGACCTGCCAGCCGCTGCTGTTCCAGGTGACGGCGTTGCCGAGCGTTTCGGCCGGGACGATCTGTGCCAGCAGCGCCGACCGCGCCGGCATGGCGCAGGCCCGCGCGCAGCCGACCAGCAGCAGGCAGACGTAGAACAGCGGCACCGGCCCGTGGAACCCGGACAGGGCGGCCAGCCCGACCGCGGCGAGGGCCGTGAGTCCCTGGGCCAGATGGAGCAGGTGCTTGCGGCTGTAGCGGTCCACGGCGTGGCCGGCCGGCAGCGACAGGAGCAGCACCGGCAGGAATTGCACCAGCCCCGCCAGGCCGAGGGCGAACGGCTCCCCGGTCCGCTGGTAAAGTTCCCAGCCGACGGCGACCGTCAGGACGCCCGCGCCGACGCTGGACAGCACCGCGCCGGCCAGCAGGCAGCGGTAGTCGCGCAGCCGTAGGGCCGCATAGGGGTCGTGATCTCCCGCCATGCCGTGTCCGAACGCCTCCGACCCTCCCGGTGACGGCCCCGCCCGCACGGGCCGGCCGTGTCCCTCCATAGAGTAGTTACGGGAGAGGGGCAACCCCGCCCACCGGCGGCGCCGATTAGCGCGGGCGAGGGCGACGTCCGGCACGGCGGCCCACGTGGTGCGCTTGCAGGTGTTGGTGCCGCCGAGCAGGAACAGGCGGGCGAAGAACTCCTCGCGCAGGGCGGCGCGCTTGGCGGCGAACGGGTCGGGCTGCATGGGTATCCTCCGGCCGGTTGCTGAGCGGCATGGCAGGAGGGGCCCGGCCGGCAAACCGCGGCGGGCGGCTGATTTTCGTTGCCTGCCGCCGCCGCGGCGGTACGCTGTGGCCAGTACGACCCTTTACCACCGGAGGCACGCTCATGCACGCGACCGCTCTCATCCTGGCGGCGGCCCTGTTCGCGGCCGCGGACGACAAGCCCAAGGACGACGCCTCGGCGAAGGACGTCAAGGCGCTGCAGGGCCGGTGGAAGGCCGTCAGCGGCGTCGAGGACGGCAAGGACTTCGACAAGGAGACGGCCGAGGCGCTGGAGCTGATCGTCGAGGGCGACAAGTACACCCTGAAGGTCAAGGGCGAGGAGCTGGAGCAGGGGACGCTGAAACTCGACGCGGGCAAGAAGCCGAAGGCGGCGGACATCGACATCGCCAAGGGCGAGGACAAGGGCAAGAAGCAGCTCGGCGTCTACGAGCTATCCGGCGACACCTTCAAGCTGTGCGTCTCCCGGCCGGGCAAGGAGCGGCCCAAGGACCTGAGCGCCAAGAAGGGCAGCGGCCACAGCCTGTTCGTGTTCAAGCGCGCCCAATGAGGCGGGCGGCGCGGGGACAGGGCCTTGCTGGCCGGGCGAGAAGGTCAGGTGCTCCATCATCGCCTGCTTCTTGAACTCCTCGAAGGTGATTGTCCCCGAGCCGACCTGGTCGAGCAGCTTCTTCGGCGCCGACACCAGCAGCTTCGCCGGCAGGTGCGGCGCCGCGGCCGGGCCGTCCTTCTTCGGCTGTCCCGAGGTGGCTTCCCTGGCCAGCTCCTGTGCCTTCTGGGCCGCCCTGACGGCCTCCTCGTCCTTCTTCTGCGCCAGCAGCGCCTGGGACAGCTTGCGGTACAGCGCCGCGGCCTTCTGGGGCGGCGGGTCCTTTTCGATGCCCTGTTGCAGCTCGCGGACGGCGTCGGCCGGGCGGCCCTGCCTCAGGTGCAGATCGGCGAGCGGCTCGTGATCCTGAAGGACCGTGGGCGGCTGTGCCTGGGCGACCCGGGCCTGGAAAACGCTGCCGTATCGCCTGACCTCCCCGACCGTGGGCGCTGCCGGGTGTCCGGACGGCACGGCCCCTCCTGCCGCGGGCGCCCCGCGGAAGGTGACGACCACGCTGAGCGACTCGTCCGCGTCGAGCTTGCTGAAGTGACGGCCGTTGTCCGCCAGCACCCGCAGGAGGATGTCGCCCACGCTTGGCTCCCGCGGCGCGGGGGCTGGCTCGGGCTTCGGCCTCTCCTGGCGGACCTGCTGCCGTACCCGCTCCCATTCGGTGGACGTTTTCGGGGCCTCCGGCTGCGAGGTGGGCTTTGGGTCGCGCCCCGGCGGCAAGGTCAGCGTGTACACCACGCCCTTCCCCCGGAAGTACACCCCCTCGGCGTCCACCCTGCCGAGCGCCCCGTGTGGGTTCCTGGCGAGGGCGGGGCAGACATTGCCGGACACGACCCAGGGCGCCCACCCGCTGGCCGGGTAGTAATTTGTCTGCCCGACCCGGGGATGCGTGTGGACCGCCACGTGACAGGTCGTGCAGGCGTAGGAGGCCAGCTTGCCGTTGAGGATGCGGCGCAGGACCTCGATGTCCTCGTACATCTGCCGTTGCTTGCCGTCCGCCCCGAAGGGGTGGCCGGCCGAAATCTGCGGAGGGTCGGTGTTCGCCGCCTGCTGGGCCATCGCCCCTATCGGCAGCAGTATGAGCGCCGTCACGGCCAGGATCATTTCACTTCGCCTCACGGCTGTTCTCCTTTCCTGCTCACCCGGAAGTGCGCCGCGTACAGGGCGGCGACGTTCCGCTCGGTTTCGGTCCAGTGTTCGTGGTTCTGTGCCTGCAATTCGGCCAGCCGCGCCCGCAGCCGGGCCACGTCCTTCTGTGTCTGGGCGTCGCGGCTGTCCACGTCCTCGGCCAGGGCGTGAAGCAGGTCGTCCAGCACCCGCAGCCGTTCCTCCAGGTCCGGCGCCGGCCGCTCCACCCGCTCGACCACGACGCGCTCCGGCGGAGCGGGCGGCGCTTCCGGCGCGGCCCCCCAGCGCAGCACGAACTGATTCGCCTCCAGCCGGACCTCCAGGCGGAGCAGCGCCGCCAACAGCAGCGCCGCCGCCAGCCCGACCAGGGCGACGGCCGCCCGCCGCCAGCGCCGGGCGCGAAGGGTTTGACGATCCGCCGCGGCCTGGTAAACCGTGGCCACGTCCACCTGCACCGCCGGCGCGGGGACCGTGTCGAGCAGGCGGCGCACCCCCTCCAGGGCGGCCCGCTCGCCGCGGCAGGCGGCACAACCCACCAGGTGATTTTCGACGGCGGCGCGCTCGGCGGGCGACAGGTCGCCGTAGAGCAGGTCGGCCAGGCGGGCGCGGGCTTCGGTGCAGTTCATGGCTCGGTGTCCTCGGGGTCGCAGCCCAGGTGCTTCAGGCGGTCGCGCAGCCGGTTTACCGGGACGCGCTGGCACAGCCTCTAAATGCCAGGCGGAGGCCGGTTGATAACATGACAGAGGCGCCCCGCTCGCTGAAATAAGGGCCAGGACCACCAACCCGCACCACCCCCATGCCACCCGCCCGTCGTTACCTGGTCGCGTTCCACCCCAAGCACACGCCGCACCTCTTCACGGACATCCTCGTCGTCGGCGGCGGCATTGCCGGCATCCGCGCCGCCCTCGCCGTGCCGCCGTCCCTGCAGTGCCTGGTCGTCACCAAGGACGCCCTGGAGCAGTCCAACAGCGCCTACGCCCAGGGCGGCATCGCCGGCGTCCTCTCGCCGGAGGACCGCTTCGAGAACCACATCGAGGACACCCTCACCGCCGGCGCGGGGCTGTGCGACCGGGCCGTCGTCGAGATGGTCGTGCGCGACGCGCCGGAGCAGATCGCCGACCTCATCCGTTTCGGCACCCACTTCGACCTGGAAGGCGGCCAGCTCGCCCTGACCCGCGAGGGCGGCCACAGCCACCGCCGCATCGTCCATGCGCTGGGCGACGCCACCGGCCACGAGGTCATGCGGGCCGTCATCGCCCACGCCCGGCGGCAGCCGCACCTCACCTTCTGGGACCGCACCTTCACCCTCGACCTGCTCACCCACGAGGGCCGCTGCGTCGGGGCGCTGGTCCACCGGCCGCGCATGGGGCGGGTGCTCGTCTGGGCCAAGCAGACGATCCTGGCGTCCGGCGGCTGCGGCATGGTCTACCGCGAGACGACCAACCCGCCGGTGGCCACGGGAGACGGCATGGCCGCGGCCTGGCGGGCCGGGGCCGAGCTGCGCGACATGGAGTTCATGCAGTTCCACCCGACGGTGCTGTACGTCGCCGGCTCTAGCCGGTACCTCATCAGCGAGGCGGTCCGCGGCGAGGGGGCCTACCTCCGCGACAAGGACGGCGTCCGCTTCATGCCGGGGGAGGACCCGCGCGCCGAGCTGGCCCCGCGCGACATCGTGGCCCGCGCCATCGTCCGCCGCATGGACCGCACGCAGCACCCGTGCGTCTACCTCGACCTGTCGCACCTTGACCCGGCGATGGTCCGGCAGCGCTTCCCCGGCATCGCCAGGGTCTGCCGCGGCTTCGGCCTGGACGTCACGCGCGACCCGGTGCCGGTGCGGCCCGGCGCCCATTACATGATCGGCGGCGTCACGGTGGGCATGGACGGCCGGACGACGCTGCCGGGGCTGTGGGCGGCCGGCGAGGTCACGTCGAGCGGGCTGCACGGGGCGAACCGGCTGGCGTCGAACAGCCTGGTGGAGGGGCTGGTGTACGGGGCCTTATGCGGCCGGGGCGCGGCCGAGGAGGCGGCGAAGCTGCCCGACCGCTTCGCCGTGCCGCCGCTGGCGTTTCGTTTCGACGGCGAGGCGGCGGAGGCGATTGACGTGGCCGACGTGACCAACTCGCTGCGGAGCCTGATGGTGCGGCAGATGGGCATCGTCCGCGACCGGGCCGGCCTGAAGGACGCCGAGCGGCAGGTGGCGTTCTGGGCGCGGTACGCCCTGGCGCGGGAGTTCCGGGCGCGGCCGGGCTGGGAGTTGCAGAACCTGCTGACCGTGGCCCAGCTGATGATCGGCTCGGCGCTGGCGCGGGAGGAGTCGCGCGGCGTGCATTACCGCAGCGACTTCCCGGAGCGGGATGACGTTCACTGGCAGCGGCACGTCCCCTGCCCACCGCCGGGGTCAAGTGAGGGGCCGCCGTGACGCCGCCCCGCGGCGCCCGGTTGTCAAAAGGACGGCAGGACCTCCACCATTGCACAATCTGCAGGCACCTTGCCCGCCCTGATTTCCTTCACCGTACAGGTGCTTTTTCGCCATCTTGCCGGCCGGGCAACGGTGGCCCGGGGAGCGGCCGCCAGCTGTTAACGCCATCTGGGAAAACTTTTACGCCTACAGAACCTCCGGTATGGTCTTTCGGCCGGCCGGTGGCCTTGACTCCGCGCCCACCCATTGGTACGGGGTTTGCTCCTTCCTCTCCAGGAACAGGAAACCCGGCCGCCGACGGAACGGGGCCGGCCCACGGAACCAGAGAAGGAGGTGAGGCACGACAAGGACGTCGGCCCTGGCGGGGCGAGTTGGCCGAACCACCCATTGGCCCGCGCCGGCGTGGAACATGAGCTAGGGTTTACGGAGAAGAGGACGCGGGCCTTTCCCGCGCGGTTCACCCTCAGGATGCCCACCCACTGCACCTGATCCGTGGCCCCCGCCCTCTTCGGGCCGCCCGGAACGAACCACCACCATACTTCCAACGGACCGAGGTCTCCGCGACCTCCCTGCGTGGGGGCGGAGCACGCCCGAGGTGCGCGCCGCCCCCAAGGAGAAGGGGCCATGTGCGTATGCGATTACTTGCTGGCGGTGGCGCTGCTCACGGCACCGGTCGAAGCGCCCGAGCCATCCCTGTCCCCCGAGGCCCAGGCCGCCCTGCGGCCCGCTCTCCAGGAGCTGGCCGTCCAGTGGGAGATACTGGACCCCCGTGAAGTCCGCTACGTCCTCAGCCGGCCGGAAGACTTCGTCGCCGACCTGAAACTGCTCCGCCGCCGCTACGAGGAGCTGAGGGACGCCCCGCCGCTGAACGACGGCCTCCGCTTCCCCGAGCGCTCCTTCGTCAGCGACCAGCTGGCCTTCAACCGGGCCTACCGCCAGCACCTCGACAACCGGCTGGCCGTCGAGCCGGTGCGCTGGTGGGACCTGCACGAGGCGATCCAGGAGACGGACCGGCTCTACCAGGTGTGGGACGCGGTCCGCGACGCCCGCTGCGATTACTACTATGTGACGGTGCGCCGCCAGGCGCTGAAGCGGCTGCGCGACATGATCGGGCCGCAAGCGTACTTCGCCGGCACCCTGCCGCCGCACGTCCCGGTGTGGCGGTTCCAGCGGATCGACTGATTGGCCAGCGGTCAGGGGTCCGTGGCCCGTCGCAAGGGGGCTTGCCGCTTCTGCAACGGGCCACGGACAGCTGACCAATCAAGGCACTTCCACCTGCACCTCGTCGCCGACCACCTGCACCTTGTACGACGCCACCCCGCTGCGGGCCGGCGGACACAGGTGGGCGCCCGTCGTCACGTCGAAGCGTGCCCCGTGCCAGGGGCAGGTCACCTCGTTGCCGATCAGTTCGCCTTCCCACAGCGGCGCGCCGCGGTGCGGGCAGGTGTCGTCGATGGCGTGGAACTTGCCCTCGACGTTGAACAGCGCGATCTTGCGGCCGTTCACCGTCACCTGCTTGCCCGTGCCGGCCGGCACTTCCTGGACCGTGGCCACCCTCACGAAGGCCATGCGTCTCTCCTCTGCAAATGCGCTATCGCGGTGATTCCCGCCGTTATTCTGCCCACCGGCCGGCGCGGCGGCAACGGACCGCTTCGGCGAGCGGCGGGCTTGACGCCCGCGGGGCCAGAGGAGCGAGCGGCGGGCTTGACGCCCGCCGAACCGGGGGCGAATGGCAGTTCTTACACGGGCACGCAGGTTCTTACAACGAATGGCAGGCGTCCGGCCCGGCTGCGGGCCGAAAGCGGAAAATCTGAAGTGGCCAGGGGGTGAAGACTTGCGCCGCCGCTGCGGCCCACGGCCGCCGTCCGGCACGGCCCTTGCTTTTCTCCCTCGCGACCCGACCGACAGAGGAAGCCGAGGTCGGGCGCTCGGGTGCTGAAGCGGGCCGTTCCCCCCCACGGCCCCGGCGGATTCCCCCGTCCGCGGCACCGGCCCGGGTGGTTGCCGGAGGACTCCCGCCCTCCCGACCCCCGCCAGCCCGGGCCTGCCGGCGCCCGAGCCGCCCGACCCGGCTTCTCCCGCCAACCTTCCTACCCCGACCCCAGATCCCCCGGCTCCCCAGGGCCACCCGCTCCCCCCGGCGGGTGGCCCTCCTCTTCTTTCCGGCCGTGCAGTTTCAGCGTGGGCGCCTCGGCCTCCTTGCCGGCCACCGCCCCCGGGCCGAGCCAGGCGCCGTCGTCCAGGTCCACCACGAACCGGTGGTCGCCGATCCGTAATTCGTCGCCGCTGTTCAGGGCGGCCTGGCTGCGGACCCGCCTGCCGTTAAGGTAGGTGCCGTTGCTGCTGCCCAGGTCCACCAGCGTCGCCTCGCCGGCCCCCAGGCGGAGGAGGCAGTGGTGCCGGCTGACCTCGGCACCGTGCAGCCGCAGGTCGCAGTCGGTGCCGCGGCCGATGAGGAACTCGGCCTGGGTGAGCGGGAACTCGCGGGTGTCGTCGGCGTTGCTGCCGCGCTCGATCAGGCGGGCGGTCATGGGGGCCTCCTGGGGTGCAGCGCACCGGTGCGGCGGGGCGCGCGCGATTGTAACCGAACGCAGGCCGGCATTCCCAGGGGTTTTCCTTTGTCCGGCCGTGTCCCGCCGCTTATCCTCGCGGCATGGCTCGCCCCGGACGAGAGTTGGCGCGCCCCAAGGAGAAAGGCCCCCGCATGGACCTTGCCGCCGCCCGCTCGTGCTTCCCCGGCACCCGCGGCCGCACCTTCCTCGACGCCGCCTGCGTCAGCCTGATGCCGGTGCAGGCCGAGGAGGCGCTGCGCCGCCTCGCCGCCGACCTGGTCGCCTGCCCCGCCCGCGACGCCTCGGCCCACCACATCGCCCTCGACCAGACCGCCGACCGGACGCGCCGCGAGGCCGCCCGCCTCCTCAACGCCTCCCCCGACGACATCGCCCTGGTGGAAAGCACGACGCACGGCCTGGAGATCGTCGCCGCCTGCGTGCCGCTCGGCCCCG
>Ga0070740_10006311_pt1 | contig 10475 bp, 9 predicted proteins | sample Coa_R2_FD_67286 | JGI IMG/M metagenome (GOLD analysis project Ga0070740, IMG submission 67286) | Surface soil microbial communities from Centralia Pennsylvania, which are recovering from an underground coalmine fire - Coalmine... | ecosystem: Environmental > Terrestrial > Soil > Unclassified ...
TAAGATAAAAGTATAAATATTGCGTGCCGAACTCGGGCCGGGGATCGTTGATAAGATGAGTTAGTGTCTGCTCAAAACCCGTGATTGAGCTGTTGGTCCCTGCGTAAGTTTGGATCATCGTTTCCGGATCTGCGCCCATCTTGAAGAGCGAGAGATCCTCGCTTGAGAAGCTGGCGGCGCTTATGTGCCTCATCTCCTTGAGCCCGCGAAAGGCGGACAGAGCAGGGAACAGCATCAGAAGCACCGCAACTGACGAAACAAGAACCAGCACCTGTCTTCGAGTTACTCCTGCCTTCCCGCGCCCTCTAAGCTTGAGAAAATAGACTGCCATCAAGGCGAAGAAATGGCCCAGCAGATGGGATCTGCCCCAGCCATACATGATTCTGAATATCACCCAGGGACCGGCAATCAACAGACTCATGCCAAGCCTATCGGTCAGGATGTAATAGAGCACGGCTCCTGTGGAAACGAATCGATCGTCTTCGGCAAACCAGGCCGTGTTGTGCTCGTAAACGCCGACGGCAGCGCCTTCGTAGTCTCCGCTTGAGCCGGTTATCGTCCCGCTTTTGATTCCAACGATTAGTGAAAGGTAGCCCAGGGCAACGAGGAAGAAGATCAGCAAGCGCACTTTGTGAGGATCAACATACGGTTCCTTTGTCCGCGTTCTGAAGCTCTTCGCCGGACGCGATGCCGCGGGGGCAGCGTAACCGACACCGAAGGAAAGTATCGCAAGCGAAACCGCAACGGCCATCAGTTGCCAATGATCTTCGAAACGGCCGATTTTCAACCAGGTGTAAAGCGAAAAATCGCCCATCATTTGCGAGGCGGCCGGACGCAATATATATGTGGCAAGAAAGACCAACAGGTACCACCCTGCGCAACGGCTCAAGTCGACGGCGTTTCGCACTTTGACCAGCAATAACGCCAACAGCCAGGCGCTGCTGGCGATGGCCATATAGATGATGAATTCGGTGCTCATCGAACTACGAAGAATTCCGCCGTGGTTCGGCCTGCCGCGCGGGCACGGAATTGAAGGGAGGACCGGGGCTCATTGATTCAATACACAGTCCGCACGGAATTTTTCCCTGAGCTCGTTCAGAGCCCGGTCGATGATCTCCTGATACGCTCTTTTCTTTCTGAGAGCCGAGAGCGATCCCTGGTTTCTCACGAAGCGCGTGGCTGTGGCGCCAAACCTGACGAGATTTCGCAGGCCGAGGCGATCGCATGCCACCAGCAGCTTTATCTTGGCGGCCGGCATCGGGCCGGCACACTTCTCCAGCATCCTGGCCGTTGCCAGCGCTTCCGCCCGGTCGCCTTCAAGCGCAGCACGCCTGCCATGAACGAATAACCGCGGTACGATGTTGGGTTCAAACAGGCGCAGGGCCTCGGCCCGGTATTGCTCGGGAAGATCGCTGAAATTTTGCATCGTTTTGGACCGTTGGCTCAGGAGTTGCGTAAGACACGTCCGCCGGCCCGCCGACTCCGGGTTCACGAAGAACACCCCGCCCGGCTTTTTCGACACTATGAAGGAATGGCGTGCCGCAATCCGAAGCAGGAAATCGTCGTCCGCCGCCGTTCCTGTGTCGAGGTCCAAAAACCCGACCAACGACAACAATTCACGCCTGAACACGATGCTGGTCCAGTTTGGACATCCATTGCGGATCATTCCATAAAGGCCCGCAGGCGGATCATATTTCCCAGGCTGCCAGTTTTTCAGCGTGAGTCCGGCGAGAGTTCCATCGAAGTTCGCGAGAATCGTGGTTGCGGCAAACAACATTACCGACGGCTCGCGTTCCAGGACGTCAATTGCTTCCTGGTAAAATCCGGGCAATAAGAGGTCGTCATCGGCAAGGCATGAAAAGTATGGTGTTTGGACAGCCCGCATGCCAGCCTCGAAGTTACGGGCAATTCCCACGTTTTCCGGCTGGCAGGAGTAGCGTACACGCGGGTCTTCTTTGGCCAGTTCGCCGACCACGCTGGAAGTCTCATCGCCGGACGCATTGTCGCAAACAAGAACCGTCAAATCCCTCCGGGTCTGACTGAGAACGCTGGCGACTGCGCGCCTCAGCAGGCGCGGCCGGCGGTATGTCGGAATTACGGTCGTGATAGCCGGGGTTTCGGTTGAAGATTTTTCAGCTTGCCCGAGTGCCATTCGTGAATGCCTGCGCGATGCCAGCCTACGGCTTGAAGATCAATCCCTGTCCGGTCGGTAAACCGAGCACCTGGACGCCCTTTGACGCGGCAAATTCGTCCGCCGACACTTTTTGCGCTTCGAATCCTCTCCATCCATAATCGTCCAATACGATAGCTGCGCCGGAGGTCATTTTATCCCAGAAGTATTCCAGAGCGGCTCTTTCGGGCGCGGCGCAGTTCATGTCGATGGAAAGGTAGCTGACGCTCCGGCATTGCACCTGTGAAAGGGTCCCCGGTATTGCGCCCCGGACAATTTCCACGTTCGCGAAAGGCGCAAACGTGGCTATAACCTCCTGGTAACAGTCCGAATAAACGCCGGCGAACCTGTTCAGTTCCGCGGAGGAAGCATATTCCGGCTGCAAGCCCGAGAAAGTGTCGAGTAGATAGAAGGTTTTTTTTAACCGGGCAAAATCAACGTACTCAATGACCGCACGCGCCAATCCCCCTCTGTTGACGCCGCACTCGACGAAGTCTCCTTCCATCTTTGCGGCCCTGTTTGCCGCCCAACAGGCGACGAATGCGCGCCAATGGATCTCGGCGCCTCCCCAGGACCTGGTCGCTCTACCCGCCTCATAGGCGCGCATGAACCGCGCGTCCCTGATGAAGTCACAATTATGCACGGTCCACAGGCCGTCCTCCGCGTACGAAAGGCGGCGCGTCGGCCGCAACCGCGACACAGTTCTCACGATGCCGCGCGGCAGCGCGCGTCTCAGCGCGGACCGGGCGGTAATACTGATGTTGGCCATTGTGAAAGAAACCTCCTCGGTCATGCTGGCGAAGCGTTGCTTGAATGCCAAAGCAACCGGCGCCCGCAGCAATGGTCGACGGCCACCGGCTTGATTTCAGCGGAGCCGAGTTGGTTTGAACCGGCTTTTATCCTGGCGCGGCCACACCACGCTCACATCGCTGCGGCGCGGGAAAACCGGAGAGAGCTTTTGGTTAGTTCTACCAGCGTAGTCCAGAATTCCTCGCCCACCAGCGCGTATGAGCCGACCGCGAAGCTTATCGAAGCCGCGGCGTACCCCAATGCAGCTCCCTGAAGTGAGCTAACGCCGGAGAACGCCAATGCGGCGCCGGCTGCACCATAAGTGCCGGCCGCCAGGGTCAGAATGCGGGCCAGATGCCAGTACCAGCGAAACGACGAGATCCCCAGGCAATCACAAAAATCGGGAATCGCATACGCGCAGGCGAAAATCTGGTAGAACAGCCAGGACCATCCTGCGCCCGACAAACCGAACCTGTACACCAGATACACGGAACCCGGAAGGGTAATGCACAGCGCCATCGACGCCGACTTGAGCGCGATCCCTGGCCTGCCACAAGCCAGGGACATGATGTAAGGCATGTTGAGCGAACAATTCAAGTAAGTCGCGAAACACAGAAGAATCGTGGCCGGCATCAGGCTGCGGGCCGCGCTCGCGTTGAACATGAACGTGAACAGCCAGGGCGCCACAAACGCAATTCCCGCGAACAGCGGGACCGTGCCAAAGCAAACCAGGTCGTGGAGCTTGCGGTATTGCCTGGCCGCCGCATCCAATCCGTACTGATTGAGCACGCTGGAGAGGGATGGAAACGCCGCGGTTGAAATGGAGCTGGCGACCACGCCCGCCCGCATGGTCAGGCTTGCGGCGAACCCGTAAAAGCCGGTTTCGGCAATCGGCAGAAATTTGCTGACCAGCATTTTGTCCGATTCCGAATGCGCCAGCGTCAGCAGCGAAATCCACATCATCCGTCCCGAAAACTCACGATTCCTGCGCACTACGCTGGGAATCCACGCCGGAACAAAAGCGGAGGAAGGAAGGAGCCGGGTGAGTATCCATAGATACAGAAAAATGGATGCAGCGAAGCAGCCGGCCACCCAGTAGGACACCGTGAGGAGGGAGCCGCCCAGGGCAACGGCAGCTATGGTACCAGCCTGCTGCAGGACGCTGACCGCGGCATCCACGCCGTTGTTAAGCTCCATTCTTTCAAGACCGCGAAGGACACTGCCATAAAGGGCGCGAGGCAGCGCCAGAAACGCGGCGCAGCCCAAAATTCGCACAACTTCGACCGCCACCGCCCGATCCACGGTCCTGAGATGAATCCAGTAAGATACGATTGCCGGCGCTCCGAACCATGCACCCGCCGACAGCGCGGCAAAGGCCGTCCAGTACAGGAGCGAAGACATGCGTATGACGTCATTGACGTAATCCGGTTCGTCGGTGCGATGGGTCGCCACCTCGCGAACCACGGTCGAGCAGATACCGAGTTCCAGGACCGATCTCAGGATCGCGCTCAGGGTAAGCGTGAAGATGATGAGCCCGAGCGCGTCGCCGCCCAACCCGCGAAAAATGTATCTGGTGCCGGCAAAGCTCATCAACATGACAAAGCTCTGCCCGGCGAGGTTCGCGATTATATTACGGGATACTCTGGACACGGGCCCGGTTGCGGCAGAAAGCTGGTAACGCCGGTCAACCGAAGTGGGCCGCCGGTGCATGAAAGCTGAACGTCAGCGAATCCGCCTGAGGTATGACGAAGGCCAGTAAGAGACCCGTTCCTTCACGATACCTTCATTGAATGGGAAAGTCGGTTCTTCAACCACGAACTCGGGGCGCTCGGAGACGAATTGCAGTGCGGCCGCTTTGGGATTGTTCCACCCCCAGTCTGACATCGCTCGCGGGGCTCCGACGAGCCGTTCCATTATCCCATCTTCAACCACCGCGTATGAATTGACCGAAACCAGTTCCGCGTATGCTCTGAGTTCGCCCAGCACATGATTCTTGGCGTGCTTGGAATCGAGCACGAGAAATACCGTTTCGCCCGGGTTTACCAGCGCTTTTACCCGTTTGACGGTTTCCGGCGCGATCGAATCACCCTCCACCAGAGTGATCAAAGGAAACAGTTCATGGGCTTCGATTGCTTTGCGGTTGTGAGGTCGAATTTCGACATCCACGCCGATGACCCTGCCGCGGCCCATGGCTTTGAAAAGGCTGGCGTAGAAGATCAGCGATCCGCCGTGCGCCACTCCGGTTTCAATCAGGACGTCGGGTTTTACCCTGTAGATGACTTCCTGGATCCTGAGCAGATCCTCCGGGTTCTGGATCAGCGGCCGGCCCATCCAGGTGAAGCTGTACACGTATTTGACGTCCCAGCCGCATTGGAGCCATGCTTCGGAAACGATTCTAAAAGCCTCCTGTGAGGCAAATGGATATCCAACCTCGCCGTCGGCGCGCTGCTCGAACACCATCCGGCGCTCCTTGTCGATTCTTATCATGCTGTCTCCAACTGCTTGCGGCGGTCCGCTATCAAATGCTCGATCACGCACTCAAGTTTGGCCGGCGAAAAGCCGAATTCGGTCCGTACTCGTTCAATACATATCGGAGGAAACGCCACAGCCGGCGCACCCGCGGCGACTTCGACGGCGCATCCGGTCAGATCGCTCAATCGGTCGATTATCGGCCCCGCTGCCACGTTGAAACCGGCAGCGATGTTGTAAAGCCGATGACGCCCGGACAGTGCGATTTTTGCCATCAACTGCACGACATCCCCGACATACACATAATCCTTGGCGGAGTCGCGCGAGATACCGAGCACGATACGTCCGCGCATCACGGCATCTTCGATCAAGGAGGCAAGGAAATTGGCCGGGTCCATCCCCGCGCCGTACACGTTCGACAGCCTCGCGATCCGGACTTTCCGGTTTGCGGCGGCAAGGCAGACGGCCTCTCCGGTCAACTTGGACAAGTTGTACAGATCGCTCGGGTCGCAGGGATTGACCCGCAAAGTTTCATCCTCCCGTCCGGCCGTCGCACCCGAATATACCCTGGTTGAAGACAGGTAGAGCAGGGAGTCGTAATTGGCCCGTTCCAGCACGTCAAGCAGATAGGCGACGTGCGCCCTTACGGTTTCAAACGGCTTTTGACGGAAATCGGCGGTCAGGCCGGCGCAATAAAATACGTGGCCCAGGGACCGCGCAAATATGCTGGAGTCGCCCTTGGGCGGGGCAAACACGGCGGCCCCGATTTTCCCAAGGTAAGAAACCAGATGCGAGCCGATAAATCCCTGGGCCCCGATTACGGTGGCATTCATGTTGGCGTGGCTGTTACTCAATCAACCGGAAATTTTTATCCTGTTCGGATAAAATGGGATTGTCTATCGGCCATTTAATCCCGAATGCCGGATCGTTCCAACGCACGCCGCGGGAAGCTTCTTTGTTGTAGAACTGCGTCATCTGATAAAAAACTTCGCTGTTATCCTCCAACGCCTGATAGCCGTGCGCGAAACCTTCAGGCACGTAGATCATGCGGCGGTTCCCCGCGGTCAATTCGATGCCGAACCATTTGTGACGGGTCGGGGAATGGGGGCGCAGATCGAGAATGACATCGTAAACGCTCCCGGCAGTACAGCGAACCAGTTTACATTCGGCATATGGGTCGATCTGAAAATGCATGCCACGGAGGATGCCCCTTTTTCTGCTGAACGCCACGTTGCACTGGACAATCTCATAGTTCAATCCATGCGCCTGAAATTCATTCCGGCACCAGGCGCGAGCGAAAAAGCCACGTTCGTCAAAATGTGGCTCGAGCTCGATTATCATCGCGCCCGGAATGGGAGTTTCAATGAAGCGCATACTTCCTCTCGCCGTTAACGAAGGGCCCAGTTAATTTCGACAATCACGTCAAATGAGGGGACGTGGATGAAACGTCCGCCTCACCGCGCGGGCGCGCCGCCGATTCAAGGCCGCTTTCCGGACCATGAAAGCGGATGGTGTAAGGACGGGTCCTTATGGAGCAGCAGTTTCGGGCTGACGTTTTCACAAATCCGGATGAACGGCTTTTTGAACAATTCGGGATCCTTGCTCGCCAGCATGTTGAATCCATGCGGCGGGCCTTCCAGATGGCAGCGTTCCGGATTGACGATCTCGATGGGCTCTCCGTCCATCGCGACCCACGACTGGAAGTCCCTTATGCAATAAATGGTATATCCGAGGTTTCTCAGGAACCGCATTATTTCGGTGTTTTGCAGGCCCTGCGACCAGTCGACATATCTTCGATGAATCTCGAAGATGATGTCAGGAGCCCGCCCAACCGGGGCGGCGAGGTAACGGTGGGCGCCTTTGAAGACCTCGAGTTCAGACCCCTCCAGATCGAGCATCAATACATCGAACTGTTCGACCCCTAATCGATCTCCATAGTTGTCGATCGTAACGGTCCTCACACCCTCTTCCGGATCCTTGACGATCTCGGCATGCGCAAGGGCGTCAAACCCCACCAATTTCAATCGCGTTGTTTCATCGCTCCAAAGCGCGGTTCCATTGAGGATCACGTTGCCGAGTCCGTTCATTTCAACGTTATGTTCAAGCATCTTGAGCTGCTCCAAATCGGGTTCAAAGGCATGTACCTGGCCCGTGCCGAGCAGTTCCCTGGCAACCTGAATGACATGATCTCCCGCATAGGCGCCGCCAATAAGCACATGCCTGGCCCCCTGCACGAGGTGCAGCAGCAACTTCGTGGTCTGCGGCTCGAACAAATTGGTGAGCTCCCCTTCGGGCGCCATCACCAGGTCTCGTGCGATATTGGAGCGGTAGTAGAAATCGAAGCGCAAACCGTTCTTCAAAGTTCTCTGCAGAATGTCGTACTTGGAGAAGAGCGCATCCACGATCGGGCCGGTTACCTCCTCGCGAACGTTAGCCACATCCAGTCCTCGGTGTTTCTCGATGTCACGGCACAACTGGATGACCTTCGCGCGGAGTTCAGGATTGCGGCCAAGCGCTCTCAGGGCTGAGAAGATTTTGGGATCGTTGTTTTCCAGCATCTGTTTCGGCTTCCGGCCTAAATGGTGTTTTCTTCCCGCAACGGAAAATCCACGGGGAGTTTCGATGTTCCGCAATTCAATTGAAGGCCCGGGCGCTCAGAATACCCGTTTCCAGATACTCTGCGAGTTGCCGGCGGGACACCTCGTAAGGGTCCGGAGATGACTCTTGAAGAACTTTTCGGTACCACTCGACCGTCATCTTTACAGCCTTGTCGATTCTTAAACGAGGACGCCACTCCAGTTGTTCGATGGCCTTGGTGGAGTCGAGCCTGAGAGCTGGGGCTTCATGCAATCCCTCGCTCTGAGCAGCAGTTTCCCAGCTGCCGCAGCCCCAGGTCTCAATGATCTTGTCAGCCAATTGCCCGACCTCGATCATATCGGCAATTCGGGGACCGAAATTCCAGGATCCAACCCACTTGTCGCCCTCTTCGTAAAGGCGTTGCGCCAACATGAGGTAACCGGACAATGGTTCCAGTACGTGCTGCCAAGGGCGTACCGCATGCGAGTTGCGCAGTATCAGAGGTTGAGCTCTACACAGCGCCCGGATTGCGTCTGGAACCAGGCGATCCTCGGCCCAGTCTCCTCCGCCTATCACGTTGCCGGCGCGAACTGTCGCTATCGCCAGTGACGTTTCGCAGTGAAAGAAGGATTGACGGTAAGCTGCAGCCACCAATTCCGCGCACGCTTTGCTTGCGGAATATGGATCTTCCCCTCCCAGGGGATCGCCTTCCTTGAAGTCCCGAACCCCGCCCGACAGGTCATAGCATTTGTCACTGGTCACAATCACCGCAGCACGAACGCAATTATGCGTGCGCGCACCTTCCAGGATGTTAACGGTGCCAATGACATTGGTTGAAAACGTCTTCACCGGCTCGCGAAAAGCGCGCCTTACCAGCGGTTGCGCGGCGAGATGGAAGATCACCTCAGGTTGAGCCCCGCGGATCGCCCGTTGCAGCGCCGGAGCATCGCATATATCACCTTCAAGGGAGAGCATGCGTTGCGCCAACCGGCACAGGTTGAAATATGAGGGTTCGGTGTCGGGCCGCAGAGCATAGCCGGTGACCTTGGCTCCCATTTCGATCAGCCAGGTGACGAGCCAGCCTCCTTTGAAGCCGGTGTGCCCGGTAACAAAAACCGCACGATCCCGCCAAAATCCCGGATCTAGCGCCACATAGCCCACGGTGCTTCACCCCTGGCCCACATTTCGTTCAGCGCAAGTGTTTCCCGATAGGTGTCCATGCATTGCCAAAAGCCGGCGTGGCGGTAGACGCCGAGCTGCGAATACTGCGCCAGCCTGGTCAAAAGCCCGGCCTCCAGACTTTCTTCATCGCCCTCGATCCAGTCCAGCACTTCGGGCTCGAACACGAAGAAACCGCCGTTGATCCAGCCCTCATGGACCTGGGGTTTTTCCTGGAATACCTTGACCATGTCGTTTTCGATGGCCAACTCGCCGTAACGTGAGGCGGGCCTGACGGCGGTGACGGTGGCCAGCTTCCCGTGAGACTGGTGACACTGAAGAAGACAGCGAATGTCCATGTCGGCGACGCCATCGCCGTAGGTAATCATGAAGGTTGAGTTCTTGACGTAGCGGGCGATCCGTTTGAGCCGCCCGCCGGTATTGGTTTTCTCCCCAGTTTCGGCCAAAGTGACCAGCCAGCCGTCCTCATCATGCTCGCCGTGAGTCTCATAACGTCCCGAACCGAGAGTCACGGTGAAGTCGCGGTTGCGGGTCTCGTAGTTGAGGAAATAATCCCGGATTACGTCGCCCTTGTAGCCCAGACAGATAATAAATTCGGTATGCCCGAAATGCGCGTAGGTTTTCATTATGTGCCAGATGATGGGACGGCCGCCGATCTCCACCATCGGCTTGGGGCGGTATTCGGTCTCCTCGCGCAGGCGCGTGCCCAGACCGCCCGCCAGTATCACAACCTTCATTACAGCCTTCTTTCCCTTTACCGAGAACCTTTAAACCTGCCCTCAAGCGGGTGTCTGTGGCCGGGCCACGAGTCGCAGGCGCCCTCACTCCGCATAGGGACGGTCGTCTTCCGGGGAAGGAGGACGGCTGCGGCGCGCCGCAGCGGCGCCGGCGGGCATCCGCTCCGATTCCGAGGCGGCGTCCGCGAGTTCCCTCAGAATTCTGGGAGTAGAGTCGAGTATAACCAGGCCGGCGAAAATAAGTATCGGAACCGCGATTCCGGCGAAAAGCGTATCCAACACAACCCAGGGCCTGACCTTGTCCGGAGGGACGTACGGCTTCTCCAGAACCCTGAACGCGAAATCGGCATTAGCCTTGGCCGTATTGATTTTCTGGATCTGGCGCGCGGCCAGTTCGTAGAGCGCATCGCGCAACATCGGATCGCTGGCCGACGCCGCGGCCTGTTCCAGCGATTCGGCCGCCTCCTTGTTGTAGATCACGTCGTGCCTGCGCAGGCTGTCACGCAGCCGGTCGATGTACAGATGCAAAACGCGCCGGGCGAAGTCCGGATCCT
>Ga0070740_10006314_pt1 | contig 10470 bp, 7 predicted proteins | sample Coa_R2_FD_67286 | JGI IMG/M metagenome (GOLD analysis project Ga0070740, IMG submission 67286) | Surface soil microbial communities from Centralia Pennsylvania, which are recovering from an underground coalmine fire - Coalmine... | ecosystem: Environmental > Terrestrial > Soil > Unclassified ...
GGCAGTTGGGTGATTGGCGGCGACGGCGGCGGCAGCATCGTGCGCAAATCGGCAGGCATCGGCTTTGAAGGTTTCACCTACCCTGAGAAATTTGCGCTGATCAGCACATCTTATGACCTCGGCCGTCACGGCTTCACCGATACGGCATACATATCGCATCCCGTCGAGTGGTGCGCCGTATTTCGCTTGCCGCATTTGGGACCGCCTGGCTTGTGGCGCTTTCTATACGGATGCAGCCCGGACGAAACTGATGAAGAGGCCCTTTCAGACGAAAGGGTCGAAGAGCGTTTACAGGCGGTAGTCCCCAAAAACGGACCATACGAAACCGTTCATCGCACGATCTATCGGGTTCACCAGCGAGTCGCAGAGACGTTCCGCCGCGGGAGAATGCTGCTTGCTGGAGACTCCGCTCATCTGAACAATCCGCTGGGTGGATTTGGACTCAATAGTGCGCTTCAGGACGCGATCAATCTCACCGACAAACTGTCAGCGGTGTGGCGTGACGAGGCCGACGACTCCATTCTCGATCGCTACGTCCGGCAACGTCGCACCGTGAACATCGAATACGTTCAAGAAGCATCGATCCGCAACAAGCGGACACTCGAGGAAACAGATCCCGAAGTCCGCAAGCGGAGGCTTGATGAACTACGACGGGCCTCGGAGATTCCGGCGCTGGCAAAAGACGTGGTCATGAAATCGTCGATGATCGCCAGCATGCGGAGAGCCAATGCGATTCAGTAAAAATCGCAGCCGTCATCTCAAAAATGGCAATGAGGGAGGAAGGTATGCAGCGCCGTTTCAGCAGGATAATGCTGGCCACGATTTTGGCCGGTTTGTTGCTGGGGCCGCTTCCCGCCACTGCGGAATCTCAGTATCCGGACAAGCCTTTGACGATGATTGTTCCGTTTCCGGCCGGGGGCCGCACTGACGTCGTGGGCCGGATTGTTGCGCAGGAGCTGTCCACTGTCCTGGGTAAACCGATCGCTGTCGTCAACAAGCCGGGCGCCAGCAGCGTTCTCGGGGCGCGAGAGGTCGCCGATTCTTCACCTGACGGCTACACGATTGGCTTCTTTTCCACTTCGGCGGTGACCTCACAATACACCGTACCCACCCCCATTTCACTGTCGAACTTCGACTTGGTCGCGATCGTCAATACAGATCCTGCGGCGCTCGCCGTTCAATACGGTTCGCCTTGGAAAACTCTGAAAGAGTTTGTCGCCGATGCAAAGGCTCACCCCGGCAAATTCCGGATCGGAATGATTCCTGGCGCTTCGGCACAAATTTTCGCGGCTGGATTCGCGGATGCCGCCGATATCAAAATGATCATGGTACCTTTCAAAGGTGACGCCGACGGTGCCATCGCATTGGCTGGCGGCCACATTGACGTCCATATGGCCGTTCCGGTGTCCTACAAGAGCTTACAAGCCGGCAAAAAGGTGCGTGTGCTGGCTGTTGCGGACAATGCAAGGTCTCCGCTCTACGGCAACACGCCAACTTTCAAGGAGAATGGCGTGGATCTGGTGATCGCGGCCTTCCACGGCATTTACGTTCCGAAAGGCACCCCGGCCGATATCCAGAAGACACTCGCTGACGCCGCGGAAAAGGCGATCCAGGCTCCAGCGCTTCAGAGGAATATGGACAATGTGGGCGCAGGAGTTGCATTTTATCGCGGAGCAGATGCGAAGGCGTTTCTTGCGAAACAGGATGAGACTTATCGAACCATTATCGACAAGTTGGGATTGCGCGTTTCAAAAGCTAACTAACTAATAAGAGAGAAGTCATAAAAAGGGCCGGAAACGTTATCCGGCCCTTTGTCTTTGCGGTCAGCGCTGAGACGGTAATGGTTTTGTCGTCGGATGCTGATCGGTCCTCTCGCCGGCCGGGCCGCAGAACCAGGGATCAAGTCTGGCATAATGTCCCCACACGTGACTATAGAACTCTTCTTTGCGAGCTCCGGTAAGTACGCTGCGGACCTCGCCGGTTGAAATTTTCTGCACTGTGCCGACTTGCGCGGCGATCCATTGCAATTGTGCAGTTTCTTCCAGCGCGAATGTTGCGATGGTCGCGTTTTCGATCGAATCGCCGCAAACCGCGACGCCGTGGTTTTTCAGGATCAGCGCCATCGAATCGCCAATCGCATCACGGCACATTCGGCCTCGTTCGGGGGTGTCGATCTGCCGGTCGAAGTCCAGAATCGGCACCTGCGGTGCAAAAATCGCACCGCGGTTGCCTACGGGAAGAATATTGACGCCGGCAATACCAAACGCCGTGGCATAGGTCGGGTGCGCGTGGACCACCGAGGTGACATCAGGCCGGGCTTTCATAATCTCCAAATGCAAGAAGCGCTCGTCGACCGGCTCGATGCGGCCTTCCAGCCAGTTCCCCTCAATATCCACCGTGACGATGTCGTCCACGTCCGTGTCGATCAACGACCGTCCCTCGGAATGGATGTGACCGAGAATGAGCACCTGATCTGTGCCCGGAATGCGTGCGCTGACGTGACCCTTCGTTATGGGCCAGATGCCGCCGGCGGTCAGAATACGATGCGCGCGCGCCAGACGTCGGCGCAAAGCGAGCACCTCCGTTTCCATCGTCGATTTGGCGTCGGCATAGGTGGGGCGATGTACATTCATGCTGCTCTACTCCGCATCCGGACGCATTCAGTGCTTTGGCTGCGAGACCAGAAGCCCGAGTTTGCGAATTAAACTGAGGTTCACCTCGTCGGCATCAGCAAAGAACTTCTTGAACTGATCCGTGTCGAGGTAATGGACACCCAGATACAGATCTCTCATTCGCGCGCGAAACTCCGAATTTTGCGCGACTTTCTTCACGGCTTGATTGATACGGGCGATGACCTTCGAGGGCGTGCCCTTGGGCGCAAAGATACCGTGCCAGGAGGAAATGACCAGATCGACGCCGCCTTCCTTCATTGTCGGGATATCGGGATATTCCTCGACGCGCTGTTCTGCAGCAACTCCGAGAACGCGGATTTTCTTGGCGTCGCGCATGGTTTTCAGCGGCGCCAGAATATCGAATGTCGCATCGATGTGGTGCCCCGCGAGCGCAACGGTACGCTCCCCACCGCCGCGGAAAGGCACATAGATGACCTTGATATTTGTTTTCTCGGAAAATGCGGCGGCATAAATTTGTGCCGAACTACCGGGATCGATGCCTACTCTGAGCTTATCGGGATTTTTGCGGGCATAGTCGACATAATCGGGCAGCGTCTTCCATTTTGGATCCTCTGCCACCGCAATGACCGCGGGATCCATGTTGATCATGGCGATCATCTCGTAATCGGCGGCATCGGTGGGCGTGGGCACGGTGTATTGAGCCGTTAAAAAGCCGGTCGAAAAAATGCCCAACGTGTAGCCGTCGGGATCGGCTGCGGCGACCTCTTTGGCGCCAAGAACGCCGCCGGCACCTGGTTTATTGACGACAACGACAGGCTGACCAAGTTCTTGTTTAAGATACTGCGCAACCGCACGGCCGCAGAGATCGGTGCGCCCGCCTGGCGGATAGGGAACGATCAGCGTGATCGGTTTCGTGGGGTAGTCTTGAGCATGCGCCGTCGCCGGCACGAGCAGTGCGAGCAGCACCAATCCCGAAATGATGGCTGAAGCGCTGCTGGTGACACGATCAGGCGACTTGCGGCGGTGGCGCCACAGCAAAATCAGTTTGCGCAAAATCGGCACAGCGACAATAAAGACGAGAAGGCTCATGAGAAACGCCGCCACCGGGCTGCTCCAAAAGATCAGAAAATCTCCGCCCGACATGATGAGCGATTGCCGCAGCGAGGTCTCCATGATCGGGCCCAGCACAAAGGCCAGGATCATCGGCGCATGCGGGAATCCGAATTTTGTCATCAGATAACCGAGCATGCCGAATCCCGTCATGGTGATGATGTCCACTGGATTGTTGTTGACGCCATAAGCGCCTGCGAGACAGGCAAGCACGATGATGGGCACAAGAATGCCCGGCGGAATCAAGGTAATTTTTGACAGAACGCCGATCATCGGCAGCATGGTCACAATCAGGATACAGTTTCCGATAAACATGCTCGTCACGATCGCCCAAAACATTTGTGGGTGCTGCATCATCAGAGTTGGGCCGGGCGTGACGCCGTGCAGCATGAAGGCGCCGAGAATAAGCGCCATCACCACGTTGTCGGGCAGTCCCAATGTCAAGAGTGGAATGAATCCGCTGCAGGTTGCCGCATTCGCTGCCGACTCGGGGGCCGCGACTCCGGAGATTGCGCCTTCGCCGAATTTTTGAGTTTTCAGGCCCCATCGCTTAGCGACAGCGTAAGCGACATAGGACGAAATCGTCGCGCCGCCGCCCGGCAGAAGTCCGACGAAAAAACCCACGAGTGTACCCTGCCCTATGGCGCGGCGAGCATTGCGCCAATCCTCCTTGGTCGGCAAAACGGCCAAGAGGCCCTTGGGGACGGTGACACCCGAGGGCGATCCGGTAATTTTCGATTCAATCAAGTGGAATACTTCTGAGATACCGAACAATCCCATCACCATGGGAACGAGATCGATCCCGGTTTGCAGGTTGAGGGTGCCGAAAGTAAATCGCGCGGAGCTTCGGACGGGATCGAGACCGACGGTGCCGAGTAGAAGCCCGAGAATCGTGACTGCGATCGCCTTCCATATCGAATCCGTGGCGAGATAGCTCACCAGCGTTAGCCCCAACAACGTGAGCGCGAAATATTCCGGCGGGCCGAAATCCAGAGCAAACTCCGCCAGAGTGGGCGCCACCAGACCCAGCCCAAGCAGGCCGAACATGCCGGCGATAAACGCACTGAACATCGACATGCCCAGAGCGGCGCCTGCGCGGCCCTGTTTCGTCAGCTCGTAACCGTCGATCGCGACCATCACGGATGCCGATTCGCCGGGCACCCGCAAAAGAATAGACGTGATCGATCCGCCATACATCGATCCGTACCAGATGCCGGCAAGCATGATCACCGCGGTGGTCGTATCGAGGAAATAAGTGATCGGCAGAAGCAATGCGATCGTTGCCGCCGAACCTAGACCCGGAAGAATGCCGATGATGACGCCGAGCACGACGCCGGCAAAACAGAGCAACAGATTGAGCGGCTGCAGAGAGACGGAGAACCCGAGCGCGAGGTTTGAAAAAACGTCCATGGTTGCATCCTCCCCGCGCTCGCCTATCAGGCGATCTTTTTGTGCTTGGAAAACATTGTATTCAGAATACAGTTTGCGTCAATCTGACGGCAGCGCATGTGCCTTGGCCGTTATCGAATAGCTCGCCCGAACGCCGCGAGTACCAGGGTCAGACCGCCTTGGCGATGAAGCTCAAGCCGGTGACAACGTAAGTCAGCAAAACAGCCGTAGAGAACGCGCGCTCGCTCAGCCGTACGCGGGCCTTCTTTCCGATCCACATGCCTAGAAACACCGGAACGCACGCGGCGGTGGAGATGCCAAAATCCATGGGCTTGCTGATGCCAAAGAGAACGAGTCCCAGGCCAAGCCCGACGGCCGCGGTCAAAAACATCAGCGAAACAGCGACGACGAACTCGTCTTTCGGCAATCGTAAGCATGAGAGATAAATCATCAACGGCGGCCCGGAAAGCGTAGATAGCCCGCCGATGAGTCCGGCCATGGCGCCGGTGAAAGGACCCGCCCAAACCTCCTGCTGACGCGTGATCCGAAACTGCGGCCGAAAAAAAGCAATCGTTGGTAGGACAATGACCAGGACGCCGAGGGATATCATCAATCCGCTTTCAGGAATAATTCCGAAAAGACTCACGCTGAGAATCGAGAATACGAACATCGCGATTAACAAAGGCCAGAACCGAAGCAAAATCGGAGCGAAAAATTTCCGATCGCAGCTCTGCGAGACGTTCGAAGCCATGATCGGCAAGACGAGAATGGCAAGCGCTTGTTTTAAGCCCAACGCCAGGGCGATAAACGACACGCCGATTTGGGGAAGACCGATTCCTATGGCGCCTTTGACGGCGCCGCCGACGAAAAGAACCAGAATGCAATAAAGAACGGTCATAAAACTGCTCATCGCGGCGACAAATTACAAATCGAGCACAAGCCTTTCGCTCTTTGCGCCGGAACAGCAGATCATCATGGTCCGGTTTGCGAGACGTTCCCGATCGGTGAGAATGCGGTCACGATGATCGGGAATGCCTTCAAGCACCTTTGTTTCGCAGGTGCCGCAGACCCCTTCAGTGCATGAATGGGGAACGTCCAGTCCCTCGTCGCGCAATGCGGTGAGAATGGTCTTGCCGGCTGGAATTGCGATCTCACGACCGCTTTTTGCCAGGACGACGACAAAGCCTCCCTCGGTGGCCGGCGGCTCCTTTGCGGTAAAATATTCGACGTGAATCGTTTCAGGCGGCCGCTCCTTTGCCGCCTGCTCAAAAGCCTCCAGCATCGTCAGCGGGCCGCAGCAATACAGATGAGCGCCGGCCGGCGCCGCGCCGACCAATGCATTAAGGTCGAGCATCTCCGCGCCCGGCTCACGATCAAAGTGGAGGCGAATGCGCGGGTGTCCCTGCAGGCGCTCCACAAAGGGAGCGCTGCCGCGCGTGCGCGAGCAAAAGATGAGCTCCCAGTCTCTGCCGATGGCATCGAGTCTGTCGATCATGCTCAGAATCGGAGTGATGCCGATACCGCCGGCAATGAAGACAGATTTTTCCGCCGTTTCATCCAGCTTGAAATTGTTGCGCGGCTCGTTGACGGCGAGGATTTCGCCCGGACGAAAATTTTGAATAATCCATTTTGAGCCGCCGCGACTTTCGCGATCTTTTTGCACGGCGATGACGTAACGGTGACGTTCCGACTGTGAATTGGTCAGCGAATAACTCCGCACCAGCCCGTTTGGCAGCTTGATATCGATGTGCGCGCCGGCGGTGAACTCAGGCAAGTCGCTGCCATCGGTCGCCCTCAGCTCGTAGGAAATGATATTGGGAGCCTCCCATATCGCGGACTTTATGCGCAAATTCAGCATGTTGATTCCGATTTTTCGGTCGTTGTAATCACTCACGGATCGATTACCGAAGCCCGCCCATTGTGCAAAGCCATGCTCCTGCATGGCCGAGCATCGCCGGCAGGTCTTGCACGGAAGCGCCGATCTGTATACAGTCTACAGAAGAAAGCCACCGGAAACAAAGGCAAATAGCCATGGTCACCGCAGAGGAAAATCGCATCCTGACCCAAGTGGGCCCGGGTACCCCGGGCGGCGAACTGCTCCGCCGTTATTGGTTTCCCATCGCCGCGGCGGCAGAGTTGGATGAAAACCCGGTCAAACCGGTGCGCCTCCTGGGCGAAGACTTGGTTCTTTACCGCGATCGCAAAGGCACGCTGGGCTTGATCGACAGCCTCTGCGCCCATCGTCGCGCGCATTTGTCGCTGGGTGTGCCGGAAGAGAAAGGACTCCGCTGCCCTTATCACGGCTGGAGTTTCGATGAGAACGGACAGTGTCTCGAGCAACCGGCGGAGAAGGACCGCGGGCACCCGTACTGTGAGAAAGTGAAGATCAAGGCCTACCCTGTTCGCGAGGCATGCGGCGCGATCTTTGCCTATCTCGGCCCGAAGCCGGCGCCCGAACTGCCCATCTGGGACCTGATGGCCGATCCGAACGTCTTGCACGAGATCGCGTATGCTGTCTTGCCGTGCAACTGGTTCCAAAGCATGGAAAACACGGTCGACCAGGACCATCTCGATTGGCTCCACGTCGCCTTTTCCGACTATGTTCTTGAGCGCAACGGCCGACCGGATCTCAAGAAGCGCTTTTGGCGTCCCGGCGAGAACAAGGGCGAAGGCGACCGAGCGCGGCTCAAGGAAATGTTGTACGAGCGAAATCAGCTCGGGATCGTCCGCCGCGCTGTCTACGGCGATCGAAGCAAGGACGATCCCGATTGGCGGATCGGCATCCAGGTGGTTTTCCCGAATTTTTGCCGCGCAGTGAACGATTTGCAGATTCGCGTGCCGGTGGATGACACCCACCACATCTACTTCTTGATCCGGGCTCACTGGTTGAAACCGGGAGAGAAACCGAAAAAGCAAAGCAAGGTGCCCTACTTCCGGATTCCGGTGCCGTTTAGGATGCCCGATCCGATGGATGTACAAAGCAACATCGATTGGAAGAATCTTGATGCGCACGCGACCCAGGATATGTCCGCGTGGATCGCGCAAGGCCCGATTTCGGATCGCACAAAGGAGCTCTTATGCGAGTCCGACAAAGGCGTTCGGTTGCTCCGCGAGATATTTCTGGAGCAGGTGAAGCTTGTCGCGGAAGGAAAAGAGCCGATGAACGTCTTCCGCGACTCCAAGGCGGCCAGCAATATTCGGATCCCCCATATCGAAGATGAAGATCAATGGGGATATCAACAAACTCAACTCCGTAGCCGCGCTCGCACGGCGAATAAGTGGAGTCCGATCCTCAAGGAAATGATCCTTGCCAACTTTAGCAAGGAAGAAGCCGAGGAAATCCTCAAGGATCCGGTTCACTAAAGAGCGACCGTATCGATCAGGAGGCCGGGCCAGGCATTGCGCCGAACCCGGCCTCTTATTTTAAGTAGAATAGCCAGGTACAGGCCCCGGCACGGCCGATCTCCTCCAGGCAGAAGCCAATGAGTTATCAGAGAGAATTCAAGCAGCGCCTCAAGGTGGGCATCGTCGGCGTCGGCTCCCACGCGTATCGAAACTTGCTGCCGACGATGACCTATCTGCCCGTCTCCTTGCAGGCGGTTTGCGACGTAAACGAATCCCTCGCCGAATTGACCGCTGCACAATACGGCGCCAAGCGCCACTATAAGAACGCCGCGGAGATGTATCGGAACGAGAAGCTCGACGCCGTATTTCTGTGTGTCTCGCCGGTATTTCACCCCACTCTTGCATGCGAGGCGCTCGACGCGGGATTGCATGTGTGGATGGAGAAACCGCCGGCGCGCCGCGTCTCCGAAGTCGAGGACATGATGCGGCATCGCAAGGACAGGACGGTCGTGGTCGGCTTCAAGAAAGCCTTTATGCCTTCGACGCAGAAGGCCATCGAAATCTTTTCGCAAGACCAGTTCAAACCGCTGCGCAGTATCCTTGCCGAATACCCGATGACCATTCCCGAGAACGGCGAGGAGGTCCTCAACGACGGGAGTATTCCTAATTGGCTACGCAATGGCTGCCACCCGATCTCGCTCTGCGTCGCCGTCGGCGGTCCGGTCGCCGCGGTGACCGTTCATCGCGGGCGAGACGGTGGAGGGATTTGCGTCTTGGAATTTAGAAGCGGCGCCATTGGCAATTTCCATATGGCCTCCGGCCGCAACAAAGGGCAGCCCATCGAGCGCTACAGCTTTTTCGGCGACGAATGCCACGTGGTCATCGACAATGGACTAAAGGTTACGCTTCAGCGGGGAATTCCGTTCGACTACGGGCGAAACACAACCTATGTGCCGGAGGGGTTTGATAGCGGCGCGATTGTCTGGGAGCCGCAAAACCGGGAAGGGACTTTGGAGAACAAGGCTCTTTTTACCCAAGGCATCTACAACGAGATGTTTTATTTCTGCACGCAAGCCTTGGCAGGCAAACCCGCAGACAAGGGATCGTTGGAGTTCACGCTTCAAGTTATGAAAATTTATGAGGCCGGTCTCCTCTCGGCAGGCCGCAGAATACAACTGCAGTGAGCGAGGCGGCGACGCGAGGCTGCCGTCACCGACGGCACTGACTGGCTGGGGCGCCAGGATTCGAACCTGGGAATGCCGGAATCAAAATCCGGTGCCTTACCACTTGGCTACGCCCCAAGACGCAAATACGGCCTGACTTGAAAGGCCGCGGCCAAACCGCCTCGCCGCAGATGGCGCGGACCATATATGCGCCGCCCTGACTGATCAACGCCGTCCGTTCCTTGGTCCGCCGCGTTGACCGCAATTCCCACGCCGGTAGATTGGCCACACCATGACCTACCGCGCGCCAGTCGCCGACATCCTTTTTGCGCTCAAGCACGCGTCCGGCTTCTCGGCAGCGCTGGCGCAAGGCCTCTATGGCGATCTCGACGAGCGGACAGTCGAAGCCGTGCTGGAAGAAGCCGGCAAGTTCGCGACCGACGTCATTGCGCCGCTCAACCGTGAAGGCGACAAGTTCGGCGCGGCGTTCGAGAACGGCACGGTGACTATGCCGCCGGGCTGGAAGGAGGCCTACGCGGCCTGGGCCGCCGCCGGCTGGAACGGACTTGCCGCGCCGGCCCAATGGGGCGGCCAGGAGTTGCCGCATGCAGTGAATGCCGCGTGCGTCGAGATGTGGAACTCGGCGTCAATGGCCTTCGGCATCGGGCCGGTGCTGACCATGGCGGCAATCGATGCACTCGATGCATACGGCGCAGACGAACTCAAGCAGCGCTATCTCGGCAAGCTGGTCAGCGGCGAATGGATGGGCACCATGCAGCTCACCGAGCCGCAGGCGGGCTCCGATGTCGGGGCGCTGCGCACCAAGGCGG
>Ga0070740_10006324_pt1 | contig 10458 bp, 6 predicted proteins | sample Coa_R2_FD_67286 | JGI IMG/M metagenome (GOLD analysis project Ga0070740, IMG submission 67286) | Surface soil microbial communities from Centralia Pennsylvania, which are recovering from an underground coalmine fire - Coalmine... | ecosystem: Environmental > Terrestrial > Soil > Unclassified ...
CCACCGCGGCTCCCGGCACGTTCACGTACATCACGCCGCGGTAGACGGTGGGAACAGTTTCCTGCGTGCCGGAGGGCATTCCGCGCGCCCATTCCATGCGAAGCTGAGAAACATTTTGACGCGTGATCTGGTTCAAAGGGCTGAACCGCTGCTCGTCGTAAGTGCGGCTGAGCATGAGCCAATCGTTCGGGCTGGGGTTGACGAGCATCTGGTCTGTAACGGGCGCGAAATTTTTCACCTGCCCGAAACCACCCTGCGCGAGCACCCCGAACAGCAACGCAAAAAGTGTGAACTGGAATTTCTTTTGAGTCATTTTATGTAATCGCAGGCGAAGAATTTGCGGCATTCGCCGCAGCGCAATCCGGCACACTGCTCTCCAGGAGAAGCGGAAGTAGTTTACCTCAGAAAAGGGAAGGGAACGGCGGCCTGCTCTGCTTTACTGTCCGCGATAACGGGAGTTCGCTGCCGGGTTCATTTCATCCCAGCAGCACTTCTCGCGCAGATAGGCCAGCAGGTCGGCCATATCTTTGTCGCTGAGCACCGCCTTATACGAGGGCATGCCGGCGCTGCCTTCTTTAATCTGCTTCGTAACGGTTTCATCATTTACAGGATCGCCGGACATTAGCTTATTCCGCGTATAAAGCCCCTTCAGGGTGGGGGCGGCCTTCGGGTCCACTTTGCGCGTGTAATCGTTATGGCAGATCCAGCATTTCGTATAGTAAATTTCCTGGCCCCGGTCGGCGCCGGTCTTGCCCATCCGCTGCATATAGAGAATCTGCGCGGAACGCTGGTAATCGTCAATCTGCCCTGCGTCCTGAGATTTTTCGGCCGCGGATTTTCCCTCCTGCTTCGCCGGTTTGCTGTCCTGCTGCGATTCCTGCGCGAGCGCGTGCCGCGATGGTTCGCTGAGTACCGCGATTAACGAGGCCAGCAGAATCAGTAAGAGCCCAAAGTGTTTCCAAGAGTTCATCGTTTTATTCCTTTGCGGCAGTTGAAGGCCTACTCCAGGGGTTGAATGCGCACGATGTACCCGTACTGGTCCCCGTACCAAACCGTGACAGGATTCGTGGAGTTATCCACATAAGTCTGCCAATCGAATGATTCAGGCTCAGGCAGAACATACTCGGTCCACTGCTCACTATGAGGATTGAAACGCGCAATGCGTCCGCCGCGCATTTCGCCCGCCCAGATTTCACCGTTTTTGTCAGCGCGCGTTTCATAGAAGGTTTGATACGGCGTAGGAGGCGTGTACTCCGTAGCGATGCCGAGCTTGCGGTCATATTTTAGTAATACTCCGCCGCGCCCGCCCGCCCAGCTGTTGCCGTCCGGATCAAACGAGCCGCGCGAAGGCGCTGCCGAACCGCTGGGCGAAGGAATTTCCTTCAACTCCTTTGTCTGGCGGTCGAAGAAAAACATGCCGTCGAAGCGCCGGTCGCGATTGCCCCCGCTGACGTAGCGCCCGTCCCAACTAATCCAGTTGCCATACGTCTCCCGGATGTTCTGCATCGGGAACGACTCCACGGGTTTACCCGTTTCGCGGTCGTAGCGATTTAGCTTGTAGTCGGACGTTCGCCAGATGGTGCCATCGACCGCTGAGAGAGCCATGTTGCCCTGCAAGCCGGTATGCATCAGGCGAAACTTTTCCGTTTTCGGATCGAACTCAATCAGGTTCTGCGCCCACGTCTCGGAATACCAGACTTTTCCATCCGCTTCCACCTGAAGCCAATGGCCTCCGGGATGTTTGTCCGGTGTGACCGGGGTGCGCCAGGAGGCCACTTTCCCGGTCTTTGGATCAAGCTTTCCGATGAAAGGGCTGCGGTTAATCGTGAACCAGATGTTGCCCTGCTTGTCCCCGTAAACGTCATGGACATGAACGCCGACCCACGGAAGTTCATATTCGGTAATGATCGCGCGCGTGGCAGCTCCGTGCGGGCGCGGGAACACCTTCATCGGAGGGTTCTGTGCATCCGGCCCCCGCACGCGAGCGAGCCATTTAATCAAGATTTCGCGCTCTTGCTGCTCGTCCGGCGGTACCGGGTTGCGCCCGGGAGGGCCGACCAGGATTCGCCCTCCATAGTCGAGCATGCGGTGCACGATCAGCCGCCAGCTTCGCTCATCGAAGCGCGAGCGCATTTGCATTTGGTATGTATGACACCCTGCCCCGCAATAATTGCTGAAGATGCGCTTTTCCTGCCCGGTACCGGGAATGTTGTAGAGCCACTCTGCGTCGCTGAGCTGCGACAGCACCGAAGGCGTGGGCGGCAGGAATTCGTTTTCCGAGACGCGCTCCATCACAATGTCATCGAGCTTGTTCGCGCCGTCGATCGAAACACCCTGCTTTTCGTAGGTCTGGTATTCCAGCGCGCGCGGCGTGCGCAGGATATAGCTTCCGGTTTCAAGCTTTGGGAACTCATACTGCCCGAGGGCATTGGTGTAAACGGTGGTGCGGATCGATGTCTTCTGCGAAATGAGCTGCACCATCATGCCCTCGATGGGATAGCCCGCTGTGTTGCGGACAATGCCGCGAGGCCCGCCAAGAATGATTTTCTTCTGCGAAACATCGGCTGGAGAGGTCGCACTCCTGGCGGCCGGATGGATGATCAGCAGTGATCCGCAAACAAACAGCGTTCGACAAATCCGCAGGTGGGCTTCTTTCATAACAGTTCTCCTAGAGTCCGGCCGGTTCTGACCATTCCGATCATGAGGTCCCTTCAGAATAATAATTTCAGGCCGAACTGTATCTGCCGGGAGGAGCCGATCGTTGAAGTGATCGTGCCGGCGGCGCCCCGATAGGATCCGTTCTTGTTAAATACAACGTAGTCCGGCAAGCCGAAATTGGCCCGGTTCAGGGAGTTGAAGAATTCGGACCGGAAATCAATCTTAAGGCGCTCCCGCACCGGAAATTCCTTCGCCAGAGTCAAATCGAGGGTGGCAAAACCCGGCGTCACCAGCGTGTCGCGCGCAACATTGCCATAAGTGCCGGGAGGCTCCAGAGCAAAGACAGTGGAATCGAAGTAATGGTCCGGCCCGCCGAGCACCGGATTGTTGTTCGCCCCCGGCTTGAGATTCGGCCTGTCGACAAACTCGTTTGCCTGATTATTGGATTGCGCGAAGCCAGTCTGAACCGTGAAGGCGGTTCCTGACTGGATGGTGGTGATTCCGCTCAGTTCCCAGCCTCCAACCAATTTTCCGGCCATGCCTTGGAAGTCCCGGCCGGGCAGGTCATAGGTGAAATTAGCTGACATGCTATGGCGCATGTCAAAGGCCGAAGGTCCCCACTCGGCGGTCAAATTGTACGGGTCCTGAGGAGTATCCGGTGTGCCGTTGATCTGAGGCCCGTTCGGGTTGGAGCCGTTATCCAGATTCTTGGAATAAGAATAAGATCCCTTGAAGCGGAGATTGTGGCTCAGCCGTTGCGTCACTTCTATCTGGAGAGCGTGATAGTTGGCATCGGCGTCGGTAGCAATCACACGGCTTCCGCCCAAGTCCGGATTCCGCGGCGCGGCATTCGGAGAGAAGAATTTTGTTCCGTCCGGCAGAATGATCGGAATAGCCGTGTTGCCGTCCGTGCGGCGGCTCAGATGATACGAACTGGAACCGACATAGCTCAGATTCAACACCGTATTGGCGCGGATCTCCCGCTGGATTCCGAAGTTCCAGGTCTTCATCGTCGGGACGCTCAAGTTAAATGTTGTGGTATCCGGGCTGACTTTGGGCGCATTTCCGGACGCTCCCGAGAAGCCGAACGGGAAAGACGGATTCGACACCTGAACCACTGTGAAGAACGGCGGATTGCCCTGTGCGAAGAATTGGATCTCTGCATCCAGGCTCTGATCATAAAAGATTCCAACCCCGCCGCGAACCGAGGTTTTGCCGTTGCCAAAGGGGTCCCACGCGAACCCGACCCGGGGAGCAAAGGACAGCCAATGGCTCTGGAAGAGCGGATTGCCGACGCGGGGCGTGTCCACAAGAATCGGGTTGCCGTTGACATTCTGGAAATAATAGTTGGAAATGCGGCCGTCAACCTCGGACGGCCCGGTCATGAACTCATATCGCAGACCGAGGTTTAGCGTCAGATTGCGGCGCACCTTGTAGTCGTCCTGGATGAAGCTGGCAAAGTAATTCTGACGGAAACCTTTGTGCGCGTCGTTGGAAGTGGTGAGCGACGGCGCGCGGAACAGGAACGGAGTGCCGGCGAGGAAGGCCTGCAGGCCGGTAAATTGCATCGCCCCACGCACGTAATTCGTGTAGTTCTCGTTTCGCTGGATTCGCTGCATCTCCACGCCGATTTCCAGCGCGTGAGAACCGCGATTCAGAAAGAGTTGATCCGAGTAGTCGAACAGATTCAGCGCGAGCGAGCGATCGGAGTTCAATCCGGTCCCTGCGTTCGTCAGCGCGCCCTGCACCGACCCCACGCCGCCAAACGTAATGTTCCCAATCGTCTCGGCTCCCGGGAAAAAGATCAGCGACGAGGGAACCGGGTTCACCGGAAGATCGTTCAGGAAGCTGAAAGACCGCGTGTAGCCGAAACGCACCTGGTTTACCGTGGTGGCATACACCCGTTTCTCTTCCAGCGTCAGCACCTGATCGCGGCTGGTGGTCGTGTTGGCTGTGATCGGATTTTTATCGGGGGTCAGCAGGCGAGCCTGGGTGAAATTGTATCGGCCGAAGATGAAGTCCTTGTCGGAAAGCTTGTGATCGATTCGAGTGAGAAAGAAATTCTCGCTGCCCACCTGCGCGGCGGAATTGATCGACTGGGCGGAGCCGTCGCCGAAATCGCGCCCATTCGGCGCCGGGAAAAGGACCATGAACGGCTGTACGGCAGGGACCGCCTGGAGGCGGGACGCGTTGTTGGGAACGATCGCAATGAGAGTTTCCCCGAGGTTCTGCCTCAACCCCTCGTAGTTGCCGAAGAAAAACGTTTGATCCCGCTTGACCGGGCCTCCCAAGGTGCCGCCAAACTGATTGCGTTTGAACGCCGGCGGGCCCGAGCCCTTGTCAAAGAAGTTTCGGGCGTCAAGATCGGAATTCCGCAGAAACTCAAAAGCCGAGCCGTGGAACTGATTGGTGCCGGAACGGGTCGCAATGTTGACGATTGCCCCGGCTTTTTTGCCGTACGCGGCGCTGTAGTCTCCCGTCAGCACCTGGAACTCCTGAATCGCATCCACTCCCATGTTGATTCCGAGGGCCCCTCCCGGCATGTTTGTCTGGAACGAACCGGACGACATCTCCGTTCCATCCATCAGGAAGAGATTCGCCTGTGTCCGGGCTCCGTTTACAGTAAAGACGCTTTGCGCATTATTGGTCTGATGGAAAGTGGGAGCGGATGCTTCCAAACTGATCAGCTGATCGAAGCTGCGGCCGTTGAGCGGCAGGTCACGGATCGTCTGATCGTCCACCAGACCGGAGAGCGTGCTCGTGGTGGTTTCAACCATGGGCGCTTCCGCCGTAACAACGGTCTTCTGTGTTACCTGGCCGACTCTCAAAACCAAATTGATCACGGCTTCCTGCGCCACAGCAAGCACAACCCCGCTTCGGACCGCCGTTTCAAACCCGGTGAGTTGCGCTTGAACCTCATAGCGGCCGGGAATCAGGCTTGGGACACGGTAGCGTCCCGCCGCGTCGGTGGTGCTGGAGCGCGCAATGCCCGTCTCCACGTTCCGGATCGTTACCTGAGCTCCGGGAGCAACGGCTCCGCTCTCATCCGTTACCAGACCGGAAATAGTTCCGGTGCTTGTCTGTGCCCAGCCGGAATACGACAACACACCAATCGCCATCAGTGACAACAGTGCTAATTTTCCAAAACGCATCGTTTTGCACCTCACCGGCGGATTGACTTGCCTTGTTCGAAGAACAATTGCGGCGGAGGTAATAGTGCAGCGGAGCAGGCATTTGAGTTCCCGCCCCTCCGATGGTTCGATACTGCCAAATGCCCCGGTGCCGAGGCTGTTTGCCAAGCCTTAATCAGTAATGCTGTGAATGGCTGAGATGTTACTCTTCTGTGGAAGGCGTGTCAATGAAAAAGAACGGTGACCGTTCCTGGACGCATCCGAGCGCCCGTCCTATACTGGTTTTCCGTCTGCTTCTCTTTGAGTCTCATCATGGAACCGATCGAAAAAGCCGCCCGTTCGGAACTGTCCGCGATGCAACTGCGGCTGGCCCAGGCCCAGGTGGAGCGGGCGTGGCGGGAAAACTCTTTTTATCACGCTCGCTGGGAGGGCGCCGGTTTTCGGCCCGAGCAGTTCCGGACGCTGGATGACTTGCGCCGTCTTCCGGTCATCACAAAGGAAGATTTCTGCAACGACCTGAAGGAGCATCCGCCTTTCGGCTCCTACCAGGGCAGCGCCGCTCCGGCCCGCATTCATGCCAGCTCGGGCATTACAGGCGAGCCGCGTCCTATTTTCTGCACGCGCGCCGACTGCGATCGCATCGCGCAACTTTCCGCGCGGCGGCTGCGGGCGCAAGGCGTTGTTCCAGGCGATGTAGTCCAGGTGACGCTGCCGTATACACTCTACATCGGGGGAACGATTGCCATTGACGGCGCCATCGCGCTCGGCGCGGCGGTGATTCCCACCGGTACCGGAGCCATGACGCCGTCTCATCGTCAGATCGAAATTGCGCGCAACTGGAAGCCCACTGTGCTTTGCGCCGTGCCGTCCTATACTCTGCGGCTCGGCGAAGTGGCCCGGGAATTGGGTTTGAATCCGTCGCGGGATTTTGGCTTCCGCGTCATCTACGTGACGGCGGAAGTCCTTACGCCAGAGATGCGGCGCGAGATCAGCAGAACCTGGAACACAACGGTTTACGATAATTACGGAAGCGTAGAAGTGGCGGCGTCAACTTATGAATGCGAGTGCCAGAACGGCTGGCATATCTCAGAAGACGCTTATATTTTTGAAGTAGTCGACCGCGAAACGGGCGAGCCCGTGCGCCCGGGAGAAGACGGAGTGCTGGTGGTCACATCGTTGTTTCGGGAGGCCTCGCCCTTTTTCCGCTATCGCGTCGGGGACGTGGTTGCGCTCTGGGACGAGCCGTGCGGCTGCAGACGCACCTTTCGCCGCATGAGCCCGGTTCGCGGCCGCGCCGACGAGATGCTGAAGCTGCGTGGCATCAGCATTTATCCTACGGCGATTGAGCGCGTCCTTCGGAGCTTTCCAGAACTAGGGCTGGAATGGTATCTGGTGCTCGACAAACAGGGAGGTTCACAGGAGATTACGGTTCAGGTGGAGGCGGCCTCGGCGTACCGGCTGGATGAGCGTAGCGCCCTAGCCCTCCGCGTGAGTGAAGCGCTGAAACAGCAAACGGGCGTTCGCCCTGACGTGGCGATTTTCAACCCCGGGGAGCTGGTGGTGCGCGAAGCAGCCGAGGGGCGCGTAAAAACAAAGCGGATCATCGAGCGCGTGCGCGATTAGTTATCCGATTAGGGCAAGGTGAGTCTGCTGGTTCTTGCGGACACAGAACTGAAACGAAAAACCGCAGCAGCAGAGGAACAATCAGGGTTTCAGGGCGGCAGGCTCTATCTATTCCATTACGGGTGGGAAGAATTTTTTCTCAAAGACGTAAAGCGTCAACTCCAGGCGGTCGCTGACGCCAAGCTTGTTGAAGATCGCAGAGAGATGATTCTTCACCGTCTTTTCGCTGATGAAGAGCTTGCCGGCGATGTCGCGATTCTTATATCCCTGAATCACCAGTTCGATCACTTCCAGTTCGCGGCGGGAAAGCTCGTTCTTGCCCTCCGGCTGATGGTCGCCCATCTTGCCGCTAAGGGCGCCGAGGACGGCTTCCGTCATTCGCCCGTCCAGCCAGACCTCGCCCGCGTGCACCTTGCGGATGCATTTCAGGAACAGATCCGTCGGGCATTGCTTGACCAAATAGCCGCGCGCTCCCAGCCGCATCGCCTGCACCACTTCGTCCTCGACCTCGACTCCGGCGATGACGATGGTCTTGGTGCGGGGGCTGATTTCCGGCATGATTCGCAGCAGTTCCAGGCCGCTTTGCCCGGGCAGCTTAATGTCCAACAGCAGAACGTCCGGCTGCAGTTTGGCCATGAGCGGTTTCGCTTCCACCACCGTTCCGGCTTGTCCGACCACCTGCAAATCCTTGTGGAGACCTAGGACGGCTACCAGGCTTTCGCGGAAAATCGTCTGATCGTCCACGACAAAGATGTGAATCGGTGATGGGACCATATCGACTAGATCGGCCAATTATAGCAAAACAGTCCTACTGGGACAGCTACTCTGTTACACGGTTTGGAACCGAAATGGCAGCCTATTTTAGCTTTCCAGGCGGTAAATTGTCATGCCTGAAAGCAGTTTGGGGTAAAAATCAGTGGATTTTTGGGGCATTAGCTTGCCTTGGAGGGCAACTTCCCGCATCTGCTGAATTTTCACAGGGTTCAGGAAAAAACAGGCCTGTGACCTGCCGGAGGTGACGGATTCAGCACCTTCCTCAAATTCGCGCACATAAGTGACAAATTTCTCCCTGCGGAATGATTCCTCGTCCATGTTCAGGCACTGGGCGAAGGCGATCCGGTGCAGGACATTCACGTCCAGCGAGCGCTCGGCATCGGTCAATTCCGGCAGAAGCTCATCGAGATTCAGCTCCCTCCGAAGCTGGAGGAGATAGAACGCATTGTAGCCTTCGAAGATTACTCCAATCGCAGTTCCATCTGACGCGGCCATGTCTTCGCGCAGCTTGCGCATGACCGCCTGCTGCTGCCCGGCTCCGGAGTACGCGTATTCGCGGCCGGTGAAGTACCGCGCCGCGCGGCTGAGGAATGATGCCCTGGTGAACTCCGGTACACCCGAGATAAGCCGGTGGGTGGGCAGAATCAGCAGACCTTCCGATTCCATGTTGACGAACGTCATCATCAGGTACGCGCACGCTTCATTCCCTTTGTGAGGGCGAGCCGATTGGCATTCGCGCCGGAAGTTCAGTGCGGTCTCGTACCGGTGGTGGCCATCGGCAATGATCAAAGGTTGATTGCGCATCAGGTCCTGAATGGCCTGGGTCTTCACCGGATCGGAGATTTCCCAAAGGGTGTGGACAGTTCCGTATTCGTCCGTCATTTGCTCGAATGGAGCTGAAGATGCGGCCCGATCGAGCAGGCAATCCACTTCGCGCTTGGGGTCGCTGTAGAGCATAAAGATTTGTCCGGTGTGGGCGCGAGTGGCGCGCAACAGGTCGAGCCGGTCCGCCTTCGGGGCTGAGAGCGTCTGCTCGTGCCGAAAAATCACTCCGCTCGAATACTCTTCAAGTTTGCCCAGTCCGATGAAGCCCTTGCGAACCATAGCGCGACCCGACGCATCGCCCGGGACCGTGAACTGTTGATAATAAGCGTAGAATCCAGCCTTCGGACGCTGCGCCAGGACGCCTTCCTGCAACCATTTGTGAAAGTAGCCAGCGGCGCGCGTGTATACGTTCTCGGAGGGCGAGTCCGCCTCCCGGGTCTCTCCCTTCTCGATATTCACGAGATTGTAGGGACTCTTTGCCAGATAGACCCGCTGCATCTGCGGCGTTATTTTGTCATACGGTTGCGTTAGCACCTGCTCCAGCCCCCCGACCTTCTGCGCGTCATAACAGATAGCCCGGAAAGGGACAACAATTGCCATGCCTATATAAACTCCTCAACAAATATTCTGGGATCGCTGCAACGAGCGGTGTTTTCTCGTCGCAATCCGCCGCCTGGAATCAAACGGCAGTACTAACTGCTAGACAAAGAAAGAATCGCTTCGGTAACAATCCCGTCCTGCTCGGGCAATACCGTGCGCAAATCGAGCAGGACGAGATCGGACTCCGTCCGCCCGATAATCGGCGGGTTCCATGCCAGCAGCCGCCGCTCGATCTCCGCCGCGCCCAACTGGGAATGGCTCAGCGCGATCAGCCGCGTGGGGATCGTTTGCCCCGGCGCGGAGCCTCCACCAATCACCGATTCTCCATTGATCAATTCCATCCGCGCGGAGCCGCGCTTACAGGCCTCAATAATTTGCTCGGCACGCGATTCAATGTCGCTATTGGACAGCATCATCATCCGCCACGCCGGTATGCGTTCCAGTTGATTCTGCCGGTAGGCCTGCAACGTGGTCTCGAGGACCGCATAGGTCAGCTTATCGACGCGCATGGCTCGGAACAGCGGATTGCGGCGAATCTTCGATACCAGCTCCTTTTTCCCCGCGATGATTCCCGCCTGCGGGCCGCCGAGCATTTTGTCGCCGCTGAAGCTGACCACATCGACTCCCGCCGTGAGGCTGTCCATCACCAGCGCTTCTTCCTGCAGCCCGGGAATGTCCGGTTTGGCGAGACACCCGCTCCCCAAGTCCTCGTAAACGGGAATGGACGTTTTGCGGCCCAATTCGACAATTTCCGTCAGGCTGGGGCGCTCCGTAAAGCCCACGATTTTGAAGTTGCTGGGATGCACTCGCAGCAGCAGCCTGGTCCGCTCATTGATTGCGCTCTGAT
>Ga0070740_10006327_pt1 | contig 10453 bp, 6 predicted proteins | sample Coa_R2_FD_67286 | JGI IMG/M metagenome (GOLD analysis project Ga0070740, IMG submission 67286) | Surface soil microbial communities from Centralia Pennsylvania, which are recovering from an underground coalmine fire - Coalmine... | ecosystem: Environmental > Terrestrial > Soil > Unclassified ...
ATTCGTGGGCAAACTGGCGCGGGAACGGCGGGACCCGGCATCGCCGCTGCGCGAGGTGGCGCCGTTGTTCATGGGCGCCGATATTGCGTTCGCGAATCTTGAAGCTCCGTTTTCCGATCGCGGCAAACCGGTCGAGCAGGGAATGGTTTTCAAGGCCGAGCCCGACATGGTCGCGGGGCTGGAACTGGCGGGGATCGACGTGGTTTCGACAGCCAACAATCACGCGCGGGACTGCGGAGGCTACGGGATCGAATTTACGCTGGATTGGCTGGAGAAGCACGGAATCGCCGCGGCGGGCACGGGGCGGTCAGCGGATGCGGCCCACGCGGGCGCCGTGATCGAACGCAATGGGATAAAGTTCGGATTCCTCGGCTACACCTACGATCAGTCGAACGGGAATCATACGGACGTGGATGAGCGCGTGTCGGTTCTTAATATCGGGCAGATGAGGCAGGACGTGGCTGCGATCCTGAAACGAGCGGATGTGGCGATCGTTTCGATGCACGCAGGAATCGAATACGCGCCGCGTCCCAATCAGCAACAGGTCGCCTTCGCGCGCGCGGCGATCGATGCAGGCGCGCGCGCCGTCGCCGGGCATCATCCTCACGTAGTACAGCCGTGGGAGCGCTATGGAAACGGGGTGATCTTCTACTCGCTCGGCAACCTGGTTTTCGACCAGTTCCAACGCGCGGAAACACAGCGCGGAGAACTGGCGCAGGTGGTTTTTTCCGGCACTGAGCTTGCGCGCGCTGAAGTGCTTCCGGTCAACATTGTCCGGACCGTACCGAGGCTAGCGCGCGGAGCCGGCGCCTAAGCAGGCCGGCTGACAGGAGTCCGAATCCAAGCAGGGCCATTGATCCGGGTTCGGGCGTGGAAGCCCCGAGACCGGTTGCATCGGAGAAGTTGATGAGTTGAAGGGCAGCCTGGCCGTTTCCGTTGATGGACGGGCCGATGAAGATCGTGTTGAAGGCGGTATCGCTCGTGATGCCGATGAATTCATTCGGCGCGGGCCCGAAAACCACCTCCTGGTTCGCGGCGCAGGTGCTGGTGAATGACGATACGCCCGGTTCGATGCAGAGGTCCGCGATGGTGGTTCCGGTGAAAGTGGTGGTGAACTCGAACGCGAAGACGTTGGCCGGAAGAGTAATCTTGAGGACATCCCCTCCGGTGTGCTGGCGGAGGGTGGTTCCGGAGACGGTAAAGGTATCGGTTGTCGTCCCATTGCTGAGGAACGCGAAAAATTTGACGAGCGTTGCCGTATCGTCGTATTCCGAGCTTCCGTTGAGAGAGCCGGAACTGCCTCCGAACGTTTCGAGCGAGGAATTGGTCCACCCAGCAAGGGTCACGGCGTTGTTGTATTGGGCGTTTCCAGTTGTTCCGTTATAGAAGGAGAAACTGGCGTGCGCTGGAACGACGATCCCCGTCAATCCCAACATGGAAATCAAGCACATACGAATCTTCAATTTGAAACCTCCAATGAAAGGACAGGTCACCCAAGACTGGGTGCTCGCAGCCTAAATCGCTAAGGCGATTCAGGTTTTTGCCTTTTTCAAATTGGTAGGCGCAAGGGCAGGATTATCTCCTACTATCCCCCACAGGATAAGTCCGTAGTGTGCGAGCCTAAGCCTATTCCTATTTGGGTTGTGGCGGAGGAAGATCTCGCGCAGGGCAGAGGGATTCGAATCCGACGCGCTTATGGGAACCATCACAGAAGGGTTTATTGGCGGATTGGCCGCAACGGCACAATCCGATTGCAGTCCGTCCGGCAAGTCCGAACGGGTTTCCCTCGGCATCGTGAATCGTGAACTCGCCCTCGATACGAATCGAGCCGTTGGGGTTGATCGTGACTTTCGCTGGCATAAAGATCGATGATAACCTTGATCGATTCCTAGATGCTGAGATTTTTAATCGTACTCACAGCCGGAGGGCTGGCATTCGCCCAGGGAAATTACGAGATCCAGGTGTATCCGTCGGAAACGGTAAAGCCGGGTGCGACGATGTTCGAGCTGCATAACAACTTCACGATTCAAGGCACGAAGAATCCGGAGGATGGAACGCTGCCGACCGAACACCAGTGGCACGAGACGATAGAGATCACACACGGCTGGACGGATTGGTTCGAGACGGGCTGGTACATCTTCACGAGCGCCGCGCCGGGGCAGGGATGGCAATGGGTGGGCGATCATATTCGGCCGCGGGTGCGCGCTCCTGAAGACTGGAAGTGGCCGGTGGGCGCGAGTCTTTCGGTCGAGTTTGGATATCAGCGCCCGGAATTTTCAAGGGACACGTGGACTCTCGAGATCCGGCCGATTATCGATAAGCAGATCGGCCGGTTATATCTCGCGTTCAATCCGACGTTCGACAGGTCGTTTCATGGTCCGGGGGTGAATGAAGGGGTGGTATTTTCACCGAACTTCAAAGCCGGTTGGGACTTCACGCGCAAGATCAACGGGGGGATCGAGTATTACGGATCACTCGGGCCGATAACCGGTTTTGATCCGGTCACCGAACAGCAGCAGCAAATCATCCCGTCGGTGGATTTGAATCTGTCGCCAAATTGGGAGTTCAATTTCGGGGTTGGAATCGGGGCGACGCACAGCACGGATCACCTGCTGGTAAAGATGATTCTGGGGTATCGATTTCAGAAAAAATAGCCGGAAGGCAACGTTAGGGCGCGACAGAGAGGCTGCGCGAACCTCGCTATATTGAAAGCGACCCATGCCGCACGACCTCGTGGTCCTGTTCGAACACGCCGAATGGCAGAAGCCTCTGTTCTCAGCGCTCACCCGCCGCGGGGTGGACTTCGGGAGGATCGACCTGAAACATGGCTCCTTCAATCCGGATTTCCCACCGGAGGCGCCTCTGTATTTCAACCAGGCGAGCCCGAGCGCGTACGTGCGCGGCAATACGCGAGCGGTTTCCTTCGCTCTGTCGCTTATGCGGTCGCTCGAAGTCGGCGGGGCGCGAGTCATCAACGGGTCCCGGGCTTTCTCGCTGGAACTCAGCAAGTCCGCGCAAGCCGCATTGATGCAGCAACTGGGAATCGAGCATCCGCGCACGGTGGCATTCAACGACGCCGAGGCGGCACTCGACGCATGGGGCGACCATTGGCCGGCTCTGCTCAAGCCCGAACAAGGCGGGAGCGGCGCGCGCATCTTTCTCTTGAATTCGCCGGACGAACTGGCGGGCCTTCTGCGCAGGCAGCCGGAGCTGTGGCTGCCCGACCATCTGCTCCTTCTTCAGGAATACGTCGATTACGATTCTTCACGGGGCATCGTCCGGATGGAATTTCTCGGCGGCGAGCTGCTTTACGCGATGCGGGTCATCTCCCACGGAGCCTTCAATCTCTGCCCCTCGGAAGTTTGCAATCCGGCGGAAGGGAACTCAGCCCACTGCGATGCGGGCTCGGGGGCGCGGAAAGCAGTCGAGTTTTATCCGTACAAAGAAATCCCCTCCGGCGCGGTCGAAACAGGCGCGAAGCTTATGCGGATCGGCGGATTGGACGTGGGGGGCATCGAATACATCGAAACAGGGGACGGCCGCCGCGTCTTTTACGACATCAACGCCAACTCAAACCTGCGGGCTCCCATCGGCGAAGCATTCGGTCTCGACCCGTTCGACCGGGTGGTCGACTTCCTGCTGGCTGAGAAGCAGCGCGTGGATTGAAGTAACGCGGGAACGATCCCGATGCTTGGGGCAGCGGGAGCCGCGGCGAGGAGGGGCCGCATCGCAGTCGATGTAATGCACCAGCACGTCGGCATCTACGCGGCGCTGCGCCGAATCGCCTGACTTTCCCCCAACTTGCGCGCCGTGATATCCATGCAAATTCCGGCCATTTTCACAGGCTCGCCGCGCTCATTCGAAAATACCTGTCCTCTCGCCTGGAGCCAGACGCGACCGCCATCGGGGCGGGTGATCTCATACTCGACGCTATAGTCGCCGCGCTCCTGTAGAGCCTTTTCGATCGCCGCGAACACGCGTGGACGATGCTCCGGGTTCATGTCCATGTGGAAATCGTCGAAGGTTCCGCCGAAGGTTCCCGGCTCCAATCCGTGCAATTCTTCCACCTGAGGCGACCAGTGAATCGTATTGCGGATAATGTCCCACTCCCAGCCACCCATCTTTCCGGCGTCCAGCGCGAGCCTCAGTCCGGCCTCGCTGCATCGCAGCGACTCCTCGGCGCGCTTCCGCTCCGTGATGTCGAGGACAGAAGCCACCCATCCGCAACGCTGGTGAGCGGCATCGAGCAGCTCCGCGAATGTGAGCAGAGCCGTGAAACAGTCGCCGTTGGCGCGGCGGAATTTCAATTCCAGGCCATCGGGAGGAGCGTCGCCTGCAAGCATCCGTTCGAACTGCTTCTGTCTCGTCTGAATATCATCTGTGGGCCAGCATCGAAATGGCGGACGCTCTCCGACAAGTTCCTCCGCCGGGCATCCGATCATGTCGGCGAATGCGCGATTCACATACGTTCGCGTTCCGTCCAGATTGAACGTCATGATCCCGCAGGGAATCGATTCTTCAATCGCCGCGCGAAAAGCGGACTCTCTGCGATGTTCCGACTCGACGCGCCGGCGCTCGGAGACGTCCTCGACCGTTCCGACATAGCCGATGTGTTCTCCAAGCGAAGTGTTCATCGGCGCCGCGCGGAGATTGACCCAACGCGAATCTCCTTCCCCGGTCACGACCGGGAACTCTTGAGAAAACTCCAAACGGTCGGCGGCAGAGCGGGTCCACGCCGCAAGAATCCTTTCGCGATGTTCCGGCTCCAGGACATTTTCGAGCCAATACTCCACATTCTTCTCGTAGCCGAAGGCGCTGATCTCCCGGAATCGCGGATTCACGTAAGTAAACGTCCGCTCCACGTTCGTCGTGAAAATTCCGATCGGCGAGCAGCGGCTCAAAGAGCGGAGGCGCTCTTCGCTTTCGGCAAGAATCCTTTCCGCCTGAGAGCGCTCGATCGCCAGGGCGCATGTCCGGGCCAGGATCTCGAGAACGGCCCGATCCCATTCAGCCGGCAATGAGGGGCTCTGATAATAAATCGCGAAAGTTCCGAGCAGGCCGCCGCCCGATGAAATGATCGGCATGGACCAGCAGCCCCTCAGGCCGTACTTGGCCGCGAATTCACGAAACTCTATCCCAAGCTCGTCGGTATCGACGTCGCGGATCAAGACCGGCGCCCGGTGAAATGCGGCCGCACCGCAGGCGCCGGATTTGGGACCGATCGGGACCGGGCCGATATCCTCGGCGAAAGTGCCTGGAAAGCTTGGCGCGGCTTGAACGCGAAGGTTTTGCCCGTCTTTTTCGACCAGAAGGATTGAAGCGCGCAAACCGGGAGATGCCTGACGCTCAGCGACTTTCGCCGCTTCTTCAAGAACAAGGGACAGAGGCGTCCCTTCAATGATCAGCCGCAGAACCTCGTTTTCGCCTTCAAGGAGCAGCGCCTTATCGGGGCGCAGCATGCCGGCCACTGATTCTCGCGGGATGGGTTGCATTTGGGCCCTCCACGTCCCCGTGGTGCGAGAACGAATAAGATTAGTTGCGGATTGCTTGCGGGAGCGCGCAGAGCTTAAGCAATCCGACTGCGTGTAGGATTGTTAGACGCATTCCACGGATTCAAATTTTTTATTTTTTCAGCGTAACCGCTACGAAAGATCAACGGGCGACCCTGTTTTAAGCGTGTCTGGCCTCGCGTAACCAGAGTTGCTAAGCTGAACACGTTCGCGATGGTGTCTATCAAGGATATTGCGCGCGCGGCCCGTGTTTCTCACTCGACCGTTTCCCGGGCGCTGCGCAACAGTCCGCTGGTCAATGCAAAGACGGGCGCGCTGATTCGCAAAATCGCCGCTGATCGGGGATATACGGTCAGCGCGGTTGCGCGCAGTCTGGTCACGAAGCGAACGCGGACGATCGGGGTGGTGGTCACGACCATCGCGGATCCATTCGCGGGAGCGGTGGTGGAAGGCATCGAGGATGCCGCACTCGCGAATGATTACTCTGTCATTCTCGCGGCGTGCCAAGGCGAAGCGGACAGGGAAGCGCGCGCGGTTCAGTCGTTTCACGAGCGCCGCGTGGACGGAATCCTGGTGATGGCGTCGCGAATCGGGGCGCATTATCTGCCATTGCTCTCCGAGATGAGAGCGCCGATTGTGCTGATTAACAGCCATCACCCCGGGGACTTTGTTTATTCAGTACGGATCGACGATCGGGCGGCGGCACAGGAAGCGACGGGACACCTGATCGGGTTGGGGCACAAGCGAATCGCCTACATTGGCGACCGGAACGGGTTTCAATCGGACGCTGCGCGGCTTGCGGGATATCGCAAAGCGCTGGAGGATGGCGGTGTGCGGTTCGTGAGGAAGCTGGTTCAGCACGAAGATGCGGCGGCCGAGGGTGGACGGGCGGCGATGAGGCGGTTGCTGACGATGGCGGAGCGGCCCACGGGGGTTTTTTGCTACAGCGATCGACTGGCGCTGGGCGCGATGCGAGCGGCGCGGGAATTGGGGCTGAGCATTCCAGGCGACGTCTCGATCGTAGGATTTGACGATTTGTTTTTCGCGCAGTACACGGAGCCTCCGCTGACAACGATCCGGCAGCCGAAGCGGGAGATGGGACAGCAGGCGACGGCGATTCTGCTGGCGATTCTTTCAGGCGAATCTCCTGAGAGCAAACTGACCCGGGGTGCGCTGGTGGTTCGGGAATCGACGGGGCCTCCGGCCCTTCGCTGAGAAACCGACAATTCCTTCGCGGTTCATAATGCTGTAACAAAGGCGGGCGACAATGGCACATTCCGCTTGATGCACACGTGTGCAATGGAGTGCGCGGAGGACACATTATCCGCTGCCGAAGGAGGATTTCGCGTTGATGACCGGATCACGATTTGCCGGGATTATCGTTGGAGGTTTCTGTCTGCTGAGCGCGCTTCAGGCGCAGGGAGCGCGGTGCGCTATCGCGGGACGAGTAGTAGACACGTCCGGCGCGATTCTTCAGGGCGCCGAGGTGCGCTTAATGCCAAAAGGGGTCGCGGCCGCTTCCGACGCGCAGGGTGAATTCGGATTCAACGATCTGACGGGGGGGAACTATCAGGTCATCATTTCTTACCTGGGATTTAAGACAGCGCAACAGGAGGTAACCTGCAACGCGGGGCAGGTGGAGCACGTGGATTTCAAGATGGAGGTCGGATCCATGGTGCAGGAGGTGATTGTGACGGCGGAACGCGCGCGGGGGGAGACGGAGGCGATCAATCGGAGCCGGATGGCGGACAATCTTCTGCAAGTGCTTCCGGCCGAGGTGATCACGTCGCTGCCGAATGCAAACGTCGCGGATGCACTGGGGCGGCTGCCTTCGGTGACGCTTGAACGGATCGAGGGGGAGGGGGTTTACATCCAGGTGCGCGGAACCGAGCCGCGGTTGACGAACGTCACGATCAACGGGATCAGCACGCCGTCGCCTGAGCCGGGCGTGCGGCAGATTCGATTGGATGTGGTTCCGGCCGACCTGGTGGAGTCGGTCGAGATTAACAAGACACTGGCGCCGAACATCGATGGGGATGGGATCGGCGGATCGGTGAACATGAAGACGAAGACGGCGGGGGAATTTCCGACGCTGTCGCTGTTTGGAATCGGGGGATACAATCCGATTCTGAGCGGCCGCGGAAACGATCAATTCGGGGGGACGATCGGTCATCGGCTGGGGCGCGAGCGGAAGCTGGGCTTGTTGTTCGGCGGGACATACGATTACAACGGCCGCGGGATCGACAATCTTCAGCCAGCGATCGACCCGGCGTCGACGTTCGCCAGGCCGTTCTACGACAACAACACGATACGCGAGTATCGCTATTACCGCAACCGGTGGGGATTCGCGGGGACGGCGGACTATAAGCTGAGCCAGTTCTCGAACGTTTACTTCAAGGGGCTTTATTCAAACCTTCAGGATTACGGCGATAAGTGGTACTTCTCGCCGGCGGCGGCGGGCGCGGCGAAGTTTTACACGTCGAGTAAGCGGCCGGATGCTTCGATTGCGAGCTATAGCCTGGGCGGGAGGAAAGCGTTCAGCGGGTCGATGCTGACGTGGGAATTGTCGGCGGCGCGGTCGTATGAGTTGGATTCGGCGGGAAATCCGAAGGCGGATTTTTCGTGGATCGGCACGAAGTTGACGTGCGGGTATGATCCCGCGGCGCAGACGGATGCGCAGGTTCCGCATTTCGGGAACAACTGCGACGGTCCGAACTCGCCGCTGCTGAACGCGTCGAACTGGGGATTCAAGGACATCACGACGTCGCAGGGCATGAGCGCGCAATTGAACCTGACGGCATCGGCTTCGTATTCGACGAACTATCGCATCGGGTCGCATTACGGCGTGTTGGAGTTCGGCGGCAAGGTGCGGAACGGGCACAAGTATCAGAACGCGACGGAAACGGTGTATGACGGCTGGAACGCCGCAAGCTATCCGATGACCCAGTTTCTGAGCGACTTCAGCACGAACAATTTTCTAAACAACGCGTACTTTGGCGGGAAGTTCGGTCCGGTATCGGACTTCAACAAGATTCAGGATTTCACGTTGAGCAGTCTTTCGAACTTCGTGGACGGCATCAAGACGGCGGCGAATACGTATCCGAATCAGTTCAATATTATCGAGCGGATTCCGGCGGGCTATCTGATGAACTCGATGGATTTCGGGAAGTGGCACATCGTCGCGGGGGTACGATTCGAAGGAACGCAGCTTCGCACGCAGGGGAATAACGTCACGCTGCTTCCGGCGGGCACGAAGACCTGTCCTACGAGCACGGGGTGCGGGATTGCGGTAGCGATTACGAATCATGCGTCGTACGCCGATGCTCTGCCGAGCGTTTCGGCGCGATACGCGCTGTCGCCGAACTCCGGATTGCGGCTCGTTTACGGACGGGGATTGTCGCGGCCGGATGCGTATCAGCTTGTGCCGTACGTCACCGAGGACGATTCGTCGAATCCTTACACGGTAGCGGTCGGGAATCCGAATCTGAAGCCGACGCATGCGAACAACTACGACATTTTGTATGAACACTATTTGAATCCCGTAGGCCTGATCCAGGCGGGATTCTTCTACAAGCAATTGACCGATACGCTGATCAGCACGTCGTATCTGGCGTCGAGCGGACCGTATCAGGGGGACCTGGTTTCGCAGTGGATCAACGCGGGCGACGCGCATTTGTACGGATTCGAAGTTTCGTATCAACAGAGGCTTTCGATGCTGCCGGGGCCGCTTTCGGCGCTCGGGATGTTCGCGAACTATAGCTGGACGAATTCGAGGATCGACGGGATTCCGGGGCGTCCGGATAGTCCGGCGCTACAGCGGCAGGCTCCGCATACGTGGAATATCAGTCCGACGTACGATCGCGGGCGGTACTCGGTTCGCGTGGGGCTTTCGTATAACGGAACGAGCATCTATCAGTATCAGTACCAGACGTCGTCGGACGTGAGCGGATTGGGTCCGCACGGTCCGACGGGCGATGTTTATACGCTGCCTCATTTCCAGCTCGACGCGCAGGCGAGCATCCGGCTGAGTCACGGATTGAGCGCTATCGTGTATGGACTGAATCTGACGGATGCGGTATTCGGCTACTACACAGGCAGCACGATCTTCGTGAATCAGCGGGAGTGGTACAAGCCGACGTACGCGGCGGGCTTGCGGTATACGCTGAATCGTGAACGCTAACTGGTTCGTCCGCTCGCTGACGGCGGCGGCTCTTTTGTTGCCCGCCTCGGCCCAGCCGCAGTTGAAGTATGTGGTGATCGTGTCGCGGCACGGGGTTCGGTCGCCTACCTGGGACGCTGACAGGCTCAAGCAATATTCCGCGGAGCCCTGGCCGGATTGGGGTGTGGGCCCTGGGGAACTGACGCCGCATGGGCGGGAGCTGATCAAGATTCTCGGGTCGTATTACCGGGAGCGTTTCGCGCAGGAGAGGCTTCTCGGCGGCAAAGGATGCGCGGGCGAGGTTTACATCTGGGCGGATACGGATCAGCGGACGCTTGAAACAGGACGGGCGTTCGCGGAATCGCTACAGCCGGGATGCGGGCTCGGGATTCACTCGCGCGATGAAAAGGGAAAAGATCCGATCTTCGGCGGGTTCGGCGGTCTCGATCCGCAACTTGCAGCCGAGGCGGTGCGCGCAAGGCTCGGTCCGGATCCGCGGGAAATACTGAATGAGCATCGCACGGCGTTGGAGCTGCTGCAATTCATCCTTGACGGAGGAAAGCCCACGGCGAAGCGGCTGTTCGAGCCGACGACGGAGGTGGGTGTTGCGATTCAGGGCAAGAACGTCGAGTTGCGTGGGCCTTTCGCGGCGGGTTCGACGCTGAGCGAGAATCTGCTGCTCGAATATACGAACGGAATCACCGGCGACGCACCCGGCTGGGGACGGTTGACAAAAGATAATCTGTTTCAGGTGCTGGAGCTCCATCGGGTCTATGCGGATCTG
>Ga0070740_10006328_pt1 | contig 10451 bp, 8 predicted proteins | sample Coa_R2_FD_67286 | JGI IMG/M metagenome (GOLD analysis project Ga0070740, IMG submission 67286) | Surface soil microbial communities from Centralia Pennsylvania, which are recovering from an underground coalmine fire - Coalmine... | ecosystem: Environmental > Terrestrial > Soil > Unclassified ...
TGCATCATGTTTTTGATTGCCTGTGGCATGCGCAGCGTACTGCCAGCCAGCGTCCCATCCTGCAGCACCGCCCTGTTATCTGTCACCGTTACCATCTGCCCACCCAGTTCATATGAGCCGTCACCCAGGCATTTAGCCCGTATCGCGTCGGTCACCAGCAGCAAGCGGTCCTTGCTTTTGAGCCGCAATGCCAGCTCAACAATAGCGGGATGCAAATGCACACCATCTACAATCAATTCCGCCATGACCTCATGCGCGAGGAGTAACGCGCCCACCGTTCCTGGTTCACGCTGATGAAGACCACGCATGGCATTAAAAAGATGGGTTGCCTGCGTGCATCCTGCTGTAATGGCACTGACAGCTTCGGCATAGGTTGCATTGGTATGGCCAATGGATGCGATGACTCCCATGTTATGCAGTGCCGTGATAAATTGCATTGCTCCAGGCAGCTCAGGCGCCAGGGTAACAAGTTTGATGACATCATTCGCTGTATCTTGCCAGTGCTTTATCAGTTTCAAATCCGGTGTTCTTGCATGCGCTTCCTTTTGTGCCCCAGTTTTGGCGCTGGAAATAAAAGGCCCTTCCAGGTGCGCGCCCAATATGGCAGCTCCTTGTTTATCTCCCATTGCCCGTGAAACTGCCTGTAATACAGCTTCAATGTCTGAGGCATCAGCTGTCATGGTTGTTGCCAGGTAACCTGTCACACCCTCTTCTGCCAGCTTGCAACTGATCACAGACAATGCCTCAGTGTCTCCATCCATCACATCCTTGCCGCCGGCGCCATGAATATGCAGATCGATGAATCCGGGAACCAGATAATATTCCGATGGAAATTCATGAATTTTTGCCGGCAAATGGTGTTTGATCATCCCGCTTTGCAATATTGCCTTTATCTTTCCATTTTCAACGACCACCGCGTGATCACACACCCATTGATGATCAATCAGTATTTGCATTCCCTTCAATATGCAGCGCGATTCTTCAGTCATTGGTTGCCTCGCGGCTTGAACAAGCGTGATCAGCAAGATGTTTTCGCACCAGAAGGACAGCTCCAATATCCGGTGTTTGTTGACAGGGAGCAATGCGGGTCCGAAATAATGAGCTGAGGTAAGGCCCTACAAAAGGAGCAATCCCGCCTATCAAGGAAACCGGCAATGATTTTTCCGGATTCAATTGCGCCGAAACAAGCGCACTGTTGATGCGGTCAATATGCTGTGCCGATCGTTGTAATAAATTCACCGCCACGGCATCACCCGTTTGGGATTGTTGAATCACAATGGGCGCAAGCTCGGCAAATGCGGTGGAATTTGCCTGGTTAGCCCAGGTAACAAACTGGTCACGATTGCTGGAAAAATTCCTGAACACCGCCCTGGATAAACCAGATTCCGGTAAACGGCCATCCAGCGATTGCAATGTTTCCCTGACAGCTTCCAGCCCCAGCCATGCGCCGCCGCCCTCATCATCGTGAGGGAAACCCCAGCCGCCCACTTTGGTTGTCTGCCCGGATTCCACCTGAAACCCGACAACGCCTGTGCCGATAATGATAATGGCGCCATCCATGCCACTATGCGCGCCCAGACAGGCAACATGTGCATCTGAAGTCAGAATCAGGGTATCAAAATGGTGCGGCTGCTTCAGAAATGCGGCGTAAGCTTCTGGTACTTCGCAGCCTGCAAGCCCCATCCCGGCATGCCAGAGAATACGTTTATCTTCCAGAGACAGATCCAGCGGATGCAGGATTTTTTCCAGCGCCTGATTGATGGATTGCCATGTCTGCGAAACAGAGATACGAATATTGGCAGGTCCTGTCACCTCACGCCCAAGCAAATGCCCGTCTTCATCCTCAACCCTGACTATGCATTTGGTCGCCCCGCCATCTACGCCAATGTAAAAAGACTGCGTCATTGTGTTTATCATTCCTGGATACGGTGAAACAGCATGAGACACCATGTCAAATCCAATCAAGACATGATTGACATCAAGTATATACCACTCTATTTGCAAAATTGAACTTTCTAAAGGTGGGAAAACATCAAATGATCAGCATCCTGTCAACGAGATGCTTTTAATACAAAGTTCATCTGGTTGATCAATATTAATTTTTAGAGAGAATAAAAAAAGGGCGTTTATTTAAAACGCCCTTTATGACTATTTATATTACTATTGTATTACTATCTTACATGACATATCTGCTTCTGAAAGCTTCCTGCACATAATTTTTCAAATAAGATCCTTCAAAATGTTTGGATTGCAGATCTTTAAACTCATCTGCCAATAAAGCTTCAGCGCATTCCTTGACAAGACCTTCGCCCCTTGTATTTTTTGTAATTATATCTTTAGGCGTATATGTTTTTCGATCTAACATGCTTTGAAGCTTCCTTTGTGTTGCCTGGTTCCCCTCATGAAGCTTAACAATCACTGCTTTTGCCAATGCCATTTCAAATTCGGCAAGTCGCTCCATGGTTTCTCTCTGGGTTGAAGAAGCACCATTCATTCTGCTGCCATACAGAGTTGAGGTATGAGTAGAGACAGTAGACGTAAAACCTAAATTTCTTTGTACCTCATCCAAATCATTTTGGATTGCACCAAAATCAACATCAACTACAACTTCCTCTTGAGAACCCCGACGCAACACAGATGGCGACTGACTCGGTGAACGTGATGGCGACGGTTTTTCATCAGCTGACCCATCCTCATTCAATAACGGATTCTTCGCTTCATCCTCCAGCTCAATTTCGGGCTTGCAGCAATCCGCAATAGCACTGCCTGCTACCCCTGCAACAAATCCCACGATCGCGCCGCCCACTAAACCGATGGCTCCCATAATAGTGGCAAGAATAGGTGTCGCAGGAAGACTAGCGCCTAATGTAAACGGAATCGCGCCTAGACCAATAGCCACACCCAAACCTGCACCGCCTGCGGCACCCACAAGTGCAAATGAAGTGGTGGTCGCCACAATCGCCTTCCAATGCCGTTTAAAGAAGCCAGGCTTTTCATTTTTAACACGCTTTTTTACTGGTACCCGCACTAATACTCCTGACTCTATATCATCAGACTCAGGACGCTGTGGCGGTTTCTTTCCACTTGGCGGCGTGGTTTTTACGCTGCGTTCCATTTCTTTTGCGACGCTGCGCTCCATTTCTGTATAGCTATCAATAAAGTCAGCAACACAATCAGAGCCTTCTTTTTCCCATGCCTGGTGATATTGTTCCTTAAGATCTGCATATTTCTGATACAGAGGATGTTGTAGACGGGAGTAAAAAAAACCATCTAAGCGACTAGAGATGCTCTGAATTTGGAGCATGGCTTCATGAGGATGCTGACGTATTTGTCTTTTTCTTTCAGCATTCTTTTCTTCGAGTTTACGTTGCTGCCGTTCTATCTCTTCCTGTTGCTTTTCCTTTTTCTTTTTTTCTTCCTCAATGCGTTGTCTAGCCTTCCGCTCTTCACTTTCAAGACGTTCGCGCTCACGTTGCTTTGCATTGAATACATCCTGCAATTTAGAAGGCTTAGGCAGGGCTACCGACTCCAAATCAGATGGAACTTTAAATTCGTTGACCATGCCCTCGAGCTGCTTCAGTTTGCCAAGATAGTCTTCTTTTGCTGCTTCGATTGTTTCAACATATATCCCTGCTTCCAGTTTTCTTAATAATAGTTGGCAACTTCTTGCATATTCTTCTAACAACTTCCTAGCAGCTTCAACCTTTTCAGCCAACTTGCGCAGATTATTTTGATGAGCTTCCTGATTATGAGAGATAAAAGTACGCTCTATATACTCTTTAAATGCCTTGATTTCACTATTAATCAATCGGTCTCTTAGCTCATTATTGTTACCGAATGCTATTTGGAATGAACTAGGAGTGAGATTAGCATCCACCGCACTGGCGGCCTCTTCCCATAACGGGTTGCCGGTTTTTGTCTGTGCGCGGCACTGATCCTGCAATTCTGATTTAAGCCTTCCTGCAGAGTTAACATGACCCACATAACTTCTGTGGTTCTCTTTGGCTGATTTCATCATTGTTATTTCGATAGAATCATCCACAAATCTTCTCATGCGATCAACGGCAGCATTAAAAAGCTGATTGGCTTTGACACCCAGACCTGATATGGGTGTAATCGTTTTGCTGTCTTGTATATAGCCAAATACCTGAAAGTTCAATTCGTCAAGATGACCACGAATATTTTTAAGAGCACTAACTCCATATATTTCATCTTCACCCATGGGCGTGACTTGATAATCCCTGCCTGGAGTTTGCTCAACTTCTCTTTTTAAATCTTTTAATAAACCTTGCTTGACATCCGCGAGCTCTTTTAAAGCAGCGATTCTTTCCTCTAATTTTTGGCGATTAGAGTTAAGCGTGCTAATTTGCAAATCGATCTGGTGCTGTTCGGTAAAATGGCCTTCAGCAATTGCCTGCTGTACAGCAGCATAATGTTTCTGATATTGCTCTATATCTCGTCGCAAAGCCTCAGGATACCGTATCAGTCTTAGAAGACGTTCATTAAGAGCACCATAATTTTTGCCGACAACTTTAAAAATGTCATCTCTTTTTTCTTGCAGCTTTCCCGCTAATTCTTCACGCAAGGCGTGTTCATCAGAAGCGTGGCTCTGCAGTTTGTCCAGTCGTTTCTTTCCTTTGGTATTGAATAATGCCTCTCCGTGAGAATAGTTCTCACTCAATATTTCATGGATGCTTTCAATTTGTTCCTCATACGCACCCAGCAAAGTCTTTTGTAACCCCTCGATTGAAGCATTAACTTCTTGTTTGATGCCTTGTTTCAAATAAAAATGCTGTAATGCCATTTCCTGAAAGGCATCAATGATGAAAGGAAAAATTTGCTGTTTTTCAGTAGAGAGACTCGAATAAAATTCGACGGGATCGAATCGATAGGTATCAATATTAACGATACCCATTTTTTTCATCAAGGCAGATTTTTCTTTTAAAGCGTCTCGATTCTCCTCGAAGTAGGCGCCCACAAAGCCCGGAAGTTGTGCTTTGAGATCTGCAAATTTCTTTTTAATTTCTTCCTCGGTACCGCTTCCGTCAATGTGAGAGAAAATTCTCTGGAATTCAGCATAAATCGCCTGATAGACTAATTGGGAGGGATGATCTTCGTTCTTGTCTTTAAAAGCTTTTTCGAAAGCAGAATTAAGATTGGTTATTCGCTCCTTTAATTCACGATCGAGTTCTTTGATGATGGTTTGCAGATCTTTAATTTCTTCTACAGTTTTAGGGCGATTTGAGTTCATAACCATTCCTCGCAACATTTCTAATTTAATTATATTATATAAGCTATTTACGACCCATTATAACTAACCCATATTAAGCACAACTTAAATTACCTGTCTAGCCAAATTAGGCTGCTCAAACGCATCGAAACTCAATATCACCCTCAAAATCCTTAACAAATTCTGAATCTTCCAGCCCTCTTTATCCGCATTCCAGACATTTTTTATTTAAATTATTTAAATCATCGAGATAGAATGCGCTTTCGTCTCATCGCATTATGGAAATAAAGAAAATTTCAGGCTATCTTTAAGGTATAGAGACATTTAGAAAACCAGGGACGGCCAGCTGCGACAGGAGAGCCTATGAAAACCGCTCAGTTCAGGTATACCCATGCCAATGGGGATATCCTTGTGGGAATATATTTTGACCTGAAAGCCTTTGAATTTATTAGCTCCCCCATGAACAAGGAAGAAGAAGAGGATTTCATCCGCCTGATCTGTGACAGTCTTGCAGCCGCGATGACCAAGGATAGCCCGGAAAAGAACTTTTATATCAAACGCGTCATTCGTAATACCGCATCCAATACCTTGAAAATGCTTTGCACGGATGGGTTCCTGATCGATACTGGACTGGCCCTGCCCATCAGCCAGCAGGCATTTTCCAGGGAACGTATCAAACTCTCGGATATCGAGCAATTGCCCAGCCGGGCAAAACTCAGCATAGAGGTGTTAAAGAACATCAATGACCGCCTGCCCCAATTCGAGGAAGAAGTGCGCAAGGAACTGGGTCATGGCAAGATCTCAGCCGCCAGGGAATCTGTCAAGCAGGAAAAGCCCGCCTTCACCCTACGCGAATTCACTTCCGACAAATCAATTGATGTATTGTCTGAAATCGGTAATGTGAAGAAAGAAATCAGGGAAATTGCGGAAAACAGTATCCGCGCACTGAAAACATTAATGGTAAATGTCGACGGCATCCGCAAACGGGTCTATGACGAAGTCATGAAAGAAACACGAAATGGCCTGCAATACGAAGACAACAAGAAACGGCTGGAGGATTTTGCCAAAAACACTATCTCCCAGTTCGGCGGCGGCGCCGTGGAAACGAACAAAGAGATATTGAACAGCAAAATCAATGAAATCACACCTATTCCAGGTAAATTTGAGAACGAAATTGAAGACATTTCCCAGCGCATCACCAGTCAGGCAAACACGCTCGCGCAATTCAAGCAAATCCTGATCACCACGCTTTATGATTCAGCAAAACAGTATAGCGATATAGTGCTCAAGCAAATGCAAACCGCTGCTCCGCATGCGAAAAAAATCATGTTGAATGAATTTAATAAAAAATTTGCCGGCATTGCGGCTCTCTCTGAAGGAGGTGAATTATCCAGCCACGATACAGCACAGGAAAAACTGGGCAAATTGACCTTCGAGGACCTGCAGGAAATCATCTCCAGTGACAACAAGGAAAATCCCGGATTACTGCAAAAATGCAACACGTCCTGGACCGAAGAGTCACCGGAATTACAGATCGTCATGAAAAACATCAGCCAGCTCAACAGCACACTTTCCAAACTGTTCAAGGACGATCCTCAATTTGCCCACTACGCAAACAAGGACATGATTCAAATCATCCGCATTCCATTTCCAAGAAGTTTCCAATTCAAATTCTCCGATAGCGCATTCGCGTATAAAAAAGCTGTGGATGATTTCTGTAAAATTCAAAAAGACAACATTATCAACATGTCTCAGACATACAAGAAAACCATGCAACTCGATACCATCCGCGATAAAACTCAACGCGCGATCGCAGAAATCCAGAAACAGACAGAGCTCATGAAAAAACCGGTATCTGAATATCGTGACCTGCTAAAACGCAAGGAAGCAAGCGGCGAGATTATCTCGTCTGCAAACAAAGACCATGAACTGATTGACAAATCGGTCAATTCCGCCAGGATGCTGCTGGAAGCCATCAATGTCAAAATTGATCCGTCATTCAAGATACTCACACGCAAGATCAGCACCCTGGCGCAGGAAGTTCAAGCCAAGGCAGACGAATTAAACAAGATCATGCAAAACATGGCCGATACCAAGGCACAAATTGATTTGGCCATTAACAACTACGGCAACCGTCAGGGAGAAAAGCCCGACATCAAAATCCTTGATGAAAAAATCAAGTCCATGACCGCAGACCGAAATGCCTTGAGCGCGGAAAATAAAACGATAGAATCACTCAATAGCAAACTGGCAATCTATGAAAATGCCATTAACATCAGCGACACAATCACGGCGACAATTGCGCAAAGCAATATGCGCAAGCAACACACTGAAGCCAAGGGATTATTACTGCAACTGATTAAAAGCCAAACCGGCGACCCCGCCTCCGTCGCACAACAAAAAAAACACATGATTGAATTATTCACCCGGGTGGATACAAGCATTGCAGGCATTGATAAAATCATTCAGGAATTAGCTGAATTGAAGAATGAACTGTATAGCGAATTGAACAGCAAGGGAGAAGTGCCTGCTGAGAAAATTGATGGGAATCTGCAAAAAATTGCTGAAAAACTTGGCTCTGTGGAAACAGCGAAAAATATCATCTCTGAAAATATTTCCAGCCTGAGAAAACTAAGCCTGGAATCGACCATGGAGAAAAAATAATTCTTGGTTGCGCCAGTGATTATCGCTGTTTCAACTGCCTGCGTAAATGATCAAGCGGTACACGCGCTATCCCATCGGAAGACACAGATACAGCATCAGTTTGCTCAGGCATAAACGCATGGGCAAAAACCACCTCATAGGTCACAGGCAACTGCCCCTCTGCATCATGAATCATGCCTTGATTAACATCAATGCCAGGCTTTGACAATAGCATTCCGCTGGCGTGTAACTCCCTGAGCAGCCGCACCGGGTCACGATAGAGCACAGTGTACTGATTTACATCCAGAACAGGATCCGCGAATCCTTCGCCTAGCAGCAAATCACCAAGATCATGCATGTCCACCATAAAAGGAATTTCATTAATATTCAATAAATTATGAAACTCTTTCAATGTGTCCGGGCCCAATGCCGAAAACAGCAGCAAGCCTTCAGGCCGCAAGACTCTCCGCCACTCACGCAAGAGTGATTTGACATCTCCGTGCCAGGGCAAGAGTAAATTAGCCACGATGAGATCAACAGACAGATCCTCAAGCGGTAACCTGCCAGCGTCAGCGCAGACGCAGGAAACCGGCACTTCGCCAGCCAGAATGAATTGCTCGCGAGCATACTGGACCATGGGTTCTGAGAAATCGAGCGCCAATACTTGCGCATTCGGGTATCTTTCAGGTAAACGTATTGAGAGCCCCCCAGTCCCGCACCCCATATCCACAATGATTTTTGGCTTGATTGTCATCCAGTCAAGCCTGGACAGCATTTCTTCAGCCACTTCGTTTGCAAGCACCGCAGCATCGGCATATTCCAGAGGAGACCAGATCATGCGATTTAAGGAATCTTTATTCATATATTCTCGATATGTTTTACGCTCACTAAGCTATCTTCAGGACAGACTGCTGCCTGCAGCCTGTATACTATGCGGCTGCTCGACAGTTAAAGGTTCTTACAATATTTGTCATCCCTGCCTGCAGGATTTGCCCATTTTACCCCAGTCATGCCCACAATGCGCTCATTTTTTACACTCACACTCTGGCCACCCGCATCGATGCGCCACCTGCCTGAAAAATCCGCCACCATTTGAGGCAGCCTATGCACTCTTTCCTTATTCATCGCCAATCATTCAATTAATCGTTCAGCTCAAGTTTCAGCATAAACTGAGTCACGCAAAAGCCTTCGGTAACCTGTTAGCGCACAAAATCCTGTCCACCTATGCGAACAAGCCACAGCCCGATCTGCTTGTACCCGTACCTCTTCACCGCCAGCGCTTGCGTGAACGCGGGTTTAATCAGGCAATTGAAATCGCGCGGCCTGTCTCCTCCCTCCTGCGAGTTCCCATTGATATTCATGGCATTATCCGAGCCAGGCCGACTCTTGCACAAAGCAGCCTGCCAGCTGAAGACCGTAAACGGAATGTAGAAAATGCCTTCCGGTGCACACGTGATTACTCCGGCCGCTTTATTCTCCTGATTGATGACGTGATGACGACCGGACATACCCTCATGGAGATAAGCCGCCTGCTCAAACAGCAGGGCGCAGCCAGCATCCATGTCTGGTGCTGCGCAAGAAGAAGCTAGCGCCTGGCTCAGCCTGTCTGCACTTGGCCCTCGCCAGAACCTTTCTTGCTATTTCGTTAGAAAACTCTCCTGTTGCTCAAAAAGCCGATAACCGATAAATTAACCTCCCCAACCCTGTCAATACAGGTAGGGCATCTATTTATTTGAACAAAGGTAATATCATGCAAGACTTGACTACTTTTTTAGGCAACCATCCATTCCTGAGCCTCGCTGCAGCAACGGTATTCGTGCTGGTGATGATGGTCGAACTGATACGGGCAAGACGAAACATTTTCAATCTTTCTCCAGTCCAGATCACCCAGCTGATCAACCGTGAGAATGCGGTAGTAATAGACATCAGACCCAGTGAATCCTATCACAAGGGTCATATCATCGATGCTCATTCGCTGATGCCCCAGGATATCAGACAAAATCTGAAAAAACTTGAGAAATTTAAAAGCCGCCCTATTATTATTGTTTCGAATGCAAGCAGCGAATCGCAAAAAATAGCCGCGCTATTGTTAAAACATGGTTATAATGCGTATTCACTCGCTGGCGGAATGCGTGCCTGGAGTGAGGCACAAATGCCTTTAGTTAAGGAGTAATCATGGCCAAGGTAATTCTTTACACAAAAGACAATTGTCCATATTGCCGTATGGCTAAAGATTTATTATCAAACCGCAAAATTGCATTCGATGAAGTCCGCATTGATCTCGATGACAGCAAGCGGGATGAAATGATCCGCCTGAGTAATCGGCGCACTGTTCCACAAATTTTTATCAATGACCAATCCATCGGTGGCTATGATGATCTTGCAGCATTGGCAAAGTCAGGCAAACTCGATGAATTATTAAAACCATAATCAGAAAAGGGCTCGTTTATGCAATCTACCAATGAAACTCACGCACCTCAATTTGAAATCCAGCGCATCTTTGTCAAAGACATGTCATTTGAGGCGCCCAATACACCACATACTTTCGTTGAAGAATGGAAGCCTGAAGTTTCATTAA
>Ga0070740_10006330_pt1 | contig 10446 bp, 9 predicted proteins | sample Coa_R2_FD_67286 | JGI IMG/M metagenome (GOLD analysis project Ga0070740, IMG submission 67286) | Surface soil microbial communities from Centralia Pennsylvania, which are recovering from an underground coalmine fire - Coalmine... | ecosystem: Environmental > Terrestrial > Soil > Unclassified ...
CGCTCATCGTGCGCGGGCACGGCCATGATCGCGCCGGTGCCGTAGTCCATCAGCACGAAGTTGCCGATCCACACCGGCAGCTTTTCGCCATTATACGGGTTGATAGCGTATGCGCCGGTGAAGTAGCCTTCCTTTTCGATATCGCCCGGGCCCTTTTGCGCGCGCGCGTCGATCATCTGCTTGGCCCGCGCGCGGCCGGTTTCGTCCAGCAGCTTCGCCGCGATGGGATGCTCCGGCGCGAGAATCACCACCGTCGCGCCGTAGATCGTATCCACGCGCGTGGTGAACACCCGGATCTTCTCCGCCGATCCCTCCAGCGCGAAATCGATCTCCGAGCCCACCGAGCGCCCGATCCAGTTGCGCTGCATTGTGAGCACGCGCTCCGGCCACTTGCCTTCCAGGTGCTTATCAATGTCGTCGAGCAATTGATCCGCATACGCGGTGATGCGGAAGAACCACTGCTCCAGCGCGCGCTGCTCTACGGGCGTATCCTCGTGACGCCAGCAGCAGCCGTCGATCACCTGCTCGTTCGCCAGCACGGTGGCGCACTTCGGGCACCAGTTGACCATCGCCTTTTTGCGGTAGGCCAGGTTGCGCTCCAGCATCTTCAGGAAGAACCACTGATTCCAGCGATAATACTCGGGCTCGCAGGTGGTGACTTCCAGGTCCCAGTCGTAGGCGAAGCTCATGCGGCTCATCTGGCGCTTCATTTCGGCGATGTTCGAAATGGTCCACTCGCGCGGATGACGCCCGCGCGCGATGGCTGCGTTTTCGGCGGGCAGCCCGAATGCGTCCCAACCCATGGGATGCTGGACGTTATAGCCGCGCATCCACATGTACCGGGCGAGCGCGTCGCCGATCGAATAGTTTCGCACGTGGCCCATGTGCAGCCGGCCGCTCGGGTAGGGAAGCATCTCGACCACGTAATATTTCGGCGCGGGCGAGTCAGGATCGGCGCGGTACAGCGAGGAATCGCTCAGCCGCCGCTGCCACTTCAACTCGATTTCATTGTGGTCGTACGTCGTTTCGGGCATAAGCTTCTCAGGGTATCGACATTGCGCCTGTCCATCGCCATCGTGATCCGCCGGCGATTTCGAGAATAAAGGCTTGGTTGCGGAGCCCCGAAGGGGCGAGAATGCGGCGAAACCCTTCATGACCAATATACCCTTCGCCCTGCGCCTTCGTAAGGACAGCGCTACGCGGCGCCGAAATTATCGGATCGTACTTCCGGCGTGGCGGCATCCACCCGAGGGTAACTGCAACGGGCCCATCTGAAGGGGGAGAGACGGCGTCGCTATGGCCGGGAAAGAAAATTCCGGCGAGATCTCGCCGTATTAGGAAGTATTACGACGATCACGGCTCCGGCAAACCCGTAGTGCTGATTCACGGATAGCCGCTGAGCGGCTGCCGCGAAAATGCAGCGCGGCCCAGCCTAACCGGCCGGGCGCGCCGCGCGGGCTGGCGCGCGGCCGCGGCTCAGATCTTTCAAAGCGTCCAGGTTGCGCCGGTCGTCTCCTTCGCGGCCGGCCGGCGTTTCCAGGATGAATGCCTTGGTGCGAAGCTGCGGGTGCGTGAGAATCCTTCGGAATCCCTCGCGGCCGATGTGGCCCTCACCGATGTGCGCGTGGCGGTCCACATGCGAGCCGAGCGGCATTTTGGAATCGTTGGCGTGAATCACGTGCACATGGGAGAGGCCCAGGAGCCGGTCGATTTCCGAAACCGTGTCTTGCAGGCCGGCGGGGTCCGCGATGTTGTAGCCCGCGGCCAGCAGATGGCAGGTATCAAGGCAGAAACCGATGGGCAGATCGGTGTAGCGGGCTGCGAATTCGCGCATCGCGTGCAGCTCTTGCAAACGGCTGCCAAGCTGCGCGCCCGCGCCGGCGGTGTTCTCTATCAACAGCGTCAGGTTGCCGAAGCGCAAGCCGCGCGTGGCTTCCGCCACGCCTTCAAGAAAATGCAGAATGCCCTGTTCGAGCGGCTGGCCCTTATAGTTTCCGGGATGTGCGACCAGAAATTCGGCTCCGATCTGGATGGCGCGCTGCAATTCGCCGTGGAAGGCTTCCACCGATTGCGCGCGGACCCCCGGGTTCGCGGCGGCCAAGTTAATCAGGTAATTGCCGTGTATCGCCAGAGGTGCGAGGTCGTGCTTTTCGCGGGCGCGCTGGAGCAGGCGCACGCCGGGGCCGCTCAGAATCGAGCCTTTCCACTGGCGCGGGCTGGAGGAAAAAATCTGAAACGTGTTGGCGCCCAGCTCCGCCGCCTTCAGAGCGGACCGCTCGATCGAGCCGGCAATCGAAGTGTGAATCCCGAGGCGCAACATTTCAGTTTACGCGCTGGCCTGCCATAACTCTGGCAAAACGCCGGAATATCTCCCCCAGAATAAGGTTCGAATCCAGCGAAGCGCTTTGGAATCTACGCGGGAAGCAGCAGATGGCCTCAGAAATAAGACCTTAGAAGTTCGGGTGTTTCACCGATCGGAGTCGACGCGATCCGGCCGTATTCTGGGGCCGTGATAAACAGAGGGCCGAAGCACGGCGAGAGGCGCGAACGAGGCTTCGTGCTGGTGCTGTTCGCCCTCATGGCGATCGTGCTGTTCGCGGGCATCGGCATGTCGGTGGATATCGGAAGAATGTTCATCGCGAAGCATGAGGCGCAGGTGTTTACCGATGCGGGCGCTCTGGCGGCGGCATTACAGCTCGATGGCACTACCCAGGGCACGCTGAACGCGGTGGCGGCTGTCGACAATAGCAGCAACCGGTGGGATCTCGGCACAAGGCAATTTTCCGGTACCTTGGCCAGCCATACAGTCAAATTTGCGACCTCTTCCAGCGGCCCATGGCTCAGCCAGTCGAGCCTCCCGAACCCGCCCACGGCTTACAAATTTGTCCAGGTGCTGGCGAGCGTTTCGGTGAAGCTGTACTTTGCCGGCGTGGTCATTCCCCAGACGTCGCAGACGGTGAACGCCTCCTCCGTCGCCGGGCAAACCCCGATCACCAAGATGTATCAGGGCGCGTTTCCATTCACGCCGATGGCATTTGACGCGACCGATCCGACCGTTGGGTTCACGCAGGACGTGCAATACACCATCCGATATCCCAGCGGGAAGAACAAACCTCCGTGCGCGGGGGACAACGGTTTTCATACCCGGGACAGCTCCGACCGGGGCTATTGGGGCGATAACAGCGCCAGCGTGATCCGGCAGAGGATCGTGGACGATTACCAGAGCGGAGCCGTGGCGATCATCGGACAGAGCATAGGGCTTAGCGGGGGCGCCAAGACCAGCGAGTCGAGTTATCTGAATGAACGCTCGCAGCAGGACCCCGATCAAACGTCGATGACGTGGGCTGACTATAAGGCCAGCAATACAGCCAACGGGCGGCGGCTGGTGGTGATGCCGATTACCAATTACAACACTGGGATTGCGCTCGGATTCGCCTCGTTTTTGCTTCTGCCGGCCGGCAATTACGATCACACGGGGAATGCGGCATGGTGCGCCGTCTATGTGGGCCCCTGGACGCAAGATCAGAAGCTGGGCGGCGCGTCCACGACGGCAGGCGCCTACCAGGTGGAACTGGTTCAATGAAGCGCGCGCGTTCTGCAGAAAGGGGCAGCGCGGCCATCGAGTTCGCGATCGGCGCCATGGTCATGGGCCTGCTTTTCCTGGGCACCTGGGAGTTCGGCTACGCGTTTTACGTGTACAACAACCTGCTGGCGGCGGTGGACGCCGGCGCGAAGTACGCGGCTTTGAAAACCTACGACTCCGGATCGGCGATCCCATCCAGCGCGTTCAAGACAGCGGTGCAGAATATGGTGGCGTACGGGCAACCCTCGGCGGGAACCAAACCGGTCGCGCCGGGTTTGACGCCCGGGGCGGTTGTCGTGACGCCCACGTTCACCAATGGCGTTCCGACCCAGATGACGGTCAGCCTCTCGGGTTACCAACTGAACGCGGTAGTCCAGACGTTCAATCTGAGCAAGCCCAGCGTCTCATACCCGTACCTGGGAGTTTACAGCCCGCCATAAGGTGACTATGCAAATTTCTCAAAAGACATCGCGCCGGAGGCGGGGCAGCACGCTGGTGGAACTCAGCCTGATCGTGGCGGTGGTCTTCTGCCTTCTGATCGGAGCGCTGGATTTCGGGCAGTTCCTGTACATTCACCAGGCGCTGACGGAGCGCGCCCGCGAAGCCGTGCGCTACGGGATCATCACCTCGCCGATTGACACAGCGGGGGTGCAGAACATGGTGCTCTACGGCCAGCCGACTCAGCCCGCGGGCGCTTCGGGCGCGTTCGGGCTCACCAGCAGCATGGTGGCGGTCAGCACGCCCGGCGCCGGCACGGACGATTATCGTCTCACGGTTCACGTGTACAACTTCACATACACGATCTTTTCGCCGTACATTTCGGGATCCTACACTGGTCCCGATATCTGGGCGACGCTGCCTCTGGGCGCGAATTACCAGTAGATCAGCGCCGCGCGCGCAGCTTCCGGTCGAGGTACGCTTTCAGCGCGACGGCGTTGTTGTGGCCGGCGTCTTGCGAGCTGTAGAGCAGAGTCACCGCACCGGCGTGCGCCGCCTCGAGGATCGGCTTCCACGCATCCGGGTTGCGATCCAGCTCCGCGAAATAGCGCTTCTGGAACTCCGTCCACTTATCGGGATCGTGAGAAAACCATTTGCGAAGCTCGGTGCTTGGCGCGGCGTCCTTGTGCCAGGCGTCCATGGCGAGGTCGGCTTTGCGAAGGCCGCGCGGCCACAGGCGTTCGACCAGGAAGCGGGCACCATCGTCCGGGGAAGGCTTGTCGTAGACGCGCTTGAGGCCAATCATGCCTGAACCCGCTGGGAGCCTGCCCGCTTTGTTAGAGCCCGAACGCCAGCAGCACGTTTCCGGGCTTGGTTCCGCCGCCCACGGCATACCCCGAGCCCAGAAAAACCATCCCGTTCACCACGATCGGGCCGGCCGAGTTCATCGAGCCGCCGTGCGCGGGGATCTTGTTGACGGTGTCGAAGTTTTTCGCTGTGTCGTACTGCCAGAGCGTGTGGCCGTCGAAGGTCGCCAGCGCGCTAAGCAGGCCGTCGCTTCCGCCGACGAAGATTACGCCGGGAATGACCGTGGCCGCGGCGCCGTGGCCGATGCGGCCTGGTCCGGTGGGCGTCGTGATCGGCACGAACCACTTTTTCTTCCCCGTCGCCAGCTCGAGCGCAGCCATGCCTCCGCCGGTGAAGCCATAGTAGACGTTCTGCTCGTCGGCCGCGCCGCCCCACACGATCCCGCTGCCGAAGCCCGGACGCGAACCCGGCGGCGGCGCCGGAGTATTCGAGGCGTGGACCCGCCACAAAAGCTTGCCGTTGTTGTCGGGATCGAGGGCGAAGACGTCGCCCTCCTTGGTGCCGGCGATGAGCACGCGCTTGCCGCCGGGGAGCGTGCGCAGGATGGGCGAGTTGCCGATATCGGAATCAGGGCCCTGGACGGAAGGACAATTCTCGCTGCGAGGCGCATTGGGACCGCCGCCGCAGCCGCCCATGAAAGCGTCGCCCGGCGTGGCCTGGTAGGTCCAGAGTTCCTTGCCGGTATCCATATCGACGGCCATGATGGCGTCCGTGTGAGGATCGGCGGGCTCGGTTTCGCCGTCGCCGGTGCCGAAGTAGACCGCGTGGCGCAGCGGATCGACGGTCGGCGAATTCCACACGGAGCCGCCGGCCGGCGCGTAGAGCTGCACGCCTTTGGAATTTTTCCGGGTGGGCTTGGGCTCGGCCACCACGTAGGTTTTCCAGATCTGGTTGCCTGTGCTGGCGTCCAGCGCGACCACGCTGCCGCGCGAGGTGCAGCAAGGGTAATCCAGGTTGCCGCCGGTGAACTCCTCAGAGGAAGACACGGGCACGTAGACTCGGCCTTCATAGACCTTCACGGCGGCGGTGATGCGGGCCACGAAGAAGTCATCGACGTGCTTCTTCCAGAGGAGTTCGCCGTTCTGTGCGTCCAACGCATAGACGTTGGCGCGGGCATCGCCAAAGAAGGCTGCATATTTGGTGGAGCCGTGGCCTTTGACCGGCGCGACGGTGATGGAATTGCGGACTAGGGAATTGGTCTGGTACGACCAGTAAACGCAGCCGGTTTTGGCGTCCAGAGAGTAGACGTAGCCGATATCGGCGCCGACGAAAACGCGCCCGCCGACCACCGAAGGCTGGCCATGCGCGGAAACTCCGGAGGGATAGCCGAAGGCCCACTTCAGCTTCAGCCGGGGGACCTGCGCGGCGGTGAGGCCCGCGGCCTTGGCGGCCTGGAAGCGGGTGTTGGCCAGGTCCACACCCCATCCATTCCACGATGCGCCGGAGCTGGGATCGGGCAGAGCTGGATTTGAGGCGCAGCGATTGGGCATGTTCTTGGCTTCGCCCGCGTCGCCGAGACCGATGGGGGTGCTGCCGCCCATGAACTCGGCCAGCAGCCTCTTTTCCTGGTCGGAGAGTGCCTGGCCCTGGACTTTCATGGGGCCGGTGGTCAGGGCATCGTAGATCTTCTGCGGGGACATCTGGCGGATGACGGAGGGATCGGGGGCGCGGTCGGCCATGGCGGGGTTGCCGTGGCAGCCCATGCAGCGGGTCTGGAAGAGGGCGAAGCCCTGCTCGGTGCCGGGCTGTTTGGGCCCGGCTTTGGCCTTGGTTTTGTCCGCATCCGGGGCCTGCGCGCGACCCGCCGAGTACCAGCCGAGGAATCCGGCGGTTCCGGCCGCCAGCAACGCCACTGCATGGAAGGACTTCTTCATAGTTTGTTCTCCAACAAGGATCGGACCTCCGCAAGCTCTTCCTCGCATACTATATGCGAACGGCCGCGGTAAATGCGCAGGGCCACGTCGGCCCCCAGGCGTTCCAGCGCGCGGGCGGTCTCGCGGGTGGCCTGTTCGGCGATCCACTCGTCGGCGTCGCTGCCGGTGAGGAAGATCTGCATTCCTTCAAGCGTCCCGCCCCCGGAAACGCGCCGGTCAGAGCCAGGGGGCCCCATGAGCGCTCCGGTCAACACGACAATGAATTTCGCCCGGCCGGGGTAGCGCAGCGCGAACTCGAGCGCCACGCAGGCGCCCTGCGAAAACCCGACGAGGGCCAGTTGCTCGGGGCCGAGCCGCCCGTCTTCACTGGCTTCCTCGAGGGCTTCGCGGCACCGCTCGACTGCTTCGGTGAGGTACGGTTCATTCGACTGGACCGGATCGGAGAAGCGGTTGGGATACCAGCTCACGATGTCCAGCCCCGGCACGATCCAGCGGATGCCCGCGAGATTGCCGAGCCGCGCGGCCAGATCTACCTTGCCTTCGGCCGCAATCCCGCGGCCATGCAGGAGCACTCCGGCGAAACCTGTATGGCCGCGGGGCCGGCCGACTTCAATGTAGGACCCGGCACGTGCGTTTCCCATGCTTCCGCTTGTCAATGTGCCAGCACTGCGGGCCGGGGCGCGCGGCCGCATGCGGAAGCGTCCGCCCCTACTTCTGATCCGCTTTGACGAACACGGCCTGGCGGCGCGAGGGCCCGGAGCCGCTGGTGGAACTGGCGGCGGCAGCGCCGGGCACGGCGCGCGGAACGTTGACGTGCTCGAAGGCGACCTTGAAGTTGTTCTCCGGAATCTTGATGGGCTCCAGCATGGCGACGATCTCGGCACGCTTCTCTTCGAACCACGGCGGCAGGAGCAGGCTTTCGCCGAGCTGTTCGGCAGGTTCGTCGCGGGCGAAGCCGCCTGCGGCGGTCGCGGCGCACTCCACCAGTACTCCGCCGGGGCAGCGGCAATAGATCGAGTGGAAATAGTTGCGGTCCTTGATCTCCGAACAGTCTGTGTAGCCCAGTTCTTCGTAGATGGCTTTCTGCTGCGCCAAGCCTTCGTCGGTGGGGATATCCAACGCCACATGGTGCGCGGTGCCCGCGCCGAAGGTCCAGCTGCCGGAGGGACGCTGGGGCTCATGCAGCAGCTCGATGGTGCGCGAAGGGCCGCCTTCGCCGATTTCCAGGCGCGTGTAGTTGCCTTCCGTGCCGGTCTTCTTGAAGCCGAAGCAATCTATGAAGAAACGCTCGGTTTCCGAGACCTCGCGCAGCGAGAGCACCGGGCTGTGGAATCCGCGTGTGCCGACATCGGCGGTGACCTCTCCGACTTCCCAGGGAGTCCGGTTATCCTCGGCTTCGATGACCTCGAGCTGAAGGCCCGAGGGGTGGCTGAAGCGGACGAACTTCTGGCCGAAGCGCTCCTGGATTCCCTGGTTCGGGACATTATGGCGGTCCAGGTGTTCCTTCCAGAACTTGGTCGTTCCCTTGGGAATCGTGTAAGCCGTTGACTGGATCTGGCCGGAGCCAGGGCGGCCCTTCACACGGTTATAGGGAAAGGTGGTGTAGACCGAGCCGGGTTCCGCGTTCGCATTGGCGTAATAAAGATGATAGTGCGCGTAGCGTCCGTCAAAAAGAATGGTCTGCTTGATCAGGCGCTGACCGAACACCTGTGTAAGAAAATCGACGTCCTCTTGGGCGCCAGCCGCGCATACGGTGATGTGGTGGAGCCCCGTGACTAGGGACATGGTGTCGTACCTCCGGGGGGGATTATACCAGAGGTCCGGGCGCTGCATGCAGGTGGCGCATGCGGCGCCGTGATTGCACCGCCGATCCGTCCGAGAATTGCGCAGCCCGCGGTTCAGGCGCCAGCACCGCCGCGCTGTGCAGTGGCGGCGGCGACGGGCAGACTTTCGCGCGCATTCGTCAGTTTGCCGCCACCCGCCCGAAGCGATTCGACAATGATTCTCGATGCGGCGTTCTGAGTCGTATCCGCAGCCCGGAGGCCGCTAAGAGTAATCTCCGGATGTTGTGGAGGCGGCAGGCAAAAGAACCCCTCCCGCCCCGCGCTCCAGTCGTATATAATCGTTTGCGCTTTTGGATCGCTCCGGCCGGATCCGCACGCCCGGTCTGAGGATTGTTCGGCGAAGCAGAGAGCCCCAAGGAGGCCTGTGCAAATGGACGATACTCCTAAAACCAATGTTGGCCCAAGCAACCTTTCCCGGCGCGACGTCATCAAGGGCGTGATCGCGGCCGGCGCGGTTTCCTCGACTGCGTATCTGTTCCGGACCTCGGTAGTGCGCGCGCAGCACGGCGCCTCAGGATCGGTGGAGCGTTTGGTCACACTCAGCGTCAACGGCCAGCAGCGCCGCGTGGACGTGATGAAGCAGGAAACGCTGGCGACGACGCTGCGCTACAAGCTCGGCCTGACCGGCACGAAGCTGGGATGCGACCGGTCGGAGTGCGGCGCCTGCACGGTGCTGATCGACGACGTGCCGCACTATTCCTGTTCGATTCTGACGCACACAGTTCGGGGGAAGAACATTCTGACGATCGAAGGGCTGGCGAAGGAAGACGGCACGCTGCACCCGGTACAGCAGGGCGTTGTGGAGGAGCAGGGCTTCCAGTGCGCGTTCTGCATGAGCGGATTCATCATGGCGGCGGTCGGGTTTTTGAAGACCAACCCGAGTCCGACTCGCGAGGAATTGGCGCACGGCGTCTCCGGGAACCTGTGCCGGTGCCAGGACTACGACAAAATCCTAACCGCGCTGATGCGCGGAGCAGAGCTGCAAAAGAAAGGCTGACGCTATGCCCGATAAACCTGCACCGGAAAAATTTTCCCCCAAACCCTCCACCGGCTACAAGCTGATCGGCAAGGACTACGTCACGCCGGACATGTACGCCAAGGTCACGGGCAAGTCCAAATACGCGGAGGACTATCGCGCTGACGGCATGCTCTTCGCGAAACTCCTGCTGAGCCCCGTGCCCCACGGGCGGGTCCGGAAGATCTATTTGGACGAAGCGCTGAAGATGCCGGGCGTGAAAGCGATCCTTACAGCGGACGACATGCCCAAGCCGGCCGACGCGCTGACCGACCTGGGGCAGCGCATCCCGGCGAATCCTCTGGGCGAGCGCGGCCTGACCAACGAACCGGTCTATCAGGGCGAGCCGATCCTGGCGGTGTGCGCCGTGGACGAACTGACGTGCGCCGAGGCGATCGAGCGGATCCAACTGGACATCGAGCGGCTGCCGCACGTGGTCGATCCGCTGGTCAGCCTGCGGCCGGGAGGCCCCAACGCGCGCGTCGAAGGCAACGTGTGGATTCGTCCGGTGGTCGCGCCGGGCCAGCCTGCGCCTCCGCCGCAGGTGGTGGAACTGAAATGGACCGAGGAAGATTTCAAGGATTTCAAGGACGGCAAGCTCCCCATGGGCAAAGTGAGGCCCGACGGGGCCAAGGTCGCGCCGCAGAGCGATGAGTGGAGCTGGGGCGACGTGGACGGCGCGCTGAAAAACTCCGCGCTGGTGCTTGACGAGACCTTCACGACGCCCAACACCAGCCATCAAACGCTCGAAACTCGCAGCGCGATGGCGTACTGGCAGAACGGCAAAGTATTCGTGCATTGCTCGACGCAGAGCACCCAGCAGAC
>Ga0070740_10006333_pt1 | contig 10442 bp, 8 predicted proteins | sample Coa_R2_FD_67286 | JGI IMG/M metagenome (GOLD analysis project Ga0070740, IMG submission 67286) | Surface soil microbial communities from Centralia Pennsylvania, which are recovering from an underground coalmine fire - Coalmine... | ecosystem: Environmental > Terrestrial > Soil > Unclassified ...
GCCGAAGCGCAGGTCGGGCTTGTCGGAGCCGTAGCGGTCCATGACCTCCTTGAAGGTAAAGCGCGGGAAGGGCACCTGTTGCAGGCGCTTGTCGCTGACGGTCTGCACCAGCTCGACCATCAGCGTCTCGATCAGGTTCAGCACATCCTCGCGCGTGACGAAGCTCATCTCCAGGTCGAGCTGGGTGAACTCGGGCTGGCGGTCGCCGCGCTGGTCCTCGTCGCGGAAGCAGCGCGCGATCTGGAAGTAGCGCTCGAAGCCGGCCACCATCAGCAACTGCTTGAACTGCTGCGGCGACTGCGGCAGGGCGTAGAACGCGCCGGGGTGGACGCGGCTGGGCACCAGGTAGTCGCGCGCGCCGCCGGGCGTGCTCTTGAACAGGATCGGCGTCTCGATCTCCAGGAAGCCGCGCGCGTCGAGCCAGTCGCGCATGAACTTGATCACCCGGTGGCGCAGCTCGATGTTGCCCGCCATGCGGGGACGCCGCAGGTCGAGGTAGCGATAGCGCAGGCGCAGCGCCTCCTCCACCGGCGACTCCTCGTTGATGGGGAACGGCGGCGTTTTGGCGTCGTTCAGTATCTCGGCCCGGCCGGCGCGCAGCTCGATCTCGCCGGTCGGCAAGTTGGGATTCTCCTTGCCCTCCAGGCGCCGCGCAACGGTACCGGTCACGGAGAGGACGTACTCGTTGCGCACCTCGCGCGCGACTTCCCAGGCCTCCGCGCCGTCCTCCGGATCGAAGACCACCTGCGTGATGCCCCAGCGGTCGCGCAGGTCCACGAAGATCAGATCGCCGTGGTCGCGGCGGCGATTCACCCAGCCCATCAGGGTGACGGTTCGGCCGACGTCGGCGCTCGTTAACTCTCCGCAGGTCGTGGTCTTATGTACTGGCACGATTCTCCCCTCGCATCATTCCCCCGTTGGTGGCCTGAGGCTACAGCCTCATGGCAGGGACCCGGCCCTGAAAGGCCGCCGGTGACCATTCATGGTCACGTCCCTGCCATGACCCTTCTGGGTCAGGTCGTCACCCCTCTCGCAGCAACGTGTGTGCAACGCAAGAAGCGCTCCGACGGAGCGCTCGCTTGGCATAATTTAAGGATAGAGTCTGAGACGCTGGATCGCCAGTGCCGGGCTCAGGGCGCGAATCCGTTGACGGCGACGGGCAGCGCCTCGTCGTGAACCTCGTCGTCCGACGTTTGGCGCCAGGTCTCGGCGATGCAGGTGACGACGGACACGGCACGGCGCTTGTCCTCCAGGGGGAGGGACTGTAGTTGCGCGAATGCATCACGCAAGCGCACATCCAGCACGTCGACCGGCCGCTCGATATACGGCCACAGGCCCGCCAACTGCAACAGCTCGGTCGGGCTCACCTCCAGCACGCGGCAGAGCCCCAACAGCGTGCCGAGGCGCGGATCCTTGGTAGCGCCGTTCATCAAGCGGTAAAACGTGGCCCGATCGTATCCCTCACCCAGCCGGCGGGCCACCTCAGCCGTGTGTAAGCGCCGCGCGTTCATGGTCTGCTTGATGGCCTCCGCCAGCGACATGCCCACGCTCCTTTCGTCTCCTCTGACCTAAACGGTCCTTAACCCACTGCGCTTCGTCCGCGCATGCATCTATAGTATCGGGCATTTTGTCGCAATTATTCAGTGCCGGGGGTCAGCCTTAGTCTTGTTCACGGTGCGCGAGAGAGCCTGAGGCTGAAGCCTCATGGCAGGAACCGGCCCTGAAGGGCGCCCCTCGGCCATTTATGGCCCGCCGTCTGCCATGGTCCTTCAGGGCCAGGGCCGCGCGCGACTACGCACGTGCGCTACTCACACCGTAAAGACGCCGTCCCTGGCAAACAGCTCGCCGTCGACGCGCACCTCCGAACCGCCGCGCAGGTCGCAGACCATATCCCAGTGCAACGCCGAGACATTGTGGTTGCCCGTCGCCGGATAGCCCGCCCCCAGCGCCATGTGGATGGTGCCGCCGATCTTCTCGTCGAAGAGGGTGTTGCGGGTGAAGCGCTGGATGCTCCTGTTGGTGCCGAAGGCAAACTCGCCCAGCAGGCGCGCGCCGTCATCCATATCCAGCATGTTACGCAGGAACTCCTCGTTGCTTCCGGCCGAGTACTCCACCACGCGGCCACGCTCGAAGTGCAGGCGCACGTCTTCCACCGTCCGCCCGCCATAGGAAGCGGGGAAGCTGAAGCGCACCGTCCCCTCGGCCGAGTCCTCGACCGGCCCGGTGAAGATCTCGCCGCCGGGCATGTTCTTGGTGCCGTCGTCGTTGATCCAGGTGCGCCCGGCCACCGAGAGGCGCAGGTCGGTATCGGGGCCCAGGATGTGAATCTCCTTCTTGCCGTTGAGGTAATCGACCAGGCGTTGCTGCTCCGCCTGCACCTGCCGCCAGGCGGCCGCCGGGTCGTCGTGGTCGAGCAGGCAGGCCGAGAAGACAAAATCCTCGTACTCGGCCAGCGACATCTCGGCGTCCTGCGCGTAGCCGGGCGTGGGGAAGAGGCAGGCGCACCAGAGCAGCGAGCCGTCCTCATCGCGGCGCATGAAGGTCTGCATCAGCGGCTGGCGGGCCTTGCTGACCAGGGCCTGGCGGGCGGGATCCACGCCGGTCAGGCCGCGCGGATTCTCCTCGCTCAGCACGCCGAAATGGCGATCGAACTGCTCCATGGTCAGTTGATCGATCGGCGACAGGTAGGTAAGCTGCGCCTCGCCCGCCGTCTTGAGGAAAATCTCGCTCTGATCGGGCAGCGCCATGCGCAAGAAGGGGTATCCCCCGGCCAGCAGGGTGTGGCGATAAATCTCGCGCAGCAGCGGCGCGGCCAGCATCGTGCCCGCGATCTCAACTTTGTCGCCGGCGCGCACCGGGGCGCAGTACTCGACCAGCAAGCGGGCGAGGCGCTGAATACGTGGATCAACCATCGTTCTCATCTCCTTCAGTCGGTCTACTTCAGACTAGCACGTGCCGGCATTCGACCCTCATCGCTTGACACCCGCCGATAGAGCACATATATTGGAAACAGTATTAATGGAGATTACACTATAGGAATGCCCTCTAAAGTACGCACCTCGCGGGACGTGATCGCCCTGACGGTCCTGGCGCTGCTGACCGAACGGCCGCTCCATCCGTACGAGATGCAGCGTCTGATGCGCGAGCGGCACAAAGATTTCGCCATCGGCAAGGCCCGCAGCTTCTATGACGCCGTCAATCGCCTCCTGCGCGACGGGCTGATCGAAGCGCTGGAGACCAGCCGCGAGGGCAAACGCCCCGAGCGCACCACCTATCGCATCACCGACGAGGGGCGTGAGGAACTGGGCTCGTGGCTGGACGAGCTGCTCAGCACGCCCGCGGTCGAGTATCCGCTGTTCACGGTGGCCATGAACTTCCTGGCCTGCCTGTCGCCCGCCGCGGCGGTGCAGGCGCTGCAGGAGCGCGTGATCAACCTCGAAGGCGCCCTGGCCGGGCTCGATGGGGTCATGCGGGTGCTGCGGGAACAGGCCGGCCTGCCGCGCCTGGTCTTGCTGGAACACGAACATACCCAGGCCTTGCGCAAGGCCGAGCTGGAGTGGGTGCGCTCGATCATCGCCGATATTCAGGCCGGCCGCCTGAGCTGGGATGTGTATCTGGATTGGTCCCGCCAGGGATAGACTGAGGAGTATCAACCGTGGTCAACCCCCACAGCCGTTCTCATGGAGATGAGGACATCATCACGACCCGCGGCCTCCGTCGCACCTTTACCAGCCGCCGCGGCAGCGTCGAGGCGGTCGCCGGGATCGACCTGCGCGTGCAGACCGGCGAGGTCTTCGGCTTCCTGGGGCCGAACGGCGCCGGCAAGACGACCACGCTGCGCATGCTGGCGACGCTGCTGCCGCCGAGTGGCGGCGAAGCGACGGTGGCCGGCTACGACCTGCGTCAGGCGCCGGCTCAGGTGCGCGAGCGCATCGGCTACGTCGCGCGTCACCCCGGTGAGCCGGTTCGCGCTGCTGCTCGGCCGCGCGTTGCGCGACATCGTCACCCTGTTGGTACAGTCCCTGCTGCTGGTGCTGGTCGCGCTGCCCTTCGGCCTGCACATCCAGGCCGTCGGCCTGCTGGTGATGCTGGCGTTGATCGCTCTGATCGGCCTGCTCACCGCCTCGCTCTCCTATGCGCTGGCCCTGTGGCTGAAGAGCGAAGACGCCTTCGCCCCGCTGCTGTTCACCGCGACATTGCCGCTGCTGCTACTCTCGGGCGTGCTGCTGCCGCTGAGCCTGGCGCCGGACTGGCTGCGCGCGATCGCCAACGCCAACCCGCTGGCCTACGCCGCGGACGCGGCGCGCTCGCTCTTCAACAACCACCTGGGGGATGCCAGCGTGGCCAGGGGCGTGCTGATCATGGGCCTCCTGGCGGTGGTGGCCGTGGTGATCGCCGCGCGCTCCTTCGGCCGCGCCGTGGCCTGATCCCACAGTAGTTGAGCTTCCGGCCCTGTTGTGTTGCAATATGTGTTATCATATGGGCGGCAAGTTCCCGACCGACAGGAGGAGATATGAGCACATCAACCTTTAGCGTGCGCATCGAGGATGCGTTGCGAGAACAGTACGATCAGTTGGCGCAGGCGACCGACCGATCCCGTAACGACCTCATGAAAGACGCCCTCGAACAATACGCCGCGGAGAAGCTGGCGAAGATCGCACTGGTGCAAGAGGGATTGGATCAACTCCAAGCGGGTCGGGGTATACCGCACGATGAGGTCATCGCATTGTTGCAGGAACGAGGGATCCTACCGCGGGACACACAGGAAGGCGTATGACCATCACCTGGGCACCGGCGGCCCTGGACGATCTGCTTAACGTGTATACGCACATCGCGGCCGACAGTCCAGACCAGGCCAGGTCGGTCGTGCAACGGATCAGAAAAGCAGCCGAAGGATTAGCGGGTTTCCCCTACTTGGGCCGGGTGGGTGATGTGCCGGGAACGCGCGAGCGCGTTATGTCACGCCTGCCTTACATTATCGTCTACACCGTGTCCGATGAACTCATTGGGATCGTACGCGTGATCCATCAAAGACCGCAGTGGCCCCCGCAGGAGGCCAACTGACGGTCGTCGTTACGTGCTGGGCGCCGGGGGCCATCTATCCATGCCGCGCCATCCTCCCGGCGAGGCACGATAGACGGAGAGGAAATCGGCGCAGAGCCGCTTCAGGCCATCAAACTCACGGCGCAGCCGCGCCGGGCGCTCTCCCACGCGGCCTCGGTCAGCCGGGCCACGGCCAAGCCGCACCATGCCGGGGCTGCCGGCTCCGCTTTCCTGCCCAGGATCACCTCGACGAAATCACGGTCCGGGTCGCCGTCGGGCACGATGTCATCTGGCGGCACCGCCACCGGTGCCGCGGCGCCGTCTCGCGCCACCAGCAGCGTGCCGCGGCGATAGAACGCGGTGCCCCGATCGCCATGGATCACGATGTCCTCCCACACGTCGTCGATGCCCACGGCGCTGCCGACCACCGTGAAGGTCCCGATGGCGCCGCCCTCGCACCGGACGGCCAGGGCCGAATCGATGTCGACGCGCGTGCCGCGGTTGTCGATAACGGCGCTCACTTCAATGGGCGATAGCCCGGTGACCCAGAGAATGACGTCGAGCAGGTGGCTGCCCGAATCGTTCAACTGGCCGCCGCAGGCTTTCTCGGGATCCTGGCGCCAGGTTCCGGTGGTGCCGGCCAGCCATTGTTGCGATTGATAGGCGGAGAAGGCGAGAATGCGGCCCAGCCCACCGCTGGCAACCAACTCGCGCAGGTAGACATAGGGGCCCTCCAGGTGTCGCTGGTAAGAGACCGCCAGGAGCTTGCCTTGCTCTTGGGCGTACGCGATCAGACGCTCGGCGTTGACGCTGCCTGCCACGAACGGCTTCTCCATCAACACGTGCAGGCCCGCCTCGAGGCAGGCCAGGCCATGCGTCAGGTGCTGGCTGTGCAATGACACGATGACCGCCATATCGGCGGGGACGCCGTGGAGAGCCTCGTACAGGTCGCCGAAGGCCGGCACCTCCTCCAGGGCCGGCACCTCAGCACGCGCTGCCGCGATCGCCGCGCTCGACGGATCGACCATACCAACGATACGAGCGTCCGGCACGTCGAGCAGCCTCCTGGCATGCTCCTGGCCCATTCCTCCCATGCCCACTATCAAAACGCGCACAGCATCCATGGCTGCTCCTTATTGACTAACCAAAGCACACCCTGCCGGGGCACCGTTCCAGGACGCCACGGGCTACCATCGAGAAAGCGCACTCGGGGCTGGCTGACTGTGACGGGCGATCACGGCAACTCTCAATAGATTACCGCATTACACGTGATGACGTTCAATTGACATCCCGACCTACGGGGCGCGACCTACGTCCGTCTATCGGGCGCGCTTGCACCATGCGTGTCGTCGAGTACCTGCCCAATGGTCAATGCTTGCGAGGCCGCACTGGAGGTGCCTTCCAGCAACAGATCGCGGATAAGCTGGCCGTGGCGGTCGTCGAGTTGCGCCTGATCCGCGAGGCGCTCCGCCCGGTCTTCCTGGCCCGTTGCCCGCAGGCGCTCGGCAAACTGGCGCGTCAGCGTCGCCTTCTCCACGAGCAGGCGCACGCAGCGCCACAGGGCCGCTTCCAGATCGTCCGACATCTGTCCCAGCAGGATCTCTGCTCCATAGGCATGCCCGACGTGGCAGTTGAACTGTATCAGGCCATTCTCATTGATCTGCCACATCGATCCCCCACATTCCGGGCACGTGTAGACGGTCACCTCGTTGGCCCGCTCATCGCGTGCCTGCGCCACGATGTCGCGCTCTGCCAGTCTGGAGGCCCGCTCTTCGGTATCGTCCATCTTTTCCCTCACCTGTTCCTCATGCAACGGCTCGCGCACCAGCCGGTCCAGTAGAGCCGGCATCTCCGCCACCGGAAGCACATATTTCACGCGCACCCGTGCCAGCGCCGCCCGCGGCATGCCCTGGATAAGCGCATCGTCCGGGTCCTGCACCACCGTAACCCCACCGCGTGCCTCGATCGCCAGCAGCCCCATCGCCCCGTCTCCAAGCGCGCCCGAGAGCACCACGCCGATGGCCCGCGGGCCGTAGGCCCGCGCCACCGAGCGGAACAGGGGGTCGACCGCCGGCCGCGTATGGTTCTCGCGCGGGCCGTGGCTGAGCTCCATGTAGCCATTGCGCACCAGCAGGTGCAGGTCCGGTGGCGCGACATAGATGTGCCCGGGCTCGATGGCCTGGCCGTGCTTGGCCTGTACGGCCGGGAGCGGCCCAAATCGGCTGAGGAGCATGTCATCTTCACAAATAGCACGAACCATACCTCAGTGCGCCCTTCAGGGCCGGTTCCTGCCATGGTCCTCCAGGGCCAGGCCCGTGGAGGTGGCGTCGGCGCGCCTCGGCGCGGCAAAAGTAGTATGCTGAATGTACACTCCTTGCCCAAACGTTGCGCCAGGGTGAGAAAGAGTAACACATGGCCGAGCCCCTGATATCCTTTCGCTGCGCACAGTGCGGACATGACACCTTCCGGTATTGCAGCACCTACGACCTCATGTTGGATCGATATCAACGTGCCTGGTGCATTCTCTGCTCCCCGCCGCGCACGACCGACGTGGCCCGCCGCCGCGAGCTGATGGATGTATCGCAGGCGCTCATTGCGCAATCCCGTGCGCGTCTCGCCGACTATCGTATTACTCTGGGCCGTCGCTCGCATCCGTAAGACCTGGCTCCACGGATGGTCCAGCCGGGTAGCGCCCGCTCCAGGAGTTGGCGGGAGGGATGGGCGGTTTCAGCCGTGAGTTCCTGCCATGTCCCCGTCAGAGCCAGACCAGGGTCCAGGCTGTAGCGGGATTCTCGCGGGCCTGCTGGGTGCTATACTTCTGGATATAATTCCTCATCAGCGCCATCTGGGAAGGTGCGAGGCCATGGCGGAGGAAACCGCTATCACGCAGTTGGTGGTGGCGGGCGCGTCGGCCGGCGGCATCGATGCGCTCTCCACGCTGGTTGCGACCTTGCCGCGCGAGTTTCCCGCACCTCTGGTCATCGCCCAGCACCTCGACCCCGGCCGGCCGAGCCACCTGGCCGAGATCCTGAGCCGCCGCAGCACGCTGCCCGTACGGGTGGTCACCGATCAGATTCCGCTGGAGAATGGCGTGATCTTTGTGGTGCCGGCCAACCGCCACGTCGAGATCACCGACCATGCCATCGGCCTGCGCACGGGCGACGGCCGGGCCAAGCCCTCCGTCGACCTGCTGCTGAGCACCGCGGCACAGGTCTTCGGCGAGAACCTCATCGCCGTGATCCTCAGCGGCACCGGGCACGACGGCGCAGCCGGAGCACGCGCGGTCAAGGAAGCCGGCGGCATGGTGGTCATCCAGAATCCGCAGACGGCCCAGTTTGCCGGCATGCCGGGGGCCATCGCGCCGCCCCTGGTCGACGTCATCGCCGACCTCGACACGATAGGCCCGCTGCTGCACGATCTGCTGACCGGCGCCTATACCCCCTCCCGCCCCGGTGAGAATCGGACGCTGCGCACCCTGCTCGAGCAGTTGCACGATGCCAGCGGCATCGATTTCTCCCGCTACAAGATGCCGACGATCCAGCGGCGTCTACAGCGCCGCATGGCGGCCACCGGCATGCACCGGCTGCCCGATTATGTGCGCTACTTGCAGAGCCACCCCGACGAGTACGACCGCCTCATCGGTACCTTCCTCATCAAGGTCACCGAGTTCTTCCGCGATCCCGAGCTCTTCGCCTATCTGCGCGACCAGATCCTGCCCGAGATCATCGCGGCCGCGCGTACGCACGACAGGGAGATCCGGCTGTGGAGCGCCGGCACGGCCACCGGGGAGGAAGCGTATTCCCTGGCCATCCTGGTGGCCGAGGTACTGGGAGACGATCTGGAACGCTTCACGGTACGCATCTTCGCCACCGACCTCGACACCGCGGCCGTCGGCTACGCTCGCCGTGGCATCTACCCCGCCAACGCCCTGTCGACCCTGCCCGCGGAGATGATCGAACGCTACTTCACCCCGCTCGACGGCGGCTACGAGGTGAGCAAGCGCATCCGCGGCCTGGTCGTCTTCGGGGAGCACGACCTGGGTCAGCGGGCGCCTTTCCCCCGCATCGATCTGTGTCTATGCCGCAATGTCCTGATCTACTTCTCGCCCGAGCTGCAGCAGCGCGCCTTGCAGCTCTTCGCCTTCGCCTTGCGCGACGGGGGCTACCTCGTGCTGGGCAAGGCCGAGACGCCCGGTACCCTGTCCGAGTTCTTCGCGCCGGCCCACCAGCAGCTCAAGATCTATCGCCGCGTCGGCGACCGCATGCTGATCCCGGCGGCGCGCATTCGCGACAGCACGCCGCTACGCCCGGTCCACGGAATGGCCGGCGCCCGTTCCGCCCGTACGCCGGCCGTCGCGAGCCCGCGTGAGGCTCAACGGCCGCGCAGCAGCGCCGAGTCGGAAGCGGCGCTGCTGCGCGCCCTGCCCATCGGCGTGGTCGTGGTCGACCGCCATTACGACATCCAGTCCATCAATAACAGCGCCCGGCGCCTGCTCGGCATCCATGGCCCGGCCCTGGGCGAGGACCTGATCCACCTGACCGAGCGCCTGCCGGCGCCCGGCTTGCGCGCGGCTATCGACGCGGCGCTGGCCGGATCGTTTGAGCAGACCCTCCAGCTACGCGTCGAAACACCACAGGGCGAGCAGCGCTCCCTGCAATTGACCTGCGTGCTCCAGCAGCACGGCGGGAGCGGGGAGAGCCGTGGCGCCGATCCGGCCCCCGACGATGTGCTGATCCTGGTGGCCGACGTCACCGCGACGGAGCAGGTCCGGCAGACCCAGGCCGCGGAGATCACCCGGCTGCGCGAGGAGCAGGCGCGTGAAGCAGAACGCCTGGAGCGCCTGGTTGCGGCCAACCGCGACCTGGAGCGGGCCAACGAACAGCTCACCACGGCCAATGCCGAGCTGCGCAGCGCCAACGAGGAATACCTGGTGGGCAACGAAGAGCTACAGGCGGCCATGGAGGAGGTCGAGACGCTCAACGAGGAGCTGCAGGCCACCAACGAGGAACTGGAGACGCTCAACGAGGAGTTGCAGGCCACCGTCGAGGAGCTCAACACCACCAACGACGATCTGGAAGCGCGCAACCTGGAGGCACAGGCGCTGGCCACGGAGCGGGAAGAGCAGCGGCAGATCAGCGAGGCCGAGCGCGCACGCCTGGCCGCCGTCCTGCTCAGCATGAGCGACGCCGTGATGGTGGTGGACCCGTCCGGGACGGTGGTCCTGGCCAACGCGGCGGTGGAGCGCCTGTTCGGCAGTGCGGGCAGCGGCTTTGTGCCGGAGGACGAGGAGGGAAGGCCCCTGCCGGACGACGCGTGGCCGCTGGCACGGGCCGCGCGCGGCGAGAGCTTCAGCCTGACCTTCACGCTCCCCGAGGCGGCCGGCGCGACCCACCGGCGGC
>Ga0070740_10006335_pt1 | contig 10439 bp, 8 predicted proteins | sample Coa_R2_FD_67286 | JGI IMG/M metagenome (GOLD analysis project Ga0070740, IMG submission 67286) | Surface soil microbial communities from Centralia Pennsylvania, which are recovering from an underground coalmine fire - Coalmine... | ecosystem: Environmental > Terrestrial > Soil > Unclassified ...
CGCCTCAGCAAAGCAAGAAGCAAGGCAAGCGCCAGGCTAGATGATTCGTGACGTTATCGCGTGCATACCGTGACGTTATCGCGTGCATACCGTGACGTTATCGCGTGCATTGATGCCCTTTCGTGCCAGGTGTAGAGCGGCGCGCCGTTTCTCTATAAGCTCTATGAGCTTTAGGGGCAGGGCGCTCGGCTTGAGGCCGCGCCCTGCCTGGCCTACAATCAAATTGCCGAGGCAAGAGATTCTTGCCACAAGAAAACGACGCCCGGCCAGATCATCGCTGGCCGGGCGAAGGGAGTACCCCAATGAAAGACGAGCATACCCCTGAAGGGGATTATAGCGCCGGGGCACTGGCCGCGCTAACTGAGGCGCTGCATCAGACTGGCAAAGAGGCACGACGGTTGGAGGCGCTGGGCGCCGAGGCCAGCGCCAGCGACATACAGGCGCTTTTACTGGCAGCGCGCGGCGCATTCGCCCAACTTTACCGCGAGTATGGCGGCCAGGCTGAGGCCACGTCGGCGGTCACGCTGGCCGAATTAGCAGATACCTACTGGCAGACCATCGCGCAGCGCAAAATGGCCGCGCCGACGGGCGTGGGTGAGTTGGACAAGGTGATCGGTGGCGGCCTCCATGCCGAGCGGTTGTACATCCTGGTGGGCGGTACAAACACTGGCAAAACCACGCTTGCCAACCAAATGGCAGAGACTATTGCCAATGGTGGCCGCCCGGTGTTCTATGTGACGAGTGAAGATACGCCCGGCGCCCTGCTGGCAAAGACGCTGGCGCGCCTCGGTCACAATCTGGACTATACCGCCGCCTTGTATGGATCCAAAGACCACAAGCAAGCGATAGATGAAGCCCTGGCGCTGGTGATGGGGCGCAAGTCAAGCGGGTGTCTGGTCTATCTGCATGATACAGGCGCCCTGAGCCTGGAGCAGATGCAAGCGCAGGCCCGCGCCCATTTCAAGCGACAGGCTGAGGGCGGCCCTGGTCTGCTGGTGATTGACTACCTCCAGCGCATGGCCCGCATGCAGCCAGGGCAAAATGGCCGCGCCGACACCCGCGATATCGTCACCAATTACACCATGCGCTTGCGCGCGGTTGCTGAGGAGTTGGGCTGTAGCGTACTGGCGCTCTCCTCACAAAGCCGCGCGGGCTATGGCAATGTCGAGGGGATTGTCGCCACTGCCAAAGAGTCAGGGGATATTGAATATACGGCTGATTGCGTGTTGGGCCTCTTCAAGCCGGATAACAAGCGGGGCAGGCTGGATGATGACAGCACAACGCCGCCAGCGGGTGGACTGGCGCCCGGCCACGAATGGCGCGGTATCCGGGTCGCAAAAAATCGATTTGGCCCGGCGGATACGACGATCTGGCTGGACTGGTACGGCGCGCGCCAGCAGTTCACAAGGGGGTAGAGGGATGACAGAGCGGCACATCATCAGCGGCGCCGATCTGCCGGATATGCGCCGCGTGGGCGGGCGGTATCGCGCCTCCTGCCCGATTCATGGCAGCGACCACCAGCGCAGCCTGTCTATCCAGCCTGAAGGCGAGTATGCAGGCTTTGGCAAGTGCTTTGCCTGTGGGGCTGAGGTATTGATACGCGATATGAACCCGGAGGCAGCGCAGCGCCTGGCGGCTCTCGGCGCGCGGCCTATCACAGCAGAACGCCTCTTGCGCCCGGTCACACGTTACCAGGCTGAGGCCGCGCCCTGGCAACAGGCCGAGCTATTGGCACTCCAGGCGTTAGAACCGCGTATGCGTGCTGCACTGCTGGCGTCAGATCGGGCGCGCGCCTATCTGGCCGCGCGGTGCATCTCCTATGATCTGGCCTCAGCCCTCGGCGTCGGCTATCTGCCAGCCTCGGCGGCCAACCTGCCAGAAGTAGCGCCGGTGCAAAAGTGGATAGATCGGCTGATATTCCCGCTTAGCTCAGCAGATGGCCGGGGCTATGCCGGGCGCGCGCTCTCTGGTTGGCGCTCTGGCATGGATGAAAACGAGCATAAGCGCGTGCTAGACGCGCCTGGAGCGCCTGAACGCTGGCGCAAGACCTACCCGGCAGGATGGCAGGGCCTGGCCGAGCTATCGCCCGATCTGGAGCAGCTTATCATCGTTGAAGGGCCGTTTGATCGGCTGGCCCTCATTGCCGCCGGTATCGCGCCTGATGCTATCCTGGCGCTGGTTGGCTCCAGGGATAGCCGCGCTGCCGAGTGGATACCGGCGCATGTGAAGCGCGTCATTATCGCGCTTGATGGTGATCAGAGCGGCAAAAAGGCCGCCGAGGCGCTACACCAGGCCCTCTATCGGGCTGGCCTGGCCGGTGTGATCTGCACACCGCCCGACGATGGCATGGGCAAGGACTGGAGCGAACGGCTACGCCTCGGCGGCCTGGCCGCGCTATCGCCAGTGCTAGAGGCCGCCAGCGCGCCGATAGAACAGGCCGCGCCCTCGGCGCTTTTGCCCTGGCGGGTGTCCTGGGATGGCCTGGAGCTACGCAAGCGCCTGTACCAGATGGCCGAGGCGCTGCGCTTTCCAGCGCTCCAGATCGGCAGCCAGCAGATTGATGCTGGCGATAGGGTAGGCTGGTATCATCTGGCCGAGGGCGCGATTGATCTGGCCGCGCTGGCCTATGAGACGCTCTTGCCACATTTCCAGCGCTGAGGCCAGGCCCGCGCGTGCTATCTGATACTGGCGCGTTGCCCGCCCTCGGCAGATCGGCCATGCTTATATGCTTCGCTTGCTCTTATTAACGGTTATGGGCATGAAACGTTAATAAGCGCTGGCCGATGTACTCCAGGCGTTAATAAGCGCGAATTAACAAGCGAAGCGCGTTATTATGGCGATAACTCGGCCTCGGCCCTCGGCGGCAAAGTTGGATAGGGTAGGCCCTGGAGCGCTCCAGAAAGAGAGAATGATTGATGCTTGACGCGCTGCGCAATGGGCTTATCTGGCTGGCGCTGCTGGCCGGTGGAACGGCGGCGCTCTATCTGGCCGCGCTGGCGTGCTACGTTATTGGGGATATACTCTCTCGGCTGGCCTGGCGCCTATGGGTCTGGCTCTCCAGAAGTGATAAGCCGCCCTGGCAAGCGTAGCGCGTTCTGTGAGCGCCGCGCCGGGCGTGGGCCGCCGGGCCGATGCTGGATAGTGACCACCCGGCGCGGCGCGTATGCTCTCGGCATATCGGCAGGGCCTGGGAATGAATGCTGAGGGCATGCACTGGCGCTGCGCAGTGCCCTTTTTATATCCCCAAAAAAGTAGGACGCCCACGCGCCAGGCGCCTTTTTATAGCCTGGAAAAACTGGAAAAACTACGCACCGGCGCGCCGTCGCCATAAACCATTGTTTTACCCTTTGTGTTTTACTTTTGCCCTGGAGCGCCCTTCTGGCGCCGGTGATCGGGCTAAAAGGATGTATTACCCTTTGTGTATTACGCTGCTGGCCGCTCACTGCGTAATTACGCAGCAGGCAGCGCGCGCAAATGATCGGGCTACACCGGCGCGCCTGTGTTCTGTCTGATTGCCGTAACTTCTGGAGGTAGGGCGGGCGCCGAGGGCGTAATATAGAGATAATTACGCAAACATATTCTCCCTTAGTTATTCATCGGGTGCTTGCCGTATTTTCAGCAGATCGGCGCAAGGTGATCCGCTCCAGCCGCTCAGATGGTCCGCTATGGTCCGCTAAACTGTTGCGCTATGTCGCGCAATGAGGCGCCAAACTGCGACGCTATGCGACGTTTCACCAGGGCGGGTGCTTTCCAGGCGCTCAGCCAATCTGTTACGCTATGTTACGTAATGGCCGCCCGATCTGGCACGTAATGGCACGCTATGCGCGGCGCCGCTCTGCGCCAAGGTTGGCAAGCTCAGCCATAAGAAAACGATTATACGCACAAATAGGGGTATTTTGCCAGCAACGTCTAGAGCATCGGTTATCCCGCTTTTGGGGCTTCTCAGCATCATGTCAGCTACAGGAATATGAGAAAACTACGGGCGATGATATTGGCAGATTGCAGGTAGTCTTGCCAGGCGCGGCGCCTGAGATATATAATACCGGCAATTTGCCCATAGGAGGTAACATACTTTGCCGGAATTATTCACACTCACACAGGCAGCACGTATGCTCGGTATATCGCGCCGAGCGCTCTATGGCTGGCTAAGAGACGCAAATATCACTACCCGCATATTGCCCACAGATAAGCGCGCGCAAACACTTACCAGAGCGCAGATAGAGCGGCTGGCAAAAGCGCATAGCACCGCTATCAAAGATGAGAGCCTGCTGGCGCGGCTGGAGCAGGTAGAGGCGCGGCTAGAGGCCCTGGAAACATGGCGGCAAGAGCAAGAGGCGCGGCCCTCGGCGCCAGTAACGCCGATCTATCCACCGGCGCGCGATATACGCACCTCGGCGCCAGCAGCCCGATTTGCCGAGGCAGTGCCATTGCCCGTCGGCGCGCTCACTAAGGCCGAGGCGTCGCGCCTGGTGGAAGCGAGACACGGCGCCACATTTGCCACAGTGAAACAATGGCCCTGGCCGCCCTCGGCGCTGGCCTCAGCCAATGCGGCGCTAGCATGGGCGCTCAGCTATGTGGCAGGAACGACCCGCCAGAAGCCGACGGGTTGGCGCTGGCGCTGCAACGTGGCAGATTGCCCCTGCCAGCAAGAGGCATCGTCGGCAGAGTGAGCGCCGAGGCGTTGGCGTTTCGATGGCATGTCAATGGCGGGCAGATGGCGCTTTGTGCTTCCCGTAGTTTGCCCATAGTGTTGCTGCATGCGCCGCCAAGGCAATGGCCGATCTAATGGCCGGATAGGTGGCCGATCTGGCGGCGCGCTCGGCAAACTTTTAACGCGCTGCGCAGCGCTTCAGGGGCTGCCAGGGGGCTGCAACAAATGTTTCCCTTTGTCTTTCCGTCAAAATCGCGGCGTGCCAGGCTGGCAGAGGGCCGAGCGGGTAGCGAAAAGTGTAACTTTTCTTTCCCCGAAAGATGCAGCTCTGGCCTTGAAAATTGAGGCAGTTTTGCAGCCTCGGCGGCAAGGTTTTCGTCTTTGATCCGGCGGCGTTGGCGCGTGCCAAGATGAATGCCAAAAGGACTGCCACCGCGCGCCAGGAAAATATGGGAAGTTGGGCCAGCAATCGGCATGCCGGGGCGGCGCTGGAGCGTTACAGATTGCGTTGCAGATGGCATTGCAGTTTGCGTTGCAATGTGAGCCAGTCATCACAGGGAGATGCTGAGGGCCTGAGAGACCCGCGCCGAGAGTCTGGAGAAACTGCAACGCATTGCAGTTTGCGCCCGGCAAAAACTCGGCAAAGTGATACATTGCAGTTTCAAGCGGCGCCTGGAGCAGCGCGGGCCGAGATAGCATGCCCAAGATGCAAGATTACTATAGCACTCCTTGTTTTTGATGCGTCAATTGACGCCGATGTGCGCAGCTCGTCACACGCAAAAAAGCGGCGCGCCGAGGGCATGCCGTCATGACGCCTCAGCGCCGCCGGTGCTTGTGCATCTGGCGCGCGTCTAAGCGCTGCAATAGCTCTGTAGCCTTGAAAGCCTGAATTAGCCGCGCTTCTGAGGCATGCGTACCTTTTGCCAGCGTGGCGCCTATCATCTCTGCCGCCAGATCGGGATCGCGGGTGTATTTGTCCAGCGTCTTGTTATGCTCTTGCTGAGAGCGATAGGCCAGGCCAGCGCACCGGCGGCAAGAGAAGCGCTGGCGCTCCCTATCCAGATAGACCGCGCCCGCGCGGCGCTGGCAGATCGGGCACGTAAACCACCAGCGCGCGCCGCCATAGTTGGGCCTGGTGGCCTGGAGCGTGATAACGTCTTGCCTCTCCTGCCAGGCATCGCCATTGCCTCGGCGCATGCGATAGCTGAGAGTGAGCGCCTGGCCGAGCAGGCTATAGGAGATGCTGGCGCCGCTAGGTTTCCAGGAAAAAGAGCCGCGCGCCAGCCAGGGCGCGCCGATCTGGCAATACTTCTGTAGCTCGGCTATCTTCAGGCCGATGCTGCTCTCTATCGTGTCTTTGGGGCTATGCCATCCCCAACGAGTAGAACCATAGCCGCCCATATGCTACTCCTATCACGCGCGTAAGGGTGTCGGACTGTCGGAGTGCCGCCCCCTGATTTACCGTAATCAACAGGCGTTTTATCCCCCTTTTGCCGCCCTTTTGGGTCGCTCGGCCCTGTCCTGGAGCGGCGCGCGGTATGTTCACCAAAACGCGCCTATTACCGACGTTTTACCCGCGCTTTGCACGCGGTTTACCGGCGCTTTTGCACGCGCCAGGGCCTCTCTACGCGCGTAAAACGCCGCACTTTTCCGCAATTCTGGCCCGATGTATCCCTTTTTGGCTCTATGAAATGGCTGTTTTTTGCACGAATCGTTGCCATACCCCTTTTTGCCCTCGGCCTGTACGCAGTCCCTACGCGCTTCCTGGAGCGCCAGCGCGTACAGTTTACCCCTGTTGGTGATCCGCCGGTGATCCGCCCGGCGTCAATTGACGCCCACACAGTGGGCATAGATCGGCCTGGCGCTCCAGAGCGGCGCGCCAGGCGTCAAGACTTGCGGCTTGCTCAGCCAGCAATGTATTAAGCGCTGCCAGGCCATCATCACCGGCCAATAGCGCAGTAAGCTCGGCCTCAGCCTTGCTCTCGGCTAGAAGCTGCTCCAGGGCGGCCAGATCGGCGCTGCTTTCCTGTAGGCACATATGATGCTTGCTCCAGATGCGATACTAGGGCATGTCCGGCCAGACCGGCGTTACTCTCCGTTTCCCTGTGCCTGGCCGGGCATGCTTTGCGCCTCAGCGCCGATTCCACCATCTATCACCTTCTGGTGATGTGATGTGCGTACCGCGCGGCTTGTGCGCTGGTGGCTCTTTCAGGGTGATAACGTGGCCGTCCCAGGTAGGGACACCATGTATCTCAGTTTCTCCCTTTGCATGGGCACGGCTATAGGTAAGCAGATGGTTAAGGATACGCTGGCGCTGCTCTCGCTGCTCTTTGGCAGCCTTAAACGCGGCTGGATTACCGCGCGCCTCGGCACTGTCAATGAGTGAGAGCAGCGCGCGCTGATGCTGCTCTAGATGCTGCTGAGGCCAGTGATACTCTGGCCGGTTAGAATCATACGAGCGGGCGCGCATATAAGCAGGCAGATGCTGGCGCAACGCGGCGCGCTGCGCTGGTGTGGCTAGCTCGGCTATCGCTTGCATCACCTGCAATAGATCGGGCGTCTGGTCTAGCCGCGCCTGGATTGTTTGCCAGTGGGCCTCTAGCGCCTCAGCAGGATACTGGGGCTGGCTGGCTTGCTCTTGTGCAGCCAGGGCAGCACGCGCCTGCTGCTCCAGGGCCTCTATCCTGGCTGCATACTGGCCGTTCAGATCGGCCAGCCTGGCTTGTGCTTGCGGCCAGGCTATGTTTTCATCGGCCTTGATGGCCGCGCGGGCGCTGGTCTGTTCATCTAACAGACTGGCAATCTGCTGAGGCAGCGCCTCCAGGTCAAAGGGCTGGCCCTCGTTGGGCGTCTCATTATCGGGCATACTGCTTGCTCCTTTTCAGTGTCTACAGGAAAGTGGGCCTGGCGGCCAGATCGGCGGCGCCGAGGCGTGCGAACTGGTTGGGAAGATCGGGCCGGGCAATGGCGATGCAGCGCGGCTATCCCGCAACAGATCGGCCCGCCACACAAGGCGCATATATCGCCCGGCACAAAACGATAGGGCCGCGCGGCGTCTGGCAGATAGCCGAGGCTGTCAAGCAACGCCAGGCCGCGCAAAGTGTGAAGGTCTAACTCCATTTCTAGCACCCCTTGATGACTCTAGGAAAAGCGCGCTGGCGTGCCAGCCTTGCGCTTGTCTGCTAGGGTTTAGTTCTAAACTTACGGCCCTAAAAAGAGGCCCTTCAGTCGGGCCTGGCAATGCTACAAGTAACGAATGTCCTAAAAGAACCCTTAACGGCTATACGGTCTAGCTTGCTTGCCTTGCCCTTCTGAGACTCGGCGCATAGACCGCGAGCTTTTGCCGCTCCAGATGATCGGTATAGCGCATCACATGGCGCAAGTCTGCATGGCCGAGCATATTAGCTACCGCTGTCGCTGGCGCGCCCTCTCGGCCCTCTTCCTTGCTGCCGAGCAAGAGGTTAAAAGCGTAGCTGTGCCTCAGCCCGTGTGGTGTGATGTGCTTCTCTCCCTGGAGGCCCGCGCGCTCGGCGCATGCTTCAATAATCCGGCGCGCATGCCGTGTGCAGAGACGCCCGGCGCTGCTCTTGCTCTTCCTGGTGAGAAACAAGGGCATATCCCGATCTGCCGCGCGGTGGATAGATCGGCCTGTCTGCTCCAGATAGGCAGCCACCAGCAGATAGACACTCTCATCTATCGGTACTTGCCGATCTTTGCGGCCCTTGCCCTGTTGCACGTCAACATAGGCGCCGCGCTTATCAATGGCGATGCTGCCGACGTTCAGAGCGCATAGCTCACTGACACGCAAGCCCGCGCCAAGGCCGAGCGCTACCAGCGCCAGACAGCGCGCGCCGTCTGTCTTATCGGCCTCGGCGGCCTGGAGCATAGCGGGCAATTCTTCAGCCTCCAGCACCTGATATGGGCGCTGTACGCGCGTGGTGATGCCTCTCAGCGCGTCCTTAATCCGCTCTTTGCTCAAGTGCCCAGGCAGCATATCCCTGTTCAGACACCAGAGCAGGAAGGCTTTCAGGGCGGCCAGCCTGATATTGACGGTTGCGGGCGCTATGCGCTCGGCGCCCGGCGCGTTCTTGCCCGCTTTCAGCCCTTGCGCCGAGGCGTAGGCGTCCAGATGCTCTATGGTGATACCGGCCAGATCGGGCGCGCCGGGCGTCTGGAAAAACACTTTAACCGCGCTGGCATAGGTGGCTGCTGTCGCAGCGCTACGCCCGGCCAGGCTGAGGCGCCAGCGCTCCAGGGCCTCTTGCCAGGGCCAAAACCAACGCGCCGAGGGCGCCTCGGCAGTGATCGGCGCCGAGGGTGTGACCACCAGCGCAGTAGCTGGCGCGGTATCGGGCGCTTTACGCCTGAAAGATGGTAATTGCATGGCGGCTTTCCTTCCTGCAATGTCCTGAAATATCAGCGAATGGCCTACTTTCATTATACCATACATCCGACAAAAGGCAAGACTAGATGCTTGATAGATTGCTAGAGACACAGCAGGTTATAGCATTGGCACTTCAGGACCAGATATGGGCATGATACCGGCAATTTTACTGCTGAGGCTATTTTCATCTAGGGCACTCCAGGCCAGAGCGCGCAAGCCTTGCCAGGATGATAGGCAAGCGCTCTGTACCTTGACAGGCAAGAGACAAGCCAGTTATGCTTGTCTCTGGAGCAAGAAAAAGACGCGGCGCCGAGTGTAGGAACACTCAGCGCCAGCTACGCGCGGCCCTGGTGATAAGCAGGGCTGGCCTGAAGAGAGCATAAGTCTATTCACGCCAGCCATGCAAGAGGCACGCGCTGGCGCTTTTGTTTGCCGCGCCGGTGATCTGCTCTGAGAGAGGATAGCAGGAACGTGAAAAACTTCCTGGCTGGCCTGGCTGCATTGGCGGCCCTGGCCCTCGGCGCGCTGCTGGTGCATCTGATGGCAAGCGGCGCTCACTTTATCATCGTGATAGGAGGCCGCTAGCATGCGTTGGTACAATCCCCTGACGTGGTTCACCTTCACACCGCAGACACCGGCAGCGCCCGCGCCTCAGCCTCAGCAAATCGGCCAGGCCCCGGCGGCTCAGAACGTCGCACCGGCGGCGCCGAGCGCAGCGCCTCAGCCGACTATCACACCCCTGGAGCGCCACCGGCGCGCAGTAGAAGGCTTTGATGAGGATAGGGAGACGCTGGCCGAGAAGGCGGTCCGCTATCTCTTCCTGGCGCTGGCCTATGTGCTGCCCTTCCTGGTGGCTCTCAGCGTGGGCAAGGAGATAGGAGACGCCTATAGCAGCACGGCAGATTACTTTGCCGACGGCTGGAGCATCGGCACGCATACCGTCGCCTATGCGGGTGAATTGGCGCTGGCGATGATGGTACTCAGCACAGCAACCGCTTTCCGGCGCTACAAGGCCGATGCTAGCTACACGCCTAAGCTGCTCAGCAGCGTCTTCTTTTTCCTGGTGTTTATCATCGCTAGCGGCCTGGCGCAATGGTTCATTGCCGAGCAGCATATACACCCCAAGAATACTGCCGATCTGGCGGCGCTCATTTTCCGGGTAGCCATGCCGCCAGCAGTGGATATTGCCAGCATGCTCTACCTCAGCATCATGGGCTACAAGAGCCTGAAAAAGTTCCTGGCCGAGCAGCAGCAAAAGGCCGAGGCGATTCGGCTCTTGAATGAGGCCGAGTTGACGATTCAGGCCGCGCAACAAGAGGCCGAGCGGCGCCAGAAAGAGGCCGAGCAGGCCCTGGCGATGAAGGAACGCCGAGAAGCGCTCTTGCTGAGGATTGAAGAGATTCA
>Ga0070740_10006336_pt1 | contig 10438 bp, 12 predicted proteins | sample Coa_R2_FD_67286 | JGI IMG/M metagenome (GOLD analysis project Ga0070740, IMG submission 67286) | Surface soil microbial communities from Centralia Pennsylvania, which are recovering from an underground coalmine fire - Coalmine... | ecosystem: Environmental > Terrestrial > Soil > Unclassified ...
ACGTGCCGGAGCCTGTGTTGTTGAGGATGATGGCCGAGTTGGTGCCGCTGTTGCTGGCGTTGTGGTTGATGCTCTGGAAGGTGACGTTGCTCGCGCCGATGGTCGTGTTGGCGATGTTGACGGCCTTGCCCGTGGTGTTGGTGATGGTGTTCGTGCCGGTGACGTTGATGGTGCCGCCGCCGGTGGCCGTGAAGGCATCCGAAGTGCCGGTGTTGGCGCTGATGCCGCCGCTGAAGGTGAAGGTCGCGCCGGTGTTGTTGTTGAGGAGGATGCCGGTGTCCGTGTCGGTGATCGCGCCGCTGAGGGTCGCGCCGCCGCCGGTCATGCCGGAGATGTTGACGGAGTGGGCGGAGCCGCTGGCGACGGTGCCGCTGTAGCTGACGCTGATCGTGCCGCCGCTGATAAGGAAGGCGTCGCCGGTGTTGCCGGAGATCGCGCCGGAGCCGAAGTTCGACGTGCCGGTGACGTTCGTCAGAGAGACGCCGTTCGTGCCGCCCGACGACTTGATGGCCGAGAAGTTGGCGTTCAGTTGGACGCCGTTGGCGACGATTGCGGGCGCGGCCTGCGTCGTGTTGTTGACCGTGCCCGTGTTGTTGGTGACGTTGACGATGGCAGTGGTCGTAGTGCTCGCAAGGCTCAGTCCCGTGCCGCCGCTGGTCTGCACGGTGAGCGAGGCGAAGGTGAGCGTGCTCCCGCCGTTCGCCCCCGAAAGGTGAACGCCCTCGCCGCCCGCCGAAGACTTCGTCACGCTCGCGCCGCCCGCGAAGTTGATCGTCGTGCCGCTGGCTACGTCGGCGATCTCGACGGGGTCGCCGCCGGCTGTGGTGCTCAGGGTCGCGAGGCCGTTGACGGTGACGTTGCCGCCGCCCGTGCTGTTCGCGCCTTTAGTGTGCTTAAAGGCGTTGCCGCTGCCGCCCGAAACGCCGAGCGTGCCGAAGGTGCGCGCGCCCGCGTTGTTGTTGGTGAAGGCCACGCCGTCGGTGCCGCCCGCGACCGTGGTGTTGCCGAAGGCGATGGTGCCGCCGCAGGAGTTGCCCGTGGTGCAGTTTTGTACGAGGATGCCCTGCCCCGAACCGCCTGAGATGGAGGTCGAGCCGAAGGAGACGGTGCCGTTGCTCGCGACCGAGACGTTGTCGAGCGTGACGCCCGTCGCGCTGCTCGAAGTCGAGGCGACGCCGGCAAAGCCGGATGTGTTGGCGAGGGTGCCGCTTGTCAGGCTGAGAGCCTGACCGCCGCCGCTCAGGGACACGTCGGGCGAGGCGCTGTCACCGACGAGTAGTGTGCCGAAGCCCGATCCGGAGATTTTCGCCCCCGTCGTGCCGCTGACGGTCAGGCCGCGGATGGTGTTGCCCTGCCCGAGGTTGACGCCGTTGGCCGCCGAAGCGTTGATGGTGGCGATTGTCCCGTCCGCGGGGGCCATCGCGGGCAGCGGGTCGGTGCCGCTCGGCTGCGTCAGGCCCGTGATGGTGATCAGGCTCGATGTCGCGTCCTGCCCGATGAGCTTCTGGTTGTTCAGCAGCGTGACGGGGCCGGTGTAGCCGATGCCACTCTGATAGAGGAAGATGCTGTCGCCGGTCTTCGCGTGCGTGAGTGCGGCGTTGTTGTCGTTGATGGCCTGGAAATTGGCTAAGCTGGTGAACGGATGCGACAGCCGCCCGTCGCAGTTCGATGAACACGCGCCGCCAGCGTTGTTGACGAACCAGATTCTGCCCGCGACAGAGATCGTCACGGTCGCGGTCAGTGAGCCGTCGCTGCCTTTCTTGGCGACGTACTTGAAGGTGTCGTTGCCGGTGAAGCCGGTGGCGGGGTCGTAGGTGAAGCTGCCGTCGGCGTTGACCGCGACGACGCCGCCCTGCGCCGTCGCCGTGGCGGTGCCGAGCGAGGTCTGCTCGCTGCCGGTCGAAGCGCCGTAGCTCGTGACCGATATCCCCGCGTTGGTGCCGGTGTTCGGGTCGAAGTCGTTGGCGAGAACGCCCTGACCCGCGGCAACGTTGATGTTGACGTTGCCGATGGTGTTGAAGTGGTCGTCCGTCGAGGCCGTGGCCGATCCCGCGACGAGCGTCGTGTGAGAGTCAACGGTGTCGGTGAACTGCAAGTTCGAGAGGTCGCCGCCGCTGGTGTTGGTGATGGTGGCGGTGTAGGTAATGGTGTCAACGCCGGGGTCGGCCTTGCCGTCGGAGTCGGCGTCGGTCGTGATCGCGCCCGTCATCGTCGCCGTGACCCCTGACGGAGAGAGCGGCGACTTCGTGTTGGGAAGCGCGGGCTTCGCCTCGCCCTTCGACGGGGTGATCGTCGAGGTCTTCGGCGGCTTGGGCTTCTGCGGGACGGCTGCCAGAGCGAGCGGGGCGGCCTGGCCCATGAGCATCAGGTATGAGAGTAGTGCGGCGACCAACGCCCTGTGATTACGACGGCTGCGAATCGGTGTGACGACTTTCATAAATCTCCTTGGGTCAGCTTCGACTGAACGGCGCTCGATGAGGAGAAAAGGGTTGCGGGGCGGTGGTTCGCCCCGGCAAAGCGCGTTGGTTTATACCTGCGGACGCGGGCCGGCGTGGCAGCGCGCCCGTACTGAAAACTCAAACGTAAGCTCCTCGACGGCGAGGCGGCGCGGGCCGAATCAACGGCCCGCCAGCGCCTCGACGTAGCTCTTCGGCCAGAAGCCCTGCCAGTCGCACCATTGGCGGTAGCGTTCTTCCAGCCGCTGCATCTCTTCAGCGTTGCCGGGCGCTTGCGGGTCGGGCCAGATGTCGTGCCAGCAAACGGTGAACCGCCGTCCCTGCGGCGGCTCCCATTTGAAGGCGTCGGCCTCGAAGACTTCGACGCGACCGGGGTAGCGCGAATCCAGGTGGGGCTTCACCAGCCGGATCACGTCCGGCGAGAATTCGACGACCGTGACGCGTCTCACGGGACTCGCCGCGGGCCGCAGCATGGCCTCGGCGACGAGGCCGAGGCCGAGGCCCGTGACGAGCACGTCGCCGCCGCGCGCGAGCGCTTCGGCAATCCCTTCTCTCTGCGTCCACCACTCGTCGTAGAGGTCTGTCATGAACTGTGTCTGGTCGCGGCGCAGACACGTATAAAGCCCCGGCCTGAACTTGAAGCAATCAGGCCGGGGGTCTGAAGTCGGGTCGTAGTCGCGCGCGGGGATCGAGACCTTCTCGACCACCCACGCGCCCGACTGTCCCGCGGGGACATCGGAGCGGAAATATTCTCCCGAAGTTTCCATCTCCGCCTTAAGTGCGCGGGGGGAAGACCCCCTGAAGCGCGATGCAGAAGTTCAGCGTCAGGTACGGCTGCATGTTGTTGTGCGGCTGGTCGCCGCCCGAGGGCGTCAGCGCGTTGTCGTTCATCTGGGCGAGTGCCACGGTCGTGATGTACAGGCTGTTGCCGCGCCCGAGCGGCTTGGCGAGCATGTTCCCGACTCCGTTGTTGACGGGCAGGTTCTGGTCGCCCGAGTCGCTCGAAGCTTTCATCGCGTGCGAGTGCGACGGAATCTCGGACTCGAGCAGCGAGACCGTTTCCGAGCCGCCCGTCTCCCCGAGGTCGTGGAGCGAGAGGCCCGGCCCCTGGCCCGGATGCATGGGCGCGTTGCCCTGCATGTTGGGCAGGGCGAAGTTGGACTTACCGTCCCCGCCGTAGGTCGTGCCGAGCAGGGAGAAGAGGGCAGTGTTCTGCGACAGGGGAAGTAGCTGTCCGTCGCAGAACGCCCAGCCCTTGGGGGCGAAGTTGAACGGAAAGATTCTGATTTCAGCGACAAAGGGGTCGGCCATAGCAATCTCCTTCAATCCATCTTAAATGAAACCCGAAGACCGAAACTATCCGGCCAGCTTGCGAGGGGGCGCGCCGCCTCATCTCTTTAGGTCTGACTCGGGAAAATCCCGAAGAGCGAGATGATGAAGTCCACGCACAGGTACGGCTGGAAGTTGTTGTGCGGCTGCGAGCCTCCTACGGAAGAGACCGCCTGCGGGTTCATGGAGACGGGGTTGGTCCCGGCGTTGTAGATGCTGCCCGTCGGGCTGGCGACGAGCGTGCCCAGCGGACTCGTCCCCGTGCCCGCGGTGTTCGCGGCCAGGAACGCGTGGCTGTGCGCCGGTATCTGGCTGACGGTCAGCGTCACCGTCTCGACGCCGCCCGTCTCGGCAAGGGTGAAGCCGTTGCCGAAGTGGAGGGGGACGCGCCCGCGCAGGTCGGGCAGCGCGAACGTGCTCTGGCCGTCGCCGCCGTAGGTCGTGCCGATGAGATTAAAGAGCGTCTCGTACTCGGAGATGGGGAGCAGTTGCCCCTCGCAAAACATCCAGCCCGCAGGGGCAAAGTTGCCCGCGAACATCCTGATTTCACCGACGTATGGTTGTGCCATCTATTTACTCTCCTCCTCTAGGTCTGCGACGGGAAGATGCCTTGCAGCGCGATGGAGAAATTCAGGACGAGGAACGGCTGCATGTTCAGGTGCGCCTGCGAGCCGCCGACGTTCGCTATTGATTGCGCGTTCAGGGCCACGAGGTTGCTGGGCGGGGCGTAAACCGAGCCGAGCGCCGCCGTCGGCTGGGCGAGGAACGCGCCGGTCGGGTCGGAGGTCGCCGCCGTCGAGTTGTTGGCGTTCGCCACGTGCACGTGCGTCGGCAACTCGGAGATCGAGAGCGTGTGCCCCTGCTCGCCGCCCCTCTCGCCGAGCGTGTGGCCGCTGCCCATGTGGATGGGGACGCGCCCTTGCAGGTCGGGAAGTCCGAAGGTGGTCTGCCCGTTGCCGCCGTAGGTGGTGCCGAGCAGGGAGAAGAGCGCTTGGTTCTGGTTGATCGGGAGAAGCTGGCCGTCGCACAACGCCCAGCCCTTCGGCGGGAAGCCGAAGCTGAAGATTCTGATCTCGCTCAGGAACGGTTCTGCCATAGTTCACTCCTTGGGGTCGAGTGCTTGTAGAACATTGTCAAAGGACTGTGACGAGGTTTTGCGCGTCACGGCGCGGTCGCCGCGACGGGGCGAATCGAAGAGCTGGAATTTCAGACCTTGGTACGAGCCGAAGTGCCGGCAGTGCAGTAACTGAATGCTGGCAGCAGATTGTGGAACGGAATTCTTGCCCGCAGGGACTTGAACATCACTTGTCCGAAAAGCGAAGCGGCTACGGATTCTAAACGAGTGACTAAGGTTTTGCAAGACAGAGATTTTTTCGCCCCGCGCCATAAATAAGTTGTCAGCCGAGGCCGTCCTAACATACACTCCACAAAAGCGGAGACGAAGGGTTGTCTCCGGCCCCATCCCAAACAGATTCAGGAGCAAATCAAACGAATGTCTGTATCAAGACGCAGATTCATCATGTCTGGCGCCATGACCGCCCTCGCCGCGGGCGTCGCGCTCAACGCGGGCACGCTCGCCTTCGGCCAGAGCCTGACGAAGCCTGACCCCAAGCAGGACTTCCAAGTCCCGTTCCAGGCGCAGCAGTCGCCGATCTTCTTCTTCAAGCGCGAGACATTCCAGCCCTACGTCGGCGGCACCTTTACGATCCGCGCGGGGGCGCACTCCGTCGAGGCGACGCTCAAGGAGGTGCGCGACTGCACGCCCAACCCGAACAGCAAGGTCACGACGGCGACGCCGCGCAAGTCGGACTGCTTCGCGCTGGTCTTCGAGTCAACGGGGTCGCTTACCGATCTGACCTCGATCTACACGGTCGATCACGCCGCGCTCGGCACATTCGACCTGTTCATGACGCGCCGCTCTCCGGCTGACGGCACGTACATCTACGAGGCGGTCATCAACCACGCTCTCTGACGCTCACCGTTTTTTAATTTCCTCTCACACAGGTTAGTATCCAACACGCCCGCGGCGAGCGCGGCGCGTCGGCACACTTGCGCCGCCCCGCACGCCCGGGCGGGGGCGGCGCGAAACCTCTGCGAGTTCGGGAGGAGCCTTTGATGGAGCGCGTCGGGGAGGAAATCAAACTGGAGGGCGGCGGCACGGTCGCGCTCCGGCGTGCGACGCCGGAAGACCACGAAGACCTCGTGCGCGCCTATGCGAGCACGCGCGCGGGCGAGCTGGCGCAGGTCACATGGTGGGACGACGCGCAGAAGCTCGACTTCTGCCGGATGCAGTACGAGTCGCAGAAGGGCGAGTACGAGAAGCGCTTCCCCGACGCCGAGTACGACGTGATTCTGCTCGACGGGCGCTTCGCCGGTCGCCTCTGGGTCGCGCGCGTGGAGCGGGAGATTCGGCTGCTCGACATCGCGCTCCTGCCCGAAGCGCAGAACCGCGGCGTCGGCACGGCGCTGCTCACGCGCCTGATGGACGAGGCGCGCGCGTCGGGCAAGCGCCTCCGCCACATGGTCTTCATCCTCAACAAGGACGCGCTCCGCTTCTACGAACGCCTCGGCTTCCGCGTCTTCGAGGACGTGGGCGGCTACCAGCACATGGAATGGCGAGCGGGAGGCGATGAGTGATGAGTGACGAGTTAAAAGACAAGAGGTCTTAACTCATCACTCATCACTTCTCCTTGCGGAAGTTGAATACGGCCTCGTAGCGAAAGCCGTCGGACTCGCGCGCGACGGGGACGAGGAAGATGTCCATCTCGCCCATCCGGTCGTGTGCGAGCCTGTAAGTCTGCTGCGGCACGAAGATGTCTGAGGGGCCGCGGAAGACGAGTGAGAAGCGCTCCATGCCCTGCTCCTCTTCGGGACGCGTCGTCCAGCCTTTGACCTCCACCAACTCCAACTCTACGGGGCGCGGCGCTTCGGCGAGGACTCGGAACTTCGTGTTCAAGTGTTCGGAGAATTCCGCCTGCGTGTGTTGTTCGGGCATCGTTTGCGATTCTCTGAAAGAAGGTCTGAAAGTCTTTGCGGCGCGTCGCCGCGCCGGCCTTGCCGCGACAAGATAGCACGGCCCGCCCGAAATCACCCGCCGCGATTCCTGATTTGTCGTCGAAGCTAGACACACGCATCGCGCCAACGCCGTGGTCTGATTGCCGAGGTGAGGCGCGCGCCGCGGTGGCCGGCTCGTTCAAAAACGGCGGCGGCGCTAGCGCGCACCGGCGCTCGACGAGCGAGAGCCGCGCACGCGCTCGGTCTCCGACTCGAAGACGTAGCCGAGCGACTTGTAGATGAGCTTCGCGCAGAGGAAGGCCGACGCGCTGAAGCCTTCGACGTAGGAGTATTCGGTCAAGTCCATGCCGACGACGCGGCGCTTGCGCGCGAGCGTCCTGATGAGTCCGAGCGTCTCGTACCAGCCGAGGCCGCCCGGCTCCGGCGTCCCCGTCTGCGCGACGAGCGAGGGGTCGAGGCCGTCAATGTCAATCGTGAGATAGACGTTCTCCGTGAGCGTCGAGACGGCGTCCTCCCACCAGTCGGTTTTCCCCGCGATGTCCTTCGCCCAAAATATCCGCGTCGGGAGCGAGCCAATCGCGCGCGCCTCTTCGGCAGAGATCGAGCGGATGCCGACCTGCACCGCGGGGATTTTCAAATCCTTCACGACGCGCGCCATGATCGAGGCGTGCGAGTGCGGCGTGCCGTCGTAGGTGTCGCGCAGGTCTGCGTGCGCGTCAATCTGCAAGACCGAGAGGTTGTCGTATCTTTCGGCGTGCGCCTGAATCACGGGCGCGCTGACCGAGTGCTCGCCGCCGATCATGCAGACGAATTTTCCGGTCGAGACGAGCCGGCGCGCGCGCTCAAGCAGCGACTTCATCATCGCTTCCGGCGGCTCGACGGGCGGCGTTACGTTGGTCGTGTGGATGCCGAGCCGGAAGACTTCCGCGTCCGTCTCCTCGTCGTAGAGTTCCATGTTGCGCGAGGCGTCAATGACGGCCTCCGCGCCCGCGCCCGTGCCCGTGCCGTAAGAGACGGTGCCCTCGTAGGAGACGGGCCAGACGACTATGCGTGCGCGCTCAAAACTCGACAGCGTCTCGTCCTCGATGCCGCCGAAATTCATCGGAAGGTTCGCCGATTCAGACATGGCGACAGTTTAATTTCGCCGCGCGCGCGCGGGCAAGTTTGCATCGCGGCGCTTCATAAAATTGTAATGAATTCGCAAGCCATTCGGGTGCGCCCGCAAGGCCCCTGCGGCATCTAAAAAATCGGATAAATAGGAAGCGCAGAGAGCTAAAAATTCAAGGAGGGTTTTCATGAAAACGAAATCATATCTGCGTAAAATTTGGGGCGTGGTTCTGGGCGCGGCGCTGGTCTCCGGCGCTGTCATGCTCGCCGGCACTCCGGCCAGCGCGCAGAGCCGCCACGGTCGCCGCGTGATCGTCGTCCGCCCGTCCTACAGCCCGTTCTGGGGCTACAGGCGTTTTGGCTACCCTTACGACTACTACGGCCCGTACAGCTACTACAACCAGTACGTCTTCAGCAGCGGCCAGTCGGCCTTCAACCAGGGCTACCACGACGGGATGAAGACGGGCAAGGACGACGGCAAGAAGAACAAGAGCTACAACCCGGAGAGGTCGCACTACTTTCAGGAGGCGGGCTTCGGCAACTTCGCCGAGGCTTACCGCGAAGGTTTCTCGCAGGGCTACCGCGCCGGCTTCGGCGAGTACCGCGGTTGAGGAAGCCGTAGTCTTCAGACACTTCGTCAGCGTCTGAGCCGTTCACAGCAGGAATGCGCGAGCAGGCTCTCGACAGAGACGACGCTTAATCATTGTGAATGCCGCGACACGTGTTGCGGCATTTGTTTTATGCGGGGTCAGAAGATGGAGACGCTGATTCTTCGCGTCGCTTCACTTCGACGTTGACTTGCCGCGCGATTTCCAATAGAACTCTCACGCTCCGACACACGGAACCGGGAGAGGCGAAAAGATGAAGTCACTTTTGGCGCTGGTCGTGCTCGCGACAGCCGTCTCGATGTGCGGCCTGAGCGGCAGAATCTGGAACAGGGGCGACGCGAACAGTTCAAGCAAGGGCGGCGCGAACGACTCGAACGTCGGCTCCGGCTCGAACGTCGGCTCGTCCGCGTTGTCGGACGACGACAAGCACAGGCTCTTTCAGGCGGCGGCGCAGTGCGGCGACACGCAGCTCCGACTTGAGGCCCTGAAGCGGATGTGTCTGTCGCCCGGAGAGAACGTCTCGCGCGAGGACTTCCAGAAGTTCGTCCAGGATCACGCGGCGTGGGCCGCGAAGAACGTCGTTTTCGTCATCAGCCTCGGCAGCCAGGAGAAGGCGCGCGATTACGTCAACCAGCACATGCCTCCCGCCGGCGAGAACTGTCCCGGCCCCGCGAAGGGCGCGACGACAGCTACGCAGGACGCCTGCGCGCTCGCTTCGATGTCCGACGTTGCCGATGCGACAGGCGTGCCCGTCTCTTACACGAACCTCGTCAAATACACCGGCGACCAGTCCGAGTGCGACTACCGACCGTCGAAGGGGAGCCTCCGCGGCGTCCTCGTCATCGTCAACTGGAAGGGCGGGCAGAGTGAGTTGAAGAAGGCTCTGGCCGGCGAGACGGGCGCGTCGAAGGTCGAAGGCGTCGGCGACGAAGCCTTCGCCGCCGGGCAGAGCTTCTACGCGCGCAAGGGCGACACGCTCGTCACGATTCAGGTCGTCGGCTCGCCCGGCAACACCAACGCGAAGGCGAAGGCGCTCGCGCAGAAGATGATGGACAAGCTTTGAGGTAAGTGTGATGGCCTGGTTAATTCGGTTAACCGGAAAGGTGCTATAATCCCGCCAATGAAAATCTTAAATTACACAGTCCTGATGACGCCCGACGAAACCGGCGGCTACGTCGTGACTTGTCCCGCTCTGCCGGGTCTGGTCACGGAAGGCGACACGCTCAAAGAGGCTCGCGAAATGGCCGCTGACGCAATCCGCGGCTACATCGAAAGTCTAAAAAAAGACGGCGAGCCGATTCCTACCGAGAATCCCATTGTCGAAGAAGTGACTGTCGAGGTCGCTTAATCTGCCCGAACCATCAAAGCAACTCCAACAACTCTTCAATGGTGAGTCCTGCCCGCTCGACGATTGATTTCAGAGTGCCCGGCTTCAAGTCCTTGTTGTGGTAAGGCACAGTCACGCGCAGCTTTTCTTTCTTCAGAATGTAATGGCTTCCTGATACGTGGTGAACCTCAAACCCACCACGCCGGAGTGCCCGAATAACTGCCTTCGGTTTTAGTGAGGGTAATTTCTTGGACATGGGCCTGCTCTCCTCTTCGTCTTAAATCTAAGTCAACAACCACAGCCATATTAGCCCGTTGGAAATGGATAGTGTTTTCCATCGGAGCTACTCCGTCACTCGGCGATGCGAATTAGAGATAAACAGAACCGCGAGGGTTATTTTTCGGGGGGTGTTGCACACTCTCCGAAAGGCAAAAAAGCCAGTAATCAGCAACAATTCTACTGACTACTGGCTTCTGACTTCTGACTACTTTTTTTCTTACGGCACTTCGACCGTCAGCTCCTTGCCCATGAAGGTGAAGTTCGGGCGCTTGCGGCCCTTCATATATTTCGCTGCGGTCTGCGAGAGCGCGGTGACG
>Ga0070740_10006338_pt1 | contig 10436 bp, 6 predicted proteins | sample Coa_R2_FD_67286 | JGI IMG/M metagenome (GOLD analysis project Ga0070740, IMG submission 67286) | Surface soil microbial communities from Centralia Pennsylvania, which are recovering from an underground coalmine fire - Coalmine... | ecosystem: Environmental > Terrestrial > Soil > Unclassified ...
GAGAGGGCGGCGCGCGGCGGACCGGGCAAGGCCTGAAAAATGCTCCGTTTAATCCGATCCAATCCCCCGCCATCCGTGCCCGCCCACAGATCGCCCTCGCCATCCAGACAGAGCGAAAGAATGTAAGGCGACGATAATCCCTCCTGAACGCCAATGTGGCGCGCCGTGCCATCCGGTGTGTACCAGAAAATGCCCGCCCCGAGGGTGCCAACGATGAGGTTGCCTTCCTGGTCCTCGCACACGGCGCTGATCGGCGTGCTGCCCCACGGCGCCGCGCCCCAATCCTGAATCAGCCGTCCGCCCTCGCGTTTCTGAACCATCCCGTTGAAAAGCTGCCAGAATCCGCCCCGCCGCGACGGCAACAGCAGATTCATCGCCCGCAACCGCAGTTGCGGCGCCACGATGCCCGGATAAAAATTCATCTTTCCGTCGCTCCAACGGAAAAACGTTTCGGCCGCGGTGTAAAACCAAACATCGCCCTTCGCGTCTTCCTCGGCATAAATCACCTTCCCGCCGCCGGGGACGTTGGCGGTATCGAAATGCTGGATCACGCCGTTGTGAATCCGGTCCAGGCCCGACGATTCGGTGCCGACCCACAAATCCGTTCGGCTATCCTGAAACAAATACACGATCCGGTCGCTGCTCAACCCGGGCGTGTTGTGCTGGTCAAAGGACACGAACCGGTTGCCGTCAAAGCGCACCAGCCCGTGCAGCGTGCCCAGCCAAAGATAGCCCTCGCGCCCTTGGATGACGGAAATCACTTCGCTGTCCGGCAACCCCTTTTCATTATCCCACGAATCCACGATGAACGGCGAGGCGGACGGCCCGGTCATGCCCGCCGCGGCAGCCAGCATCGGCGCCAGCGCACCGAATATCCGCCACAGCAGCGGGAGCCTCCGGCATTTCATCCGCATGGATGGTTTAAGCAACATTCCGCAATTCAACGGCATGGAGAGCATACAAACCCCACTCCGACGGGGAAAACGATTTTTCCAAAAACCGCTTGCACCGCCGCCCAGGCGGGTTAAGTTTGCCTTGCCCAACGAGAACCGGGCACAACGGCGGGCGCCGACCCAAAAAACCGTGTGTCGTTCGACGCCCGCCACTTTTTTTCGCCCTGATCTCTGCCTTTGGAAATCCTCCGAACCGTGCGCTGCTCCGCCGCGCGCGGTCGTGGCGATGAGTTTCTCCGCCTCAACCGGAGCGCCGGTATTGAACCGCCACCGCCCTCCGGCGCTTTTCATTTTTACAAAACATTCGCCGCCGTTATGCTCCCGCCATGCAATCGGTGCTCGATTATCTGAAACGAAATCAGGAACGCTTTGTCGCCGAGTTTTGCGACTACCTGCGCTTTGCCAGCGTTTCTGCCCAGCCGCAGCACAAGGAGGATGTGCGCGCCTGCGCCGCCTGGCTGGCGGATCACTGCCGACAAATTGGCTTGGAAGCGCAAGTTCATCCGACGGGCGGCCATCCGATTGTCCTGGCCCAAACGCCGCGAGAAAACGCAAAACGCGGCCAGCGGAAAGACGGGAAAAAATCCCGCCCGCATTTTTTAATTTACGGCCACTATGACGTCCAGCCGCCGGAGCCGTTGGAATTGTGGGAGTCTCCGCCATTCGAGCCGCGCCTGGCCGGCCGCGAAATTTTTGCGCGCGGCGCCACCGACAACAAGGGTCAGAACTTCGCTCATTTGAAAGCTGTCGAAGCCTACTTGAAAACGGGCACTCCCCTGCCCTGCGATCTGACCTTCGTGCTCGAAGGCGAGGAGGAAATCGGCAGCAAAAGTCTGGCGAATTTTCTGAAGGCCAACCGCCGCGAACTGCGTTGCGACGCCATCGTCATCTCCGACACCTCCATGCCGGATTTGCAACACCCTGCCCTCACCTACGCCTTGCGCGGGATCATCGCCTTTGAAATCAGGCTGCGCGGGCCGGCGCGCGACTTGCATTCCGGCGTCTTCGGTGGCTGCGTGGAAAATCCCGCCATGGCGCTGGCGCGCCTGCTCGCCCGATGCCGCGACGACCGCGGGCGGGTGACCATTCCAGGGTTTTACGACGACATCGTGCCGCTTTCCCGATTCGAGCGCCAGCAGGCGGCGCGTTTCCCGATCTCCGACCGGCAATTGCAGAAACTTCTGGGCGCACCCCAATTGTTCGGCGAACCCGGTTTCACGGCGATGGAGCGGCGCACGGCGCGTCCCACCTTTGAAATCAACGGCCTGACCAGCGGCTACCAGGGCCAGGGCAATAAAACCATCGTGCCGGCGGAGGCCAGCGCCAAAATCACCTGCCGCCTGGTGCCCAACCAGCGCCCCGCCAAAATCCGCCAACGGGTTTGCGATTTTCTCAAAAAACATTGCCCGCCGACTGTCCGCCTGGAAATCGAAGCCGGCCACGGCGCCGAAGCCTATTTCGTTTCGCCAACCGGTCCGCACGCCCGCGCGGCGTTGCGCGCGCTGGAAAAGGCCTTTGGCAGCCAGCCCATCCTGATGCGCGAGGGCGGTTCGATCCCCATCGTCAACGAATTCAAAAGAATCCTCGGCGCCGAAGCCTTGCTGCTGGGACTCGGCCTGCCCGACGACAACGCGCACTCGCCGAATGAGAAGTTTCATCTGGACAGCTTTGAGAAAGGCCAGATGATGAGTGCGTACTTGTGGCCGGAGCTGGTCTGTTGAAAAGTTGCAGCGGCGGCACCGGCCGGCATTAACACGAAACGTCCTCAATCGCTCAGCCCAGCCGCTTCTCCGCTGCCCCACGCGGCCAGTTCCACTTTCAACTGCTCCACGGGCAGACCGATGACGTTGCTGAGCGAACCGGAAATGCCGGCGACGATCCGCTCGCCGTGCTCCTGAATGGCATAGCCCCCCGCCTTGTCCAGCGGGTTCACCTTGGCCAGATAATCGCGGATTTGTTCCGCCGTCAGGGGGCGAAATTTCACCTCGGTGTTCACGGCAAACAGCCGTTCCCGATACCTGCGGAGATGGATGAGGCTCACGCCGGTGACCACCTGGTGAACGCGACCTTGCAGCCGGGCCAGCATCCGCTCCGCCTCGGCAACGTCCCTCGGCTTGCTGAAAATTTCGGTTTCCAAAAAAACCAGCGTGTCCGCCGCGAGCACCAGCGCATCGGGAATTTTCTTGGCCACGGCGCGTGCCTTGCGATGAGCGTTGAGCTGGCACAACTCGAACGGGGAAAGATGGGCGTCCTCAATCTCCTCCACACGGGCGGGAATAATTTCAAAATCCAGCCCCAGTTGCCGCAGCAATTCGACGCGGCGCGGCGAGGCGGAGGCCAGAATCAGGCGCGGGAGTTGCACCCGCCCAAGGTAGCGGGCCATAACAAGATGTCGAGCCGCGAGCAATCGCCCGGCCGCCGCTGATTCTTGCCCCTTCGATTCCGCGAGGTAAAATCCGCGCGTGAGCGACTTTCTCCAGCGCCTCGAACGGGAGATTCAGAACCGCCGCCTTTTCAAACGCGGCGAGAAAATCCTTGCAGCCGTTTCGGGCGGACTGGATTCGATGGTGCTGCTTCACGCGTTAAGCCAATTGTCAGCCAGACAACAATGGCAACTGGTGGTGGCGCATTTCAACCATCGCCTGCGCGGACGCGCGGGCGACGCGGATGAACGACTCGTCCGCCGGACCGCAGCGCAGCGGAAACTGCCTTTGGTGACCGGCCGCGGAGACGTCCGGCAGTTCGCGGAAACTTCGAAAATGTCTCTGGAAATGGCCGCCCGGAAATTACGCCACGAATTTTTTGTCCGTGCAGCGCGCCAACGTCAAATCCAGGTGATTGCCCTGGCCCATCAGGCCGATGATCAGGTGGAACTTTTTTTTCTGCGGTTGCTGCGCGGCGCCGGCAGCGAAGGGCTGGCCGGCATGAAATGGCGCGCGCCGTCGCCGGCGGACAGCCGCATGGTCCTCGTTCGTCCGCTGCTGGGTTTTGCCAAGGCGGAGTTGCTCGCCTTCGCGCGGGAAAATCAAATCCGCTTCCGCGAGGATGCCACCAATTTTTCCACCGACATTCTGCGGAACCGCATCCGACACCAGTTGTTGCCGTTGTTGCGGGAAAAATACCAGCCGGCGTTGACCCGGACGATTTTGCGAACCATGGAACTTCTCGGCGCCGAAGAGGAATGGATCGGCGAAATGGCGTGGGATTGGTTGCAGCGGTCCGGCCAGCCGGCGCCGCTGGCTGCCCGGCGCACACAGCGGCGCGCCCTTGATCCGGATTTTGACGCCCTGCCGGCAGCCCTCCAGCGGCGCATTTTGCACCAGCAACTGGTCAATACCGGCATCGCCGCAGATTTTGAGCTGGTCGAATCCTTGCGCCGCGCGCCGGGCATGCGAGTCAGCGTCGCTCGAAATCTTTGCGCGGTCCGCGACGAGCGCGGATTCGTCAAACTACGGGCGGCCGGGGCACCGGAATTTAATTCCCGCGAGCTTGCGGTGGCACTGACGGCTCCTGGCGGCCGGGCAGGCGAAGCGGTCTTCGGCGGCATTAGGCTGCAATGGCGGATTCGGCCGCGCAAGGCAGCCCCTGTCCGCCTGGCCGCACGGCGCGGCAACCAGGAATTTTTCGATGCCGACCAGGTTGGCGAACGCATTGTGCTGCGGCATTGGCGGCCCGGCGACCGTTTCCAGCCCATCGGCCTCAAGGCGCCGGCCAAACTGCAGGATTTGTTTGTCAATGCCAAAATCCCAGCGCGGCAGCGCCGGCAACTGGTGGTGGCTGAGAGCGCCGGCGGCGAAATTTTCTGGGTGGAAGGTCTGCGCATCGGCGAACGTTTCAAGCTCACGCCGCAGACCCGGCGCTCGCTGCTTTGGCGCTGGCGCAGCGCCGAAGGATTTTCATCCCCGGAAAAGCCTTTACAGCCGGACCGCCAATGATTAGATTGACAGCCGATGATGGAATCAAAAGCCAAAACGATTGAGGAATTTCGTCTGCACGGCAACGACACCGGATCGGCCGATGTGCAGATTGCGTTGTTAACGCAGCGCATCAATCATTTGACGGAACATCTGCAAAAGAACAAAAAAGACCACAGTTCACGCCGCGGCCTGTTGATGATGGTCGGCCAGCGGCGCCGGCTGCTGGATTATTTGCAGAACACGGATTTGAACCGTTACCAGACGGTTACCAGGAAATTGAAGCTGCGTCACTGATTTGGCGACGCGCCTGTTCGTTTCGACAGCGCGTTGCTTGCGGAGTCGGGCTGAAAACGCGAACAGCCCGCTCCCCAAAACCAAACATTCGCGAGAAAAACATTCCCATTGCCCCTGGGAAATTTCATTCAACTCCGAAAATGTCGGGGTTCACTGAAGTTCCTCCGGTGGCAATGGGCGCACAACCATGCCAGAGAAAATCACCGCCCCTGTGGGCGACAAAACCATTACCATCGAAACCGGAAAACTCGCCAAACAAGCCGATGGCTCGGTCACCGTTCAACTCGGTGAAACCATCGTCATCGTCGCCGCTGTCGCGGCCACCAAACCCAGGGAAGGACAGGATTTCTTCCCGCTGACGGTGGACTACCGCGAAAAGGCTGCCGCTGCCGGCAAATTTCCCGGCGGTTACTTCAAACGCGAAGGCCGTCCAACGGAAAAGGAGATTCTGACGTCGCGCCTGACCGACCGGCCCATCCGCCCGCTGTTCCCCAAGGGCTGGTACAACGAAGTGCAGGTGCAGGCTATTGTGTTGAGCGCCGACGGCGAAAATGACCCGGACATTTTGAGCATCATCGGCGCCAGCGCCGCACTGATGGTCAGCGACATCCCCTGGGCCGGCCCGCTCGGCGCCGTCCGCCTCGGCCGCGTCAACGGCAAATTCATTGCCAACCCCACCCACTCCGAAATGGAGGAAAGCGACCTGGACCTGGTCTATGTCGGCAACGAGCGCGAGGTCGTCATGTTCGAAGGGTCGGCCAAGGAAATTTCCGAGGCCGACTTCAACGCGGCGCTGAAGCATGCCCACGAGCTGATCCAGCCGCTCATCACCGCCCAAAAGGAACTGGCCGCCCGGGCCGGCAAAAAGAAACGGGACATCACCTTGAACATCGTCCCGGACGAAATTTTGCAGGAAGCCAAAAAACTCGCCGGCGACCGCTTTATTCCGGCGCTGCTCACGCCCGGCAAACTCGCGCGCGAAGCCGCCTGCCGCGCCATTCAGGACGAAGTCAGCGCCCGGCTGATTGAAAAATTCGGCGCCGAAAAAATCACCGAGTTCGTTGTCAAAGACGCCTTTTATTACCTTCAAAAGGAAGCGGTTCGCGGGTTAATTTTGAACGACGGCAAGCGGCTGGACGGACGCGGATTTGACGAAATCCGACCCATTTCCTGCGAAGTAGGCATTCTGCCGCGCGCCCACGGCTCGGCCATTTTCACGCGCGGTGAAACCCAGGCCGTGGCACTGGCCACGCTGGGCACCGGGGAAGACGTGCAGGAATTCGATGCCTTTACCGGCGGCGACACCGAGAAAAAATTCATCCTGCACTACAACTTCCCGAATTTCTCCGTTGGCGAAACGGGGCGCATCGGCGCACCCGGCCGGCGCGAAATCGGCCATGGCGCCCTCGCCGAACGCAGCATCGAACCGATGCTGCCGCTCAAGGATTATCCCTACACCATCCGCGTCACCAGCGAAATCATGGAAAGCAACGGTTCCACCTCCATGGCCACCGTTTGCGGCGGTTCGCTGGCGCTCATGGACGCCGGCGTTCCGCTGCTCCGGCCCGTGGCCGGCATCAGCATCGGCCTGTGTACTGAGTTCCAGGGTGAGAGCCTTGCGCGATACCGATTGCTCACCGACATCATCGGGTGGGAAGACCATTACTGTGACATGGATTGCAAGATTGCCGGCACCGAGCGCGGCATCACCGGCTTTCAACTCGATTTGAAGTTGAAAGGCCTGCCGCACGCGATCCTTGCCGAAGCCATCGAAAAAGCCCGCGTTGCGCGCCTGTTCATTCTCGGGGAAATGGCCAAAACGCTGGCGGCACCGCGGCCGGAATTGAGCAAATATGCCCCACGCATCGAGGTGCTCAAGATTGACCCCGAAAAGATCGGCGCCTTGATTGGACCGGGCGGCAAGAACATTAAAAAACTGGTCGAGGAATCCGGCTGCGAAATTGACATTGAAGACGATGGCACGGTGAACATCTTCTCCGTCTCCGCCGAAGGCATGAAGATTGCCCGTGACGCCATTCTGGCCATGACCGCCGAGGCGGAAGTGGGCAAAATTTATCGCGGCAAGGTGGTAACTGTCAAAGACTTCGGCGCGTTCGTGGAATTCCTGCCCGGAAAAGACGGCCTGGTGCACATCAGCGAACTAGCCAACTTCCGCGTTAAAAAAACCGAGGACATCGTCAAGGTCGGCGATGAAATCACCGTCAAATGCCTCGGCGTGGATGAAAAGGGGCGTGTGCGTCTCTCGCGCAAAGCGGCGATGGAAGAGCGGGACCGGGAAATGAACGCCGAGGGCGATAATCCCCGTCCCCCGCGTCGCGGGCGGGAAACGCGGTAACCTCCTCCGCCCGCGCCGAGAGGCGGATAGCTGTTTCCTCGACCGTTTGTGGCGCCGAGGGGCGGGAATTTATTCCGGCGCAAAGACCAGGATGCTCAACGGCGGCAGATAAAACTCTGCCGAGCAGTTTTGGTTATGCCAGCGGTGCTCCTGCGCCCAGACGCCGCCGAAGTTGCCGTGATTGTGGCCGCCGTAAACCGCCGCGTCGCTGTTGATCAACTCACGCCACCGACCACCGCGCGGTAGTCCCACGCGATAATTCGGGCGCGCCACCGGCGTCAGATTGAGAATCACCGCCACCGGGTTTCCGCCGCGGGTATCCTGGCGGACGAATGACAGCACGCTGTTTTCGTGATCGGCGCAATCAATCCAAAAAAAACCGGCGGGGTCGTAATCAGCCCGCCAAAGTGCAGGCCACTGACGGTAGAGGCGGTTCAAATCTTCCACGAATTTCTGCAACCCGCGGTGATAGGGCCCGGCCTCTAACAACCACCAGTCAAGCTGAGCGTTTTCATTCCATTCGCCGCTCTGACCGAATTCGCCGCCCATGAACAGCAGTTTTTTGCCCGGAAAAAGCCATTGGTAGCCGAGCAAGGTACGCAGATTGGCAAAGCGCTGCCACTCCTCGCCGGGCATCCGTCCCAGCAACGAGCGTTTGCCGTGAACTACTTCGTCATGGGACAACGGCAGGATGAAATTTTCGTGGTAATGGTACAGCATGGCAAAGGTCAGATCATTCTGATGGTATTTACGATAAATCGGGTCGCGGCTGAAATAACGCAGCGTGTCGTGCATCCAGCCCATGTTCCATTTGAAAGTGAAGCCCAAACCGCCCAGATATGGCGGCCGGCTCACCTGCGGCCAGGCGGTGGATTCTTCGGCAACGGTCACCACGCCGGGAAATTCGACCTGCGTCAGGTGATTGAATTTTTTGAGAAACTCCACTGCGTCGAGATTTTCGCGTCCGCCAAATCGGTTGGGAACCCATTCACCTTCCTTGCGCGAGTAATCCAGGTAAAGCATGGAAGCAACGGCGTCCACCCGCAACCCGTCCACGTGATAGCAATCGCACCAGAACAGGGCGTTGGCGACCAGAAAATTATTGACTTCGTGGCGGCTGTAATTAAAAACCAGCGTGCCCCAATCGGGATGGCTGCCCTGGCGCGGGTCTTCGTGCTCGAACAACGCGGTGCCGTCGAAGCGCGCCAACGCCCATTCATCCCGCGGGAAATGTGCCGGCACCCAGTCCACAATCACGCCAATGCCGGCCTGATGCAGCGCGTTGACCAGAAATTGAAAATCATCCGGCGTCCCGTAGCGGCTGGTGGGCGCGTAGAAACCGGTCACCTGATATCCCCAGGACGGATAAAAGGCATGCTCCGCCACCGGCAGAAATTCCACGTGCGTGAACCCCATCCGCCGAACATATTCGATCAGTGGACCGGCCAGTTCGCGGTAGCTCAAGGAGTCCGTCGCCGTTTTTTTGCGCCACGAGCCGAGGTGAACTTCGTAAATACTCATCGGCGAACGCAAGGGGTCGCGTGCGCGTCGGCTCTCCATCCATTCGTTATCCGTCCATGGAAATTTGCGCACGTTCCAAACGATAGCGGCGGTTTTGGGCGGCACTTCAAAGAAAAAACCGAACGGGTCGGTTTTTAACCGGGTGACGCCGTGAACGTCGCGAATTTCAAATTTGTAAAGCGCGCCTTCGCCAACACCCGGAATGAAAATCTCCCACACGCCGGATGCACCCAAACGGCGCATGGGATGAAACCGTCCATCCCACGAATTGAAATCGCCGACCACGCTGACCCGCTGGGCGTTCGGCGCCCACACGGCAAAGCTGGCGCCGGGAACGCCATCCAGTTCGCGCAAGTGCGCCCCCAGTTTTTCATAAATCCGCCGGTCGTCGCCCTTGCCAAAGAGATGCAAATCCAGATCGCCCAGCGTCGGCAGGAAAGAAAATGGATCGCGCGTGCGACAGGTCCGGCCCTCGCGCGAGGTAATGACCAGGTCGTAAGCATAAACCCGATTGGCCAATGGGGTGACCCCTTCAAAGACCGCTGTTCCGGGAATGCGCTGCAACTCGAACCGCGGTTGGTTTTTCTCGTGAACCGGTTCGACACAAATCCGCTCGGCATCCGGTCGCAAGGCGCGCACCACCAGCCCCGAACCGTCGCCAAGCGGATGCATGCCCAACAACGTATGGGGCGAAGCGTGGCGTAATTCGACCAGGCTGCGCAGTTCGTCCGGCGTGAGAATCATCACCCCAATTTAACAGCAAATTCGCCAACGCGAAATGAAAACCGGCAGCCAACCCATCAAATAAAAATCGTGCGCGGATGAATTTTTCGGCAACCAGGTTTCGGCCCGCTGCGTCGGCCCCGCTCAATCAACGCCGGCCCGTTCGGCTCCAAAGCCCACAGTGCCCTGGTTCAGCGCAACCAGAATTCGTTCCACCTGACGCCGATGATTTTCCAGACGGCCTTCGGTCCAGACGACAAAATCAGACCGCGCCAGTTTTTCCTCCACGGGCATTTGGGCGGCGATCCGCTGGATGATTTGGCGGTCGCTCCAGCCGCGGGCACGCAAACGCTCGCGCTGGGTCTCAGCCGAACAAGCCACGCAGACGATTTTGTCAAAGTACGTTTCGGCGCCGGTTTCAAACAACAACGGAATGACTACGACGGCCAAAGGACAGTTTTGTTTGCGCCAGGTTTCCAATTGCGCCTGCCAGCGCCGGCGAATTTCCGGATGGAGAATTTGCTCCAGTCGCCGGCGGGCGGCGCGGTCCGCAAAAACAATGTCGGCCAGTTTGTCCCGGCGCAATCTGCCGTCGGCGGAAATCACTTCCGGGCCGAAAGCGCTTTGAATTTCCGCCAACGCTGGTTGCCCGGGCTGAACGAGTTCGCGGGC
>Ga0070740_10006339_pt1 | contig 10436 bp, 11 predicted proteins | sample Coa_R2_FD_67286 | JGI IMG/M metagenome (GOLD analysis project Ga0070740, IMG submission 67286) | Surface soil microbial communities from Centralia Pennsylvania, which are recovering from an underground coalmine fire - Coalmine... | ecosystem: Environmental > Terrestrial > Soil > Unclassified ...
GCAAAAGCAAACCTTTCTTGACACGATGCAAAGCGGGAATGATGTGATTTGGAAAATCGAGATGAAGGGTGTCAAAAACATGAAAGAAAAAATCAAAAAACTTGCCCCGCGTTCAGTGTTTATTTTTCTCACTGGCTTGACAGTACCAGTGTTGCATGATAGGGTGTTGAAAGCAGAAGGAGTGGAAAATATAGACAAGCGCTGGAATGAGCCGTTGGTAGTGTGGGAAATGAAACAGTATCGTGATTGTGAATACCTGGTTATTAACGAAGATGAAAAGCTTGATAAGGCAATTGCCACTGTCCAGGCAATTATGGAAGCGAAACGTTGTGAATTATTGGAGTAGTAGTATGGAACAAAAAAAAATTGTCATTAGTTTTTTCTTATCACTACTTGCTTTCTCTTTTTTAACGCAAAAAATAAGTGCTCAGATGGCCTGGCCGCCAAAAGAGCCTGTAGATTATACTATGCCCTATCCGGGATTACTACCGGATAACCCGTTGTATCCACTGAAAATTCTTCGCGACCAATTCGTTACTTTTCTCATTTCTGATCCTGTCAAGAAATCTGAATTTGATTTATTACAAGCAGACAAACATATTCAGGCAGGTTATCTTTTGATTGTCAAAGAGAAGAAGGTGGTACTGGCAACCACAACCATTTCCAAAGGCAATAATTATTTTGATCAGGCATTGACAAGCGCAGAAGAAGCAAAAAAACAGGGGATGGACACCAGGGATATACTACAACGGCTTTCTCAAGCCAATCAGAAACATGCAGAGATAATTGCTGATTTACTTGCACCTCTTCACGGAAGTGATAGACAAGGTCTCAAAGCAGAACTCCTGCGGACGCAAGCATTCCAGAAACGGATTGCGAAATTGAGTAAACAGGAAGAGATACATTAGTGAGATCCTTTTTGTCTGTTTTTTTGCAATCAAGCCTAAATGGTATCTTTTTGCCTGATGTGAAACTTTTCTTTTGCCTGTTTGCCGGGTCCTGTTGTCTCGTAAACTCACGAGTAACTTTGGAGATACATCACATTTTTAACCACGAAGAGGTTGATAATAGGGGACAAATCCTCCATCCTGTTGTTAAATTTTTTCCATGCAGCTCTCTAATGTAAGAAAAGCAACAATGAAACTATTCAGTCAGCCTTATTGCAGGGGTTTGATATAGAAATTTGTAGTTGACGCAGTAGATGTAGTGTCATATGATTTTTCTTGCGCTACATCTTGACTGGCATTTTCAGGCAGAAATGGTGAGCCAGGAGTAAGCGAGGATCTATGCACTGTCCATACTGTGGAAGTAAAGCATCAGAGGTGGTTGAAACACGAGAGAGTGCTGATTGGGATACCATCCGCAGGCGGCGAAGTTGTCTTGCATGTGCAAAACGCTTTACGACTTATGAACGGATTGAAAATGTGCAACTCATCGTTATTAAACGCGACGGACGGCGAGAACAATTCAGCAGGGAAAAATTAAAGAACGGACTGCTCAAAGCATGTGAGAAGACCATAGTTCCGCTGGAGATTATTGAAAAAATTGTCACAGATATCACACGAGAATTATTAGGCTTGGATGGGGTAGAAATCGAAAGTAAAGTAATCGGTGATCTGGTAGCAAAACGGCTCAAACAATTAGATAAAGTTGCGTATATCAGATTTGCCAGTGTTTTTAAACGGTTTGTGGATGTGGAAGATTTCGAACGGGAAGTGCGAAGAATTCGAATGTATTCGAATAGAAATCATACCAATATATCAGAATAAATTACTACTCTATGAAACTTGACGGCATCAGACAAAAAGTATTTTTGGACAGGTATTCTCTGAAAAACGAAAAAGGAGAACCGACCGAACAAACGCCTGAGGAAATGTGGCGCCGGGTGGCAAATGCAATTGCTGCGGTTGAAAAGACACCAAAATTACGAAAGTTTTGGGCGGATAAATTTTATCAGGCGATGGAAGACTTTAAATTCGTTCCCGGGGGACGGGTACTTGCCGGTGCCGGAACCGGGTATGCAGTAACCTTCTATAACTGTTTCGTTATTCCTTCTCCGAAAGATTCCCGTGATGGTATTATGTCCAACCTCACTAACATGATAGAGATCATGGCGCGGGGCGGAGGCGTTGGGGTGAATCTTTCTTCACTTCGTCCTCGAGGGGCTCGTGTCAAAAAAGTAAACGGGTTTTCCTCAGGTCCAATTAATTGGGCGGAAATGTATTCGTTGGCAACGCATGACATTATCCAGCAAGGTGGTTCACGGCGGGGTGCACTGATGTTGATGCTCTGGGATTGGCACCCTGATATTGAAGAATTTATTACTGTCAAACAGGATCTTTCCCGAATCAATGGCGCCAATCTTTCTGTTTGTGCATCTGACAGTTTTATGGAAGCAGTTAAGAATGATGCGGATTGGGATCTTGTCTTTCCTGACCTTGATGATCCGGAATATGATGAAAAATGGGATGGGATTTTGGATCACTGGAAAAAACTTGGCAAGAAAGTGATCACATACAAAACGATTAAAGCGCGTAAGCTGTGGGATTTGATCTGCGAAGCAGCATGGCGATCAGCAGAACCAGGACTTGTCTTCATGGAGCGCTACAACAAATGGTATAACAACTGGTATTGGAATACGATTAACTGCGTAAATCCATGCGGTGAGGAAGGATTACCCGCATGGGGAGTTTGTAATCTGGCAACACTCAATCTGGCAAATTTTGTCAACGGATATGCAGTTGATAAAGCCGGACAGTTTGACTTTGAGGCTCTTTCGCAACACGCGAGAGTCGCAGTTCGTTTCCAGGATAACGTAGTTGATGCTGATCGATATGTCTATCCTGAAATTGAGCAAATGCAGCATCAGGGAGAACGGCGTATCGGCTTGGGCACGATGGGCTTAGGGGATGCATTGATTAAATTGCATTTACGTTACGGTTCAGAAGAAGCAGAAAAAGTTGTTGATAAAATCTACCGGACGATTCGTGACGCTGCCTATGACGAATCGGTCAATATTGCCCGGGAGAAAGGAGCATTCCCGCGGATTGATAAAAAGAAACATCTGCAAGGATATTTTATCAAACAACTACCCGAGGAAGTAAAGAAAAAAATGGCAAAGTATGGTGTGCGTAATTCAATGATCCTGCAAGCTGCACCGACCGGTACGACCAGTTTGCTTTCAGGCGTTTCTTCCGGTATTGAGCCGGTGTATGAGTTTGAGTTTATCCGGCATGATCGTTTGGGCGAACATCTTTTGTATCATCCATTGTATGGCGAATGGAAAAAGGTTCACCCGAATGATCCCAAACCTGATTATTTTGTCTCGGCAAACGAATTAACACCTGAGGATCATGTCCGTATGCAAGCGACAGTACAAAAATATGTCGATGCGTCAATTTCAAAAACGGTCAATGCTCCAAAGACCCACACGGTTGAAGATGTCAAAAAATTATACACGCTTGCCTATGAATGGGGCTGCAAAGGTATTGCGTATATGCGTGATGGCTCACGACAAGGAGTTTTGGAACGGGTTGAGGAGAAGAAAGAAGAGAAAAAAGAAGAAGCGCCAGTTGTTCCAGTAACACCGCGCGTTCCACGGCCAATGATGTTAACAGGCGTGACGTATAAAGCAGATAGCCCCAGCGGCAAAATGTATGTCACGATCAATAACGATGACAAAGACGATATCTTTGAAGTTTTTATTAATTGCGGCAAAAGCGGATCAGATTTAATGGCGCTCGTTGATGCCTTGGGGCGCATGATTTCCTTTGTACTTCGCATGCATAGTCCTGTACCGCGACGTGAGCGCGTCCGGGAGATTATTTCTGAACTGAAAGGAATTGGAGGTGCCAGAAGTATCGGGTTCGGCGAGAATCGCGTCAGATCTCTCCCTGATGCAATTGCAAAAGTATTAGCCAAACATGCAAATTTCCATGTCAATGGCAAAGTAGAAGATCAGGAAGTATTACAACACTTCTCTGAGCTTGCTGCTAAAGGTAATGAGCAGGCAGGTAATCAAACAGCAGCGTATACTGAAGTCATGACTACACAAAATCAATTGCCCTTGACAGTGGCCTCTGGTAACGGAGCACAGACATCAAGTTTGTTTGATATTTGTCCTGAATGCGGATCAGGGACACTTGCGTATGAAGAAGGCTGCAAAAAGTGCTATGCATGCGGATACAGTGAGTGTTAATTTCTAAATCTCAATATCTAATCTCTAAACAAATCCAAATGTGTAAAATTCCAAATCCAAAACGTTTTGAGATTGAGACAATTGCATTTTTGATGCTGGCAGATCAAACAGTCTCACGAAAAAATCTTCTGTGCCCCACTCTCTATTATAAAAGGCGAACAGAATTAATTTAGAGAACAAAAACATATGTTCAAAAAGAATAAAGTTTTTATTTTTGGTATGGGAGGTCTTCTGGTCGTAGCAATGCTTGTCGTGACTGGTCTGAGTTTTGCGCCGGCAAAGAGTGGCATCACTCCATCTGTGCATCCGACTGTAGCAGCAGTACCAGTACAACATCGTGATTCTTTCACGTATAACGGGCAGAACGGAAAGGATGCTTTAACACTCTTGAAACAACATACAAGCGTTGTCCAAAATAATTCGGGTTTAGTGACAGAGATTGCCGGACGGAGAGCTGATGCAGGAAAACACGAATACTGGGCGTTTTATGTCAATGGCAAGTATGCGCAAGTGGGACCGGCAGCATATCAGACGAAAAACGGGGATGTGATTGTGTGGAAGATCGAGAGGTACTAAATAGGGAATAGGTTTTAGGGGGTAGGGTATAGGCAATACATTATGCTATGAAATATTTACAAAACATCATTAATCCTTCTTTACTAATTTTGATTGCTGTCGTTATACGTTTACTGCCGCATCCGGCAAATGTGGCGCCAATTGGAGCCCTGGCGTTATTTGGCGGAGTATATTTGAATAAAAAATATGCGCTGGTGGTACCGCTTATAGCAATGGTAATTTCTGATTACTTTTTGGGATTTGATACGACCATGCCGTTTGTCTATGGTAGTTTTTTCCTCATTGGCTTACTCGGTTTATGGTTGCGTGATCATAAATCACCTCAGCATGTTGTTGCTGGAAGCCTGCTTGGATCGGTATTGTTTTTTCTTATTACGAATTTTGGTGTGTGGTTAGTTAGTGGCATGTATGCGAAGACTTTTTCGGGATTACTGGCATGTTATGTTGCGGGCCTGCCGTTTTTCCGCAATACAATAATTGGAGATCTTTTCTATACCGGAGTATTTTTTGGTGGATTTGAACTGGTAGAACATACAATACAAAATATAAAGCCTAAAACTATAGCTCATATATAGATTTTACGGTCTACGTTTTATCGTATGTCTATCTATACCCGTACTGGTGATAAAGGAAAGACCTCATTATTTGACGGCAGCCGTGTAGTAAAGTTCGATCCTCGAGTGGAAACGTATGGGACGGTTGATGAACTTAATAGTTTTATTGGCGCTGTTGCTTCACAACTTGAGACGCAAGAAGTAAGAAGCAAGAAGCAAACAGTACAAATCAAAACTGCATTAGAACAAATTCAGAATGATCTTTTGGACATTGGTTCGGCATTGGCGACGCCAGCAGCATTGCCTGTTACAGGTCTTCAAGACCATGTCAAAGAGTTTGAGGAGTTGATTGATGATTTGACGGCGAAACTGCCGGAATTGAAAAATTTTATTTTACCCGGAGGAAGCAAAGCAGGCGCACTGCTGCATGTCTGCCGGACAGTTTGCCGGCGCGCAGAACGGCGAGTAGTGCAACTGAGGCAAACAGAAGATGTTGATCAGGCGATTCTGGTGTATCTCAACCGTTTGTCTGATTTATTTTTTACTCTCGCGCGATATGTGAATTGGATTGAAAAAGCAAAAGAAGTGAAATGGAGAAAAAAGTAATTCGGGTGAATCCGGTGTGATTCCGGAGCTGTGCCGCAACTGTATTCCTTTTTGGTAAGCCAGATCCCCGTCCTGTACTACAGGAATAAGTCTTCCGGGCCAGAAGCAGTTTTTTGTTGCAACTCCCCGGAAGCGAGGAGTTTTTTTATGCCCGCAATACTCGAATGTACTGAATGTACACAACAGCAACAATTCCGTTTTGAAACATTACAACCATATAAACCAGACGGCAGCGTTGACAAAATTAGGAAAAAGATTGATAAGCAAAAAATTGTTTCACAGATTATTAGTGTACGGGAATCTTTCTTGCATGATAAAAAAAAAGAAATTACTGCGTATGATCTCCGGCATGATCAGGCTGCATATCTGGAGCTTGCGAAATTTCGTTTTCCCTTACCTGAAGCCTATGAAGAAGTAAAAAAGACGATTAATGATTACACAAAAGCGCAACTGGAAACTCATTTAGGAGAACGGATGCATGTTCTCTTAAGAACAACACGATATCGAATTAAAGACGGTCATTTCTATCCGGAGGATGGTGGAGAACCATTTATTGCTACGATAAGACGAGGAAGGGATTTTTGTCGTATCCATAGCAATCCGATTGATCATGCCCGCGAAGATGCAGAGGTCAGTAATTTCGAAGAGATAGAGGCAGATCTTTGTCATCCGGATGCGAAAGCGGGCGCAATACGTCTTTCTCTCTCTCCTTATGGTGAGAGGAGAACGGTAGTTATCAACGGGAGATTGGAGGAGATGCATACCCGTTACACGCATAACTTTTATGATGTTTTTGTACTGAAAGAACGTATCAACGAGGACGGACAAACTGAACGCTATGTAGAAACATATCGTTATAGTTCAGGTCTAAGTAAACAACAAACAGCATACAAAGCAAGCGCGCTCGATTCACGATTTTTTCGTTTACACGATGTTGAAGATTCCGCTTCCTATCTACGTATGCCAATCACTATAGATCCGGATACAACACGGGTTGGAGAAACGCAATTGAGGACTCCTGATGATATTCATAGATATTTCCATACTGGGCATGACTATATGTCCAAAGAAGATTTTCAAATTATTTTACGGGAATGTCAGCCATTTATTCATCGTTATCTTGAAGTTCTTTCAAATGATCCTGCAAACACTGAGCTGCAAACCAGGACCTTCAAAGCAGTCCTCAATAAGGCTGAGGAGGTAAAAGAGTATTTGGATTACGGTAAGGCGCGAGGGGTAAAGCTGGTTTATGCTCATAGTCCACATATTGCCAGTTGGGATGATATTGACCGGCTTGGCAATAAAGATGTACCGTTTCGTCCGACAGGTTGTGGCCCCTCAGGAAGCAAATCGACGAATGGATCATTCTCACCGTTTATGAGCGCGAGTGTAGGAGAGAATCTTACTGCGCCATTTAGTGTTGGTGTTTTTGGAAAAGTAGCAGAAGATGATATGGGGCCGCTTACTTTTCAATGTACGTGCGGAGCATGGCATACGAGAGAGCCCGGTAAGCTTATTCCCGTCTGTACCAGATGCGGCGCGAGAATGTGTACGTAGAAGGTATGAAGAAACAGGAAGATACTCATTGTGCTAGCTGTTTCAAAATCATCTGCAAACAGTGCGGGTGGGAGGCAAGTGATGAAGAAGTTGTGCAAATTCAAAACGAAACGTTACCAGCCTGTCCGGTCTGCGGATGGAAACCAGGAAACAATATCAGTAATGATGAAAATACCAGAGCATGAACACCTGGTAGAGATTAAGTGCTTACATGATGCATGCACTTTACCGCATGTATCTCGTCCCATAGTCTATCAATTGCATGAAATTTGATCTTATCCCTCTTCCCCTTCAGTAGCAATAAGATCTTTTGTGCCTTCTGTTTTAGGCGGATAGAATTTAAGCGCAATAATCGTGGGAAGGATGGCTGAAAGGATAACTATCGTAATGAGGATTGAAAACTGTTGTACAGTAATGATGTGATTAGTAAGTCCATAAAGTGATGAAATAGTGCCGAAAGTCAAGCCGGTACTCATCAGAAGTGTCGTAAACATCCTATTTGGGCCGTGATATTTTCTGGCAAACGGATAGACACCGATAAATTTCGTTACAAGTTTGAGGATAAGAAGCACGGCGAATAGGCCGAGTCCTGCCAGGACGTAGCGCAGATCAACATTGAGTCCTCCCTGGAAGAAGAAAAATGGCGTTACCATTGCAAAAGCGACAGTCCGCATTTTTTTGCGCAATGCTTCATGTTGCGTAAGAAATGGAGAAAGTAAAAGACCTAAAAAGAATACAGGAAGCCCGGGCTGATTATTGCCGCTGCTGCCGAGCCATTCCAGAATAAACAGACAAAGGAATAAAAATTTCAACTCCGGCTCAACGACTTTGTTGCCGAACTTTTTGACAATCCATGGATACAATTTTGGCAGGCCGATAAGAATGACAATCGAAGCAATAATAAACCAGAAGGTGTACCAGTTGACATGCAGGAAAAGAAGGGTAAGAAAGATTGCTGTCATTGCATCTTCGACAAAGGTTGCTGCCATCAGCCTCTTGCCGAAATTGGTTGCAGACAGTCCTGTTTCCACGAGTACTGCATACACGACAGCAAGTGATGTGGTGGAGAGGGCAAGTGCGGTAATTTCCGAGGCGCCAAATGTCCAGTGCAGCCAGTAATAAGCGGCCAAAAATTCTCCGGCGAAAGGCACGAGAAATGACATGCCTCCGATCAAGAGCGCCTCAAGCCAGTGTTTTTTGAATAACGGGACATCGACTTCTGTTCCTGCCTGAAATGTCAGATAGATGCTTCCGAATGAAGCGAGAAAGGACAAAACCGCAACATGTGTTGGCACATGCAGGAAATTACCGGCAATCACGCCAAAAGCAATTTCAGAAATGGCAGCAGCAATACCGAATTGAATCGAAATCAAACTGGCAAGAAACACCAGGGCAAAAAAGATAGTTGCAACTAAAAAGGTTGACATATGGTTTGTATTGCGAGGAGTTACCAATAAAAAAACTCCTACCAAAATAGTTTGATAGAAGCTATTAGCTTGTGAGGCATTTAAAAGCGAGCTTCATCGCTTACATAGAGTATCGTACCATAGGTCAGCAGTTATGTCAAGCAATCTGTGTCTTGACAGATGCAAGAGAATTGCATATACTAATGCAAGTAACTTGCAAGTATGGTAAACGTAAAAATCAGACATGATTGCAAAACAGAACTTCATGAAGCAGAGCTTCGTGCTACACCGGCACGTCTGGCAGTTATGAAACTGCTTGAGAAAACCAGGATACCCGTAGATGTTGCGATGGTGAAAGACTACTTAGATCAGCAAAAGATTGCTACTGATCAAGCGACAGTTTTCCGGATCATGCATATGTTTCAGGAGAAAGGATTGGTACGGCAGCTTTCACTCAACGAAGGGAAATTCCGCTATGAATTGGCTGCCAGGGAAGATCATCATCATTTGGTATGTCAAGTCTGCGGTATGATTGAGGATTTTTCAGATTGTGCCATTGCTGCATTGGAAAAAGATATTAAAAAGAAAAAACACTTTACAGTCAGCAGTCATGCACTGGAATTTTACGGGTTGTGCAGGAATTGCCAGAAGAAATAAAATAAATCTATGGAAGCATTGCTTTTTTCATTTATTACTTTTCTCTCAACGACCGGTGGCGGCCTCTTCGGCATAAAAAATAAAGATAAATTGCACTATATTATGAGCTTTACTGCCGGAGTACTCGTTGCGGTATGCTTTTTTGATGTTCTGCCTGAGGTTGTCTCAATTGCCATGAAGGAGCAATTTGACATTACCGCAGCATTTATTGCTGTTATTATCGGTTTCTTAGCCTTTCATATCCTGGAAAAAACTATTCTTATCCATCACGGTCACGAAAGTGAATATGCAGATCATAAACATCCGACCATTGGCATCGTCGGCGCATCAGGCTTATCGTTTCATAGCTTTTTAGATGGCGTTGGTATCGGGCTTGGCTTTCATGTCAATTCACATGTCGGCTTATTGATTGCGATTGCTGTTATCGCCCATGATTTTTCCGATGGACTCAATACGGTCACACTGATGCTGGTGAATAAGAATCCGGTCAGGAAAGCACTAAAATTTTTGCTCCTTGATGCCACAACCCCACTGCTTGGCGTTGTGGCAACATTTCTTTTTACTATTCCTGAATATTTTCTCATGCTTTATCTTGGTTTCTTTGCCGGATTTCTCCTCTACATAGGTGCAAGTGATTTACTTCCTGAGGCGCATAGTAAACATAGTTCATTTACATTAATTCTGCTGACAGTGCTCGGTGTGCTTTTTATTTTTCTTGTGACAAGATTTATCTAATATCGTGTATGATGCAAGCGCATGTTTTTATCAGTGGTTTTGTGCAGGGAGTAGGTTTCCGGCAATTTATCAGGACCAACGCCAGAAAACTTGGTGTCACCGGCTGGGTACGCAATATTCCGGGAGACAAAGTCGAAGCAGTTTTCC
>Ga0070740_10006340_pt1 | contig 10433 bp, 7 predicted proteins | sample Coa_R2_FD_67286 | JGI IMG/M metagenome (GOLD analysis project Ga0070740, IMG submission 67286) | Surface soil microbial communities from Centralia Pennsylvania, which are recovering from an underground coalmine fire - Coalmine... | ecosystem: Environmental > Terrestrial > Soil > Unclassified ...
AGATTTTTCCGAGTATCACATTCGAACGTTTGTGGGGGATGGTTGTGCGTTGCCGTTTGCGGACCAGAGCTATGACATCGCTTTTTCCAACAGCGTGATCGAGCACGTGGGATCGTGGGAGCGGCAACAGGCCTTTGCCAGGGAGATCCGCCGGGTTGGCAAATCCCTTTGGGTGCAAACGCCGGCCTTTGCGTGCCCCATCGAGCCGCATTATCTGGCGCCGTTCGTTCATTGGTTGCCCAGGGCGATCCAGCGAAGAATCATTCGCTGGGCGACGCCGCGCGGGTGGCTGGAGCGGCCGTCGGCCCAACAGGTCAACGAAATGGTTGAGAGCATCCGTCTGCTCACCAGGCGGGAGATGCGGATGTTGTTTCCCGACTGCCAGATTTACACGGAACGTTTGCTGGGAGTCATCCCGAAGTCTTACATTGCCATCAAAAAAGCCGCCGGGCCAACCTCAGCGCAGTAATTCCTCGGCAATCTGCACGGCGTTGAGCGCGGCGCCCTTGAGCAATTGGTCGCCGCTGACCCAAAAGCACAGGCCGTTGTCCAGCGCGCAATCCTTGCGAAGACGGCCCACCTGGCAGTTGTCCCGTTCGCTGGTGAACAGCGGCATGGGATATTTTTGGTTCTCCGGTTCGTCCACCACGTCCAATCCGGGCGCTTTTTGGAGGACTTCGCGCGCGGCCTCCAGACTCACCGGCCTTTCGAATTCCGCGCTCACGGCCACCGAGTGGGAACGATACACCGGCACCCGCACGCAGGTCACACTGGCGCGAAAGGTGGGATGATGCATGATTTTTCGCCCTTCGTTCTCCATTTTCATCTCTTCGCGAGTGTAACCGTTCGGCAGGAACCGATCCACCTGCGGCAGCACGTTGAAGGCGATTTGATGTGGAAACGCCTCCCGCGTGACAGGCCGGCCGGAAACGATCTCGCCAATCTGCCGCTTTAATTCTTCCATGGCCCGGGCGCCGGCGCCGCTGACGGCTTGGTAACTGGAGGCAAAAATCCGTTTCACTCCAAAGGCCCGATGCAGCGGATACAGCGCCATAAGCGTGATGGCGGTGGTGCAATTGGGATTGGCAATGATGCCCCGGTGCCAGCTCACATCGGCGGCGTTGATTTCGGGAATGACCAGCGGGACGGCGTCGTCCATGCGAAAGGCGCTGGAATTATCCACCACCACGCAGCCGGCCCGGGCCGCCAGCGGCGCGAATTCCCTGGAAATATCGCCCCCGGCGCTGAACAGGGCGATGTCCACGCCGTTGAATGATTCCCGGTTCAGTTCCTGAACCGGAAATTCCTGCCCGCGGAATTTCAATTTCCGGCCCGCCGAACGGGCGGAGGCCAGCAACGTCAATCGGCCCACCGGAAAATTCCTTTTTTCCAGCGTCCGAATCATTTCCTGGCCCACGGCGCCGGTGGCGCCCACAATAGCCACATGCGGATTGCGATTCATCAATGGTCAGTCAGACTATCAGAAAATCCGGGCGCGTCAATGCGGTCGTTTTGCTCCCGGCAAACAAAAGGCCGGAAAATGCGGGATTCTCGGCCTTCGTGTCGGTTCGGGTTCCTCCACTGCGCCCAGCCTTATAGTGTGTTAAATTGTATGTGTGAGGGCCGGAAATTGAGAGGAATTTAAGGTTGCTTTGATGCATCAAACGGAGTAAATGGCCGGGCAGGTGTTTTTGGAGGGGTTCCGGCCTGCGGCGGATTCGAGTCCTCGGGTTGCCGCGACGACGGCTTGGAAATGGGCACATCAATCGCCGGCAGGTGGTTCCGAAAGGTTTTGTTGTCGAAATAGAGCGACTTCAATTCACCTTGATCCATGTCCACTTCCGCTTTTACTGTCGAAATCAACTCATCGTGCGCTTCATTTTCAAATTCCCACCAGAACTCGCAGCGCGGGATGCCGGGGACAGCCGGTTTGAGCACTTTGGGTTTGAAATCCATGTGAATCAGATTTATTGAGTAATTCAGCTTGGCCAGGGTTTGCCTGATGAGCGCAATAGCTTGATCTTCAGTTAGACGCCACGTGGCGGAATAATCCTTCACAAGGGTTTTTTGCCCGCTTCGACGGAAGTAAAAGAGATTGTCCGGCGCGTAATAGCCATTGACCATACTGTTGTTACAGACAAATTGCCAGCCATTGGTCAACTCCAAAACGGAATGTGGCCAACCGCCGTAATCCTCCACTTTGAAGCGGGCAATCTCGTTTGTCGTCAGCGGCCTCGAAATGGGCAGATTCAAGGATTTAACATATTCATCCACGGCGCGCAGAACGATGGGCAACAGTTTGCGTGCGTAGTCAGGATTGGTTGGCAACTGGAAATTTTTCCGCAGCACCGGAGTTGGCACGTTAATTTTTGGCGGTGGACGATCAAGATTGTGAGCACCGATGCCGAAAGAAATTATTTCAACCCGTTTGGCATCCGCGTTCACGCCAACATCCACCGCCCTGCTGCCGCTGACGCACCTTTTATCCAGGGTAAGAGGCTCGAGTCCCCGCACAGCGCAAAGACCCTATGCCGAAAAGAACAACATCCCGGCGCTGGAAAAGAACTGTAGCAAGCCTGTCAAATCACCGGCGAAAAACTTCGCCTTCGTTGTCAACGTTCACTGGCATCCACTCAAGGTGCCGCCAGTCAAGAATGGTCGTTGCCATCATTGGATTATGCCATCCACAATGAAAGTCGCGTATCAACAAACATGGGCAAACCAGAGGTTTGCCCATGTTACAATTATACTGTTATACTAACTGCAACCCAGGCTCTCGCCGCAGTTCAGGCATTTGTAGCAGGCACCGTTGCGTACGGTGACGTGACCGCAATTGGGGCAGGCAGGCGCGTCCTGCTGATTGGTAATCATCGCCGTCAGGGCCTGGGCGTGGTGGTCGCCGCCGTTGTGGCGGCCGTTTTGCACCTCCAGCACATCATGGTCCTCGGCGATGGGCAGTTCCGGGACCGGACGATTCACTTTTTTTTTCAGTTCCTCCATCAGGCCGGGCATGACCAGTTCCGGCTGGTTGCGGGCGGCCTGGAGGCTTTCGCGATAGCCGGGAATGAACTGCAGGGCCATCCAGCGGAAGACGTAGTCGGTGATGGAGGAGGCGTTGCGAATTTCGGGATTTTTGGTGAAACCGCTGGGTTCAAACCGCTGGTGGGCGAATTTTTTGACCAGCGCTTCCAGCGGCACGCCGTATTGCAGCGCCAGGCTGGTGAGCGTGCCGATGGCGTCCATCAGGCCGCCGATGGTCGAGCCTTCCTTGGCCATGGTGATGAACAGTTCGCCGGGTTGACCGTCTTCGAAGAGGCCGACCGTCAAATAGCCTTCGTGGCCGGCGATGTCGAATTTGTGGGTGATGGCCGTGCGGGTGTCAGCCAGCCGGCGGCGGAGCGGTTTGCCGGCTTCGGCGCGCAGGCGGGCCACCTCCGCCTCGAGTTCCTTGATGCGGGCCTGGAGGGCGGAGGTGTCCGCCGTGGCAGCGGGGCCGCCGCCTTCGCTGGTTTTTTTGGTGTTCAGAGGTTGCGACCGTTTGGAACCGTCGCGATAAATGGCCACGCATTTAAGGCCCATCTTCCAGGCTTGAAGGTACGTGTCCCGGATGTCCTCGATGGTGCTTTCCCGGGGCATGTTAACGGTCTTGGAAATGGCGCCGCTGATGAACGGCTGCGCCGCGGCCATCATCTTCAAATGTGCCAGGTAATGGATGCTGCGCCAGCCGCGGTGCGGTTTGAAGGCGCAGTCGAACACCGGCAAATGCTCCGGTTTCAAACCGCTGCGAATTGTCACGCCGTTTTCTTCCACGTCTTCGATGGTGTCGAATTTTTCAATGTGGGCGGTGATGGCTTGGATTTCCTTTGCGGAATATCCCAGCCGCTGCAAGGCCTGCGGGACAGTGCGGTTGACAATTTTTAACACGCCGCCGCCGGCCAGCAGCTTGTACTTCACCAGCGCGATGTCCGGTTCAATGCCCGTGGTGTCGCAATCCATCAGAAAGGCGATGGTGCCGGTGGGGGCCAGGACGGTGACCTGGGCGTTGCGGTAACCCACCTGCCGTCCGCGGGCCAGGGCGCGTTCCCAGCAACGGCGCGCCTCGTCCTTCAAATAGCCAAATTCCGCGCTGGGATGAATGTCTTCGACGGCGTCGCGATGCAGTTGAATGACGCCGAGCATCGAATCCACGTTGTCCTTGGCCAGGGGCCTGGGCACATGCGCGCAACGGGCGTCGTGATAGCCGGGAAAGGCGCCGAGCGTGGCGGCGATTTCGGCGCTTTGCTCGTAGGCATGGCCGGTCATGATGGCGGTGATGGCTCCGGCCAGCGCACGGCCTTCGTCGCTGTCGTAGGGCAAGCCGTAGCTCATGATCAGCGAGCCGAGGTTGGCGTAGCCGAGGCCGAGGGTGCGGAAGATGTGGGAGTTTTCTGCGATATCCTTCGTCGGATAGCTCGCGTTGTCCACGATAATTTCCTGCGCGGTGATGAAAATTCGGACGGCGGCTTTGAAGCGTTCCACGTCGAACGTGCCGTCGGCGCGTTTGAACTTCATCAGGTTCAGCGAGGCGAGATTGCAGGCGGTGTTGTTGATGAACACGTATTCGCTGCAGGGGTTGGTGGAATGAATCGGTTCGGTGCCTTTGCAGGTGTGCCATTTTTGAATGGCGCCGTCGTATTGCATGCCCGGATCGCCGCAAATCCAGGTGCCTTCGGCGATTTTGTAGAGCAGCCGGGCGGCATCCTTCTTCTCCAGGGGCTGGCCGGTGGTCACGGCGCGCGTCCACCATTCGCGCCCTTCAATTGCCGCGCGCATAAATTCGTCGCTGGCGCGCACGGAGAGGTTTTCGTTTTGATACATCACACTGCCGTAGGCCTCGCCGTTATAGGAGCCGTCGTAGCCCTGTTCAATGAGCGCCCAGGCCTTCTTTTCCTCCTTCTGCTTGGCGTCAATAAATTCCTCAATGTCGCCGTGCCAGTCCCGCAGGGTGTTCATCTTGGCGGCGCGGCGCGTTTTGCCGCCGGATTTGACGACGTTGGCAACCTGGTCATAAACCTTTAGAAAACTCATCGGCCCGCTGGGCCGGCCGCCACCGGAGAGTTTCTCCTTGCTGGAACGGATGGGCGTCAAATCCGTGCCGGTGCCGGAGCCGAATTTGAAAAGCATCGCCTCGCTGTGCGCCAGCCGCATGATGCTTTCCATGTTGTCTTCGACGGATTGGATGAAGCAGGCGCTGCACTGCGGATATTCGTATTGGGTGCGGGCGCGCTCGGCCTGGCCGGTCCGGCGATTGTAAAACCAATTGCCCTTGTCGGAGTTTTTGCCGATGCCGTATTGGTGATACAGCCCGACATTGAACCAGACCGGCGAGTTGAACGCGCCGTATTGATTCAGGCACAGCCACGTCAATTCGTCATAAAACACCTCGCCGTCTGCCCGGCTGAAGTAGCCGTCGGCCACGCCCCAATCGGCAATCGTGCGGCAGACGCGATGGATCAACTGGCGCACGCTCGTCTCGCGTTCGGGCGTGTTCTGCTCGCCGTAAAAATACTTGGAGACGACAACCTTGGTGGCCAGCAACGACCACGATTTGGGCACTTCGACGTTTTCCTGCTTGAAAATCACCTTGCCGGCGTCGTCGGTGATTTCCGCCGTGCGTTTGTCCCACTCGACTTGCTCGAACGGTTTGACCCGCGCGTCGCTGAAGACGCGTTCCATGCGCAAAAATTGCCTTGCCATGTTCCTGCCTTTGTTGTGCCGCCGAGCCGACATTTTGGTCGGACGGCGGCTGCTGCCGGCGGCCACCGCCGGCACCGAGACTTCTTCGCGTGCGTCAATCATGATTGTCACTCCCGGTTGATAGTTGCCTGAACGCCCGCGATTTCGAGGAAACGGAATCTGGCCGGGCTTTCAAATTGTCAGTGTTGGTTCAGAAAGCAAGCCTTTGGCCCGCCTCATTCCCCTATTAGTTGGGGAACAAAAGGCATCATGCCCCTACCGGTTGTGGATTTCAAGAAAAATTTTCAAAAAAGTTACGCCCCGGATTTTCCCAATTAAAAGCGCGGTTTTCCGGCGGAAAATAGCGAGCGGGAACAGAGTTGTCCACGGCGGTGAATAATTTTATTGTGAATTTCTCGTGCGGGACCGGCGGGATTTTTGCTGCGGCCGGAAGGGCGCGTTGGCCCCGCATTCGCGCACCGGCTGGATGGTGCGCGGGCGCGGACGAGCCGTCAGCACAATCGGACAGCCCTCGTAACCAAATGCCTTGCGCAGTTCACCGGCCAGATATTTTTTGTATTGCTCCGAGAACAACTCGTCGCGGTTGACAAACAGCAAAAAGGTCGGCGGCGCCTGACGCACCTGTGTGGCGTAGAAAAATTTCAGCCGGTGGCCGGCGGCGCTAACCGGCTGGCGGCGTTCCACCGCGTCGTGCAACGTGCGATTCAAAATTCCCGTGGGGATTTTTTGCTGCAATTGTGCGGCCACATAACGCACGGCTTCCAGCAGCCGGTCCAGATTGAAACCGGATTGGGCGGAGGTGAAGATCACCGGCGCGTAATCGAGGAAAAACAATTTCTCCTGCACCCAGCGTCCAAATTCCGCCAGCGTCGTCGGCGTGTTCAGTTGAGCACCACGTCGTTTGACTTTGCTGCGCGCCATTTCCCTCTGGCGCGCCCGGCGCACGGCTTCCTCGAACAAATCCCATTTGTTGACGACGGTAATGCAGGCCTTGCGGTTTTCCACGATGCGGTCGGCAATTTTTTTGTCCTGCTCGGTAATGCCCGCCTCGGCGTCCAGAACGAAGATTACCAGATCGCTGCGGGCAATGGCGTCCTCGGCGCGCTGCACGCTGAAAAACTCGATGGAATCGGCGAGGCGCCGCGTTTTGCGAATGCCGGCGGTGTCAATCAAAATGTACTTTTGCCGGACGCCGTCGGTTTCCACCTCGAACGGCACGTCCACGGCATCCCGGGTGGTGCCCGGCAGCGGCGAAACAATCACCCGCTCGGAATGGGTCAGCGCATTGACGAGGGAGGATTTTCCGACGTTGGGCCGGCCGACGATGGCCAGTTTCAAGGGTTCAGATTGCCGGGCGGGGGATTCCGGGACGGCGCCGCTCTCGGAATCTTCAGCGCCCGGATGGCGATCCTCCAACGGCTCCGGCAAAAAGGCCATCGCCGCGTCCAACAAACGATCCACGCCCCGGCCGTGGATGGCGCTGACGGGGAAAATTTTTTCAAAACCCAGTTCGGAAAATTCCATGACGCCGTTTTCGGCCCGCGCGTGGTCCACTTTGTTGACTGCCACCAGGACCGGTTTGCCGCTGCGATGCAGCCTGGCGGCCACCTCGCGGTCCAGCGGCACAACGCCTTCTTGAACGTTCACCACCAAGATGATGGCATCGGCCGATTTCATCGCCAGTTCGGCCTGTTCCATGGCCGCCTGGACAATGACGTCGCGGGCCTTTTCGCCGCGCACCAGTCCCAGACCACCGGTATCCACCAAAGTAAAACTCCTGCCGCGCCACTCGGCCGGAGCGGCCAGGCGATCCCGCGTTACGCCGGGTTGATCGTGCACAATGGCCAGGCGCCGGCCAACCAGGCGGTTGAAGAGGGCGGACTTGCCCACGTTGGGCCGCCCGACGATGGCAATCAAACCCTGGACCGGCCGGTTCATCGTCGCTTAAGCGCGTTTGACGGCATCCGCCAGCGATTTTACGAACTGGCCGACGCGCCGGACCAAATTTTTTGATTTCCCGTATTCGGCAATTTGATTGACCACCGCGCTGCCGACAACCACGGCGTCGGCATGTTGCGCGACGAGCCTGGCCTGGCGGGGATTGGAAACACCAAAGCCCACGGCGACCGGCAAGTCCGTGTGCGCGCGAATTTTGGAAACCTGTTCTGCCAAATTCGCCGCGATGTGCTTTTGCATCCCCGTCACCCCTTCGCGCGAAACGTAATAAATAAAGCCGCGGCCGCGCCGGACAATCAATTCCATGCGCTCCTCCGGAGTGGTCGGCGCCACCAGATAAATGGGGCAGAGGCCGTGCCGGCGCATCTGTTCCTCGCAGGCGTCCGACTCCTCCGGCGGCAGATCCAGCACCAGCAGGCCGTCCACTCCCGCCCGCGCGGCGGCGCGAATGAAATTTTCCATGCCCCGGCGGTGAATCAGGTTGAAATAGACGTAAAGGACGATGGGGATTTGCGAGCGACGGCGAATTTCCGAAACGGTTTGCAAAACTTTCGGCGGCGTGGTGCCCGACGCCAGGCCGCGCTGGGCGGCCAGTTGATTGACCAGTCCATCGGCCAGCGGATCGCTGAAAGGCACGCCCAGTTCCAAAATGTCCGTCCCCGCCCGGTCGAAAGCCCAGGCCAGTTCGCGCGTGGCAGCGAGATTCGGATCGCCGGCGCCGATGTAAATGATCAGCCCCTTTTGACCGTTCCGCCGCAACTGCGCGAAGCGTTCTTCAATACGATTCATCCGGCGGAGTTTCCGGTTTGAAGTTTCAAGTTTCAAGCGATTTGTGCCGGCGGAACCGTGCCCGGCGGCACAGAAAATCATTTGGCAACGGGACTTGAGCAGAAACGGGAAGCGGATTTGACCGCGCCCCGTTTTTTCTTCACAATGAAACCATGGCGAGCATTTTCGGCCAGTTGTTTCGCATCGCGACGTGGGGTGAATCCCACGGCGGCGGCGTGGGGGTGGTGGTGGATGGTTGCCCGCCGCGTTTGAAGTTGACGGAAGCCGACATCCAGCCGGACCTGGACCGCCGCCGGCCCGGCCAGTCCAAAATCGTCAGTCCCCGCAAGGAATCCGACACGGTGCAAATTCTTTCCGGCACGTTCGAGGGCCGGACGCTCGGCACGCCGATTTGCTTGTGGGTTAAAAACGAAGACGCCCGACCGGAAGCGTATTCGGAAATGAAGGAAAAATTCCGCCCTTCACACGCCGATTTCACCTACTTCGCCAAATACGGCATCCGCAACTGGCAGGGCGGCGGCCGGGCCAGCGCCCGCGAAACCGTCGGGCGCGTCGCCGCCGGCGCCATCGCTAAAAAAATCCTCCGCGAAAAATTCGGCGTCGAAATTCTGGCCTACGTCAAACAAGTTCGGAAAATCGTCGCCCACGTGAACCCCGACAAGGTCCGGTTCAAAGACATCGAGTCCAATCCCGTCCGCTGCCCCGACCGGGAAGCAGCGGAGAAGATGATTCGTCTCATTGAAAAAATGCGCCGCGCCGGCGACACCGTCGGCGGCATCGTCGAAGGCGTGGCGCGCGGCGTCCCGGCCGGCTGGGGCGAACCGGTCTTCGACAAACTGGAGGCCGACCTGGCCAAGGCGATGTTGAGCCTGCCGGCATCCAAAGCGTTTGAAATCGGCTCCGGATTCGGCGGCATATTGCTCACCGGCCGCCAGCACAACGATCCCTTCCGCGCCCGCGGCGGAAAAGTGTTCACCACCACGAATTTTTCCGGCGGCATCCAGGGCGGCATCTCCAACGGCCAGACGATTTTCTTTCGCGTCGCCTTCAAACCTGTCGCCACCGTCATGCATGAACAGGAGACCATTGATGTTCACCTCCAGAACACCACGCTCAAAGGGCGCGGCCGGCATGACCCGTGCGTCTTGCCGCGCGCCGTGCCAATGGTCGAAGCCATGACCGCGCTGGTGTTGGTGGACCACGCCCTGCGGCACCGAGCGCAATGCGGGTGAACGGGCCGCGCCGCTTCTCCGTCAACGGGGATGCGTTGCCTGTGATTTCAAAATTTTGGCGGGTCGCGCCGCGCGTCCGGCAGGCGGATAGTCGCTTCCTTCCGTTCCAGCAGAAACCGAAGCCCGATTTGGATTCCGGCGGGGGCGCGGCGCGGCTTTGCTTTCCCGAAACGAGCGCCGCCTTCCCGAACATTAACGTCATTGATTTTTTCCGCGGCGCGAGGCATTTTTTAAACTCATGGCTGAAAAAACTCTGAATGAAATCTCGCGGGAAGCGCGGGCGCTCTACACGCGAGGCGCCGAGGCGTTGACGCGGGATAATCTGGATTACGCCATCGCGCTGCTGAATCAGGCGCTGGAAAAGGAACCGGGATTCTTCGAGGGACGCAAACTGCTGCGTGAGGCGCAATTTCGCAAGGCCGGCGGGGGCGGCGGCTTCTTCAAAAAAATGTTCAGCGGCGCCGGCGCTTCACCGCTGCTGGCCAAAGGGCGGATGGTGCTGGGGAAAAACCCCGCTGAAGCGCTGGCCGCGGCCGAACAGATTCTCAACAGCGACCCCCACAGCGCCGCCGCCCACCGCCTGGTGGTGGATGCGGCCCGGGCGATGGAATTTCCGCAGACGGCGCTGCTGTCTCTGGAAATCCTCGTCAAAAATTCGCCAAAGGACAAAAATCTGGTCATTGAATTTGCCCAGGCCGCTTCCGCCCTTGGCCAAAGCGC
>Ga0070740_10006344_pt1 | contig 10430 bp, 6 predicted proteins | sample Coa_R2_FD_67286 | JGI IMG/M metagenome (GOLD analysis project Ga0070740, IMG submission 67286) | Surface soil microbial communities from Centralia Pennsylvania, which are recovering from an underground coalmine fire - Coalmine... | ecosystem: Environmental > Terrestrial > Soil > Unclassified ...
GCGTTGGATGGGCGGAGGAATTTCTGCTGGAGAGCGGCTTCTTCGTCGCCAGCCTTCTACGCCGGCCATGGAACTCCTTCAAGGCAGTGCGCTCGTTGCGGCGGTGGTTGCCGGTTCGTGGGCAGCGGCTCGGCTTGCCCTCGGCGCTTCGCGCCGCGTGCAGGCGAGCCTCGGTGATCTCACCGAAATCCTGCTGGCATGGACTGCGCTCGCTATGCGGAGCCTGATTGTCGAATCGGGCGCAGTGCTGGAAGCGCTGGATGCTGGAGATCTTCTTATGGCGCGGAAACGCCTGGCGATGATTGTAGGGCGGGACACTGTTAGTCTCGATGAGTCCGAGATCGCCCGGGCCGTGAAAGAAGATCAAGCTCTCATCCTTGAATTAGGTGAAGATGAGACCGCCTCAAGGCAGGCAGCGACTACGATAGGACAGTCTCTACCGAAACAAAATGGCGGAACGTTAGTCATCTAGGCAGCAACGTCATGTCAGTCCGTGCAATCCAAGCGCGAGTGCTTTAGCGCGGGTGTTCGCGCTCTCCGGCCAAACCGAAGACGCGCTGCCCCGAAGCACTTATCTGCTCAAGGATGGAACCGTCAGTTTGATTACCACAGGCCTCCTCACCCATCCCAACGGCATCGCGCTTTCCCCGGATGAAAAATTCCTGTACGTCAACGACAGCGGCAAAAGACAGGTGTGGCGCTTTGAAATTCAGCCGGATGATAGCGCTGTAAATGGCCGGGTGTGGCTCGATATGAGCTCAGATCCCGCTCCCGGCATACCGGACGGTATGCGCGTGGATGCAAAAGGAAACGTCTATGATGCGGGCCCCGGCGGCGTTTGGATCGCGTCGCCGGAAGGCAGACACATTGGGACCTTTCTGCTGCCGGATAGAGCCACGAATATGGCTTTTGGCGGCGATGACGGCAGAACTCTCTATTTGGTCAATCACACCACTCTTTACAGCATCCAGTTGAGGATTCCTGGATTCCGCTGGAACGGTTTCGGGACAACCGCGGCAGGGCGATAAAGGAGGACAGAATGCGCGTCCGTGATCTCAGCAGGCGGGAGTTTTTAACGACTGGAGCGGAATTGGCCGCGCTCGCGGGAGTTTACAGCCTCATGCCGCGGACCGATGCGGCGGCTGCGGACCTGCCCAAGCCCGGCGGCGCGGATTGGGTGCGCTACGGCTTCGACCTTCACAACACACGATTCAACTCCAGGGAAACGATGATCGGACCCGCGAACGTCGGCAAGCTGAAAGTGAAGTGGAAGTTCGATATGGAAGACAACTGGATCGGTTACCAGACTCCGGCAGTGGTGGGCGATACCGTATTCTTCGGATCCGGGCGTTACGCTTATGCGCTGGAAAGCGCTACCGGAAAAAAGAAATGGAGTTTCGATTGGGGAGCCGGCGGCGCCTGGGAGCAGGCGAATGCAACAGCGGTGAGTCCCCGGTTTTGGGGCGGGCGTTCCTCTCCTCAATACGACCAGGGCCGAATCTACTTTGGCGCCAGCTCGTGCAATGTCTACTGCGTGGATGCCGCAACCGGAAGGCAGGTGTGGAAGACGGCGCTGCTCGATCCTGCACGGGCGGAACGGATGGGCGCGCAAATTTTTTACTCACCCATCGTTTATCGCGGGAAGGTTTACATGGCTTATAGCGGCGGGGACGCCGCGATCTTTTGCCTGGATGCGGAAACGGGCGCCATCCGTTGGCGATTTCGCGTCGCGCAAGAAGTTCCCCTAGAGCTGGAGGCGGGAGGAGGTTCGCCCTGGACTTCCGGAGCAATCGATGAACAAAAGAATATCCTTTATAACGTCACTGGAAATGCAAAGGCAGTGATGCCAAACCTGGGGCTCTACACTTCGTCCATCGTAGCGCACGATTTGGATACCGGCGAATTGCTCTGGTATTACCAAGTGCATCCGCAGGACGACTTCGATCTCGACTTCAACGCTCATCCGATGATCTTCGATGCCGAACCTCCGCAGCGAATCAGGGCAAACCCGAGAAACTCCGTTGCCGCAGGGAATAAGGCTGGCATTTATTGCTGGGATCGATACACAGGGCAATTCTTCTGGAAAGTGATGTTAGGGATGATTTGCGCGGGGTGCGGGCCGGAGTTCAACGCGATCGCAACGGCCTACAACAGGATTTTCCTCCAATGGGCGTCGAGTTCCAGCCCCAAGCCCTTCTCCGCCTCGGCTGCTTTGAACGCCTACACCGGTGAAGTGGAATGGATGGTCACAAATCCCGTAGTGAACTCTTCGCCCGTGGCCGTGGCCAACGGATTGTTCTACCAAGGCTTTGTGAATGGGAAGCTGGAGTCGCTGGACGCGAGGAACGGCCGCACACTCTGGGAATACTCGCTCCCCAGCGCTTTCCGCGGTGGTTTCGCTGTCGCCAACGGGGCCGTTTACGCCAGCAACGGCGAAGGCGGCGAATGGAAGCCGGGAATGACCAACAAGCAATATTCCTTATATTGCTTTACTCCGGACGGAAAATGAGTTCGCCTGCGATCTCAAAAACGTGCACTGCGCTGAACAGGAAATGGGCATGGACGAAAAATTCAATCGCAGAGAAATGTTGAAACTGGTGGGGGCCGGTGCTGTTGCGTGCTTGCCAGGATTGGCTGTAACGCCTTCCGCAATTGCAGAGGACGGGGTTGCAGAAGTTCGCGTCGAAAGTTTTTACCCTCGCGGACAGTGGTTCTATGAGCCAGCCGGAATTTACATTCCGGTCGGCACTAAAGTTCGCTGGATCTCAAATGACTATGGCGCTACCGTCAGTTCCTTTCACCCCTCGATCGATAATCACGAGTTGCGAATGCCGGAAAAGGCCAAGCCGTTTGATTCTGGAATTCTGGCCAGATACGGCCGCTACAGGACATTCGAATGGACCTTTGAAGTGGAGGGAACCTACGATTACTTCAGCCGAACGTTTGAGCCAATAGGAATGGTGGGCCGCATTATAGTTGGCAAGCCGGGAGGTCCGGGAGAATGGCCGCCCGGCTATGGAGGACGCGAGGGGCGGGCCGTCGTTTTTCCAGCGCAGGCGAAGATATTGGCTGCACTACCGTCAGGAGAAATCGTTGCGAAGAAGACCCTCCCGTACCCGAAAGATTTGGTCGTGCGTTCATTCCCGTTTGGCGATTTAAACCGCTGAGGGGCAGTTTACCTCGACTTCAACGTTCGTTGTGATCTCGAGACGGCGGTCGCGGAAGATTCCTTTCAGGAGGCAGCATGGCGGCATTCTTAAGGAGCGTAATTCGGATGCGGGTGGTTTTCGCGGCGGCTGTGTTTACAGCGTGCTCGCTAACTGCTCCCAACCTGCGGGCGCAAAATGCCAATGGTGCAATTTCCGGCGTCGTGCAGGATGAAAGCGGCGCCGTAATCCCCGGAGCAAATGTCACCATCACCAACGTAGAAACCGGCATCAGCAGGTCTGTAGCGACTGATTCCGCCGGCCGTTATCGCGTTCCCGGCCTGATCCCCGATCATTATGAGGTGCAGGCGCAGCAGAGCGGCTTTGAAACCGAGGTTCGAAAAGGCTTGGAGCTAAGCGTCGCCAGCGAACTGGTGATCAATCTTGTGCTCAGGGTCGGCCAAGTGGCTGAAAAGACGGTAGTGACTGCCGAAGCCCCGCTCGTCGAAACCACTTCCAGTTCTCTTTCCGCGCTGGTTAAGGGTGAAGCAATCAGCGAATTGCCGCTCAACGGCCGAAGCTTCGATCAACTGATCAGCCTGCAAGCGTCTATGCCCGTCAACTATTCGCGCGGCACGGCGCTGGCTGCGGGGGCCGCAACGGCATTCAGCGTAAACGGCGCGCGCCCTCAAGCGAACTTGTATCTGATGGATGGGACGGAGATGCTGGGCGGCGGTAATCAGACCTCGCTTCCGGGCGGCGCGCTCGGTAAGCTGATGGGCGTGGATGCCGTGCAGGAATTTTCCGTGATGGGCAGCAACTACAGCGCCGCGTACGGAAAGAAAGCCGGAGGCATCATTAATATCGCGACGAAATCCGGCACCAATAGCCTGCATGGCTCTGCGTTCGAGTTTCTGCGCAATTCGGCGCTCGACGCCAGAAACTTTTTTGACACCACTGCCTCGCCGCCCGCATTCAAGAGGAATCAATTCGGCGGGTCGCTCGGCGGACCGGTGCGCAAGGACAGCACGTTTTTCTTCGGAACTTACGAAGGATTGCGCGAGAGTCTGGATAAGACGGTTACTTCGTTCGTTTTCGACGATGCCAGCCGCCTGACTGCGATTCCTTCCGTAAAACCATTCCTGGTCCTTTATCCGCAGGTCAACGGGCGAATATTTACTGATCCGCGCACTGGTCTGCCCACGGGCACGGGCGAATATATCAGCGCCCCGAATCAGTCGAGTGTGCAGGATTTCTTCCTGACGCGCATTGACCATAGAATTTCCGATAAAGATGCGTTGTTTGGCCGCTATTACTTCAGCCAGGCGAGCCTGGGCATACCGCAGCCGATTCCTACTTACCTCGAAACCGACAGCACGCGCGACCAAATGATTACATTGCAAGAGACGCGCACGTACGCCAGGACCATGAATGTAGCCCGGTTCGGCTTTACCCGGGGATCGCTTTTCGGCAACGCCGTTCCGACCATTCCGATCCCAAGTTCGCTCGAGTTTCTGGCCGGCGCGGGAACGGCGGGACAGATCAACTTCACTACAAATTCTTTTGGTGGTTCCGTCAGCAGAGCGGGTCCGGGTAACGCCATTAATCGAAAAATGGTGGTGAACCAGTTTGATTACGGAGATCAGGTGTTTCTGTATCGCGGATCGCATTCGCTGGAGTTCGGAGGGAACATTCAGCGAATCCGCCACAACGATGGCGACAGCCAGGATACGCTCGGGAATTTCCTGTTTGCGGATGTTCCCAGTTTCATGGCGGGAAAACCGACGCGATTCCAGGCGCCTTCGCCGGCGGGCGGCGACCTCCACAAGTCATGGCGGTTTCTCTATTTCGGCACATTCATTCAGGATGATTACAAAGTTCGCCGCAATCTGACGGTCAACCTGGGATTGCGTTACGAACAGCTGACTCCGCCGACGGAGGCTAGTGGAAACCGCATCGCGAATTTCCGTTACACATGGCAGAACGGCTTCCGCGTGCTGGATAACACCACCACCATTGGCAGTCCATACTATAAATCCAACAAGAACCTCTTCGCCCCGCGCATCGGTTTTGCGTGGGACCCGCGCGGCGATGGAAAAATGTCGGTCCGCGGCGGGTTTGGAATCTTTTACGATCTGGTTGACTCCGACACGCGTTTCTATACCACTCCCAACCCGCCGTTCTTCGCGGATCTGCAGGTGTCGAATCCGCCTTTCCCGCTGGGTTTTGCCAACGGCTTTGGCCGCGTGCCGACGGTGCGCGCCGATGGCGTTGACTTCAACCTGGACGCGCCCACGCGGCTCCAATACAACTTCAGCGTCGAGCGGCAGTTGACCGGCAGCACCTTGCTCAGCGTGGGCTACGTCGGCTCACACTCCTATCACCTGACGAGGGTCTCCGATCAGAACCCAGCCGTTGTCCAAATCCTTCCAGACGGCACGAAATTTTATCCGGCGCCGCCGTCCACAGGTGTCGTTCGCCGGAATCCCAACCTGGGAACCAGCCGCATCGTGTTCTCCGACGCCGATGCGTTTTACGATTCGCTCCAGGTGGAGGTGACGCAGCGGCTGACTCATGGACTGCGTTACAAGGTTTCCTACAGCTTTGCTAAAAACATTGACGAGCAATCGGCAACCACTTCCCAGCAAGGTGCAGGCGTTCCCACGGTCAGTCAAGACCCCGATAATATTCGGGCGGAGAGGGGCCTGGCTACTTTCGATGTTCGCAACAATCTGGTGATGAACTTCACTTACGATATTCCGGGCCGCGCCTCCGGTGTCGCCGGCAAATTCCTAAACGGCTGGCAGGTAGCAACCATTCAGACCTTCTCAGCGGGCCAGCCATTCACCGCGCAAACCGGTTTCAATCGTTCCCGCGACAACCAAGACAAAGTAGCGGATCGTCCGAATCTGCTTCCGGGCAAAAGCAGGAATCCCGTGCTTGGCGGGCCGGATCAGTATTTTGATCCAACGGTCTTTGCTCTTCCGCCGGCGGGAACTTACGGCAACCTGGGCCGCAACACATTAATCGGTCCGGGATTGGTAGGCGTAGACCTCAGCCTGATCAAAGACACGGCGATCACCGAGCGCCTGAAAGCAACGTTCCGGGCTGAGTTCTTCAATATTCTGAATCGCGCGAATTTCGATCTCCCCAACGCGCAGATATTCAACAGCAGCGGCCAGATTTTGGGATCGGCGGGCAGAATCGGAGACACCAAGACCACGTCCCGGCAGATTCAATTCGCTTTGAAGCTGCTTTTCTAGCCGGAGCACGGCGCCTGTCCCAGTACGTAGTTTTTCAAAGGAACCGGGCCGTCACCGCCATGTCACAATGTTCTGTAGGCCTTGCGAATCTTCTTTTCAGAACCTCGCCTAAGTACGATAAAATAGAGTCAAAGACGCGAGTGCCGGGTCGCGACTCGCCAAAGTTTACAATTAAAAGAGGTGGTATGGCGAGCAGTGTCTGGAAGGGACATCTTACTTTCGGTTTGGTATCGTTCCCGGTGACGCTTTACGCAGCGGCCAGAAAAGTCAGCTTTAGCTTTAATCTGCTTCACAAAAAAGACGGCTCTCGCATTAAGGAAGTCATGTACTGCCGGGCCGAGGACCAGCCTGTAGACCGTTCGGATCTAGTCAAAGGCTATGAGTACGAAAAGGACCAGTACGTTGTCATTGAGGATGAGGATATCAAGAAGGTCGCTCCCAAAACGGCGAAAGTGATGGAGGTCCTCGAATTCGTCAAGTCGGACGAGATCGATTCCATATACCTCGAGAGTTCTTATTACCTGACGCCATCAGAAGGCGGCGAAAAGCCTTACGCGCTGCTGTTTGAGGCGATGCGCAAGTCGCGCTACGATGCCGTCGCAAAGCTTTCGATGCACAACCGGGAGCACATAGTCATCCTGCGGCCCGCGCGCAAAGGGATTCTGCTCCACACGATGTTTTATCAGGATGAGATTCGGCAGGTCAGCGAATTTCACACGAACACGGAGTTGGCAAAGCCAAAAGAGCTGGAGCTCGCCACCAGCTTGATCGAATCCTTAGCAGCAGAGTTCGATCCCAGCAAGTACCACGATACGTATCGTCGTAACCTGGAGAAAATGATCGAAGAAAAACTCTCCGGGCATAAGGTTGTCGCCGCCCCCGAGCCGCACGTAACGCCGGTAATCGACATTATGGAAGCGCTCAAGAAGAGTTTGGCGGCGAGTAAAAAACCGCCTCAAAGAGCCGAGGCTGTGGCGCGCAAGGTGGAAGAGGAAGCTCCTGCCGCGGCCCATCCTGTGCGCGCGGCAAAAAAGCGTACGCGCAAGGCAGGGTAACGGTCGGGCGCAAGCCCCCGGCCTGCTTCAAGCAGACTTCTCTTTCAGTTTGTTGTATAGGGTCTTGGCTGTGATGCCGAGGATTTTCGCGGCACGGGTCCTGTTGTTGTTCGTTGAGGAGAGAGTTTGGAGAATCAATCGGCGCTCTGCTTCCGCCAGCGTCAGGCCCACCTCGATGTCCGCGCCGTCATGACCATTTTCAGAGTGCTGGCTGGAGAAAAGCGGCGGAAGATCCTTCGGCGTAATCACATCTCCTGTACTGACGACTAGAGCTCTTTCAAGCGTATTCCGCAACTCCCGCACGTTGCCCGGCCAGGTGTGTCGGCGCATCAAATTCAGCGCTTCCGGGCCGATGGTCTTCAGATCACGTCCGTGTTTCCGGCTCAATTCCAGCAACAGATGCGCGGAGAGATCTTCCAGGTCTTCGAGATGCTCGCGAAGCGGCGGAATGACGATACGAATCACGTTCAGCCGGTAAAAGAGATCACTGCGAAGTTGTCCGTTTTTCACTGCTTCTTCGGGAACACGATTCGTAGACGCCAGCACCCGCACGGAGATGGGGATCTCCGATTTTCCTCCAAGCCGCCGGACTTTGCCTTCTTCCAGAACGCGCAGCAGCTTAGCTTGAGTTACAACCGGCATTTCACCGATTTCATCCAGCAGTAGCGTCCCTCCGTCGGCTAGCTCAAAGCATCCCATCCTGGGCTCGATGGCGCCGGTGAACGCGCCTTTTTCGTGTCCGAACAATTCGCTTTCAATCAGGGTCTCCGGAATCGCAGCGCAGTTTACGGGTACAAACGCATTATTGCGGCATGGGCTCAGTTCGTGGATCGTGCGAGCTACCACTTCCTTGCCGGTTCCGCTTTCGCCGGTAATCAGGACGGAGGCCGAGAATGGCCCAACCATGGTGATCATGGCCATGACCTCTTGGATTTTCTTGGAACGTCCCACGAATTTTCCCAGCGCTCCCAAATCTCGCAGTTTGCGATGCGCGATTTGCAATTGCCGCTCGCTTTCGCGGCGGTCGAGACAATTTCTCAATTCAATTTGCAGCCGGCCAGGATCGATTGGCTTTTCAAGAAAGTTGAACGCGCCGAGGCGAATGGCTTCTACGGCATCCTGAATGGTTCCATGCCCTGTCAGCACGATGAATGAGATGGTGCGGTCAAACTCGCGCGTGTCCTTGAGCAACTTCAACCCGCTCAGATCGGGCATCCGGAGGTCGGAGACCACCACGGCCGGGCGCAAAGAGGTGATCTTACGCCAGCCTTCGCTGCCGTCGGCGGCGACTTCTACGCCATAACCCCATGCCTCCAGCAGGTTCCGCAGAGCACTCCGAACACGCTCATCGTCTTCTACAACGAGAATTTTGTCCGTTTTCGCCATGCTTTTTTCAAAGGCACGCATCCAGCCTAGCGGATCGAGAGCGGCAGAGTCACTTCGACCAGCGTCCCGGGATTGCGCGGTTGTATGCTCATCTGGCCGCCAAGCTGCCTTACGCGCTCTCTCATCCCGAGTATGCCAACTCCGAGTTTTGCCGCCGAATCTTCCGACTGATCCAGTAGATCACCTGGAATTCCTTTGCCTTCGTCCCAAACCTTCAAAGTAATTTCATGATCGCTGCGGTCCAGGCGAACGCCCGAGGCAGAGCTTCCCGAATGGCGGTACACATTCGTCAGGCATTCCTGCACCACGCGAAGAATCGTGCGCTCAATCTCCTGCGGCAATGACTCGTTGTCCGGTAAGCCGATCTCCAGTTCAACCTGAATCTGCGTGCGCCGTGTGAATCCTTCCACGTACCATCGCAAAGTCTGAGCCAGCCCGGCTTCATCGAGCATGGGAGGATGAAGCAGATACGAAATAGTGCGAAGTTCACGCGAGGCCTGCTCCGCGAGCGTAAGACACTCGTTCAGAACTTTTGCCGCCTGCGGAATGCGAGCCGTGTACTTATTCATCAAGGCAAGATTCAGCGAAAGGGCGGAGAGCGTTTGCGCCGTCCCATCGTGAAGCTCCCGGGCCATCCGGCGCCGCTCTTCGTCCTGAAGGCGTAACAATAATCCGGAAAGTTCGCGCAGCGATTCCTCGGCCATTTTGCGCTCGGTTACGTCGCGCGTTACTTTTGAAAAGCCGAGCAGATTTCCGTTGCTGTCTCGAAGAGCTGTGATAACAACGTTGGCCCAAAAACGTGAGCCGTTCTTGCGCACGCGCCAGCCTTCGTGCTCAATCCGGCCTTCAGCGCGGGCCCTTTGTAACACGCTTTCCGGCTTGCCGGACTCGGCATCCTCTTTTGGATACAATATCGAGAAGTGCTTGCCGATTACTTCGGAGGCAGTGTAGCCGTTAATCCGTTCCGCTCCCAAATTCCACGTGAGCACGTGGCCTTCGGGGTCCAGCATGAAGATGGCATAATCCCGCACGCTATCGAGCAGTACGCGAAGACCTTCTTCGCTAGCGTGGAGAGCGTTGCCGGTTTGGATCAGTTCAGTAACATCACGAACCGCCATGCAGACCTTCTCCGGAGTTTCTTGTTCAATTCGAACCGGGCTCAGCCTGGCGTGGAACCAGTGTTTCGATCCCGCCATCTCCATCGTGTAATCCACCTTTTCGGGATTTCCACATTCAAGAACCTGGTTGAGCGCCTTCATAATCTTGCGCGTGGTCTCTTTGCCGAAAAAATCGGAAACGCGATTGCCGATCATCTCCGATTTGGGCGCAGGAAGGAATCGGTTGTCCGGGGACCAGATGTTCAAAAACCGACCTTTTTCGTCGATTTCGAAGCAGATGTCATCCACCGACTGAAGCAGCGCCTGCAAATGCGCCTCACTGATCTTAAGGGCCTGCTCGGCTCTCTTTTGTTCCGACGCCTGCATCCGCGGTTTTTTGTTGGTCCAGATCACTTCCGTTTTGGCAGCGAGCGCGCCTGCTTCCGAACTTTTTGTAAGCAGGAGCCCGCCTGGTTTGCCGTT
>Ga0070740_10006348_pt1 | contig 10426 bp, 9 predicted proteins | sample Coa_R2_FD_67286 | JGI IMG/M metagenome (GOLD analysis project Ga0070740, IMG submission 67286) | Surface soil microbial communities from Centralia Pennsylvania, which are recovering from an underground coalmine fire - Coalmine... | ecosystem: Environmental > Terrestrial > Soil > Unclassified ...
TGCGCCGCTGCGCAATCAGTTTCATGTAATAGTTGTACACCGCCACGCGTCCGCGCTCCGCGGTCTGGCGCGCATGTTCGCCCTCTTCGCGATACTCGGGATCCTGGCTGCCGATCAGCAGGTTGCCCCAGTGGAACATGTCCTCCCAGTCCTCGCGCGGCACCCCCATCATCTCGCAAATCACCGCGGTCGGCATCCGCGCCGCAATATCGGTGACGAAGTCGCATTCGCCGCGCGGCGCCACCTGGTCGATAATCGAGCCTACGATCGCGCGGATATGCGGCTCGTGCGGCAGCACCTGGCGCGGGGTAAGCCGCATGCTGATCAGGCGGCGCTGGCGGTTGTGCAGCGGCGGATCGGCCGCGATCATGCTGGTGCCGTATTGATTCTCCTCAACGTCGTGATTGGTCAGCGCCAGTCCGTGATGGGAACTGAACAGCTCGGGCGCTCGATACACCGTCAGCGCGTCCTCGAACCGCGTCACCGACCAGAAGCCGTAGGGATAATCGCGATGGGTGTAATGGACCGGATCCTCCCGGCGCAGCGTGGCGAACGCGTCATGCGGAATGTCGTGCTGCTGGAAGTAGTCCAGGTCGGTCAGTATCGAATCAATCTCGGCAAGCTTCATTTAATCGTCCTGCCTTCCTTGTTGTTGACGGCTTATCAAACTAGAACATTTCACGCGGCACGGCGAGCGGAAGGGCGGCCGGTTTTGAATCTGATCGGCAGATGCTTGACGCCGGGCACCACCACGCTGCGTGTGCGGCTGACCGTGCCGGCCAGCTCGATATCGCCCAGATAGGGCAGCAATTCCTGGAACAGCACGCGCAATTCCATCCGGGCCAGATTGGCGCCCAGGCAGAAATGCTCGCCGTGGCCGAAGGCCAGATGCTCATTGGGCGTGCGGCCGATATCGAAACGGTCGGGCTCGGGGAAAACTTCCTCGTCGCGGTTGACCGAGCCCAAAAACAACGCCACCAGCTCGCCGCGCCCCAGCCGCTGGCCGCCCAGCTCCGTGTCCCTGGTCACGGTGCGCAAAAAGTGGGCGGTGGGCGCGATGTAGCGCAGTATTTCCTCGACCGCCGAATTGACCAGCGCCGGGTTGTTGCGCAGCCGCTCTAACTGGTCGGGATTAACTAACAAGGTGTACAGCCCGCTGCCCGACGCGTTGATCGTCGTCTCCAGCCCGCCCGCGGTCAGCAGGCTTAAGTTCTGAAGCGTCTCCATCTGGGTCAGCGGCACGCCGTCGATGTCGCCGAACGCGAACCGATCGATCAGGTCGCCATGCGGACCGCTGCGCCGGCGCTCCTCGATTAACTTCGTGTAATACATCGCCATCTCGCGGTTGGCGTAGATAACCGTCTCCTGCGCCATCTGCGCCAGCTTCTCGGGCGTGGCATCCTGCACCTGGGCGAGGTGGAATTCGGGATCGTCGAGCCGGGAGATCATGTCCTCCAGGTGCGCCAGGCGGGCGCGGTCTTGCGGCGGCACGCCCAGGATCGCAAAGAACACGTTGATTACCAGCCGCGTGGCGACGTCTACCGTAAAGTCGCATTCGCCCCGCTGCGCCGCCTCTGCGAGGGCCTCGCGCGCGGCTTCGCGCACCAACCCCTCCCATTTGGCGACTGCGCGCGGCGTGAAGCTCCATTTGACGAAGCCGCGCAGTTGGCGATGGCGCGGCGGGTCGCTGACGATCATCGACTGGCCCACACCCGAGCGGTCGGTCGGAATCGACATCACGATCGGGCCCTGGCTGGAAAACGTCGCGGTGTCGCGATAGACCTTCAGCGCGTCGCCATATCTGGTCACCGCCCAATACGAATTGCCCTGGCGGTCGGAAATCCGCGACACCGGCGCGTTGTGCCGCAGCCATTTGAGCAGCGCGTGCGGTTCGCCGCGCACAAAGCAGTCAGGATCGGTGAGATCGAAATCCGGGCGTTGGTCCATGGTTGCCTCCCCGCCGGCCCCCCGAGGCCGGAACCGAAATCTGCCGCATCGCACGGCCTGGCTACGTCCATCACCATCGCAAAGCCCGGCCTCAAAGTCCAATCAAGCCCGCCCGCCTGCAAGCGCTTTGAGGTCCAGCCATGCTATGGTGAAAGCGCGAAAATCAGGCGGAAGGGGCGCCCATCCATTGGAGGCCGCGATGAAACGCGAAGGCGAACTGGTAATCGACGCCGACGGCCATATTCTGGAGCCGCCCGACTTGTGGGAGAAGTATCTGGAGCCCAAATATCGCGAGCGCGCCATTCGCATCCGCACCGCAGAGGACGGCTGGGAATTCCTGGAAGTCGACGGGCGGCCCGCCAAATACCTGGCGCGGGGAATGCTGGGCCGCATCAGTTGCATGGGGCTCAAGATGCAAGAGACCAATCGCCTGCGCGAGCAATGGATCGCCAACGGGCGCAAGGGTCCTTTGCCGTTCGTCGCGGTGACGCCCGACGAAACCTATATAAAGGGTGCCGGCCGCGGCACCACCGATCCTAAAGAACGGCTGGAGCGCATGGATCAGGAGGGACTGGACCGGGTGGTGCTCTATCCGACCCTGGGGCTGACGTGGGAAATCGAAACCAGGGACGTGGAACTCTCCCAGGCCTACTGCCGGGCCTATAATCGCTGGATCGTGGAGTTCTGCGCCGGCAGCGGCGGGCGCCTGGTGCCGATCGCACATCTGTCGATGGGCGATCCGAAAGCCGCCGCGCGCGAGTTGGAACGTGCGGTCAAGGCCGGATGCAAGGGCGCTTTCATCGCGCCTCAATCTATTACCGGCAAGACCCATGGCCATCCCGACAACGATCCGGTCTGGGCGGCGGCGCAGGACCTCGACGTCCCCATTGGACTCCATCCGACCTTCGAGCCGTCCGAGTGGATCTTCAACCGCTTCGATCGAATCAAGGGACCCGAAGGCCTGTGGTTCAGTTACATGGTCAGCAATCACACCGAAATCCAGGCCTTCACCAGCCTCTTCGCCTATGGCATGTTCGACAAATTTCCCAGGGTGCAGGTGGTGATCCTGGAATCCGGCGCGGGATGGATCGGATGGTGGCTGGATCGGGCCGACGCGGTCTTTACCGGCACGCTGATCGGCGGCGGTGTGCCGCTGGCGCACAAGCCATCGTATTATTTCAAACGTCAATGCCTGATCTCGGGCGACCCCGACGAGACGGTGATAAGCCTAATCGCGGACTACGTGGGTGCCGACCGGTTTTTGTGGGGCAGCGACTTTCCCCATGCCGACCACACCGCCAACTACATGCAAGAGCTGTGGGAACTGACCGAAAAGATGAGTCCCGCGGCGCGGCGCGCTATTCTGGGCGACAACGCGGCGCGCGCTTACAAGCTGGGCTAGCGATGGCAACCATCAACAAGGGTCCCGACCGGATCGAAGTCGGCGCTGACGGCACGCGCATCGAGCAATGGCTGCGCGAGGGCCTGTTGCATCGCATCGGCGGGCCGGCCCATATCGAGGTTCGCGCCGACGGCGGACGCAGCATGGGATGGTATCGCGAGGGCAAGCTGCATCGCGCCGATGGCCCGGCGTGGCTGGACATTTATCCCGACGGCACGCGGCGCGAGCGATGGTACATCGACGACGTGCCCCATCGTGCCGACGGCCCCGCCTGCATAATCGTGCGTCCCGACGGCGCGCGGGTCGAGGAATGGTGGATCGGCGGCCATCAGGTAAAGGACAAATGCTTCGTGCCCGCCCCTGTACAGGTCGTAGCCAAAACCTGACTCAGCAACGCCGGGGCTTCGCACCAGGGCGGCGGTTTTGTTCTCCGGCGCAACCGCCTCCCGTGCCGCTCCCCGCGCCGGATAAAATCCTGCTATAGAGGATACCGCCTTTGCTATCGGAGGATGGAGAACAATCATGGCGACACGACCCGATCCGCGCGAGGCCCTGCGCGCGGTTACGCCCAAGCTCAACGAGCTCACGGAAAAGGTGCTGTTCGGCGACGTATGGGAACGGCCCGGCCTGTCCAAACGCGATCGCAGCTTGATCACCTGTGCGGTCCTGACCGCGTTGTATCGTCCCGAGCAACTGCGCGGCCATGTTGCGCGCGCACTGGCCAACGGCGTGACCAGGGACGAACTTGGCGAACTGATTACGCATGTGGCATTTTACGCCGGATGGCCCAGCGCGGTGACTGCGGCCTCGGTGGCCAAGAGCGTCTTCGACGAGCAGCAGGAGTAAGTTCAACGCGGGTTGTTGCCCGCTCTTGTGCAAAACAAAACCTCAGCGGGGGATGGCAATCATGCAATACCAACTGATTTCGGCGGATTCGCATGTCAATCCGCCCCCTACAATGTGGCGTGATTACCTGGGCGCCGAGTTTCGCGACCGCGCGCCGCGCCTGGAGAGCACCGACGAGGGTGACTTCCAGGTCTTTGAGGGACGCCGCACGCCAATCCTCGGCATCAACGCGATGGCGGGGCGCAGGTTCGAGGATTACAGCCTCAACGTCCGCCGCCTGAGCGAGCAGCGTCCGGGCGGATGGGACCCGGCCGAGCGTCTGAAGGATCAGGACCTCGACGGCGTGCAGGCCGAGGTGATGTACGGCGGCGGTCCGCTGCCGACCCAGGATGCCGCGCTGCGCCGCGCCAGCTATTTGGCCTACAACGACTGGCTGGCCGATTTTTGCGCCGTCGCTCCCAAGCGCCTGCTCGGCATGGCCTACATTCCCTGCGAGACGGTGGAGGGCGCGGTCGCCGAAGTGCGCCGCATGGCGCGCAAGGGACTGGCGGGAGCGGTGATTCCGCGTTTTCCGCCCGGCGCCGGCAACTGGTTCGACCCGCAATGGGAACCGCTGTGGCACGCGTTGGTCGAGGTGGGATGGCCCGCCGGGGTCCACGTCGGCGGACGCGGGCGCGAGTCCGCCATGCCGTCGATCGATTCCACCGGCTTTCTGGCCGATTTGCTGATGAGCAAGTTCGCGATGGGCGAGGCCATCGCGATCCTGGTCCTGTCGGGAATCCTGGAGCGCCATCCGCAACTGCGTGTGATTTCGGTCGAAGGCCAGATCGGATGGATGTCGTTTGCGCATTACTATCTTGACCACCTCTGGGAGCGCCACCGCTACTGGACCAAAAACACGCTCAAGGAGCCGCCCAGTTACTACTTCCGCCGCCAGGTCTACGCGACTTTCATGGAAGACCCGGTGGGGCTGCGCGAATGCCGTCACATCGGGGTGGACCGCATCATGTGGTCGAGCGACTATCCGCATTCGGAAACCACCTGGCCCAAAAGCAAGGAACTGACCGAGGGCTGGTTCAAGGACTTCGACGCGCGCGACCGCGAGCTGATCTGCGCCGGCAACGCGCGCCGGCTTTACAATTTGTAGGGAGGGACACCGCGATGGCATTGGCAGCCAATCAGGAATCGACCACGCAATCGGAGCCGGCGGCCTGGGCAATCGACGCCGACGGGCACGTGCTGGAGCCGCCCACGGCGCTGCCCGATTACATCGAGGCCAAATTCAGGGACCGCGCCCCGCGCATCGTCGCGCGCGGCGGCCAGGAGTTCTGGGAGGGCGACACGTGGCTCAAATACACCGCCCCCAATCTGGGTTCATCAGCCGCCGCACCCGCAACCGCGCTGCCCGGATGCGCCGGGATCATGCGATGGAACCAGAGCGAGTACGGCGGCCGCACGATGCCGCCCTACAGCCAGGCCAATCCCGCCGGCTTCAGCCCTGCGCCGCGGCTTAAGGTGATGGACGAGGAGCGCTTCCAGGCCGCGTTCCTCTACCCGACGCTGGGGCTGACCTTCATTCCCGACATCGAGTACTCCCGCGCGCTCAACCGTGCATACAACGACTGGCTGGCCGACTACTGCAAAGGCGATCGCGCGCGCCTTTATGGGATTGCCGCGGTCACGCTAGCCGACGTCGATTCGGCGGTTGCCGAATTGCGGCGCTGCGTTTTGACCCACGGCTTCAAAGGCGCCTTCCTGCGCCCCTGCCTGTATATCGCGGGCACCAATTGGTGGGAAGAAATCTACGATCCGTTCTGGAGCGCCTGCGAGGAGCTGGACGTGGCGGTCGGCTTCCATCCCTTCCCCGCCGACCGGATGCCGGGCGCGGGCGCGTACTTCGGGCTGGACCGCAACCTGCCTGTGCAGTCCTTCATGCGCGCCCCGTTCATCCATCCGGTGGATTCGATGTTCCTGCTCGGCTCGCTGATTTGCGGCGGCGTGCTGGAGCGCCATCCGAAGCTCCGCATCGGCATCCTGGAAGCCAGCGGCGGATGGCTGGTGTCGTACCTGGAGCGCCTGGACCATCGGTTCGAGCATCTGGGCCACACCATGTCCGACCGTATGAAAATCAAACCGTCGGATTATTTCCGCCGCCAATGCTGGATCAGTTTCGACCCCGAGGAAGCGACCCTGGAACTGACCGCGCGCACGGTGGGCGCCGACCGCATCCTGATTGGATCGGACTTCCCCCATCCCGACGCCTTTTATCCCAATTTCGTCAACCTGCTGTTGCATGTGGTGCGCAACCTGAGCACGCAGGAGCAGGAGCAAATCCTGCGCGGCTCGGCGCGCGGCTTCTACAAGGTGTAGGTCTCTTTTTCGGGACCAGCGGCTCCGTTCTAAAGGAAAGGCAGCGCAACGAGGATGGACAAATCGACTGCCGCTCACGACGACAACGGCAATCTGTGCCTGGGCCCGCGGGTAATTCCGCCGCCCAAATCGATCAGCGAGCAGGCGCGGAAGTTCCTGGCCACGCCCAATCCGCTGATGGCCAGCGAGGATCCTCCCGCGCATGAGAAGGAGGCCTGGCGCAAGCGCATCGCGCGGTTCAACGCGATGATGGAGCCGATGGCGGACCAGATGCTGCAGTCCGCGCCTGCCGAGGTGGAAACCAAAATCATCGCGGGTGTCACCGTGCACGTCGGCACGCCGCACCAGATGCCGGAGCGCAATCGCGGCCGAGCGCGCATCGACCTGCACGGCGGCGGGATGGTGCTGCTGGCGGGCAAATTCGCGATGGCGGGCGCGGCGATGGCGGCGGTGCGCACCGGATGCGTCGTCTATTCGGTGGATTACCGTGTCCCGCCCGACCATCCCTTTCCCGCCGCGCTGGACGATACCGTCGCGGTCTACCGCGAGTTGCTCAACACCTATCGCCCGGGCGATATCGTAATCTCAGGCGCTTCAGGCGGCGGCAATCTGGCCGCCGCCGCCGCGCTCAAGATCCGCGACCTCGGAATCCCGCTGCCCGCCGGGCTGGTGCTGCTCACACCCGAGGTCGATCTGACCGAGAGCGGCGACACCTTCGAGACCAACCGGCACATCGACGTGGTGCTCAAGAACGGTCTGCCGGAAATGATCAAGCTGTACGCCGACGGCCATGATCTGAATGACCCATACCTCTCGCCGCTGTTCGGCGACTTCACCAAAGGCTACCCGCCGACCTTTATCCAGACCGGCACGCGCGACATCTTTTTGTCCAACAGCGTCCGGATGCATCGCGCGCTGTTGCGCGCCGGAATCGAGGTGGAGCTGCACGTGTGGGAAGCGATGCCGCACGGCGGGTTTGGCGGCACCACACCGGAGGACGCCGAAGTCCAGGCCGAGATCGGGCGGTTCATGGCAAAACATTGGGGCACCGCGTAGCCGCGCGCCGCACAAGATCGACTCGTCGCCGGCCCGCCTGACGCTAACTGAACGCCGGCCCATTTTCTCGCCGCCCGATCGCCGATCGTGCTAGCGTACACGCCTGTCATCCTTTTTGTAGAGAAGGAGGCTTGCGCGCGATGTTTGCCGCTCCGGTCAAGACCAGAAACTCCAGGGCCGCCTGCGCCAACGCCGCAGCCGGCAGGTCCCCGCAGCGGCGTGTGACGCGGCGGCCGGCGATCGGCAATCAGGCGGCGCTGCGCCTGCTCTCCGCGCTGCAAGCCAAACTGCGGGTAAGCCAGCCCGACGATCCGGCAGAGCTGGAGGCGGAACGCGCCGCGGCGCAAATCATGGCCGCACCGCAGACGGATTTGGCGCGCCCCGGCAACGGAGCTCAGCAGAACCAGACCGCCGGCGCGCCCGGCGGGATAGGCGGCGTCAGCGCGGATGCGTCGATTCCCGCCGACGTGCGCACCGTTATGGAAAGCCGCTTCGGCGCCGACTTCAGCGCCGTGCGTATCCATCACGACACCGCCGCCAACCAGCTTGCCGATGCGTTCGATGCCCGCGCCTTTACCGTGGGCCGCGACATCTTCTTCGCCCGCGATCAGTTCGCACCCTCCACCGATACGGGCAAACGCCTGATCGCCCACGAACTTGCCCACGTCCTGCAGCAGGGTGGCGCAGGAATGGCCGCATCTCTCCATACGGCCGACCGTACGGACCTGATGAGACAGGCAACTAAGCCCGAGACACCGGCGGCCGAAGCGCCCGAGACGCCCACACCGATGCCCGAGGAGGAGACCACAACCGAGGATGAGGAGGGCGTTGAGACAGAACTCTCCCTGGACATTGGTTTCACGCTGGGAGCGCTGGCCGGCCTCAAGACCGATGCGTTGGCGGGCGCAGGCACCCCGCGCATCGATCGTCAGCCCAAGAAGCCCACGCCCAAACCCAAAGCCGCCGCGCCCAAGCCCTCCGGTGTCACCGTCCAGCCCGTGCAGGTGCTGCCGGATAAGGAAGGCGCCACCGAGGGCGGCACCGACGGCGAAACCGATTTCAAGATCAGGCCCAACTTCACCTGGAAGACCAAAAACGGCAAGATATCGAGCTTCAGCGGCAACGTATCGCGCACGATCCAGACCACCTACCAACCCGGCGTCGACAAAAAGGCCAACTCCGCCTACGGCCGCGGCACGACCGATGCGGACAAAAAGGCCGGCAACACGTCATTGCAGTTCCACGAATCCAACCACGTGCAGGATTACAAGGACTATTTCGACAAAAACAAGCTGCCCGAGTTCACCGGCAAGGAAGGGATGACCGAGGACGAATTCAAAAAGGCGGTCGAGAAGTACAAAGAGGAGCTGCAGCAGTACAGCGACGCCGCCAAGGCGGCGAGCAAGGCCAGCACCGACTGCGTCGGTGTCAAGGAAAAGACCTGCCAGTGAGCGCTGATGCTCGCTCGATAAGGTGGCGCGAGTAGAGCGCATCGACGCCGGCCAGGGACGTTGTCTCCAACGCCCGCCGCCTACAACTCCCTGTCGCCGAACTCCGGGATCAGAAAATCATTGGTCAGATCGCCGATTAAGCGCTCGCGCGCAAAGCTGTCGAGCGAATCCAGCGTCCATCCGCCCTCGCGCGTAAGACTGCGCGTCAGTTCCGGCTCCGACCACAGCCCGATTTCGTCGCCGCCCACGTAAAAGGTCCGCCCGTTGACGTTGGCGGCGGCCTCCGAGCACAGCCACACTACCATCGTGGCCACCGCCGCCGGCCGGATTTCGCCGCCCACATGCCCGCGCGCGCCCAGGTAGAAACGGCCCAGCGCGTCGGCCAACGGCTGCCAACGGCGGAAGCGCTCGAAATACTCCGAGGTGCCCTCGGTAATCGCGCGCGGCCGGATGGCGTTGCATCGGATACCGAAGCGGCCCAGCTCGCGCGCCGCCGTGCGTGTCAGCCCGACGATTCCCTCCTTGGCGGCGGAATAGTTGCCCATCGCGGGATGGCCCAGCCCGGACTCCGACCCGGTGTTGATAATCACGCCGGCGCGCTGGCGCTTCATTACCGGACTGGCATGGCGAATGGTGGCGAAGGTGCCCTTGAGATGAACGGCAATCACCTTGTCCCAGTCCTCTTCGGACATGGCGGAGATTTCGCTGGGGCCAATCACGCCGGCGTTGTTGACCAGGATATCGAGGCGGCCGAACTTGGCGATCGCGGTGTCGATCAGGCGTGCCGCCCCGTCCATCGCCGCGACGCTGTCGGTGTTGGCCTCCGCCTCACCGCCTGCCTCGCGGATGCGATCGACGACATCCTGCGCGGTCTCGCCCGGATGGCGTCCGACGTCGTTGACCACCACCCTGGCGCTCTGCGCGGCCAGCAACATCGCCTCCTCGCGTCCAATCCCGCGCCCCGCCCCGGTAACAATCGCAACCTTGCCCGCCAGGCGCTTTTCGTGCTGTGAGGCCTCAGCCATGGTCGAATCCTCCTTTTCAGCCGTTGCAATATCGCGGAGAAGGCCGGCAGTACAAGGCGTGCGGCGTAGACCGGTTCGTGGCGACAACCGTTGTCATAGCGCGATCCTACATTATGCGTGGAGGTTTGCTTAGTTGAACCGAAGACGCTTGCTCAATTCCGTCAATTCGCCGCTGCGCATCGATTGGGTCGAACTGCCAGGAGGGGGCCGGATCGGGATGACCCTGTGTCCGGGCAAGAAGCTCAGCGAGGGTCACAGCGGCGCTTGGGACCGCGACCTCCGCATCGACATCGAGGCGATCGTCAAATGGGGCGCCGACGCGGTCGTGA
>Ga0070740_10006350_pt1 | contig 10422 bp, 10 predicted proteins | sample Coa_R2_FD_67286 | JGI IMG/M metagenome (GOLD analysis project Ga0070740, IMG submission 67286) | Surface soil microbial communities from Centralia Pennsylvania, which are recovering from an underground coalmine fire - Coalmine... | ecosystem: Environmental > Terrestrial > Soil > Unclassified ...
ACCGGACAGTTTTTCAAGCTTTATAAAAGCTCGCCACTTCTCGCCGAATGTGGTATACTATTGCAGGCGCGCCCCTCCTCTTATCGCCTGAAGATATGGCGCGCCACGTTTTCCAGTGCATACTCACGAAACCTGTTCAAGAATAAACAGGGTATTGCCAGACACCACCATCTCGCGTATGCCGGTAGGAGCCTGCTTACGAGGGCGCAGGTGTAGCAGCCGTTCAAAAAACGGCTGAGGATTGAAACAAACAAACAAGCAAACCAGAGTAGGTGCGGAACGACTGAGGGGAGGAAGTACAAGGATCTTGCCGATCCAACCACTACCTGGACAGTAGAATCCCCCAAATGTGAAAGGAAACATGACCAGAGAATTCAATACGCATCGGCGAAATAACTCGCCCTTGCCGCCTCGCAACAGGCCATCAGGTCGCTACAACGAAACGCGACCTCCACAACGCCCTGGCCGCCATCGCCTCAGTCGCGCGGAGGTAGATCGTGGATGGGAATCCGGGGCGCAATTCAATCACGCAGATTACCGTCCCCGCAATGGGAACGGGCAGGCATCGCCCAACAACAGGCGCAATTACCAGTCACCGGCGCATCCCTCTTCCTCCCCCAATGCTTCCGGTAACTACAGGTCTCAGGGTAATCAGGGCAGGTCTTATGATAACCGTCGCGAAGGCTACCAGGGCAGCCAGCCGCGCGATAGATTTGCTGGCCCCGGCAGGTACAGCTCCGATGAGCGGCGTTTTCGTGACGAACCCGGCAGGTACAGCTCCGATGAGCGGCGTTTTCGTGGCGAGCGCGGCCAGTCGCCAGATAGCCGGGGCCACAATGCCGGGCGAGACAGTCGCCCACCGCGCGAATTTGACCGGGGCGCGCCACGCCCCTATGAGCGCGGCGGCAACAGGTCATCTGGTCAGAGTCGTCCACCGATACGCAATGCGCAGAGGCCCGCGCCGCCGCGCCGCCCGCAGCGCTTCACGGAGCAATTTGAGGGCGACTACGAGCGTTTCAGCGACGACGAGGATGACATTCCCTACCCATCCCCGCGACCTTCCGGCAGGCCCTTCCGTGGCGAGCGCGTCCATCGTGCATCCCACGCGCAAGCGCCAGGGGAGCGACATGTCACACGCCTGCCTGATGGGCGCGTGCTCAAAGGTCCTCGCCCCGTACAGCGCAGAGATGCCGAGTTCTGGACGGAGATAGCCGAGGATACCGAGGAACTGCTGGGAAATGTGCATACGCCTGTTCCACCTCGGCATGGAGGGAAGCACGCAACCGGAAAGGCGGAGCGCAAGAAGAATAGCGCTCCGCGCTCAACCGCGCGAGCAAAGGCGGTGCCAGCAGATGGCGCTCCGCGCCCCTTGAGCGCTTACAGAAAGGCCGGATCTGCCGGACGCGGAGCGCGCGCCACCGGCTCCAGGCTGCCACAGCGCCGTTTCAGGGGATCAGCACATTAAAGGTTTTTTGCCGCCTGTGGCGGCTTGCCTGTTGATAGTGGGTGCTGCCAGGGCGGCCGCAGGCCGCTCTGGCAGCACCCACTATCAACGACAGCGAAGCGCCGCAGGCGCCGAGCCGTCTGGCAAAAAGGTGTTTCATTATGCTCTATCCAGGCTACCTTAATCTCTATGAAAGTGGTGAATTAGCGCAGCGCGCCGCAGCCGCGTGGGAAATCCTGCGAAGCTGCACCATCTGCCCACAAAATTGCCGCTGCAACCGCATTGCCGGCAAAACGGGCGTCTGCCACTCCGGCACCGAGGCTATCGTCGCCTCGTGGAATGTACATCGACGCGAGGAGCCACCCATCAGCGGAACGCGCGGGGCAGGAACGATCTTCTTCGGCTATTGCCAGGCCCGCTGTACGTATTGCCAGAACTACTCGCTCAGCCAGGGAGGACTGGGCCACCGCGTCGGACCGGAAAGACTGGCCGATATGATGCTCTACCTCCAGAAAAAACGCTGCCACAATCTGGACCTCGTTACGCCGACGCACTTCGTTCCCCAGATCCTGGCCGCGCTCGTCATCGCCTGTGGCAAAGGGCTGCGCCTTCCCATTGTCTACAATTGCGCGGGCTACGAGAATATGGAGACGCTCAGGCTGCTGGACGGCGTGGTGGACATTTATTTGCCCGACGCCAAATATTCCGATAATAAAAATGCCCTGCGCACCTCAAAAATGCCGCGCTACGTCGATCACAACCAGCAGTCGCTGCGCGAAATGTATCGCCAGGTGGGACCGCTCCAACTCGATGAGGAGGGCATCGCGCGGCGCGGCCTGCTGATCCGCCATCTCGTCATGCCGCAAGATATCTCCGGCACGCGCGAAGTGCTGCGCTGGATAGCAAACGAACTGGGGCCTGACACGCCAATCAGCCTGATGGATCAGTACTTTCCGGCATGGAAAGCTGTGAACGATCCCGTGCTGAACCGGCGCCTGAGCTGGGCCGAGTATCGCACGGCGCTCGACGCGCTCGACGAGTTTGACTTCACCAGCGGCTATGTGCAGGAGGATCTGGTAGAAGTAGACGTAACGGCAGAGATATAAAGAGCGCCCGGCAGGTCTGAATTATGTCATCCTGAGTGGCGGCCAGGGATCCGATTCTGAGGTCACGCAGATCCTGCGCTGCCACTCAGGATGACATGTCTGGACCTGAGGTTAACGCCGGTGAGGGGACACCCGCTTGCATACCGGCTATTCGCCCACATGGACAGAGCGCGTTATAATCTAACAGGGGGAAAGCTTCTCATACGGGATAAAGTGTCCATGTAAGGGAGGCGATTTTTCTCATCATTGCCAGGCGGATGCTCTGGTTCGTGCCAGCAGGTAGACGAAATGGAGAATTTCTCTATGAACACTACGGCCACTTTGAGCCGACTTTTTGCCAGTATCCAGGGCGATCTCGATCAGGTCGATAAAACCTTTCAGGAGCGAGCAACCTCTGGACTTGACATTCTCAATTCCGCTTCGATGCATGCTCTCGGATCGCCAGGGAAGCGCCTTAGAACAGCTATTACTCTGTTATCGGGAAAGCTGAACAACTATCGCTTTGATAAGCTGCTTCCCCTGAGCGTCGCGTTTGAGATGGTCCATCTGGCAACGCTTATTCATGATGATATCGTAGACGAGGCGGCAACGCGGCGTGGCAACCCGACGGTAAACGCTGTATGGGGCGATAAGATCGCTATTCTGCTTGGCGACTATTACTTCGCCAAGACCGCTGGCCTCATCGCCGATATCAACGATAACCGCATCGATCACCTCTTCTCGGACACGGTGGCGATTGTCTGTGAAGGCACGATCATGGAGATGATGACGGCGGGCCGCATCGACCTCACTATTGAGGCATACTACGAAAAGATCAAGCATAAGACAGCCTGCCTCATCGCGGCCTGTAGCAAAGGCGGGGCCATCGTCAGCGAGGCGTCCGACGAAGAAATCGCGCTGCTGCACGACTATGGCATGAATCTCGGCATCGCTTTCCAGATTATTGACGACATTCTGGACTATACCCAGGATCAATCCACCATCGGCAAGCCCGCCGGCAACGATCTGCGTCAGGGCATGGTCACGCTTCCCTTGATCTACGCCTTGCAGGCACCAGGGCAGAATGGGCACTACCAGCGCGTACAGAGTGTGCTCAATGGAACACTGCGCGACGAAGAAGATATACAGCCTGTCATTGATTGGGTGACGAACAACGGCATCAAAAATGCCCTGGCGGACGCTGATCGCTACGCACGTAGAGCGCGCGAAGCCCTGCACTGCTTCCCGGCTTCGCCAGATCGCGATATTCTGGATCAGCTTATCGACTTTGTGATAGCGCGCAGGCAGTAGAGGTCAGGGTTTGACAATGAGCCAAAGAGTATCCTGGGAAGAGAAGTTCCGCGAGACGGGTGGAAAGCGTCCCTACGTTCAGCGCCTCTTCGGACGCATCGCCCGCATCTACGATCCCATGAATCGCCTGATGAGCTTCGGTCTTGATGGCTACTGGCGCGAACGAGCCGCGCGCTATCTGGCATTGGGAACCGGCGAGACCGGCCTTGACCTGGGCGTTGGCACCGCCGACCTTTCCATTGCCGTTATCCGCCGTTCAGGTCCGGGCACGCGCATGATTGGCATCGACATCACCCCTGAAATGCTGGAGCAGGGACGCGCGAAGCTGGCGCGCCTGGGCCTTGAGGACCGCATCGATCTGCGGCTCGGAGATGCCGAGCATATCGATCTGCCCGACAACAGCGTTGACGGCTGCTGCTCAGCCTTCACGGTACGCAACCTGACGGACATCGAACAGGGCTTCCGCGAGATGCTGCGCGTTGTACGTCCTGGCGGGCGCGTGGTCTGCCTGGAGATCAGCCATCCCCCTGGCAAAATCTTCGGCACCCTCTTTCACTGGTACTTTTACCGGCTCGCGCCGCTTTTCGGCAGTATCATCGGCAAGGCATTTGAAGAATACCAGTATCTGCCGAACTCGCTCACGCACTTTCCCGACGCACCCCAACTCCAGGCGATCATGGAGCGGGCAGGGTGGAGCGATGTGCGCTTCTACCGGCTCAGCGCGGGCATCGTAGCGCTGCACGTGGGAACCAAAAGAGCGAGCGAATAACGCTGCTTAGCTATCCCGTTACTCTTTAGAAGAAGCCTCCGGGATGTGAGGGAGAAAAATTTGTCTGCCCCTGGCATGGAGCCGAATACTCCCGTGCTGATGGGCGCAGAATCAGCGGGCCTGTTCGCCAGGATGCTCGCCTCATGGTTTTACCAACCCGCATCGAGGATAACGTATTAACCTATGTGTATGGGGAATGAGGAACGGCCATATATAGTCTTCCTGACAGCGGTTCGCTGTCAGGAAGACTATATATGGCCGTTATTATAATCTCTTGATGGCGGACGTTTTTATAGCAAGCCCCGGCTAAACGCCACCACGAGGATCAGGCAGACGATGATTCCGGCGAGCCACCAGAACGAAATCTGGGCATCATTGCTCGGCTCCAGCGGCGGCAAATCCTCCGGGGCAGGCAGCAGGAGGCGGCGCTCCTGCGCTTCATCATCAAGCACCGAGGCCATCATGCCAGGCAACAACTGCTCAACGCCGCCGGGAGCGCCCTGTACCCCCTGCGCCAGCGGATTCGGCATGGAAGGCGCGGGACGCTGCGCGGCTGTACCGGGGAATGATGCCCCTCTCTGGGCGACGCTGCCGCTTACTGACCGCATCGACAGCAATTCCTGGCGCAGTTCGGCAGGCCGCTGATAGCGCTGGCTGGCAATAGGACGCAGCCCTTTGGAGAGGATTGCGTCAAGTTGTGGAGATACATTCGGGTTGAGCCGCTGCGCCTGCGGAATGCTCCCGCTGCTGGCTACGGCTGCTGGCACGCTCCCCGTCGCTACATGATAAGCGGTAGCAATAAGCGAATACAGATCCGAGCGCGTATCTACGACGCCACGCGAGAACTCGGGAGCCATATAGGGCGAGAGCCGCAAGCGATCTATGCCCGCGATAAACTGCGTGGCCCCACCGGCCAGAATGATAGAAAAGTTTGTGAGGATGTATTGTGAGCCGGAACGAACTGAGATGATATGCTCTGGTCGAATCAGGCCATGTACCAGCGGGGGCGTCTGCTGAGCTAATAGATCGAGCACTTCGGTCATTTGCAGGCAGCATTCGATGACATCCTGCTCCGGCAGCGCCCGGCCAGTGCGTCGGAGGTGCGCCAGCAGAGACTCGCCCTCAACAGGCTCAAAGACAAAGAAGTTGCGTTCCTGATCGCTAAAAGCATCCCACAGCGTCGGGATATGCGGATGCCGGCCAACCGAGGTCAGTGCCATCGTCGCCGCGCGCAGCGTGGATTGCATAATCATCGATCCGCTCTCCGGGGTTACGACCTCACAGATCATCACCCGAGCGCCCGAGCGCTGAGCGTCCTCGGCAATCCACATCGCCTCATAGGCGCCAGCCAGCCACTCCTGGCGGCTTAGCGACTCACGCAGGCGATACCGGCCATTGCGTAGCAGCGTGCCAGGCATGAGCAAAGGCGCCGCCGGGGCCTGCTCGCCGCTCCGTGATCCCATCTGAGTGGGGAACGAGACGCCCGATACCTGTGCAGCGCGCGCACGTATCCCTCCCTGCGGTATACCGTCATTCACCAGGCGACTCGGGCGCAGTGAAGAGGGCTGGCGCATCAGGTCGGGAGATGCGTAATCCAGCGGGCGTGACGGCACGCTTTTTTGCAGAGGAAGATCAGTACTGGAACCCGGCCTTTGTCCCGTATGCACTGATCCAGGCGAAGACAACGACTGAGAAGTCCTGCCCGCCGGAGCGCCATCCTCGCGCGCGGTCCCATTGGGCGAAGAGGGGCTGGCCGGACGCTGCGAATGTGGCATCGACCCGGGAAGAGATCGAGGCATCTCCACGCCCGAGGCGCGCTTCGAGCCGAGCGGTTGTGATGGGTTTGCCGGACCGCCGGCCTCTCGTTGTGGCCTGGGAAACGGAGTCGGGGGGATCTCCATCGAGATCCCGCTATTGGGTCCGGGCACTGCCTCTTTTACCTGCGATGATTGCGACTTATTCGATGCAGATGGCAGCTTTCCCGGCTGCAACTGCTGGCTCTGTGGGGTTGACTGATTACGCGCAGCCCCTCCCGAACGCCCGGGCAGGTGAACGAGAAGGCCACAGCGCGAACAAGGACTTTTACTTACATCCCACTCATTGCCACAACGTGGACACTTCATAATGTATCCCTCTCTGCTGAAATAAACCTGCGCTAGCTATAGCTTCACTACATATGCGAGGTCTTGAACAGTGAAATAAAAATAAGTTCCCCTTCGGTGTCGCCAGAACGAGTTCGTACAAATAGAAAGAGACGAGGTTAAGCGACGGCGCTGCTCTCCCCCCTGCCGTCTTCATGCCAGCAACGACAGACAAATCCCGGGGCATCCACTGCCCTCAAGACATGCGCCAGCATCAGGAAGTGCATATTTACGCACAAAGTATAGTTGAGCCGTCAGCCCGTGTCAACATCTCTACCTATTTTTGCTAGCCGGATGGTCCTGGTTATCGTACTTACTGGCACTCTCGGTTTGCGCCAGATTCCGGCCCCTGGACTGGTGCAGCCGCGCTGCACCAGTCCAGAGATACATTGAATTGTGTGAGAAAATGCGCGAAGCGTATTTTCTCACACAATTCAATGTATAAAGCGAGCGCCGCAGGCGCGAGCCAGCGTCGAGAGATGAAGTTGCGAGCCGAGACGCAGCCTAACGTCGATTGCGCCCTATCGGCGCGATGCCATTGATGAACCCTTCCAGCACCTTTGCCAGATCATGGAGTTGCGTCGCCTCCACTATTGATATTTCGTGGCCCGGATGCGCCACCTGGAAGAGCAATTGCACTGCTGGATGCCTGACAGTGGCGCCCGGCTCGGTAGATGCCGATCCCAGCAGCGAGGCCCGCATGGCATCAACGCTGGCATTGACCTGCTCAAGCTGCCCAACATCGATGAAGCTGGCGGGTCTGGGCATATTCTGCCCCTGCTTTTCGGCTGCGCGGCTCATCTCCCACTGGCGGCGTGCCCTTTTGCCGGCGGAGCAGTAGCAAAATTCGGGATGCTCCGAATCAGAGTTCTGTAGTCCGGTATCATCACAAATCGGGCAGATCGGCATAGCTAACCTCCTCTTCGCCAGGGACGATTGACGTTAGCGATACTATATCATAATGGATAGACAATTGCGATACTGTTTACTCTTCTTTTTCCGCGCGCCCCTGCTCCTGTTCTCCTGCCCGATGCTCTTGCGGCATTCCCTCCTCTGGGGAAACTGGAGAAAAGGAGGGGTGCGAGGGCACCCCGCTTTCCCCTTCTCGGATAGAGAGCCTCTCGCGCACCGCAGCAGCAACGTTGCCGGCCATCTCCATAAATGCCATTGCCACCGGCGATTCCGCCATGCTCACCACGGCGGGATAGCCTTTATCGCCGCTAACTACCGCCCCGGGATCCAGAGGGATGCGCCCCAGCAGCGGCAGGTCGTCGAGCAGGGCGCGCGCCTCACGGCTGCGCGGAAAAATCTCTATATGCTCCCCACAATGTGGGCAGAGCAGGCCATCCATATTCTGCACCAGGCCCAGCGGCGGCACCTGTCCCTTCTGGAACATCGCCAGGGCCTTCGCCGTATCAACGCGCGCGATATCCTGTGGAGTCGTCACCAGCACGGCGCCGTCGAGCTGCATTTCGCGGCACAGCGTCGCCTGCGGCTCGCTCGTGCCCGGAGGAAGGTCAATAATCAGATAATCCAACCTCCCCCAATCTACGGAGAAGAGAAGCTGGCGGATCAACAGTCCCAGCACATCCGGCATAGGTGCGACGGCCTGTTCCTCGCCGATAAAAAAGCCAACCGACATGATCTTGACGCCGTAGCGCAGCAGCGGCTTGAGCTTCTTCTCCGGGTCCAGGTTCTTGCGCTCCGCCAGCGGCAGCACAGCCTGCGTCCCCTCGCTGGCCGAACGTTTGCGCACCCCCAGCATCATGGGAATGCTCGGACCATAGGCATCGCCATCGAGCAGGCCAACGTTCGCGCCCTGCTTCGCCAGCGCAACGGCCAGGTTCACGCTCACCGTTGATTTGCCAACGCCTCCCTTGCCGCTGCCCACGGCCAGCAGAGCGCCGACCTGCTCTAAACGCGTTCGTTGTGTGCGTTGCACAACTATACTCCCAACCAGATTTCTTCAAAGGTCATCACGTCGTGTAATGTAGCCAAATATAGACATTTCTTCCATAATTCGCTTCTGTCTAAGGCCATGTTCCCTCCGAAAGCAGCTATCCTTTACTCTTCAAGCCATCTGTTCACGGCTTTTTTGTACTGCATTGGGTAGGTTGCGCCGCTTGTAGCGATATCTAACACGAAGTTCTTGTTCTCAGTGGAGGATACAAGCTGTGTGAAGCCCAAGCCTTTCAGGAGGTTGGCTACGTGCCTGGTGTCGGTTTGCGCGTAGATCTTCTCGATGACGATCCCTCTTGTTCCCATGCTGATGACCTCTCTTATAAGCTCCGAAATGAGTCGAGCAGCCCAATGTCGCCGTTGAGCCTTATTTACTGATTGTAACACAACAACAGATCGGATATAGAGAAAGTAGTGTTTTCCTGGCTCGTAAATGGCTATGTCCTGTGGGCGTGTCGGCGGCTTGATTTGGGCATTCAGAATATGCAAGATTTTTTGCTCCTCAAGAGGCAGAATGAATGCACAACCGACAACTTTCCCTTCGCTTCGGAGAATGTAACCAATATCGGGATTCCGCTCTATCCATGCCGCGCGTTTTTCAATGCTAATTCTTGAGAAGTATGTTTCTAGCAGTTCTGCTATTTCCGGCATATCATGTACTGTTGCTTTGCTAAAGGTGGCAGGTTTCAAACCGAGAGCACTCTTTTTCTTCCCAGGCTTCTTGACTTTTTTGCTTATGGCAGCTAATACTTGCTCTCTGGGATAGAATGCACCTCTTTGTCTTCCCTTCGGCAAGATACTTTCTATCTGTCCTGCATTCACGCGGCGGTGAAACGTGGCCTCTGATAATCCTGCTCGTAAGAAGGCTTGTTTTGCCTCTTGTGAGGTCATCAGATCGCGCTGTTCTTCAATGTGCTTTTCAGCATTCATGTCCTACCTATCTCCCCTCAATTGGTAGCTCTATGAAGCTTATTTTACCACATTGTAGCTTGCTTTGCCAGCAACTTTCAAAAATTAACGATCAAACTATTGACAAGATAGTTATTTGAGTGTGAAATTCGTGTATTGAGAGTTCTCACGCGAGACGGAAGTTGGATAAGAGCGTAGGGAATGCTGGCCAGGCGTTGCGAGCACCTGGCCAGCGGCGAGAGCCTAGAGCGTAAAGGCTGACCTAGACTCTCTCATCAGGATGATACCTGCATAGAGAGTCTGAAGTCAAGCAAGCACAGAAAGGAAAGGCAAGATGTTAGACCAGATGCAGGTATCCCCCGTTGTTTCGCCTCTTGTGCAAGAGGAGCCGACCACGTTCATCAGCCCGATGCCCGAACAGGTCGTACTTGGGCATACCACCCTCACCAATGATTGTGAAGAGTTCTTACACGGCATCAATGGCGGTATCATGGCGTACTGCGAAATCGACTATGAGCGCACCGAAATGACTGCACAAGAACTTATGAAAGATCTCGCCGAAACTCTCCAGGATAAGAGCACGTCCCTGACCTGGTGCCTCGGTTTTATCACCGGACAGATTGCTGGATTGCTCAACCCTGATATTGCAGATACCAAAGAGCCTCAATCCTGTGTGGAGGTACTTTCTCGCAAGTGTCAGGCGCTCTATCCAGGACCCGACCACATTTCCTAGCTACATTCGGATGCTGCATCAAGCCGCAGGCATTGAGACGCTGCCGGTGGAAGTCGTGGCAACCATTTTTT
>Ga0070740_10006352_pt1 | contig 10417 bp, 10 predicted proteins | sample Coa_R2_FD_67286 | JGI IMG/M metagenome (GOLD analysis project Ga0070740, IMG submission 67286) | Surface soil microbial communities from Centralia Pennsylvania, which are recovering from an underground coalmine fire - Coalmine... | ecosystem: Environmental > Terrestrial > Soil > Unclassified ...
GGCCAGGTAGCTGCTAACATTTGTGTCGGTCAGCTTTCCACCCATGTTCGTCTGGTCCTGGCCGGCCAGATACTTTGCGTATGTCAGCAGTTGATCGATCTCCCCATAGCCATACACCCGGCTGGCATTCACCGCTACGCCACTGGTCGTCGTACCCTTGAATGTTCCCTGGTGGAGCGCGCAGATAGCCATGACGCCTGCGCTATTGCTGGCCGTGCTGAGGCCGTACTTTTTCGCCAGATTCTGCGCGTCGGGGAGTCCCGGGCAGGCATTGTGATCCTGGTTCTGCCTGCCCTGGCCGTTACTCTGGCCAGAGCTTTTCGCTCCCTTTGTTGCGGAGGCGGCTACCGTTGGAGACGTATGAGTGATCGACTGGACAACAGATCTTCCGGCTGGAGTAGCCGCAAAGACAGCGGTCGCTCCACCGAGCAGCAGCACGCTGGCTACTGCCGTGAGAGCAAGTTTTCCTTTGAGCAATGCAAGCAACTTCATAACATATAAATCCTTTCTCTTTCGCAGGAGGCGCGGCGCTCACCCGAAGGGGCAACAAACAGACAATGTGGCGCTTTGGGTGGGCCGCATTCGCTAAGATAGTTGCAGGCAGTCCACCTCTGGTTACGGCCTTCTCCCCCTTTGGGACCTCTGGCGAAGCTTTTTGCAGTCAGGCCGCTTTCCGTTACAATTATCTCGTCTGCCCATAACCTTTTTCAGGCAAATCACAACTCTTTCCGAAGAGACTTCTTTTTCTCAGGGAGGCCATCGATCGATGGAGGCCATTGGACCATTTTTGGACAGGGCCCGGCAGGGTGATGGTGAGGCGTTGAGCGCTCTTTACCAGCAGTTTCTGCCTGGTATTTTTGGCTATGTCGCTATGCGTGTACCTGATCGTGCAACCGCCGAAGACCTGACCTCAGAGGTATTTTTGCAGATGGTTGCGGGCATTCATAATCTCAAAGCAAACGACGCGGCTGGCTTTACCGCCTGGTTGCTGCGTATCGCGCGCGTCGCAGTTGCGGGCTACTATCGCAAGCGCACCCAGCAGCCCGCCTTGCTGCCACTACCCGGCGAGTCCTGGGAAGAGATGCAAATAGAGCAGCAGGGAATTCTGCAGGATCACCTGGTCGGCGACCCGGCTTTCACGCTGGAGGCGCGCGAGGACTGGCTGGCAGTGGTTCAGGCGATCAACCTGCTGACTGAGGAGCAGCGCCAGGTTCTGGTTGCGCGGCTCATCCTGGGATACGATCTGGCCACGACAGCTCGAGTCATCGGCAAGAAGACCAATGCGGTCAAGGCGTTGCAATTTCGCGCGCTCAAGAGTTTGCAGCGTCTGCTGGATGAATCGCAAGCGCAGAAGAAAAAGAGGGAGGAGATACGATGAGACCGCCTCAGGAGCGTTTGAACGACCGGCTTGAACAGATTCAGTTGTATGGGAAGCAATACAGACGGCTTCCGGGCGGTTTCACGTCGTTCGCGCGGGAGGACGAGCAGGACCCGGAGCTTGAGAGCCTGGTCGCGGTGGCTCAGCGCTTGCGAACCCTGCCGCAGATTCAGGTGGCCCCGGACTTTGCGGCGCAATTGGAGCGGCGTGTGCTCCGCCGTGCGGCGGAATTGCGCCTGCAGCGATCTGCCAGAAAACGCGGATTCCTTCCGGCGCTGCGTCTGCGCCCGGCCCTGGCCGGGACCCTGGGCTTCTGTCTGTTGTTCCTGGTTCTGAGTACCGGCCTCCTGGCCTTTGCCAGCCAGGTCTCGAATCCAGCGAATCCGCTCTACGCTCTCAGACGCCTGGAGCAGCATGTACAGGTCTCGCTGGCCGGGGATCAGGCAGCCCAGGCGACGCTGGATCTCCAGTTCGCGCGCGACAGTCTGAATACGCTCGCCTCTCTGGCCGATTCCGCACACGCTGCAGCATATGGACAGGCTCTGGCGGACCTGGATCAGCATTTGCAGGATGCTGCTTCGTCAATCGATGCGCTTCCGGCTGGAACGCAACGCGCGCAACTGACAGGCGAGCTGAAAAATCTTCAACTCGATGCGATCCACATTTTGCGCGGCCTTCTGCCCCGTTTGACTCTTTCCGAACGCCTGGCGACTACTGCTCAACTGGCGCGCCTGGGAGATACGATTCCCCAGGTGTTTAGTGGCATAGTGACGCTTCCACCTCACCCAAATGGACATGCTACAGTCGCACTCTCTGGCAGCAACCTCCAACCCGGCGCGCAATTGCTGGTCGATGGCAAGCTTACCGGCGTAACCGGCGCTTTCCAGAACGGCCTGCTGGTCTTTGCCCTTACGAACTGGAACGGCGCCCGGCATCCGCATAGCCTGGGCGTTCTTAATCCCGACGGAACTGCGGCTCAGACCACAGCGATCACGATTCACATGGACAACGGGAATAGCAACGGGAGTTCGAATAGCACAAATAAAAATGGGAACGGCAATGGTAATGGGGGAAATAGCAACGGCAACAAGCCGACGGTAACGCCGACTCCCCATCATTAGAATATACAACGTCCTCTCTTGACCTGCCTGAGGGCTGCCAGTCTGACACAGGCAAAGAAGGATGGAGAAGCCCTATCATCGCACGAAGCATATCCGTTCTCCCGACGGGCTATGCTATACTATCTCCATGATCGTAGGTGTTCTAGAACTCACGCTTCATCTGCCTGAGAGCCATTCGCTGAAGGACAAACGGCAGATCATTACCTCGCTCATTCCCCGTGTGCGCCAGCGTTTTGAGGTGGCGATTGCCGAGGTGGAAGAGAACGAGCGCTGGCAGATCGCGAAGCTAGGAGCGAGCTACGTCAGCAACAGCCGCCAGCATGCCGGCAAAGTGCTGGAGCAGGTGCGTCGCTATATCGAGGAGACGCGCCCGGATATCGTTGTCGCCGCCTCCGAGATCGAGATTATGAGCTGGTGAACGCTTTGAAGAAAGATACGGCCGGGTGAGCAGCGGTCTCTCTTTGTGCGCAAAAAGGGATGAAAAGAAAGCCCCGCTTTTGAGGATAGAGAGCGGGGCCAGGAGAGTAGGAGGAATTAGTGAGCATTCGCACGTCTAAACCGTCTCTCCTACAAGTTAGTACGTTACCTGGATACACTGCCGTTTGCCCGTTCTGGAGTTGTCCTTTCCTTCTTGAGAAATTGGGGTGTGGGTAGGATATCTGGGGAGAGTTGCCGGTGAGCAGGTTGTCTTCTCCGCAGACTTCTCCTATAATACACAGACCGAGAGGAAAACGGGTAAGAATATCTTTGTGGAAAAGCAAATGTCAACACACCTGTCGATGACGTCCCGGCAGAACGCGCCTGAGTCGGTCTATGTGCTCGGGGTGCGGGTGGACCGCATCTCTCAGGAGCAGGCATTGGAGCGGATGATGGAGATGATTGCGGAGCGGCGAGCCTGCGAAAACCGGCTCTCCTGCCGGCAGGTAATCACGGTCAATCCCGAATTTGTCATGGCCGCGCAGCGCAACGCGGATTTCCTCCGGGCCATCAACGCCGCCGCGCTGGTCGTGGCCGACGGCATCGGAGTGGTCTGGGCCACGCGCTACCTTAAGGCTCCCACGCCGGAGCGCATCACCGGGGTAGATACACTGGTGGCGCTGGCCCGGCGCAGCGCCGGGGCCGGCTATCGCATCTATCTGCTGGGCGCGGCCCCGGGGGTCGCTGAGGAGGCTGCGGCGCGTTTGCAGAGCCTCGCGCCAGGATTGCAAATTGCCGGAACCTACGCCGGTTCGCCCGCGCCCGCTGAGGAAGATGAGATCATCGAACGCGTGCGCGCTGCGCGGGCCGACATCCTCTGCGTCGCCTATGGCGCGCCGGCGCAGGACTTGTGGATTTACCGCAACCTCGCACGCCTGCCTGCCGCGCTGGCCATCGGCGTGGGAGGCGCGTATGATTTTATCTCAGGTCGCCAGCAGCGCGCGCCCCGTCTGATGCAGCGACTCGGCATCGAGTGGCTCTATCGTCTGTATCGCGAGCCGTGGCGTTGGCGGCGCATGCTCGCCCTGCCGCGCTTCGCGTTCAGGGTAATCGTGAAAGGACGCGCTCAGCATGGCACCTAACGCGCACCTTCGTATAGCCATAGAACGCGTCCAGGCCCTGATCTCCAGTTTCGCGGGCAAACGCATCCTGGTGATCGGCGACATGGTGGCCGACGAATATTTGATAGGCAATCCCAAGCGCATTTCCCGCGAGGCCCCTGTGCTGATCCTCGACCTGAGCGAGGAGCGCACCGTGCCGGGCGGCGCTACCAACGTTGCGGTCAACGCGCGCACGCTGGGGGCCGAGGTGCTGCTCTCCGGCGTGGTGGGGGACGACCTGCCCGGTCGGCGCCTGCGCAAGGCGATTGCCGACCTGGGGATGAACCAGGAGGGCCTGATCACCGATGTCTCGCGTCCGACCTCGACAAAGACGCGCATCATTGCCGGCAGCACCCAGGTGATTTATCAACATATCGTGCGGGTGGACCGCGTGGACACCTCAGAGGTCGGCGAGCCGAGTCGCGGCCAGATTGTCGGATACATCGAGCGCGTTCTGCCCACTGTTGATGCCGTGATGCTCTCGGATTATGAGAACGGCATGATCAGTCCCGCCGTGCTGGAATGCTGCCTGCCGCTGGCGCGCCGGCTGGGCAAAGTGATCGTTGTGGACTCGCATGGCAGGCTTGCTCGTTTCCAGGGCGTAACCGCTCTGACTCCCAATCAGCCGGAGGCCGAACTGGCGACGGGAATAGCAATCACCAACGAGGACGAACTGAACGAGGCAGGCCGCCGCCTGCTGGAGAGGTGCAACGCGCACTGTATCCTGATTACGCGCGGCAGCGAGGGCATGAGCCTGTTCGTCGCTGATGAAGAGCCACTTCATTTGCCGATCTTCCCGCTCAACCGCCATGCCAGCGAGGTTGCCGACACTAACGGCGCGGGCGATACCGTCGCGGCCACCTTTGCGCTCGCGCTGACCGCCGGGGCGAGCTTTGCCGAGGCGGCCTGCCTGGCGAACGCAGCCGCCGCGCTGGTCGTGCGCCGCCTGGGCTGCGCCAGCAACACCCCACAGGAACTGATGGATGCTTTCGATGAATGAGAGACGTGCAAGCGCGAAGATTCTCGCCAGAGAGGCCCTTGCCCCCGAAGTTGCGCGCCGCCAGGAGCGCGGAGAGCGCGGCATCTTCACTAACGGCTGCTTCGACCTGCTCCACCTCGGCCACGTGCGCTATCTACAAGAGGCGCGCGCGCTGGGGGATTTCCTGATCCTCGGCCTGAACGGCGATGAGAGCGTGGCCTCGCTCAAAGGTCCCGGACGCCCCCTTGTGCCCGCCGACGAGCGCGCGGAGATTCTGGCCGCGCTGGCTTGCGTGGACTACGTGACCGTCTTTCCTGAGACGACTGCGATCTCCACCGTCGAGCTCTTGCGGCCCGCAATCTACGTTAAAGGAGGCGATTGGCACGCCACGCCGGGCAGCGATTCCGACCCCAAGCGCCTGCCCGAAGCCCCATCAGTTCTGGCCTACGGCGGCACCATTCGCCTGATCCCCTACCTGCCCGGCCACTCGACTACAGAATTGATCGCGGCAATTAAACGCCTGCCGGAGAAACCGGCGTAATCCATGACCTTTGATGAGATTTGTGAAACTTTCTGATTCTCTCTCGTTAAACTGACAATGGTATATTTTCCCTGGGGGACCACAGATCTATGGCAAAAAAAATGGTAAAACAATCGCAAGATGAGATAGAAGCCAGGAAAACGTCCGGCACCTCTGAAGATGGACCGGCGGAGAACGCTGACAGCGCCGGGATATCTGCAATTGAAGAACCTGCAAAATCTTCTCAAGAAACAAATCCCGGGGCCGGGACTTCACCGGAGGCCGGCGACGCTCCTGAGAGTGATCAGGAATCTGCCGGGGAAGAGGATGCGCAAGATGCGGCAGGGCCGGGTATTGGAGATACAACGCAGGAAGGGCATGAAGAAACTGATCCGCCCGTCGAAACCGTGCCGCTGGTAGAAGAGGCCGCGCCGGTGCCAACCGGTCCTCTTGAGCAGCCGTCTCTGGCGGCAGGAGCTGTGCCGGAGGTTCCGATCACAAGCGAGCGTCGACATCTTGTACGCTCAGCCGCGCTGGTTTCGATCGGCAACCTGGGGAGCAGCCTGATGGGCATGGTGAGGCAGATCGCCGTCACCTCCTTAGGAACTCCTATCTCGACGCCCTTTAATGCCGCCATGACCCCCATGACGAACTTTTTTCAGCTCTTAATCAATGGCTCGGTCAGCGGCGCGCTTGTGCCTACCTTTAACGATTATGCGGCACCTGAGAAACGCCAGGAACTTCGGCGCCTGGTCTTTACGATGGTAAACCTGGTTCTGCTTATCGCTCTGGTCTCTGCAATCGGGTACGCTCTCATCGCCCCCTGGTTTATCAACATCCTTGTTTCAGGCTATCCTGCGAACGAAAAACTGCTGACGTTGCAGTATTCACAGATCATCTTTTTCTCTCTTGCAGCGCTAGGCCCATTCGCAGTGCTGATGGCCGCGCTTTTTGCTTTAAAAGAGTTTGGCTGGCCGGCTTTTGCAACAGCGGCCCAGCATGCTGGTATTATCCTGGGCGTTATCGTGGTTAGCTATCTTAGCTCATTTTATCTGGGTCTAATGGCTTTACCGTTCGGTGTGCTGCTAGGTTCTTTAGGGGAGATAGCTCTACTTATCCCAGGCATGCGCAAGCAGCATCTCTCGTATATGTTTGTGCTGGATCTCAGGCATCCGGCTCTGCGGCGTATTCTTCGGCTCTACTTCCCTATAGCCGTGAGCTTTGTTTTCACAACGCTCCTGGTTTTTCTCGATCTGCACCTGCAATCCCTGACGCCCGGCAATCGTGTGGACAACACTACGGCTATGGCTACCGCGACTACCCTGATTCAGTTCCCGGTTGGTCTGGTAGCTATGGCCCTCTCCTTCGCGGTTCTGCCAACGCTCACCGAACATGCACGCGCGGAAAATAACGAACGCTTCAAGGCCACGCTTCTGCTAGGCTTTCGCGTCGGCCTGCTTTTGATGATCCCAGCGATGGTCGGATTAATCATTCTGCGTATCCCCATCGCAACGTTGATTTTTGCCCACCGCAACTATCACGCCTCTAATGCAGGATTGACAGCTCTGGCTCTGCAAAATTACGCGTATCAGTTGCCTTTTGTAGCGATCGATCAGCTCTTGATCGCGGCCTTTTACGCGCGCAAGAACACGAAGACGCCGGTAATCATCGGCATTGTAAGTATTCTCTTTTATCTCATTGTGGCTCTCCCGTTCTATAGCACTATTGGTATGCCTGCCCTGGCCTTCGCCAACACAGTACAGAACTCCTCGCACGCGATCATTTTGTTCATTCTGCTGCGCCGGGCGATGGGGTCGTTGCATATCCGCACAACGATCCCGGCCATCCTCAAAATCTGCGCTGCCGCCGCACTCATGGGCCTTGTGGCCTGGGGTGCGCTGGCGCTGCTCAGTCATCTTGCGCTCTTCTCGCTGGACCACCTGTCCGGCCAGCTTCTGACCGTCATTGTAGCCGGCGGCCTATCCGCTGGGGTCTACTTTGGCGCGATTGCGCTCTTGAAAGTAGAGGAGATTAACCTGGTGAAAAGTGCGATTTTGGCGAAGTTGGGGAAGAGATAAAAAAACGAGTTAGGCGGGTTAGATGGGCCGGTTGGTTGGCCGCGGCCAACCAACCGGCCCATCTAACCCGCCTAACTCGTTAAAAAAGAGTTTATGCTTCCACTCGCGCGAACAGATCGTTCTCGCCGGGTACGTCGGGTCCGACGCGGGTGGCCGCGAGCTGGAAGTATTCGTAGCGGCGCCATTCACGCTGGACCTCTTCGGGGATCTGAGCCATCGCATTCCTGGGATTCATCTGCGTGCGGTGCATAGACCAGGAGCGCCCCTTCGCCTCCAGGTAGCTCTCGACGTCCAGGCGCACATCGATCTGCTCGTCGGCCAGGCCCAACTTTTCGGGATCAAGCTTCGTCACCCACTCCTCGACCTCGACGTTCTGGCCCTGCATCCACTCGCCCATCTTGCGGATGGCGCTGCGCGGGAAGGAACTGTAGTAGAGTTTGGAGACCAGGTGGGCCGGTCCCAGTTCGGGATACTGAACCGCGTCGGCAGCAGCGTAGAAGGCGCTGGTGGTATGCTTATAGGCGGCGATGTGGTCGGGATGGCCATAGCCGCCGGTTTCATCGAAGGTCACGACAACCTGGGGGCGGAACTGCCGGATGACCTCGACGATTTTGCCGACCACCTCGGCGGGATTGGCCTGGGCCAGCGAGCGCGGGTCCTGGTTCTCAGGCGTGCCCGCCATGCCTGAATCGCGATAGCCCAGGAACCAGAGCCTGCTCACCCCCAGCGCCTGTGCTGCTGCGCGCATCTCGCCCTCGCGCACCTCGCCGAGATTTTCGGGAGTAGCCAGCGCGGGATCAGAGATTTCCCCGACCTCACCGCGCGTAATGCAGACCAGCCCCGTCTCCACACCTGCCTGCCCGTATTTCAAGAGGGCGCCGCTCACCGTGCCTTCGTCGTCAGGATGAGGGAAGACGCCCAGAAGCCGCTTCGTTGCCATATTGTTGTCCTGTTCTGAAATACTGATGTCTAACAAAGATCGCTTCTACTTTAGCACTCCATGAAAAGCTCTGTCAATTTCCTTACAGATAACCTGCCTCAACCATTCCCTGGTAGTAGGCGCGTGAGATGCGTGCAATTGTTAACCTATCCATAAGGCATACAACGAGCATTAGCGATACGATACTATCTTTTCTGTGAGAAATGTGCTACAATTTTGATAGTTGCGGGGAAGAGGCGAGGCGACCCTGAAGGCAGAGGAATGGCGCTACGGTGGCTTGACAGCCTTACTTATACTAAGGTCAATTACTGAGGAGAAAGATCGGCATGACACGAACTGTTCTGGATACTGAACTGCAAGACCTGGACGCCCAAATTATCAAGCTGGGTCAACTTGTAGATGACGCCCTGGGCAAGGCGTTGGAGGCGATGAAGACGGGCAATCAGGCGACTGCGGGCATGGTGATCGAGGCTGATGCCATGATCGACAGTCTGCGCGCCGCGATCGAGGAGCATACGATACGTCTCTTAACCCTCCAGCAGCCGCTGGGCGGGCGTGATTTGCGCTACCTGACCTCTGTATTCTCGATTGTTAGCGACCTGGAGCGCATTGGCGATGGCGCGGCGGGCATCGCGCAAAATATCCTGCGCATGGAGCCTCTGCGCAGCGCTCAGCTCTCTCATGTCGCAATCCATGTGGACGCCGAGGCGCCGGCGAGCCAGGAGCATAACATTACCGAGGCTGAGATTGTACGCAACATGTTGGAGCTGGGGAACGAGGCCCGGCGCGTGCTGCAGGGTTCGATGGGAGCGTTCGCCAATCGCGACGTCAAGGCCGCGCGCTACATCTGGCAGGAGGACGACGTGGTTGATGTGCGCTATCACCTGGTGCGCCACGACCTGATGGCTCTGATGGAGGGCGCGCGCGCGATTCCGGCCCTGCAGAGCGATTCACGTATTCTCCAGCGCGCGACCTATCTCCTCTGGATTGCGCACAAGCTGGAGCGCGTGGCCGATCACAGCAGCAACATCTGCGAGCGCGTGGTGTTTATCGCCGAGGGCGAGATGGGGATGGTTCCGCAGGAGGAATAGTCTCCAGGGAAAGTTCGCGTGTACAGAAAAAATGAACCAGCCCGGTGAGGGCTGGTTTGATGCAACCGACCGACCGACGTTTTGTGCTTCAGGCAACAGGTACAATCACAAAGTACCCGATGGCAACGAAGAGCGCGAGCAGAAGCAGGATAAAGGGCATACCGGCGCGCGATGCCTCTTTCAAGCGCAGATGAAGAGCGATAGCAACGATCATCGTAAGAACCAGGCCCAGCGCCGCGACGGGAGTGAGCCAGGGAAGAATGTGCGTGGCAACGGGCAGGATTAGTCCAAGCGCGCCCAGGATCTCCAATGTACCAATTAAGCGAATGAGACCGGGTGCCACGTGCCTGGCCCAGTTCATGCGCTCGCGTAATCTCTCAACCGGCTGGCTCACCTTCATAAGGCCGGCCAGCACAAACGCCAGGGCCAGCAAAACCTGTACAACCCACAATACGATAGTCATCGACTTCCTCCTTTGTATATTCCAGGATATTCCCATCAATCAGCATGGCCTCCTGAAAAGCCATCAGATCATTCCAGTGGAATAATTACTATATTTATGGAAGTGAGTATACGATAGGAAACGAGAATTGTCAAGGGGAAGATTCTCCTCAATTTGGGGGAAGGCAAGGAGTGAGGAAGAAGACGAAGGAGCCTGGTTGCTCTCTACTTGACGGATCGCAAGCGAAATTGGTATGATAGGGGCCGGACGGGGATATATTCACCATTCCCT
>Ga0070740_10006353_pt1 | contig 10414 bp, 10 predicted proteins | sample Coa_R2_FD_67286 | JGI IMG/M metagenome (GOLD analysis project Ga0070740, IMG submission 67286) | Surface soil microbial communities from Centralia Pennsylvania, which are recovering from an underground coalmine fire - Coalmine... | ecosystem: Environmental > Terrestrial > Soil > Unclassified ...
CCCGGCGGCAATCGAGGGGGCAGCCGGCCGGGTGGAGCAGGGCCTTCACGAGGGAAAGGTGGTCGAGGGCGTAACGGTGGCTTTGGGCAGCAAAACCAGGGCAACCGTGGCAGCACAGCCACGCTTGAGCGGCCAACGAATGTCGAGCTCCCGCCGGTTGTGACGGTCAAGGAACTCGCCGATACCATTGGCCAGACCCCGATCGACGTGATCAAGGTGCTCATCAAGAACGGCATGATGGCGACCATCAATCAAGAGATCGATTTCGACACCGCGGCGATCGTGGCGGAGGAATTCGGTGTCAGCGTCGCCGAGCAGTCGGTCGAAGAGGAACAGGAGCAGCAGGCCGGAGCGGTAGGTGAGGTGGAGGTCGGGGATGACCCGGCTCTGTTGCGCTCGCGCCCGCCGGTGGTCACCATCATGGGTCATGTCGACCACGGCAAGACCTCGCTCCTGGACGCCATCCGCAACGCGCGTGTGGCCGCGGGTGAAGCGGGCGGTATTACGCAGCATATCGGCGCCTACCAGGTCGAGAAAGAGCATGAGGGCCAACTGCGCAAGATCACCTTCCTGGATACACCCGGGCATGCCGCGTTTACCGCCATGCGTGCTCGTGGGGCGCAGGTGACCGATATCGTCGTCATCGTGGTGGCCGCGGACGACGGCGTGATGCCGCAGACCATCGAGGCCATCGATCATGCGCGCGCCGCCAATGTCCCGATCATCATCGCCATCAACAAAATCGACAAGGAAGGCGCCAATCCGGATCGCGTCAAGCAGGAGCTGACCGAATACAACGTGGTGGTCGAGGACTACGGTGGCGACGTGCCGGCGGTCAACGTCTCCGCCAAGACCCACCAGGGGCTCGACGACCTCCTCGACTACATCCTGCTGGTCTCCGATCTCAAGGTCGATCCGAAGGCCAATCCGGACCGGCCGGCGGTCGGCACGGTCATCGAGGCCAGGCGCGATCCGCAGAAGGGGCCGCTTTGCACCGTGCTGGTGCAGAATGGTACGTTGCACCGCGGTGACGTCGTGCTGGTCGGGGCCGTCGCGGGGCGCGTGCGCGCCATGTACAACAGCCGCGGGCAGGCCGTGAAGTCCGCCCCCCCGTCGTTCCCGGTAGAGATCCTGGGGCTGCCCGATGTGCCGGAAGCGGGCGACACGGTGCGCACTTTCACGGACCAGCAACGAGCCCGCGAGCTGGCCGCCACGACGGCGCGCGAGCGGCGGGCCCAGACGCTGGCGCCGACCAAACGGGTGGGGCTGGCGGATCTGCTGACGCAGGCCCAGGCCGGCGAGGTCAAGGAGCTCAACATCGTGCTCAAAGCGGACGTACAGGGATCGATTGGGGCCATCGAGCACGCTCTCAACCAGTTGAGCAGCGACGCGGTCAAGGTCCGTCTGATTCGCGCCGCGACCGGGCACGTGTCGGAGTCGGACGTCACATTGGCGGCGGCTTCTCAGGCCATCGTGGTCGGGTTCAACGTCAGCCCCGACCCCGCGGCGCGCCGTGCCGCCGAGGCCAATGGTGTTGATCTGCGCTTCTACACCATCATCTACCAGCTCATCGACGACATTCAGGCGGCGCTCAGGGGCATGCTCGAGCCGGAGTACCGCGAGGTCGTGCTGGCCCATGCCGAGGTGCGCGCGGTCTTCCCGGCAGGCAAGCATAAGGCTGCCGGCTGCATCGTGGAGGACGGCACCATCACGCGCGGCGCCACGGTACGGATCCTGCGTCACGGTCAGGTGGTTGGCGAAGGCAAGCTGTCCTCGCTGCGTCGCGTGCGCGACGATGTCAGGGAAGTGCCGGCGGGCACGGAGTGCGGGCTGACGGTCGAGGGCTTCGACGATTTTGCCGAAGGTGACATCGTCGAGGCGTACACGCGGGAGCTGGTCTCCTGAGATAGGAGGTGTCGTGTGCCTGCGCCACATCGCGCGGAACGCGTGAGCGACGAGATTCGGCGGCGCTTGACGGAGATCATCAGTCGGGAATTGAAAGACCCGCGGGTGTCGTTTCTAAGCTCCATCACGCGCGTCCAGATGTCGCCCGATTTGCGCTATGCCAAGGTCTATGTGTCGGTCATGGGCACGGCGGACGAACAGCGCGACAGCATCAGCGCTCTGCGGCATGCCGCCGGGTTCTTGCGCCACGAGCTGGGTGTGGATCTGCGCCTGCGCCACACGCCGGAGTTGCAGTTCATCCTCGACGCGTCGCTCTCCGAAGGCGATCGCGTTCTGCAATTGATACGCGAGGTTGAGAGTGAGCACCAGCGATCCCAGGCTTGATGTCGCGGCCGCGGCCGTGGCCGCGGCCCGGCGGCCTTTGCTGTTCTGCCACCGCTCGCCGGATGGCGATACGGTGGGTGCGGCGCTGGCGCTGGCCATGGGGTTGCGGCAGCTAGGCGCAGAGCCGGTCGTGTCGTGCCCCGATGGTCTGCCCTCGTATCTGCTGTTTGTCCCGGGCAGCGATACGATCACCTCGCAGTTGCCCGAAGATCCGGATCTGCTTGTGACCGTGGATTGCTCCGATCCCGGCATGTTAGGTCCCATGCGCGCAGACTTGATGCGCTTGCGTCAGGGGCGCACGCTACTGAATCTCGACCATCACGCCAGCGACACGGAATACGGCGATCTCAATGTGGTCGATACCACGGCGGCATCGACGGCGGAGATCGTCTTTGAGCTGCTCAAAGTGCTGGGGATACCGCTAGACGAGCCGATGGCCACGGCGCTATTGACCGGCATCATCAACGATACGCACTCCTTTCAAAATGCGAATTCGAGCGAGCGTGCCTTCCATACCGCGGCGTACATGGTTGCCGCCGGCGCCCAGCCCTCGACCATCAGCTACAACTTGCTGTTGCGTCGGCGCCCGCAGGCGGCGCTGTTGTGGGCCAGGACCCTATCCACCATGCGCTTCGATGCCGCCGGGCGTGTTGTGTCGGCCTTTGCCACCGCCGAGATGCTGGCGGACGTCGACGCCGGCCCCGAGGACCTCGATGGCATCGTCGAGTTCATGCGCAACATCGACGGCGTCGATCTGGCCTTCCTGCTGAAAGGGATGCCGGACGGCTCCTTCAAAGTCAGCGCCCGCACTTCCTGCGCCGTGGATGCCGTCGAGTTGACCGTTCCATTCGGCGGCGGCGGGCACCGCCGCGCCGCCGGCTGCGATCTACCCGGACCGGCGGAAACCGCACGCGCCATGCTGCTGGCGCGCTACTATGAATTGGTCGGGGGAGCGCAGGTCGCCTCGGTTGGCGCCGCGGACTGCGCGGCTTCTAGGCCGCGCCAGGACCTGCCTACATGACGCAGGCCCTTTCGGGAATCCTGAATGTGGATAAGCCGCCGGGGTGGACGTCGCACGATGTCGTGTCTCTGGTGCGCCACCTGGCCGGGATCCGGCAGGTCGGCCATGCCGGAACCCTAGATCCCCTGGCCACGGGCGTACTGCTGGTCTGCATCGGCGCCGCAACGCGGCTGTCCGACTATCTGATGCATGGCCGCAAATGCTACCTGGCCTCCCTGGCCCTGGGGGCCACCACGACCACCGACGACCGAGAGGGTGAGGTCGTAGTCCGGCGACCCATCGCCGATGTCACCCGGCAACGCGTGCTGGATATCCTGCCGGCCTTTGTGGGGGCCATCGAGCAGATTCCCCCGGCCTTTTCGGCTATCAAGGTGGGCGGCGTTGCCGCGTATCGCCGGGCGCGACGCGGACTCGCGCCGGAGTTGGCGCCGCGTACGGTGCGCGTGGAGGGGCTGGCCGTGACCGCGCTGGACGGCGATACGCTGACCATCCTGGTGTGGTGCAGCGCCGGGACCTATATCCGGTCGCTGGCCCGCGACATCGGCGAGGCCCTGGGATGCGGCGCTCACTTGGCGGCGCTGAGGCGCCTCAGCAGCGGCGGGTACTCCGTGGCCGAGTCCAGATCCCTAGTTGCCTTGCAGGACCTGGCCGCCGCCGGCCGTCTGTCGCAGGCCCTGGCGCCGATGGATCGCGCGGTGTGCGATTGGCCCGTGGTCATTCTCGACGACAGGGCGATCTCGCAGTTGGCCCACGGCGGCTTGCTGGCGGCGCCGGCTCCGGCAGGTGGCGGGCCTACCGGCGCGCGGCTGATGTCGATCGATGGCCGTTTGCTGGGGCTGGCCGAATACGATCCGCGGCGCCGGGGCTGGCAGCCGCGCAAGGTGCTGGACGCCGCGCCGTCCGCCGGGCAGACAGCGCCGCGAGCGGGCCATCGCGCCCACGCGGTGAAGGGGTAGGGACGCGCACATGGTCGTGTTCACGAACCTTGAGGATATGCGCTTTGACGGCCAGCTCGTCCTTGCGATTGGGACCTTCGACGGCGTGCACCGTGGCCACCAGTATCTATTGGAGCAGGCGCGCGCCCGCGCCCGCGAGCACGGCCTGGCCTTTGGCATCATCACCTTTGACCCCGCGCCGGCCCTGGTCCTCAGGCCCGAGACCACCGACTACCAGATCACGCCACGCGAGCTCAAGATTCAACTGTTGTCCGCCCTGCAACCCGATCTGCTCGCCGTCATACCGTTCACCCGGGAGTTCTCCATGCTCACCGCCAAGCAATTCGTGGACATCCTGGAGCGGTGCCTGCGCCTGGCGGAATTGTGGATGGGCGATGACTTCCGTTTTGGCCACGACCGGGAAGGCGGCATACCCTACTTGCTGGAGCGCGCGCGGCATGCCGAATTTGCCGTGCACGTCGTGGCGAGACAGGGCGCACAGGCCGGTGCTGCCGGCGTCAGCAGTACGGCCGTGCGCGAGGCCATACGCGCCGGAGATATGGAACACGCCACGGAACTCCTGGGCCGTTACTTCGAGCTGTCCGGCATCGTGGTCCACGGCCATGCACGGGGGCGTGCATTGGGCTACCCCACGGCTAACCTGCAGATCCCGAGCCAGCAGATCAAACCGGCCTCAGGCGTCTATGCCGGCATCGCCGAATTGCCCGGCGAGCAATTTGCCGCGGCCATCAGCGTGGGCACAAACCCGCACTTCGACGGATCTGAAACCACGGTCGAGGCCTATCTTCTCGACTTTGACCGGGATATTTACGATCAGGTGCTGAACCTCAAGTTCGTGCGACGCCTGCGCGAACAGGCTCGCTTCGAAACGCTTGCAGCGCTGCTCGATCAGATCGCTACCGACGTTGAACGGACCCGCGAGGCGATACAGCCCTTGCTGGCGCGCTAGGAGCGGCCGCGCCTGACCCGGATGGGTCAGGCGCGATGCTCATGAGGAGGCGCAGGACGCTCTGGGACCGCCGGCACGCGGGGGCCGGCAGGGATGCCGGCGGTCCCAGGAAGGGCCGCTATCGCCAGAACAGACGTCCACGAACATGCTGGGCTAGTGGCCGCCGCAGCCGCAGCCCCCACCGCCGCAGGCGCAACCACCGCCGGATTTGGGCGCCGACATAGCGAACGTGTCACTGCTGGAGTGGGAAGCGAAGGTAGAGATCAACCGCCGCACGCTATCGCTGCCGCAGTAGCGGCACACGACCGCGTCGGCAAGCGCGGGCGACGCAACCAGCAATTCAAACGGCCGGTCGCAGTCGGCGCACTTATACTCATACAAGGGCATAAACCGGTCCTCCCAATGGGGCTTGTGTGATGTATATCCAGCAAGTATGGTATCGGCAAGGGACCTTGTGGTCAAATAAGGGAGGTCGCTCCACCAGACCGTGGAAGCCACGACGACTAGTCTAGACCAACTGGAAGCGCGCCTTGGCGTTGCCTTTCACAACCGGGAGTTGCTGGCCCTGGCGCTTGTGCATCAGTCGGGTTCCGAGCAGGTAGCCGAGGGCAGCCAGGCCGGCATGCCGTCGAACGAGCGGCTGGAGTTCCTTGGCGATGCGATTCTGGGGGCCGCCGCCGCCGCGTATCTGTATCATCGCCACCCCGACTTGGCCGAGGGGCCGCTGACCGCGCTGCGCTCTGCGCTGGTACGGCGTTCCACCGTGGCCCGTTACGCGGAAGAAATCGGGCTGGGTGAGTTTGTGCGCATTGGCCCGGCGGAAACCGGCCCGCAGGGGCGCGGAGCAAGCTCGGTGCTCTCGGCGGCGTTCGAGGCCATCGTCGGCGCCATCTATCTCGATGCGAGCTTCTCGGCGGCTGCACAATTCCTGGATCGCTTCTTCAGCCGCCATCTGCCCGTCATCCTGGACGCCGACCTGCATCGCAATGCCAAATCGGAGTTGCAGGAGTTCACGCAAGGGCTGTACCGCGTGACACCGGTCTATCGCCTGCTGGAGCGCAGCGGACCATCCCACGATAGCCGTTTCGTGGCCGAGGTGGAGGCGGCGGGACTTGGCAGCGCGCGCGGCGAGGGCATTAACCGGCGCGCGGCAGAACAGGCCGCGGCGCTGGAGCTGCTGTCGCGGCTACGGGCCGGGATCGCGGCGAACGGGGCCGTTGCTACCGGCGAGGTGGTATGCTTACTTAGTGACAGCTCAATATCTGAAAGCGTCGACGGAGACGAGTAGCAGCACACCGGAGCCACAGAGAGCCGCCAGTGCTGAAAAGGCGGCCTCCGGCTACAGCGAAGACACTCCGGAGCGCGGGGCAGAACGGGAGAAGCCTCAGTAAGTCCCGCCGGATCGCCCCCGTGATCGGGCGACAGCAACAAGGCCGCGTTCCAGCGATGGAGCGCCGGCAAAGTGCGGTGGCACCACGATCGCCCTCTTCGTCCGCACGGCGGAGAGGGCGATCGCTTATTTCGAATATACCGTGAGGTGTCACCATGCATCGCGTCTGGACCACCGATCTGCCGGCACACGTGGGTGAGAACGTCTCGCTCCGCGGCTGGCTGCATCACCTGCGCCGCCTGAGCAATGTCACGTTCCTATTGTTGCGCGACGGGCAGGGCATCGCTCAGATCGTCCTGGAGGATAGCGCACAGATTGCGCTGCTCGAGGGCCTGCATCACGAAACGGTGCTACGCGTCGACGGTCGCGTCGTCGCGGCCCCGCAAGCGCCGGGCGGGGTAGAGGTGCAGCGACCGGCGGTAACCGTCGTTGCCCCGTCCGCGGAAGCGCCGCCGATCGATCTCTTCCGTCCAGAGCTGTCGGCGCAGTTGCCCACCGTGCTCGACCTGGCGCCGCTGACGCTGCGCCACCCACGCCGACGGGCGCTGTTTCGCCTGGCCTCGGCCTCCATGGAGGGCTTTCGCAGCACGCTTCGCGGGCTTGATTTCGTCGAGATCCAGACGCCCAAGATCGTCGCGTCTGCCACCGAAAGCGGCGCCAACGTCTTTAGCATCGACTATTTCGGCACGCCGGCCTACCTGGCCCAGAGCCCACAACTGTACAAGCAGATCATGGTGGGCGTCTTCGAGCGCGTGTTTGAGGTCGGCCCGGTTTTCAGGGCCGAGCCGCACGACACGCCGCGCCATCTCAACGAATACGTCTCGCTCGACCTGGAAATGGGCTTCATCGAAGACCACACCCCGGTGATGGCGGTGCTGAGGCAAGTGCTGGCAGGTATGGTGCGAGCCATGCAGGAACAAACCGCCGGTTCGGTCCGACTTCTTGGATTGACCTTACCCGAGGTGCCCGACCAGATTCCCACCATCGCGTTCGACGCGGCCCAGGAGCTGATCTGGCGCCAGACAGGACGCGAGGTGCGCGGTGAGCCGGATCTGGCCCCGGCCGACGAGCGCTTCCTCGGCGATTGGGCGCTGCGCGAGCACGGCAGCGAGTTTCTATTCGTGGCCGGCTATCCGATGGTCAAGCGACCCTTCTACACGCACCCCAATCCGGCCAGGCCGGAGTACTCCAACAGCTTCGACCTGCTCTTCCGCGGGCTGGAGCTGGTGACCGGCGGACAGCGCCTGCATCGCTACGAGGACTACCTCGCGGCCCTGGGGGCGCGCGGCCTGAGTCCTGAGCCGCTGGCCGGGTACCTCCAGGCGTTCAAGTACGGCATGCCTCCGCACGGAGGCTTCGCGATCGGGTTGGAACGGTGGATAGCGCGGCTGGTCGACGCCGCCAACATACGCGAGACGACGCTCTTCCCGCGCGACCTGCAGCGCCTGGCGCCGTAGCGGTTACTCCCGACCGGCCACGGTCGTCGCGGCGGCGAATTCGTCGAAATGGGCGTAGGCCTGGTCGTCGTCGAGTACGGCGTCGATCAGGCCATAGTCCATAGCTTCGTGGGCGGTCATGAAATAGTCGCGCTGAGTATCGCGCTCCACGCGCTCGTAGGGCTGGCCGCAGTGCTTGGCCAGGATGGTGTTGCAGCGCCGTACCATGCGCAATAGCCAGCGCGAGCGCACCTCGATGTCGGGGGTTGCGCCCTGGAATCCGGCCGAGCCCTGGTGGATCATGATATCGGTATGCGGCAAGGCATAGCGCTTGCCCTTGGTGCCGCCGGCGAGCAGGATCGAGGCCATGCTGGCGCAGAAGCCGACGGCGATGGTGCTCACCTGCGGCTTGATGTGCTGCATGGTATCGTAGATGGTCAGCCCGGCCAGCACGTCACCGCCGGGGCTCATGATGTACATCATGATGTCGCGATCGGGGTCCTCGCTCTGCAAGTAGAGCAACTGGGCCGTGATCAGGGATGCCACCTCGGTGACGATGGGTGTGCTGAGCATGATGATGCGCTCGTTGAGCAAGCGTGAGAAGAGGTCGAAGCTGCGCTCGCCGCGGGGCGTGGATTCGACGACGATAGGGACGTAAACCATAGGGTGAACTCCTTGCATTGCTGCCGGCGTGGCAGGCAGGACAGGTACTACCTACATGTTAACCAAGAACGGGCAACCTCTCGTGCACATAAACACCGAATCCTGATACTATGAGGCAGGAGTAGATGGGAGACGGTGCATGGTAAGGCGAAGCCAGCCACCCGGACAGCTAGCCCTCTTTGCCGACGTGGTCGCCGTGCCGGCGCCTGGGCCGGCGGCAACCGCCGAGAGGCCGGCCCGCTCCGGACCAACGGAGCCGGAGGACACGGAGACGTTGTCGAGCGCGCCGCCTGCTGTCGTGCGGCGTCAGCGTCCGGCCTGCTCGCCCGATGCCACGCTCGACGAGGTCCTGCCGCACTATCTGGCTACCCTCGCTGCCATGGGCCGCTCACAGCACACCTTGAAGAGCTTCGAGCTCGACCTGCGCATGCTGCGCGGCCAGCTCGGTAACCGCACGGTCGGCTCGATCGACGTAGCCCATCTGCGCCAGTTCATCGCCTGGGTGCGCCTGAACCGCGATAACACGCCCAACTCGCTGCGCCGCAAGGTCGCGACGCTGAAGAACTTCTTCGGCTTCTTGCACGAGGAGGGCTATCTCCCGCGCAACACGGCCGACGCCCTGCCGTATCCCGAGGCGTTCGTGCCGCTGCCGGAATTCCTGGAGGAGGAGGCCGCCGAACGGCTCTGCGAGGCCGCCGCGCCCAACCCGTTCTGGTATGCGCTGATCGTGTTGATGCTGGATACCGGTCTGAAGCGCGATGAGGTATTGGCCCTGCGCCGCGCCGACGTCTACCTCGGTGCCCCGGCGCCTGAGGACTGCTCGGTCACGGTGCGCGAGACCGATGCCGCCAAGCGCCTGCGCTCGCGCAAGCTGCCGCTCACGCCGCGCCTGCGGGATGCGCTGCTGGCTCACCTCGGAGACCCGCGGTCGCAGCCGGGCGACCAGCGCGTGTTCGACGTCAGCGTTCGCGGCGTCAACTTCATCGTGGAGACCTGCGGCAATCGGGCGGGCATCGTGACGAGCAAGCCCCGGCTCACGCCCCAGGTGCTGCGCGAGACCTTTGCCGTGGCGCAGATGCGGGCGCGCGTGCGCGAGGAGCGGCTGCGGCAGGCCGAGGGCTGGCGGCCCGAGGCGCTGCAGTTGCTGGTGCTCCGCCACGACGCCGAGGTGCTGGAGCTCCTGGGCCTGAAAGAGGACCCGGACACGGCCCGCAAATATCGCCAGTTGGCGGGAGGTACCGCGTGAATCCCCTCGGCGGCTACGGCGATGACCCGGGGGCCTTGGCGGCCTTCGGCATCGCCACGGTGCTCGTGTTGATCATGTCCATTCGCCTGCGTACCCGCAGCTACGCCATCCTGCGCAGCGCCCTTGTCGGGCTGGCCTGTGGGATGGTAGTCTACGCGCTGATCGCAGCTATCAGCGCGCTGTTCAATGGCACCGGGCCCTACCGGCTCGACACGTGGCTGGTGCTGGTCGGCATCGGGCTGGTGCCCGCGGGCGTGGTCGGCTTCGTGGAAGGGCTGATCGCCAGCGTCATCATCCGGCAATTTGAGCGCTTCGCGCAGGGCAGTAAGTAAGCTAGCATTCCGTATAGTGGACCCAGAAATCTGGACAGCGGAAGCGGGCGGAAAACGTAAAACCGTAGACTCGACATATGGGACAGCATCACAGCGCACAGTTCAAGGCGCAGGTGGTCCGGGCCGCCCTGC